>Ga0209023_10002555_pt1 | contig 22536 bp, 18 predicted proteins | sample LakOneMetagenome_FD_187468 | JGI IMG/M metagenome (GOLD analysis project Ga0209023, IMG submission 187468) | Freshwater and sediment microbial communities from Lake Erie, Canada (SPAdes) (version 2) | ecosystem: Environmental > Aquatic > Freshwater > Lentic | place: Lake Erie, Canada...
CAATGATCTTCAGATCCGGTATGGTAACCATCCACATGGGTAATGGATTGTTGTAAAACAGCAACCGGTATTTTTGCTCCGACTGGTGGATCTTTTCTTCCGTTTTCTTTCGTTCTGTTATATCAACAATACTTCCCCGTATCAATACTTTATTTTCTGAAGGCAGTTTTACAAGCCATACTTCACAGGGTATATTATTACCCTCTTTATCCTTATGTATCCACTCAAAAACCGGTTTTTCCCCCTCAATGGCTTTCCGGATATTTTCTGCCGCCACTTCAGATGACAATCTGCCATCAGCTTGGTATTCGGGGCTGATTGCAACCGGGCTCGTTTTTAAAAGTTCTGCTTCGGTCATTTTGAATAACCGGGTTGCACTGTTGCTTACACTCACAAACTTTTGTTCTTCCACATCAAATACAACCAATGCCTCAGGCGCATTTTCTACCAGGGCCCTGTAAAGTTCCTGGCTGTCAAACAATGCTTTTTCAGCCTGTTTGCGTTCTGTAATATCACGTACGATGGATTGAAAACATCCATCAAAAAGTTTTTTAGCACTTATTTCGATTTCGATTATAGAACCATCTTTTCGTAACACCCTGCGCTCATTGATCACCGTACCACCATCTTCCAGCTCTCCCATCCTGATCGGGTTAGTTTCCAGGTCTTTTGCCGGTATCAACGATCCGAACCCGATCTTACAAAGCTCTTCTTTTGTATAACCGAGCATCCGGCACCCGGCTCCATTTACATCAATAAAGAATGTGTCTGCTCCCGCAATAAATATTCCGTCAGACGCCTGTTCAATAATGGTACGGTATTTTTCTTCGCTTTCCCGAAGAGCTTTTGCTGCCCTCTCTCTTTCTGAAATATCAAACCCTACACCCATCAGGCATGTTTGTCCTTCGTAGACTATTGCCAGGCCGGTAAAGTAATAAGGAATGGCTTCTTTGTTCTTTAAGAGCAGTTGTGCTTCCACATTGTCTTCCCCGCTTTTAAACACATTGGCAACTTTTTCCTTCATCAACGGTTGAAATTTTTCTTCAAAGAAATCCAGCGCATTCATGCGGCTGATCTCTTCGTTTGTATAACCCGTTACCGTTTCAAAATTCTTATTCCATCTCAAAATATTTCCATTCTTGTCATACAGGTAAAATATGCCGGGCAGGCTGTTGATGATGGAATCAGAAAGTTCTTTTTCCCTTATACTCTGCGTTTTGATCATTTCCCGTTCGGTAATATCCTGCATGGCGCCCAGGATACGCAGGGGTTTCCCGGTATCATCATACTTGATGTATGCCCGGTCGTAAAAAGTGCGGTACTCGCCATCGGGCATTTTAAAATGAAATTCTTCTGTAATGGAATTTTCAGCTCTTTCTATTGCCTTATTCAGCCGGTCAACAATACCAACCCGTTGATCGGGGTGTATCTTTTCAAGGAACATTTCGAAATTTATCTTTTCAGAAGAATCAAACCCATATAAACTGTACAGTTTTTTATTTCCCCATGTTTCATCCCTGGTGAAATCATGATCCCATACCGCATCATTGGTTGCGGTGGCAATGATCTCAAAGCGTTCGTTGGATATGCTGATCTCTTCCGCTGCTTTTTTCCGTTCGGATACATCCCTGCTGGTAATAATGAATCCGATCGTATCTCCTTCTTTCGTTTTCAGCAGGCTTATGCCGCTGAGTAAGTAGGTCTTTACTTTTGTTTTAGGGTGAATGAAATTGAATTCGCCCCGCCAGTGCCCTTCATTGGAAACCTTTTTAAACACTTCCTCGTTGCTGCTGCCCGGGAATTCAAAGGTCACCAGTTCGGGGATCCGTTTCCCGACCACTTCTTCTGTTGTAAAACCATACAGTTCTTCGCAGGCTTTATTCCAGCTTACAATGCACCGGTTTATATCCAGTGACGTGATGGCGTCTGATACGCCTTCCAGCAACCTCGACTGGTATTGAAGTTCCTTTTCATTTTTCTTACGTTCCGAAATATCCCGGATAAAACCGATAAGTGTATGTGAACTGGCCATTTTTGAATTCACTTCAATATCCAGCTCCGTTCCATCTTTTTTAAGCAGTTTCCTTTCATATAACAGCGCTTTCCCCTGCATCATCTCGTTGATACGAAGTGGATTTGCATCAATACCATTGTCGGGTAAAAATTTATGCAGGTGTTGCCCCAGCATTTCTTCTTCAGCACAATCACACATCTGGCAAATACTGCTATTCACTTCAATAATATAACCATCCAGGTCGGTTATTACAATACCATCGCTGGCCTGTCCTACCAGATTGCGGTATTTTTCCTCACTTTCCTTCATTAATATTTCGGCCTTTTTATTTGCAGTAATATTAATGGCAGATGTAAGCCAGCATTTCTGGTTATTCAGTTCCATTTTTTCTATGGACAGCAGAACCGTAAGTTGTTCTCCTTCCCTTGTTTCAATGGATGCTTCATAATTTTCGATGTACCCGTCTCTATCCAGCAACTGTTCAATTTCTTTACTTACGGCTTCTCTTTTTTCAGGATCAATTTTACTTATCAGCCCGGCTTCTTCAGAGGTTCTGCCGATGAGCATATCCCTGCCGGCCTCCAGGAGAAAAGCATAAGGCTCATTTACATCAACGATCCGCCATTCGGTATCATAAATAGCAAGTCCCAGCAGGTTTGAGTGAAAGGCCTTTGAAAATTTTTCTTCACTTTCTTTCAGTTGCCGGGTACGCACCCGTACCAGCTCGTCTAATTTTTTAGGACGCCCGGCCACATGGTAAATGAATAATCCGCCCAAAATGGAAAACAGCGAGCCAAAAAGAATGAATAAGAGGATATCCCGAAGATCTTTTATGGATGTTTCCCTGGTCACCGTAAGTTTCCATTCTCCATTGGGTACATTAACAGAAACAGACTGGCCTTCCGATATATTCCTATCCTGGTGAATGAAGAATTCTTCTTTTTTAGTATCCGGGTTTATTTTTGAAAGCTGAAAGTAGTATCCATTTTCGCCGCTGGTGTTTATGCCTGCAGCATTTAACAAGGTGGGCATTTTTATCACTACGGCCGAAAAGCCCCAGAATTTATTATTCCGGAAAATAGGCAATCTTCCCACTACACCAATGCCTCCCTGCCTTAATTCAAAAGGCCCGGCAAAATACAGTTCCTTTTTTTCTATGGCTTTGTATGCTTCTTTATTCCGGGTCGGGTCTTTTAAAATATCATACCCGATTATATTTTCATTTCCTTTGAGGGGATATACGTAACGGATCACTCCGCCAGGCACCAGTTGCAACGCATCAATTTCACTGCCCGATGAAAATATCTGGGTAGCCACCGAATCAAAATTATTGACCTTGCCATTATTATCTATAAAGAAAGAAAGGATCTTGGTGGCCGAAAGGCTGTAAGCAAGTGATTGCTGCAATTTATCTGTTGCCTCATTTGCAATATCATAGGCATCTTTTTTTTGCGACTCTTTTAAAATAAGATAGCGTTGGTATATCAAAACCGAAAACAAAGAAGCCAGGATAAGAAAGAAAACTGCTCCCAGGATAACAGGTTTATTTAAAAGAGTAAATGAACTCCCTGTGGAGCTTGCCTGGTTTCGATAAGGTTGTTTAGATGACATTGTTTGATTAGGACTTCAGAATACCTGGATTTTACATGAAGTTGGTGATCGCTCCCAGGGTTGCAAATTTAACCATCCGGAAACTACCAGACCCCGAATTCTTATAAAATGTTATACAAATTAAAGTTAGTATAATTCTTACCAGAGTCGTGATTTTTCTACATAAAAACTAAGATTCTTACTATGCCCTCTCCGACACTATTATTATTTTATTCCCGTTTAATTCTAGATTAAACAATTATCCTAACAATATCCAAAACGCCTGTCATGCGTAAAACCGCTGCCCGTAAGATCAGCATCTACCTGAAGATCGATGCCAACAGCATCGATGCTTATTTTAATCCGCATGATCCGGCACGGCTTGATAAACGCCAGTTAGGACACGATTTCCAGGAATACCTCAATAATTCCATTGTGGGGGCAGGAAGAAATACCAGCATTGACTTTAAAGTGTTTTGCTGCGACTCGGGCAACATGCGTTTCATGATAGATCCGCTCATTCGGACCATCCGTCGGCATTTTCAGATACAGAAGACGCTGAAGGAAATGGAATTCCGGAAATTTAAAAGAAAGAATTATATCCTGCTGCTGATAAGCATTTCCATTGTTATGTTTTGCCAGGGGGTTTTGCCCCTCTTGTTCGGACAGGACCACCGCATTCATTCCATGTTCAGCAACGCCATTGACGTATTCAGCTGGGTCATTCTCTGGAAACCTATTGAGCGGCTGATATTTTACTGGAATCCTTTTTTGAAAGAAATATTACTCTTTAATAAAATGGTGAATGCAAAAGTTAACATAGTTGAAAGTGAAGAAGAACTTATTAATTATCATTTGGAGCATTATGATGCCGCCTGATGCAATGGCACAATCTAAAACCGGGATCGAGAATTACAGCATGCTCAGTTCCGGGCAGGAATATGTATGGATGCCGGTTGTTCATCACAAAGGCAAAAAAGGGTTTTATACAGAGATGCGGTACAACTATGAAGCACAAAAAACAGCGGCGGTATATGTGGGCAAGAGTTTCAGCAAAAAAGGCTCCATCGCTTATGAAGTTACTCCCATGGCAGGTTTTGTTTATGGAGAATATTCCGGGGGATCGCTGGCCATGAATGTGGAGATGGAGTATAAAAAAATATTCTTCGCTGCCCAAACACAGTACACCATAAATATAGACGACCGCCTGGATGATTTTTTTTTCAACTGGTCGGAGCTGGGATACCAGCCGGTAAAATGGTTTTATGCCGGCGTGAGCACCCAGTTCACAAAAATGTATAAAGCGGCCCTTGTTCCTGAATACGGGCTGATGCTTGGCCTGGTGATAAATAAAATAACCATACCGGTTTATGTATTTAACCCATTTGGTGGAAAGAAAAATTACATCATTGGTATAAATGCTGAATGGTGATAAAATAAATTTTACAACCGGCAATCCGTATTGCAGGTACTAACAATAACTATGAATAACTCAATTTTTAAATCCTGTTTATGAAAAAACCAATCTTTACAATCCTGGCTTTATTTTTTGCCTTTATTTCGTTTGCCCAGGTTGGTATCGGCACCACTACCCCCAATTCAACATTGGATGTGCGGGGATCTGTATCAACCAACTACCGTTCGTTCACAGCAAGCACGTCTGCTTCTGCAACCGATAATTTGCTGGTATTTACCGGCAGCAGTGCCGCTACACTAACTCTTCCTACAGCGGTAGGTTGTGATGGCAGAACCTATATGATAAAGAATGCCAGCACCACCGGCCCAACACCGGTTGTTACAATTGCTACTACTTCGGCACAAACAATTGACGGGGCAGGTTCATGGACATTGACTTCGGCCAATGAAACCATTACGCTCATCAGTAACGGTGCCAACTGGAATATTTCAGCGCAGAGCTTACCCGGAGGTTCGGGAGTTAACTGGACACAAAATGGCAATTCACTGGCTTCTACAAAAACAATTGGTACCATCAGTAACCATTCACTTCCGTTCATTACAAATAATACCGAAAAGATGCGGCTCACCAATTCCGGCAACCTCGGAATCGGCACTTCTTCATTCAATGGTACTTATCCCGAAAAATTATTGGTAGATGCAGGAACAACAACCTCCGTAAATGCAATCGTAGGTAAAGGATCTATTGACAGTTACCTGCAGTTGAATATTCAGAATAATTCTTCCGGAACCAACTCATCATCCGATGTGGTGGCCACTGCAAATAATGGAAACGAAACAACCAACTATGTGGATATGGGTATCAACGGAGGCAATAATACAAGCGGCGTTATGGGAGTTGCAAACGATGCGTACTTATATAATATCGGGCAAAATATGCTGATCGGTACCGGGTCGGCTTCAAAGTCTCTGGTGTTTATGACTGGTGGCACCACCCAATCAACCAATGAAAGAATGCGCATTGATGGCAACGGTAAACTGGGATTAGGTACGAACGCCATTCCCAAAGCAGGCATTGGCTTAGCTAAGTTTGCCATTGAAGGTACCGATGGATCAACCAGCGGGCCACATATGCAGTTCACCACGTCTGCCGATAATTATCCCCTGATGCAATTCATGCCCTGGCAGCACGATTTTCAATACATTCCTTTCGATGCTTATTTTGATGGTACTTCATGGAAAAGCGGCACAACCGTGGGTGGTAATTTTGTATTAGCCAAAGAATCCGGAAAATTTCTCTGGTACTATGGTAATGTAAATACACAGGGTAGTGCCATTACCTGGAGCCCCGGCGTAACATTAAATAACGCAGGTAAAGTAGGCATTGGTACGTCAACATTTGATGCAACGAATCCTGAAAAATTATTGGTAGATGCCGGAACAACAACCTCTTTTAATGTGATCAGCGGAAAAGGGACGATCAATAATTACCTGCAGCTTAATATTCAAAACAAATCAACCGGTTCGGCTGCAAGCTCCGACGTGGTTGCAACAGCAGATAACGGAACTGAATCTGTCAACTTTGTTGATTTGGGCATTAACTCAAGCGGGTATTCTTCCAGTGGTATTCTCGGAGGAAGTAATAATGCCTACCTCTATGCAACGGGAAATGATTTTGTGATCGGCAACGGGACTTCTGCAAAAGACCTTATACTTTTTACAGGCGGAACAGCAACAACCAATGAAAGGCTGCGCTTAACTGCAAACGGGGTTACTGTTACCGGATCCATGACTGTTTCATACCGGAGCGGCACGGGTGCTTATACCATCCTGGCGACCGATCATGCCGTGATAAACACCGGTGGCGCAGCAACATGGACATTGCCCGCAGCAAGCGGTTGTGCCGGAAGGGTTTACCGGTTAGTGAACCAGGGTACGGGAAATATTACCTTATCCATTGCGGTTACAACCGCCAACGGTACTACCACCACAACGCTGGTGAATACAGCCGGATCTAATTTTTTCGAGATACTGTCTGATGGAACAAACTGGAGAAGGATCAATTAATACCGGTTAAAACTTAATATAAGTACTATGAAAACATTTTTAAAAATACTGGTACTGGCCGCCCTGCTTTTACGAAGTTTTAAAAACATCTTCTACAAAAGCCCGGTTACAGCCAAAATACTGTTGTTGCTGATGCTGCCGGTTGCATCCACGGCGCAGGTAACGGTGCAAAACAACGGCACTTTGTATGTGAGCACTTCTTCGGATATTTTACACATAAACGGCAGCTTCACCAACGCTTCCGGTGCAGCCCTCACCAATAACGGAATGCTTTATATAAGCCAGAACCTGAGCAACAGCCAGTCTGCAATGGCGGTTGGTACCGGAACGCTGTTCCTGAACGGTAGCAGTTTGCAAACCATCAGCGGCACACAAACCTTCAAGACCTACAATCTTGAAACAGCTAACCCGGCCGGTGTTCTGCTCAATAATAACCTGAGCGCAAGCGGGGTTCACCTGTATGTATCCGGCATGATCACCACTTCTGCTACTCCTAATTATATGATCTATGAAGCCGGCGCTTCTTATTCCGGAAGCAGCGATGCCAATCATGTGAATGGCTGGGTGAAAAAATTCGGCAACACCGCTTTTACGTTTCCTGTTGGCAATGCTTCTTACCTCAGGTCTGTTGCTTTAAGCAATCTTTCTGTTTCGGGAGAATTCAATACACGTTATAACACAAGTCCTACACCCAATCATTCCAGTCTCAACACGCCGCTGGTATTGGTGGATACATTTGAATACTGGACCATTAACCGGGTAAGTGGAGGCAGTGCCCAGGTCACTATGAACTGGGACCAGAGCAAAGTGCCCTTCCCGAATGTAACACTGGGTGGGGTTAGGGCAGCTTCCTTTAGTGGCCTGTGGAATAACATAGGTGGTGCAGGCATTGGAGTAGTCGCCACTTCCGGTACAATTACTTCTAACAGCACCAATATATTCAATACGAATTTTGTGATCGGCAGCACATCATGGGTGCTTCCTTTAAGGATCATCAGTTTTTCAGCAAGCCGTTCAAACGGGTCCACAAGGATCAATTATACGATTGGAAACGAGTTGAACATTAACCGTTACGAGCTTGAACGGAGTGATGACGGAATAAGTTTCTATACGATCAATACACATGCTGCATTCAACCGAAATGGTACCGAATTTTACAGCTACAATGACAACGCCGCACTGAAAGGAACTGCTTATTACCGGCTTAAAGTAATTGAGTTCAGCAACCGGGTAAGCTATTCGGCCGTGGCTTCTGTTTCAGATCATTCAAAAGATCTTTATGTGATAAAGAATCCCATAGATGAAAGCATTGAAATTTATGCAGCGACATCTGCAACCGGAACGTACAATTATTCTATTACATCCGTAAATGGGCAGGTGATGCAGGCAGGAACACTCGACATCAAACAGCCGGGCACTTATTCTATAAAACTGCAATCGCTGTTTGCTTCCGGATCGTATATGCTGCTGATGCAAAACAAGGATATCAGTTTGCAAAAGATGGTCATCAAGAAATAAAGAATCCCTCCCTGATAAAAAAAGGCTCCTGCTTGGCGGGAGTTTTTTTTATGCCAATGCAGGTAACAGTTTTATTTCGTTGCGGTAGAGAATGATCTTCTTATCATTTTCCAATTGCTTGAGCAGGCGGGATACCACTACCCTGGAAGTGGCCAGGTCATCGGCGATCTGGTAGTGCGATGCTTTTACCACACTGGAGCCGGAGAGCCGTTGTTTTTCCTTCAGGTAGGCGATCAGGCGCTCATCTAATTTATGGAAGGCAATGCTTTCGATGGACCGGAGCAGTTCCAGGAAACGCTCGTTAAAGCTGCGCATGATATAATTCTTCCAGCTTGGATATTTACAAAGCCATTCTTCCAGTTTGGCATGCGGAATGGCAATCAATTCCACCTCATCTTCCGCAATGGCCTTTACTTCACTTTTCTTTGCTTCCATGCAGCAACTGTATGCCATGGAACAGCTTTCATTGCTCGATAAATAATATAGTAATATTTCCTTGCCCGTTTCATCCATCCGCAGCACTTTGATGGTACCGTTAAGTACAATCGGCATCATCCGGATGTATTTGCCATAATCCATCACCAGGTCGCCTTCTTTAAAATGCTGGATCTCACCAAACTGGTACATCTCTTTTACAAGTTCCGGTTCAAATAAGACGCTGAATGCTGGTTCGTTCTGCATAATTTTTCTGAGAGTGAGTGGAGCGCAAAAATATGCAGAATAATTTCCCCTTGGGTAAATTTAAAATCCCGACTTAATATAACTCCACCCCTCTTCCTGTTTTGTTATTACTTCAACGATCCCCGATTTTACAAAACCGGATTCCGGCACTATTTGTTCTTTAGTGACTTTCCGTTCGCTCATTGAAAATTCGCAAGCTGCAAAAACAACACCTCTTGCTTTCATTTTACTGACCCCTTCCTGAACCGTAGTTCTCGAGATCATTAACATAGACAGGCCGGGGCCCTGGCAAACCACTTCAATTTTTGCATCGGGAGATATGGAAAGCACATTGTTCAGTTGCTTCATCAGCGATTTATGGGCAAGGGTATCTTCGCTGGTGAGCTGGAATATTATTTTATGTGTTTGTGCTTTTAGGACAACGGCGGCAAATAAAACAACAACAAGGATCAAGATTTTTTTCATAACCTGTTTTTATGTGATTAAATTTATCGGGTCTTTTTGAAAGACCTTCGCTTTTGTATCTGGCAATTTTTATTTAGTAGCTGCTGCCTTTTTCTTTTGTTCTTCCAGGATTGGTTTAAACGGTCCGTACTTATGCTGCTTTTCACTAAATGCATCTGCATATGGCCCAAAAGGATGATCGATGGGTTTCATTGATCTGTCGGGCCAGTCTTTTGGTACATCAATATGTGGCCGCTGCTGTGATAAAACAAATGCCGCAACATCCCAGGCTTCTTCATCAGAAAGCTGCGGGCTGGTATGGATGGTGCCCTGCGGCATATTATACTTTACATACCTTGCAAAATTGCTGATGCGGTAAAGGCCTGCGCCGTCATTAAAACTGCTGTTGCCCCAAAGCGGCGGATAGGTAAATTCTGTTTTATCTATATTCAATACACCTCCCCCGTTTGGCTGGTGACAACTCTGGCACTTTGTTGTATAAACAATTTGCCCGTTACCGGGATCAGCGGCCCGGTCTAAGTAAGACAGGTCTTTAAATCCCGAACCCGTTGCTTTAATTCCTTTCGGAACATTTGATCCTACAAAATCAATATATGCTTTGATGGCCTTCATTTCATTTCCGGTTGTATCCAGTTCTTTTCCATTCAGGCTCCGTTCAAAACAATCGTTCACTCTTTTATAGATCGTTTCAACAGCACCGCTTCTTGCCCTGAATTTTGGATACAGCGATGCAACCGAACCATAATTATTTCCATATACCACCGTACCCGCCTGCAGGTGGCAGTTCTGGCAGTTCATGCCGTTGCTCATTTTTAATACGGTGCCATTAGGGCCAAGGTATTTTGAAGTATGGGCAACCAATTCTTTACCGTATTCCACCTGTTGTTTTAGTTTGATATCCGTGATGCTGTTTATATCCGGTGCCGCCCAATAAGTGGTTGTATCTTTTTTCATATCAGGGCCTGCAGAAATTTTTTGTCCGGCTTTATCCGCCTGGTTGCTTTTATATACAATGAACGGCATCGCAATGATGGCAACAACCAATACCCCGATCACCAGCAGCAGTATGTTGATGACCGATAAAAGGCTCCTGGTCTCTTTATCGGTATCCCGTTCATTGTTTTGCATATTCGATTCATCCGGAAGTTTATTTGTGAAAGCACTTCCGTATGCAAAACAAATATAATCGACTGAATCAACAAGCCATAACCTGACCCGGTTATTCTTATTTTACCAGCCGGCTTACGTCTTCCCAGGTGCCGCCATTAACCACATTTTTAAATCCATTGCTTTCCAGGATGCCTTTGGCCTGGCCGCTGCGCATACCGCTGCGGCAAAACAGCACAATATTTTCTTTCCCTTTGAACTTTGCTAATTGACCCGGTATCATATCTAAAGGAATGTTTACAGCACCGGGCACACTGCCTCCGGAAAACTCACCGGGCGTGCGAACATCTACCAGGAAAGCACCTTTATCAATACTGTTTTTCAGGTCAGCAGACGGCTGACCACCACCAAATAATTGTTGGAACAAACTCATTGTTGTGAATTTATGTTGCGAATTTTTTGATTACCCCGATCAGTCCGGCTTTATGAACCACCCCACTTTGCCGCCATAATGGTTTGCCGTTCTTAAATAAGATCAGCGTGGGTACGCCCTGAACCTGGTATGCATGCGCCGCCTGCGGACTTTTATCTACATCTACTTTTATGATGGTAGCTGCATCGCCCAGTTCTGCCTTTACATCTTTTAAGATGGGAGCCATCATTTTGCAAGGGCCACACCATTCGGCAAAAAAATCAACCAGCACCAGTTTGTCAGAATGTATGATCTCGTTAAATGTCATTTTTATTTTCGGTTGCTTTTTCTTTGTTTTCTATTTTAAACATGCCTAACAACAATGCACCCATCAAGGCGCCATACAGCGTACTGTTGAGTGGCTTTGAAGTAATGGCACAGGTACCGGATGAGCAGCCTACCTGCTGCCAGTAGATATAACCGGCAACAGCGCCCACCGCTGCCCCAATAAAATAAAGGAGGTTATTTTTAAACCACTTCTTCATAATTGATCTCTTTAGCGTTGGGATCTTCCTTCCGAACAGGCGCAGCACAATTACCGGCAGCGCAGCAACCCAGGTTAAAAACAGGCATTGCTGTAAATAGGATGCCGATCATTCCAAACAAAACATCTTTGGCCATAAAAGCCTGCACCATGATGGCGATGCCCATTGCCAGCCGCAACACCCGTATAAAATTCCAGTTACTGAAAATCACCTGCTTCATTTAAAGTTCTTTAGAATCACAAAGCTAACCCATAACAGTAACACCCCTGGTAACAAAGGTTACATATAAAGCAGCCGAAGTGCTGCCTTGGCAGTAATGGGATATTTACTGCTTTTTCGAAAATCAAAATGTAGTTATTGTTTTTTTGGCCGACAGGTATTTAAGCCGATCAGCGTGTAAAGTGGGCAAAAGCTGATTAAACTGGTAACGATAAAAACGCCTGCCAATACTAAAAGCACGATGCCAAAGGTTCCGGTAACCGTATCGGTAAAGTATAATACCGCCATAACAACAGCCAGCAGTATTCTTATCAACCGATCGGTATTTCCCATGTTCTTTTTCATATTTTTAAATTTTAAGAAAGTTAAAAAATATCCGGGGGCTTTCCGGTAACATTTGTAACATTAAAGAAGAACCCGGAACCGGCATCATCAATCTTATTCCCTATAACATAGTTGTCGGGCACACGTAATCTGTTCTTGGCACATTTGTTTTTATTATTTCACTGAAGCCGCCACTTACATCAGAAAAATTTTCCCAGCCCCGTTGTTTTAAAATAGATGCAGCGATCATACTGCGATATCCGCCTGCACAATGCAGTATAAAGGGTTTATCCCTTGGAAATTCTGCCAGGTGATTATTTATCTGGTTCAAAGGGATATTTATTGCATCAACCACATGCTCTGCATCGTATTCGCTTTTCTTGCGGATATCAATCAGCACCGGCTTCTCCGTTTCATACAATTTTGCAAATTCAGCAGCCGTGATACGCTTAACAGTTTCTGTTTCTTTCCCGGCCTTTTTCCATGCTTCAAAACCACCGTTTAAGTAGCCCAGTGTATAATCATAGCCCACCCTTGACAACCGGATAAGGCTCTCCTCTTCTCTTCCGGGATCGGTTACCAATAATATCTCCTGTTTCACATCGGGTATCATTTCTCCCACCCATTGTGCAAAATTTCCGTCGATGCCGATGTTGATGCTGTTGGGGATAAATGCCTTTGCAAAATCAGAAGCCGCCCTTGTATCCAGTATTACGGCTCTTGTTTCATTGGCAATGGCTTCAAACTCCGGAACCGCCATTGGTCTTTTTCCTCTTTGCATGATCGTATCCAGGCTTTCGTATCCTTTTATATTCATCAGCACATTCTGCGGAAAATAAACAGGCGGTGTGGTAAGGCCATTAAGTAATTGTTTTACGAACTCATCCTTTGTTAAAGATGGGTTCAATGCATAATTCACTTTTTTCTGGTGGCCGAGCGTATCGGTCGTTTCCTTGCTCATCATTTTACCGCAGGCACTTCCTGCCCCGTGATTGGGATAAACGACCAGGTCATCACTTAATGGCATGATCTTATTGCGCAATGATTCAAATAAGTGGCCAGCCAGTTTTTCCTGTGTTAATTCGGCTACCACATGCTGTGCAAGATCCGGCCTGCCTACATCTCCAATAAATAAGGTATCCCCGGTAATGATGCCATGCTCTTTTCCGTGTTCATCAATCAGCAGGTAGGTGGTGCTTTCCATCGTATGACCGGGTGTGTGTATCACTTTAACCGATGCCTTGCCTACTTTAAAGACCTCGTTGTCTTTTGCAACAATGGCTTCATAAGCCGGCTTTGCCGTTGGGCCAAAAACAATTTTTGCTCCCGTCTTCTTCATAAGGTCTAAATGCCCGCTTACAAAGTCGGCATGAAAATGCGTTTCAAAAACGTATTTGATCTTAGCCTTGTCTTTTTCTGCCCGGTTAATATATGGCTGTACTTCCCGCAAGGGGTCAAAAATGGCGGCTTCGCCATTGCTTTCCAGGTAATAAGCGGCATGGGCTATGCACCCGGTGTAGATCTGCTCCAGTTTCATGGTAATTTTTAGACAAACTTCCCCTAAATTTTCCCTGCGTTGGGTAATATAAGTAACACAGGGGTATGATTTTTATCAGGGAATGAGGAGTTGAATGAGAAGAATTGATCGTGTATTTGTGGCCTCGCCAGATGTTTTGATCAGGTGATATGAAGTAACACCGCTTTATAACAACTGACATATTTCCACTGAAAATCAATTGTTTAGTTATAACATATGATTTTTGGTTCACAACACTTACTAAAAAAGTGTAACCAAAAGTGTAACCAAAAATCAAACATATGTCTAAAGTAAATTACTACTTAAAAAATTCTCCAAGTGAAGAATTTCTCGAATCTCTAAAAAAAGAAAATCGTAAATCTTATAACGAGCAATTGAATATGAAAAGGGCAATTATAATGTCAGTTGCCCATAATGGAAGGAGAGATATATTCACAACCGGCAAATTCATACCGCTTCGGTTTTGGGATAAAGAATCTAAGCGAATTAAATCCTTAATGGAAACCCCAGCAAGCTCTGTTGCTGATGGCGTATGGCTTGATACAAAAAAAACTGAAATAGAAACGTTTCTTCGAAAAGCAAAATCCGATCAGAATTTTATTAACAAAGACGAATTGTATGAATTAATTATAGGCGAAGTAAAAACAAAAAAAGAAAAGGACAGTTTGAAGGAAATTTTAAAACAGTTCTTTATTGAACATAAAACAAAGAATGGTTCAAGTATGAAATTGAATACCCTGAAGAAATATACTTGCCTTATTAATCACATAGAGAAGTTTCAGGGGCACGATCAATTTATGCCTGGACAATATTCTACTGCATGGGCAAAAAAATTTAAGACTTATCTAATGGTTGACTTAAAATCGGATGATCATTTAGGATGCAATGATAATACTGTAAGCAAATACGTTACAGCATTGAAAACATTTTTTACACATTTCAAAAAGAAAGGTCATAGGATTCCAGCCGAAATGGCTGAATTGAAATTGGCTGAAACAGAACAAGTAGTTAATGTTTTGAAGCTAACTGAACTTAAGATTTTGGAGCAACTTCAATTTGATAACTCCTATCATAGCCAGGTAAGAGACGTTTTCCTATTCCAATGTTATACGGGTGCGAGGTATTCTGATATCGAAAATATAAATCGGGAAGATATTAAGCAAGATGGAGAAATGGTAGTTTGGGATTTTATTACTGAAAAAACAAATCAACAAATAATTGTTCCGCTATCTCCAAATGCCATTAACATTATTGAAAAGTATAAGGATCTTTGTACGCCTTTGCCCCATTATGCAAACCAAGTCATAAACAGAGAATTAAAAGTAATAGCAGAAAAGGCAAATCTTAACAGGAAGGTTAAAAGAATAGCATACTATGATAATAGGAAGACGGAATATTCATATTGTTTGCACGAAGTTATATCTACGCATATGGCACGGAAAACATTTATTTCATTAAGCCTGCAAATGGGCGTACCGGAGAGAATGGTAAGAGAGATTTCGGGACATAGGGATGAGAGAAGTTTTAGACGATATATAAACCTAGATAAATCACATTTAATTGCTGTAACTAAGGTATGGGCATCATTATCCAATGTCTAAAACATATTAACCGGCTCCTAAATTAATCGACGCAATTTAGGCACAAATCGTTCTCGGAGTCTCCTCTAAAGTATAACCTCTACATGCGTCACCGGTAGATTCTTCTACGGAAATATCTTTATTCATAGCTGTGTTTGATGAATTACAAGAAATAAACGTGTTATTTCCAGTCTAAACAGCTTTGAGTTTCCCAAAACTCTCAAGTTCCAAAAATTTGGATTTGAAAAGACCTGAAGGTATTTTTTTCTGCAACAAATTATAAAAATTTCGGTCGTGTGTTGAAAGAATAACCTGTTTATCATACTTCACCACAATACTCCTCAACAGATCAATAGTGGAAAGCATGTTGATGCTATCCATCGACTGGATGGGGTCATCAATAAAAATACAGGCATACTCATCCGAATTAAGCGCTGATGCAAGGAATATGCACAGACTTAGTATATTAATTTGAGCAGAACTAAAATAAAGGTTGGGAATGAGCATGACTTGCTCCTCTTTGTCTGTAACGAAAACATCGAGCCGCGGCGTGTCAAGATCAAATTTCGCACTAAAACGTACATTCTTAAAATCCGGATGTGGGTCTATTTTTTTATAGAGGTCATTGATAAGTGGTTCAAAGAAAAATTCTGTCACTTTTTTTTCCAAGTATTCACGTACCTTTCTTTTTTCTTCATTTAGTGTAACTGATACTGTCCCATCCAAAAATTCCTTTTCACTTTTTAGTTTGGCGAGCCTGGCCTTTGCGATCTCTGATTGCAAGAACTCTTCTATATTTTCACTATAACCGAGTAACTTACTGTATTCATCCCGTAGATTTCGAAGTTGCTCTAATTCTTTCCTTAGGTTGTTCTCAAGTACAGCAATAGCTTGCTCTAACTGCTCATTGTTCCCTGTGATCTGAATGTCTGCTTTCTGCTTAAGGAAATTGATATAGGCCTGTGTATTACGGGCCAGTACTTTCTCTTCACTGCTCCACCCCGCAAGGTCCTTCTCTACTGTCTCCTTGGTGAAACTTTTTAATGCATCAATTTTTGTGTCCACCTTCTGTTGAAGGGAGCTGTAAAGTTTCCGGGTTTGCTCTAATAACTTATCCAGCTCACTCAAGTTTTTTTCAATCACTTGACGGTTAATTTTCTCACCTGGCAAATTCGCAGCAAACCAATTGACAACAATGTTGTATTGACTATCCTTATTGAAAGTTTCCAATTCTGTAGCAAGGACTTTAAGTTGGTCGGTCAAAGTGTTGATTTGTACTGTTTGCCTCGCAATATCAGTTTCAATTCCAGCCATTTCAACAGTCAACTTACTTATTGAAGCCGTTAATTTTATTTTCTCTTCTTCTTTTGTCTTGATTAACGCTTCAAAAGCCATCCCTCCGCATAACTGGTTTATCTCGGTAAGGCGCAGCCTGTAATTCCCTAGCGCAGTATCTCCAGCGTTAACTTTCTGGTTAACATCATCGAGTTCATTTCTGGAACGGGTTATTTGCCCGGAGAAAGTACTGATTCTGGCATTTATGATTTTTCTTAACTCTTCCATTTGAACTTCCTGTTCTCCGCTTAAATTCTGTATTTGTGATTCGAGGGCACTTCTTTCTGACAGCAACCGCTGCTGAGCTTCATTCAGAGCTTTATTGCTTTTGATCCTGTCCGCGAGTGCGACATAATTTTCGAAAGAAGATTCACAAAGCGGGCACCCCGTCAATTGCTTTTCATTTACCATTTCCAGCCCCTTGGCGATAAACTCCTGCAATGAATTATTGAACCAGATCTGATTGTTGATGGCGGCTTGCAAATTCCTCAACTTTGATGTCAATTCCGCGAGATTCTCTTTTTTTTCTGTCAGTCGTTGGGCTAGCGTGACAGTACCGCTGTCTTTGAGAAACAGGATGGGTGCAAATAAGCCCGAATCGAGGGCCTTCAACGCATCTTCCCAGCCTTCTAGGGATGTTTTTTGTTGATCGAGCTGAACCTCATTTTTTATCTGCAGCTCGCGTGCCGTTATTAAATTTGCCTCTGTTTCTTTTATTTTATTATTTAAATCCGTTTCCTCTGTTATTAAACTAGGTAATCGCTGCAAGAGCTGATCATGAGCCTTCTGTTGTTTTAGTAAACTGTCCTTGTTGCTTTGCTCCCTTTGAAGATCAATTTTTCGTTTTTCAAGAGAGATATGTAAAGCAGACAGGTTTTTCTGGTCTGTTGTTATTGTAAGTTTTTTTTTGGCAATGTCGTCCCGGGTCTTAAGGAAGTTTTCAAATAATCCAAGGATATCTGCATCAATTGCTCTGCGCTTAGCCAACGCATTCCTATCAGAAGTTGCTTTTGTGAGTTCATTTTTATCCTTCTGTAAGTCTTCGAAATCTTTCAATCGCTGGCCAGCTTCTTTAATTTTATCTTTTAACAAGTTGAGTTGAGCCATGTCAGCAAAATAACGGATAACACCTAAAACTTTATTATCACCAATCTTTGCCAGGGTTAGGTCCGCGAGTGTTTTTTCTATTGTTTCTTCGCGGCTCCGTGAAACCATATTACTCGTAACCGTATCCTTCAATTTTTTAATCTCTTCTTTAGTGGTTGTAAGCTGAAGGATAAAAAGACCGTCCTGCTTATAGTCTTCAATTAAAAGGGCAATCTGCTGGTTGATATTTTTTAAAAGGTCGTTACCACCTTTGTCTTGTACCTGGGGTCCAAGCTTACCGATATCTTCTGCGAGTTTTTTTTGGTTAGCTTCCAATATTGCCAACTGTAACTTGATATTAATATAATAATCATCAATGGAAATAAGGTCAGGCCTTTTCATGAATTTTTTAAACCGTTCCTCACCATCGTCTTCTGTTAAAAAAGCCGATACCCATTCTTGGCTCAGAATGACCTGCTGGAAGCTGTGAGGTTTTAGTTTCTTTAAATTCAGGTCATGTGTCTGGTTGCCATTTACCTTAAACTTTTTTGCTATCACAGCTCCCTGATCTGGAGTGATATTGACGTAGGTGTTCCGCTCAGAATCTATATGCCTGATCAAAGGTTTTCCCTGTTCAACCTGATAGTCGGCCAGTTTCTTAGTCTCTTGCTGGTGAATATAAAAACGGTTGATTGTACCAGTGATTGCCCACTCCACGGCATCATAAAAAGACGTTTTCCCAAAACCGTTAGGTGCATACAGGGAGACAAAGTCTGCAGTTTCATCATTCCTGCCAGTGAAATCAAAGGTCGATACTGCAGGATCATCATAAATACGGAAGGCAGATATTTCAACTTTTTTTATTTTCATCGGCAGGTCTTATTTTATCAGTAATCTTTTTAAAAAGTTTTTTGTGTTCTTCAGTAACTATTTTATTAGGACCCTTATCTTTCAGGCATTGCCAAAGTACAGGATTATGCATGAAGGTAACGCCTTCGATTTTTTGCTCGGTGATGCTTAAATCTGAATTGAGAATATGCTCGGCAATAATCTCTTCATTTGTCCTGTCAAGCCCAACAATTATTTTCCTGCTGGAGAAGGTATCATTTTCCACCAGGTAGGTAAGGTCATTGTCCACACGCTCTTCTATCCTGTAAAAAATGTACAGATTCCACACCTGGAAGTCGTCCTCAAGCCCACTTTGAAAATGCAATGCCATAAAGTTCGATGCCTTTCTCCAGACCGATGACAATTGTTCAGCATTCTTTACGGTTATAAAAAAAACATGAACGATACCATCGCCAAAGGCAACATGCTCATATTCCAGTCCTGTTGCAAGAAAGGCCTCAGCAAATTTGCCTTTTAATTCTTCAATCTGTAAAGAGACTGTCATAGAGTGTTTTTAGCATGCTGAAACAATTATCGGGCGTAGCTTTTTCGAATGATTCGTCAAGCTGCGGCAAGCTACCTTCTTTAAAAAAGGAGATATTTACAAAATTAAACCTGCGCATGGGAAACTTTGTGCCTTCGTCCGTCCTGACACCGTAATTTTTCTCCTCAAATTCACCCTCAACCTCTTTCACCCATGCAAGATCAGGCGTTGTAAATTCAAGTTTGTGTGACTCCGTTGCTGCGATATTAGAAGCGCACACCACCAGGCCTCCGTCGGCCAAGCCATGATAATCCTTCCATGGGAGTTTGTGCAACTGGGTCATCCAGTAATCTTCGTCGACATCACTGTAAAATATCCGCACCTGTTTAAAAATATTTTCTAAGTCGCCCAGGCAATTCCTTTTCTCTTTGACAATATTTAGTACTGCTAGGATCTCCAGCCATAGCATCCAAACTCTTTTTAAATTAAGTTCCTCAGCGTCCTGCTTATAAACAGTAGGTAAATTGGCCTGAAGGTATTCTCTTATTGCTTTAGGCGTAAGCAGGCTCTCCTGTATTTCCTTAGCCTTCAGGGTCATCATTCTTGCAAGCTTGTCACCTTTGTTTTTACTACCTCTGCCAAGCTTCATCTTGAATATTTCATCCTTTAAAAATTTAAAGGAGGAAAAGAACGGCGGCAATAAGGGTTCCAGTTTACCTGCGTACGCGGGATTAGCAATAATCTCGTTGGCGAATTTCATAGGAACAAAACCAATTTGGCCCGCGGCAAGGCCGGTGCTTGCCATTTGACTCTGGATACCGATAATCGAAATACTGTCTACCGCTTCTTTGATTACTCCTCCACCTGACATCCCGTTTATAAATGTATGATTTAGGTTTGTACTCAGCTGTGCTGATTCGCCATAGTTGATGGGCCCAATGAAATTAAGAATATCTTTTGTGGTATATTTTAACCCACCACGCAACTCCACCGGGTAACCGCAAAGTAGAAAGCCTGTTTTTAGTAAATAATCCTCCTCCACCACAATTTGATCGAAACCTTTTAATGCCGGAGTAATTTTAAGGATTGCAATATCAGCATGGTCATGCTCGAAATAATTTACGCCATGCTTCAATTTAAAAGGCACTACAGGTTCCGTCCAAATGTTATCAACATATTCTTGCCTGTTTATCTCAATTGAAGTACCGTCCTTTTTTCTCACCCTTATTTTTTTTACCCCTCTTTTTGCATTCACTTTATCCTCCAGCAAGTGTTTTGCGGTAATGATGTAGGTGTAATTAGTCGTAAGCGGCTGAAATATGCAGCCGCTGCCTCCTTCCAATATCACGGTATATCTTCTCAGGTCGCCAGGTTTCATTATCTGTATTTAAATTCTTTGGTTAATTTAATATTGAATTCCGGGAACTCTTCCCAATCCGTATCGCTAACAATTTCAGCAGCCACCTGTTCATAGTTAAAATGTATAACGGCTGAAGGGTTATGGCTGATTATCCTTGCAATCGTTCTTTTATCAGGATGATTGTGCTGGGCGCTGTCGGTACTGACCATGTAATGGTTGGTTGCAACCAATTCAAGCAGTTTCTTGTCTGTATTTTTTTTACTGCCATGATGGGAAAGTTTCATGAATGCAACTTTCATCGGTTTGCTTTTACTGTATTCCAATTTTTCCAGCTCACCTGCAATAAGCCGTGGATGGGCGTCTGCCAGAAAAAGAAAATTCCTTTTTTTGATCGTCAGTATAAAGGCAATGGAACTCCCGTTCTTGGAGCTGTTGTCCTGTGTAAATCTAAACCCGGCCTTTGCCTCCTCCTTTATAAAATGCGAGAGATCGAAGTTCCAATCCTTTTTGCCGGCCCCTGTGTAAGCGGGATCATCGCTTTTGGCACTGTATTCGTCGATAAGCTTTACCAGTTGAGCACGCCCCGGGGAAAGGACAGTTAGTTTCGCCCCATACTGTTCATAAGTGTCTCCGGCCATAACCGGTTTTCGTTTCCAGTCCCATAACTTGTTTTTCAAAAGGTGTTTTTCGAATGCAATGGCCTCGTGCACACCGGTATACGTGCTGGTAAATTTTTTCAGGAAAACAGTGAGGTCCTTATTTTCCTTTTTCTTCAGGTAACGAGCGATCAGTTTTCCTGAATTGAACCAGACTTGGCTTACCAAGCGGCTAGCCTTATCATCCTTTTCAAACCATTGCAAAAGGCCGCAGATATGGTCATTATCAATATGGGTGAGTATAAGCAGGTCGATCTTTTGCCTTTTGCTTCTGATGGTGTCAATTTCTGCTTTCAGTTGGCCGTAGGTCTCCTTAGCTCGGTCATAATAACAAGATTCCGTTCCGCCATCGAGCAGGATATTCCTTGACCTGCCTCGCTGGTCATTAAAAGTGATCAAAAAGCAATCTCCGTTCCCGGCCTGAAGGAATTTTATTCTAATCATGGGTGTATTAAGGTTAAGGTGCTGGGCGTATATAATACAAGTTAAAATTTTATTATGAAAATTTATTATAAATTCATAGCATGCTTGTAAATAGCTCAATGGATCCACGGATGGGAAAGTAAATAATAAAGGGTTGATCACGGGCTAGGAAACATTATTTTAGTCGTCTTGCAAACTGGAATAATATGTCGTTTAATTTAGGCCAAGAATGGATCGAAATGCAATGCCCTAACTGCACTTACTCGATTGAAGTTCAGCTAATCGACTTTAGACTACAAAGCACTATTTTTTGCAACAACTGTAAATATTCAATTGCGTTAGTCGATAGTGAAGCTTCGGTTCACACATCGGTGGCAGCCATTGACCAAACACACAAAGACCTATTAAACATTTTTAAAAATTTCAAATGATGGACTACGAGGTGAGTGCTAATATCTGTATCAACGTAAATGCACGCCTCCTGATTTGCCTTTTTTGAAACCAAAATGGTGTTCGCTAATCTTATTGCCTCATTTATTGGAAGTGCAGATTTAGAATTCTGGCTTTTGTCCCATTCAACCGCGGACTCGATTAACGCCTGGGTAAAATAACTCCCCATCATTTGACCCCGATGGAGCATTTTCTTTCGCGGCAAATACGGTTATCCTATAGTTACTACAATTTTCAACATATTCATTAAAAGTTTCTTTTTTACCGGTTTTATTTAACTCCTCTAAATTAAAAACATCGAATGACGATTTCTCATCAAGGAGGTTTTGCCCGCATCTGAAGGCCTCTATGATTATCATTTGTTTCAAAGCATTGATCC
>Ga0209023_10002556_pt1 | contig 22530 bp, 17 predicted proteins | sample LakOneMetagenome_FD_187468 | JGI IMG/M metagenome (GOLD analysis project Ga0209023, IMG submission 187468) | Freshwater and sediment microbial communities from Lake Erie, Canada (SPAdes) (version 2) | ecosystem: Environmental > Aquatic > Freshwater > Lentic | place: Lake Erie, Canada...
TACCGCTACCTGGAAACTACTGAGCATAAAAAAGGAAACCGCTAACAGGCAATTCTTCATAAGCATATTTTAATGCAAAATAACTCTTTTTGGGAAGTTGGTGAATATCATACGCTTAAGTACTCCTTAAAATTTGAAGTTGTATGTGATACTAGGCAGTATGGGCAATATGTATACTTCGTATACAGTCACCTTTATACCCGTGCTTGCAGTGCCCTGGTTGTCCACATATAGGAAGTAAGGGTTGTGATGGTCATACACATTATACACTGAGAATGTCCAGCTTCCTTCCCACCTGCGTGGTTTTGAATGTTGCGGGGTATAAGTAGCAGAGATGTCCAGTCTGTGATAAGACGGTAGCCTGTATGCGTTGATCTTACTGAAATATTCACGCAAACTGCCGTTCACGAAATAATAGGCCGTAGGTAAGGTTATTGCGTTTCCTGAACCGTAAACGAACACGCTGGAAACATTCCATTTTTTATTGAACTTGTAGCTGCCCACTATAGATATATCATGCCTGCGGTCATACTTGTTAGGGAAGCTTTCTCCCTTATTAAGGTTAGGGAACTTTGCGTAGGTCCATGACAAAGTATAACCGATCCATCCGGTGAATTTGCCTTGTGTTTTATTGATAAAGAATTCAGCGCCATACGCAGTACCTGTGCCAAATACATAAGAGCGTTCGGGGTCTTCAAGGGAGTTAGGCGTATACCCGTCCTTGTATTGTATCTGGTTCTTCATGTCTTTGTAATAAACTTCTACCGATGTTTCCAGTTTATTATCAAGGAAATTCTGGAAATAACCTGCCGAGTATTGCCATGCGCTTTGAGGTCTTACCAGCAGAGTGCTTGGTGCCCACACATCGGTCGGAAGGGTAGATCCGTTGTTAGATACAAGGTGGATGTATTGATAGGTCTTTGCTACGCTGGTTTTTAACGAAGAGTTGTCAGTAAGCTCAAAGCGCATATTGAAGCGTGGCTCCCAGCCGCCATAAGACTTTACAATATCGCTGGAGTTATAGCGCGTACTGTCAGTTGCTTTACCATTTCCGTCATAGGTATACGCTGTATATGGGCCTGTCTGGCCAAACCATGAGTAGCGGAGCCCCAGGTTTATTTTCCACCATTTGGTTGGCTCAAAATCATCGAGTATGTACAGCCCTGTTTCGTGTGCATACTTTACGAAGGCATTGCTCGGGTCCAGCTTTATCGTATCCACCTGTCCTGATATTTGGTTTGGTATGAAGGTATGGTGCGTGTATGCAAATCCTGCCTTAAAGTGATGGTTGTAGCTGGTATAGTAGTCAAAGTCACTTTTTGCATTGTAGTCCTTTATGCCTGATGCCAGCTTCACAGCAAACGTATTCTGGCTGAAGTTGGATGCGAAATTATAATCGTTATAGACCAGAGAAGTATTCACGAACAGCTTGTCATTGAACTGGTGGTTCCAGCGGAATGTAGCGGTTGTATTGCCCCATGGTATATCTGCCTTAAAGCTTCCGTTCGGGCTTTGGAACTTAAATTTATCCACCCCGAAGTAGCCGCTCAGGTACAGCCGGTCATGAGCGCCTAGCTTATAGTTGGCCTTTAGATTGGCATCATAGAAATAGTAGCCTGTATTCTTTAGCTTGTCTGAAAATGGTTTCGCTAGTACATCTATGTACGTTCTGCGGCCTGATACTATGAACGAACCTTTATCTTTCTTGATTGGACCTTGCAGGCTCAATCTTGATGCTATCAGCCCTATGCCTCCTTCTGCATGGTACTCCTTCATATTCCCTTCCTTCATCGATACATCTACCACCGATGATAGCCTGCCGCCATAGTTAGCAGCGGCGCCACCCTTCACAAGTGTTACATCTTTTATCGCGTCTCCGTTGAACACAGAGAAGAAGCCGAACAAGTGCCCTGTATTATACACCACCGCATCATCCAGCAGCACCAGGTTCTGGTCCGGTCCGCCGCCGCGTACATAAAAACCAGAATTTCCTTCACCCGCAGATTGTACTCCTGGTAATAGTTGCAGTGTCTTCAGGATGTCTACTTCACCAAACAGCACAGGTAGTTGTTTTATCCTCGCCATAGACAGCGATATCGTACCCATCTCTGTATTCTTTACATTTTCATCCTTTCGTGCAGAAGTAACTTTTACTTCCTTCATTTCTGTAGCACTCGCCATCTCAGCATTAAAGGTCTGGTTCGTGGTCAGGTCTATCATCCTTTCCTGTTGGTTATAGCCCACATAAGAAAAGATCACTGTATACTTTCCCGGCGGTACAGAAATAGAGTAGAATCCATAGGTATTACTTACAGCCGACTGGTCTGCCTCTTTAATATGCACTGTAGCCGCTATCAGGTTCTCACCTGTCCCGCCATCCCTTATATAGCCGCTCAGCGAAACCTTCTGTGCCAGCAATGAAGCCGGCGCAAATAAAACAAACAGCAAAACAAAAACCTTCGATTGTATATTGTTGACTAGTTGAGTCATAATAGATTTACTTGTTCATTTTTTGAATTGATAGAAGTCCCCCTTTAGGGGCGAAGGGGTTAGTGGTTTGTTTTCTTACATACTATCCGTCACCTCGCCGCACTCAAGCATTTTCTTGCCAAAGTATGGATTCAGTATTTCACTTTCGCCGCTCAGCCAGTATGCGCCCTTATCATTAAATGCCATCGGGCAAAACTGGTGATAGACATGCGCGTTCTTTAGTTCCACACTTTTAAGCATAGCATACATATTGCGGGATACTACCTCAAAATAGATACGCTTCTTCTCGCAGGTCTCGTCCATCATAGAGGTGATCATTTTGCTCTGGCTGATAATACTGTCTATGTATAGTTTAACTACAGGCATATTTGCCGAGTCCTTTTGTAGCGAAGCCTGCAATTGCATTGTTGATGAGATAAGTTCGCTCGCTGCGCTGTCAGCCCTTGTTGCTTTGGTAGCTACCAGGGCGTTTTTCAATGCATAGTACTTACTCACAGTCCCCATCAATGCCTGTGTATTTTCATCATTAAGCTTGCTATGCACCGGTTCTTTTGTGACAGGTGTACCGGAGTTTTCGCTTGCATTATTTGTCGTGTTGCTGCTATTGCAGCCGGTCGCTGCTAAAAGACAACCGATAAATGCCATATAAATAAAACGCATAAATTGAAAATTTCTTTGCAAAAGTACAGGAATACAACGGGAAAGATGGGCGGCTAAGTACTTTTATCATTTATTTATTGGTGAATTATGGGCAACTAAATCGCAGCCTGGCTCTTTTATATGCATAGTTTTCACTTTTCACTTATCACTTTTCACTTACCTTTGCCGCCTTATGTTGATGTCATTACAAAATATTTCATTCTATTTCGGTGCAAGGCCCATATTGGAAGAGGCTAACTGGCAAATAGGAACTGGTGAGCGTATTGGGCTGGTGGGCAGCAATGGTGCCGGAAAATCTACCTTATTAAGGCTAATGACCGGGGCTTATACCCTGGATAGTGGTGTTATTAATAAACCCAAAGATGTGTCTCTTGGTTTCTTTAACCAGGATCTTCTCAGCTTTTCTACTAATGATTCCATCCTCAAAGTGGGAATGCAGGCCTTCGAAAAGGCCCATGAAGTGGAAAAGGAGATGGAGCGCATCATAAAAGACCTGGAAACAAAGCCTGACGACGAAAAGCTACTGGACGATTATAGCCATGCGTTGCATGATTTTGAGGTAGCTGGTGGCTATGAAATGGAACATCGTACTGCGGAGGTATTGGAAGGCCTAGGTTTTTCTACAGCAGATCTGCAGCGTCCTTACGATCAGTTTAGTGGGGGATGGCGCATGCGTGTGTTGCTGGCTAAAATGATGTTGCAGCAGCCTGAGCTGTTACTGCTCGATGAGCCTACCAACCACTTGGATCTTCCGTCTATTGAATGGCTGGAACGCTACCTGATAGGTTATCCGGGCAGTGTGGTCATCGTATCGCATGACCGTTATTTCCTCGATCGTATGGTAACCAAGATTGTGGAAGTATGGCAGCGCGACCTCGTACAGTACAGCGGCAACTATTCGTTCTTCGAGAAGGAAAAGGTAGAGCGTATGGTATTGCAGCAGCGTGCGTTCGAGAATCAACAGGATTATATCAAACAGCAGGAACGATTTATTGAGCGATTCCGTGCAAAGGCCACTAAGGCAGCAGCGGCACAAAGTGCTATGAAGCGCCTCGATAAGTTGGACGTAATAGAAGCGCCCGATGGCTCTGTACCTACCATGCACATCAACTTTGACGTGGGTGTTCAGCCCGGTAAGATCATAACGGAGCTGAAAAATATCAGCAAGAGCTATGGACCGTTACAGATATTGAAAGACGCAAGCGCAGAGATCATGCGCGGCGATAAGATAGCACTGATAGGTGCGAATGGTAAGGGTAAATCTACGTTGTTGCGTATAGTTACAGGCCAGGAAGAGTTTGAAGGAGATCGTAAATGGGGACATAATGTAGAAGAGAGTTTTTATGCACAGCACCAGCTGGAAGCACTGAATGTGGAGCATGAGATACTGGAAGAGCTGAAGCTATGTGGTAGCGGTAAAAATGAAGTTGAATTAAGAATATTATTGGGTTGCTTCCTGTTCAGGGGAGACGATGTATTCAAGAAGATAAAAGTGCTTTCAGGTGGTGAGAAAGCGAGGGTAGCATTGGCTAAGGTAATAGTAGCCAAGGGCAACTTCCTCTTATTGGATGAGCCTACCAACCACTTGGATATGCAGTCGGTAGAAATGTTGATTGACGCATTGAACAAATACAAGGGCACACTCGTTATCGTATCGCATGATCGATATTTTATTAGCAAGACTGCGAATAAAATATGGAACATTGAAGATGGTAAGATTAATGAGTTCGTTGGCCCGTATGATGAATGGAGCGTATGGCACCAGGATAAATTAAAGAGAGAACAGGCTGCCGCACTAGCAGCTCCTAAATCAGTGCCTGCAAAAAAGGAAGAAAAACCTCAGCCCACACCCAAAGCAAGCATCAACAACGAACAGCAGAATGCCCTGCGTAATGAGCTAAAGAAACAGCAAAAGGTAGCGCAGAAGCAGGAAGATGAGATCAACAAGCTGAAACAGGAAAAACATGAGTTGGAAGCAAAGCTGGCCGATCCTGCATTCTATTCTAATAAAGAAGAGTTCAAAAAGGTAGATGAAAAGTACCGCCTTGTGTCTTCCCGCTACGATACACTCTCAGCAGAATATGACAAGGTCTTCGAACAGATCATGGAATTAGAGGAAAAATTAAGTTAGTATTTATTGTGCGAATTCTTGTAGAGACGTTGCATCGCAACGTCTCTTTTTTTTGATATAATGTAGGTTGCTCCGCAGAATACGACAAGGTCTTCAAACAGATCATTGAATTGGGAGAAGAGCTGGCATGATGTAACTAATTTTCAGAAAGTTTGTTTTAATACTATACATAGGTATCTTTACCCATTAACGTTAGCATATTTACCTTAACTAAAACTTACATTATGAAAAAATTATTATTATCTCTTTTGCTATTGCCATGCTTGTCCAACGGGCAGGTTATCAACACTTTCGCTGGTAATGGCATTTCCGGGTATTCCGGTGATGGTAGCGCAGCTACGGCTGCAAAAATTGACAGGCCTGCTGGTTGTGCCAAAGATGCGGCAGGCAACGTGTATATTTCAGAGTGGGGTAATCACGTTATCCGAAAAATAAGCCCTTCGGGAATTATCACGACTGCAGTAGGGACAGGTGTAGCCGGATATAGCGGTGACGGCGGACCGGCATCGGCAGCTAAGATCAATAATCCTAATAAAATACTGATTGATGGTACCGGCAATCTCTACATTTCTGATTTTTCGAATAATGTCGTACGTAAGGTATCAACATCAGGTATTATTACAACTATTGCCGGAACAGGAATGGGGGGCTATAGCGGTGATGGCGGCCCGGCAACAGCTGCCAATATGTTTCAGCCTGCGGATATAGCATTCGACGCGTCAAATAATCTCTACATTGCTGATTACGTGAATTACCGAATCAGGAAGGTATCAACCGCAGGCATCATTTCTACTTACGCGGGCACAGGAACGGCCGGAAGCCTTGGTGACGGTGGGCCGGCAACCGCTGCTCAGTTTCATTTTCCTTACCGGGTAATATTTGATGCCTCGGATAATTTATTCATTGCTGATGCATATAATAATAAGATCAGGAAAGTAACGCCGGCTGGCATTATCAGTACATTTGCTGGCACCGGTACACCGGCGTTTAGTGGTGACGGCGGTCCTGCAACAGCCGCTGAACTGGCTAATACCGTGGGTATCGCTTTTGATGGCACTGGTAATATGTATATAGCTGATGACTACAACAATAGGATTCGTAGAGTATCAACCACCGGTATAATTTCCACATTTGCCGGAACCGGCACCGCAGGATATTTTGGCGACGGTGGTCCGGCTTCGGCGGCCCATCTCAATCAACCGAGAGATATTACCATTGATGCTGCCGGACGTATGTATATCAGTGACGACTATAATGACCGAGTGAGGATAATTTCTGTTTGTATACCTGGGTTTACTTATCAGCCGAAAGATGACACAGTAATAGCCGGGGCAACCGCAAAATACTTTGTCAAAACAATAGCTCCAGCCGGTTCATATCAGTGGCAGGAAGATCCCGGCACAGGTTTCGTTAACCTGGCAAATGTCTGGCCATATAGTGGAGTAACAACCGATACATTGACCATAAGTAATGTCAGCATTTATCTGAATGCTACACACTATAGATGCGTTGTACCCGGCATATCCTCTTGCTCAGATACTTCTTCCTCTGCTATACTGATCGTTAAGCCCCCATTAAGACAGCCCTTACTATCGTCCGAGACAATTCATATATATCCGAATCCGGTAACAGACAAGGTAGTTATTGAATCTCCTGTAGCATTAAAAGGTAGCACTATTAGCATCATCAATACCCTTGGCCAGGTGCTCATGGAACAGAAAACAGAAAAAGGAGTTAACACATTTGATCTGCATACACAGCCTGCAGGCATGTATATTGTTAAGTTCGTGAACAACGGTGCTACCTTTTATCAGAAAGTGATAAAGAACTAGACCTTTGCTGGTTCCCAAAATTGTAGAGACGTTGCATCGCAACGTCTCTTTTTTTTGTTCAGGTATATAGGATTACCGGTGTTAATATAAAAAATATGTATCTTTATTATCCAGTACTATGAAAAATATAACTACCCTTATCGCCCTTTTTGTTAGCTATATATGCGGTGCGCAGAACTATGAATGCCTGCAAAGTGGAGTCAAACATTATTTTACTAATGGTGATGGTTATCTGCGAGGTATCAGGATAGATTCTGTTAATACTTTCGCCGACTCTGTTGTTTATTATCCATTCCATACTCCACGTGGCGACTATCAGAAATTGGCTTTATTAGACACAACTGGTGGCAGTTGGCTGGGCAATCGGGTTGTTGCGCTGAATGACGGTACTTTTATTTTTGACAATATCCTGCATGATTCCCTGATCATAAAAGCACATGCTCATGCAGGAGATTCATGGATATTTTACACAGACACGGCTGCAGTTTATTACGGTGCACAGGTGGTAAGCGAAGATACAATGACCATTCTAGGTGCTATAGATTCTGTTAAGCGGATATCGCTGGTAGCATACAATTCTTCCGGACCACTACCTGCAGATCCATTAAATAATTTCACGATCGTACTCAGCAAGAGTCATGGTTTTGTGCAGGTTTTCGATCTGTACACTTTCCCATATCGCAATGATATTCATGACTACTTCCTGGATATGGTAAATAGAACTTCGGGGGTAATTACAAAAGCAAATGCTCACTTTTCTTTGATGGAATTAGTTGACCCGACCTATGAACAATTGTATGACTGGCATGTTGGCGATGTTTATGAATTTGCGGTTTGTGATGGCTCACTGATACACCCGATGTACAGTAATTTTATAGAGCATTATGATCTGGATACAATAACCTCAGTTGTTAAATCTCCCGGCAAAACAACTTATTCGTTTTCCAGGTTATACTCGGGAATTGATGTTGCTTCCGGACATTACTCCCCACTACAAGACAAAGGCACTGTAGCCTTTACTACTGATTTTTTAGTGGATACGGTTTTTATGCCTGAGGAGTTTCACCAAAAGATGATATATCACTATCATCCTGTCGATACCAGTTTTTGTTCAGTAGGGCCATTGTTTACTCTTCAGCGCAGTGATATTACTAACGATAAGTACGCAAGAAGCATAGAAGGGAGTCCGCAGCCCTTTGATTATAAGACTCCTTTTGGCCTGTTGTATCATAGGGAGGTTTGGGACGATCCTATGTTTGTAGTCACGTCGCGTCAGCTTCTTTATTATGACAGGGCGGGTTCTGTGTGTAGAGGCGTCGTAGCTCCCGTCGCTGTAATGCCGTTAGAAAAGGAACATACAGTTTTCATTTCCCCAAATCCTGTTGCAGATCAACTCAATATACTATCATCAGACAAAATTGGTAATATTCTTATCACTGATCCTGCCGGTCGGATGATTTTCACACATACTTCCGGCGAACAGGAATTGCGTCTCAATGTATCTTCCTTCTCGGCAGGTGTTTATCTTATTAAGATAGGTGCGGAAGTACGGAGATTTATTAAGCAATAGAGTCATTTGAAGGTCAGCAGAATGTATGTTAACAATCTTTTGCGCGACCATGGTATGATTATAGTATCCACTTTAGAAAAACGATAAAAATGGATATTATCATACAGTCCCCGGGCTTTAAAGCCAGCGAAGCATTGGATAGCTTTACACGCGAAAAACTAAGCAAACTCGCAAATCATTCGCACAAGATCATTCGTGCAGATGTTACACTTACAAAAGGCCCGGAAGGCTCGCAGGACAATAACTGCTGCGAAATACGCCTCGAGGTACCCGGTTACGATCATTTTGCAAAGAAGAGCGGCAGCAGCTTTGAATTTGCGATAGCGGAAGCGATAAATGCGGTACAGCATATGCTGGAGAAAAGCCATGATAAACAAAACAGCCATCGCCATCCCGATCCTGTGATAGAATGATCAAACTGATTTAAGATATTCGCCCGTGCGCTAATTAGCGCACGGGCGATATTTCATTTATAGTGGGTTGCAGCTTGTTGTGCATAATGCAACACATTCAGCGCTCACGCCATTGCGCTATTGCTTAATAAGTTCTTCCCAATACTCAGCGCCCCTACGTGTATGAGGGATAACAATAGTGCCGCCCACAATATTCGCTACTGCAAAAATTTCGTAGATCTCGTCAGTGGTAATGCCTTCTTCATGGCACTTACCCAGGTGATACTTGATGCAGTCGTCGCAGCGGAGCACCATGCTCGCTACAAGGCCCAGCATTTCTTTTGTTTTGGTAGAGAGCGCACCCTCTGTATAGGTATTGGTATCCAGGTTGAAGAGGCGGCCCAGCACTTTGTTCTGCTTGCCCAGTATTACCTCATTCATCTTTGCCCTGTAGTCGTTAAATTCCTGTATCTGGCTCATGGTATTGAAAAATAAAAAGTGAAAATTCAAAAACTGTAAATTGTCAATTGTAAACTGCCAACTGCTAACCGATCAACTCTAAAAACTTCGCCAGCCCCTGTTTCTTTGCATCATCAAGATAGAACTTTATGTTGTCTGTATAATAGGTATGAAGGTCATAATAAGGAAAGTTGTTTTCTGCGATTACAGCATCCAGGTGTTTCAGTCCTTCCGCATTGGCCGCATTGAACCTCGCCTTAAAATCCTCAGGCAGTTCCTTATTAGCTACCCATGCCGCGAATACAAAATCAAGTCCGGTATAATCCTTCCATGCTGCGGACAGATCATACAGATAATTGAAGTTATGCAATTGCTTCAGCGCACGGTCGCCTATTATTACCCCTGCATTCACGCCATTTATATAGTCTATATAGTGCTCCGTTGCCGGTTTGTACACTACTTCCTTTTTCCAGTGTTGTTCCAGCAACAGCTGCGCCAGCCTTACAGATGTCCGCGATTGATAATCCAGGTACACTGTTTCAATTTCCTCCATCGGTACTTGGCTGAAAATAGCCACCGAAACCACATTGCCATCGGCCGCTATGCCGTAGTCGCTCACAATATTTGCTCCCGGTATGCCGGGTATGGCTGCTACCGGCAGCAGCGCCATATCTATGATGCCTTCCTGCAGGCTTTTGGCAAGTTGTGAAGGGTAGTCTACCACTATCTCTATGTCCTTCATCACATCGCTGCGCTCTATACCATATAGTAGGGGTTTTGTATTCAGATAGCTTACTGCCGCAACCCTGATCTTTGATGCCAAAATGCTCGTTCTTTTTAGGCCGCAAAGATAAGGTGATAATGACTCAGTTCCTTAATGGCTCAATGGCGTAGTTTTTATCACTTCAATGAATGTAAAAATTATATGAAACTGAACTGTTTACAAAGACTGCCCTCGCCAGTCATTAAATGAAAAAATGGTACATTGCTGAAGATTGTGGGTAGCGCTATGAAGACCCTTCGGGCCATTATTATTATATTATTATTATCTGTTTCAAGGTCGTTGTATGCCCAGACAACCGACACAATAACCCCCGCCCCAAAGGGAGACTTACCAATTGATACTCCGGTTATTGCACCTCTCGCAAAGGATACTATTATCGCCAAACCTAAAGAGGCTTACAAAGGATACACTATAAATGGAAAGGTGGTAGATGCTAACACGGGCGAGGGCATTCCATTCGTACCAGTATTCTTCGCACACACCCAGACCGGTAATACCGCCGACCTCGATGGCAACTTCGTATTCAAGCTGGATAAGCTGCCTGCCGATACACTGCGCATTGAGGCCCTTGGCTACAAGCCTATGGTAAGAATACTCCGCAGCTCCCAGCACGATTACAACTTCATTATAGACATGGAGCGGTCTAATGCATCCTTATCGGAAGTAACCATACATGCCGGAGAAGACCCTGCTATATTGCTGATGCGGAAGGTAATTGAGAAGAAACCCATCAACAATCCCGACAAAGTAGAGAACTACCAGTATGTAGCTTACAATCGCCTTGAGGCAGACCTGCAGCGGCTCACCAAGTCGCAGTTTGCCAAGATGCCCATACTGAAGAGCTATACCTTCATCTTCGATAACCTCGATACTCAGTCCGAAGCCAAACCTTACCTGCCGCTATACCTTACGGAGACCATCTCTGACTATTACTTCCGCGCCAAACCCAAGAAACAGCGGGAGTTCATTAAAGCTTCTATGGTAAAGGGTGTGAACAATGAGAACGTAGACAAGTATCTCGGCTCCCTGTACCAGAACGTGAACATCTACCGCAACTACATTCCTGTATTCGACAAGAAGTTCGTAAGCCCCATCAGCAACGAGGGCTTGTTCTATTACAAATACAAGATCATAGACACTCAGCAGGCTTATGGCCACAACATCATTCTCGTGCAGTTCCGCCCCCGGCGCGATGGCGAGAATTGCTTCGTTGGCGACTTCTGGGTGGTGGATACCGTATTCTCCATACAGCGTATAAGCATGGATGTGCCCAAGCTCGCCAACATCAACTGGGTAGACAAAGTGAGCCTCTACCAGGAGTTTGCACCGGTGGACACCTTCTGGTTTTGCATCAAGGACAAATTCATCGCACAGTTCAGTGCCTACAAGTCTCAGAAGCTGCCCGGCATGATAGGCCGCAAGACAACTACTTACCATAACATCAAGATCAACGATCCAGAAACCGCAAAGGTGCTTGATGATCCTCAGTTCAAAGAAGACATCATCCGCTCAGACTCTGCCCGCAAGCATACTGATGAATGGTGGGCCAATAGCCGCCCCGACACCCTGAGCAAGAATGAAAAAGCCATTTACAAAATGGTGGATACTATCAACGGCATGCACGTAACCACCGTGTATAAAAATACCATCACCTTCCTGTCTACAGGCGTGAAGGACATCGGTCCGATACAACTTGGTCCTTACTATTATGTATATAGTAAGAATCCCGTAGAAGGCCATCGTTTCCGCTTCTCAGCCGGATCTCCGCGCACGCTGAAGGATTTGCACTTTACCGGCTACCTTGCATATGGTACTAGGGATAAAGAGATCAAGTATGGCGGCACTGGCCTGTGGTTACTAGGTCGTCATCCGCGCACTTACCTGTATGGCACCTACACACATGATCTGAACCCCAACCTGAATGTAGACGATCAGTTCACATCAGATAACATATTCAGCTCCCTGTTCCGCAAACCCGGTGTTACGTGGAAGCTCGCATTCCAGGATAATACCCGTTTCGAATTTTACAAAGAATACTTCTTCGGCTTCAGCCATAAGTTCATAGTCCAGCACCGCGACTTCACTCCCTACGATCCGCTGCCATACCGCGGCATATTCTTCGATCATTATGGCAAGCAGACCGTTAACGTAACCAGCAACGAAGCTGGCGTGGAACTTCGTTTCGCCTACAAGGAGCGATATGTAGAGGGCCAGTACCTGCGCATCAATATAGGCAGCAAATACCCCGTGCTCAATCTATCCTTTACCGCCGGTATCAAAGATCAGCTGAACGCCGGCTATAACTATCAGAAGGCGCGCTTCTCCGTTTCTGAAAGCATCAATGTGCCGCCGATTGGGCATGTTAGTTACGTGTTGTTTACCGGCAAGTACTTCGGTACACTACCTTATCCTTTATTAGAGGTACATCCCGGTAACGACTTCCGGTACTACGACCAGTTCGCTTTCGAGATGATGAACACCTATGAGTTTCTCAGTGATGAGTATGCAGGCTTCAATATAGAGCACAATATAGGCGGCGGTATCTTCAATCACATACCCGCAGTGAAAAAGCTCAAGTTGCGCCAGTTCTGGACCGCCAAGGGCGTAATAGGCTCACTAAGTCCGGAGAACCAGCGGCTGAACCTGAACAAAGGCTATCCGTTCCGTACGCTGAAAGGCGACCCTTACCTGGAGCTGGGCACCGGTATCTCCAACATCCTCGAGGTATTCCGTATCGACTTTGTATGGCGCGTAACACCCACACCCTTACCGAGCGAAGCAAAAGAAAAATACTTCGGTATCTTCGGCAGTGTAAGGTTCGAGTTCTAAATTTGGATTAAATCAAATACGTGCTATTGTAGAATATATTAAAATATGAATTTTATATTTGAAATTATTGCCACGCTATTACTTTCACCAATAGGAGCTTTTTTTTGGTGGATTTTCTTTCTTTGTAGAAAACCATTTAAATATTATGATACTGCCCAGCGTGCAAAAGCTAATACTGCGGTAGGTGCCGGTATTGTACTTCTCTTTATTTACATAGTTCAAAAATTGTGTCGGTAGTCAACCCTCACTGGTCGAAGCGTCCGCTTCGTCCATACATGCAGAAGCGTCTCGCTTCCGAACTAAAAAACAGATTTGCTACCACCCCAAAAACAAAATATCCACAAGGTTTTTTCATGAGATAACCCTTGCTGGTAGCACAATACCGCCGATTTTATGTTCAGTTTTGTTGATATCTTTTTAGTTTTATTATGGAATGCCATTCTAAATTTGTTGCCCATTTACCAAAAGCAAATGGTAACTGGGGAAACCAAATTCCTAATTACCAATTACAAATTCCAATATTAAAACTCTGATACCAATGAAAAAAACAAGCAAGACAAACGAAAAGAAACAACAAGCCCAGTTCCTCTACATGGCTGGCAACAAAACACAGAAAGAAATAGCAGAACTCGTAGGCACCTGCGAGCGCACCGTTCATTCATGGATCCATCAATACGCATGGGACAAGCTACGGCTCGCAGCATTCCGTGCACCAGTCACCATTGCCGACAATTTGGCGGCACAGATCGTAGAGCTCCAAAACAGCATCGCCGGCCGCGAGGTAAACAACCGCTTCCCCAACATGCAGGAAGCGGAAATAACCCGCAAACTCGTCACTTGTTACGAGAAGATGAAAAAATTTCCTTCCCTCTCACAGAGCATGCAGGTACTCGAAACATTCCGCAACTATATCCGTCCTATAGATAAAGACTTCGCCCGCGAGCTGGGCCGGTACACAAACGATTTTCTGGAAGCAAAAGCCGCGAATGGCTATGCACCATATCAAATAGAATACGGAGTCGAAGCAGTATCGCCCATCATGCCCGGTTATGATGAAGTAGAAGGGCTGGATGCCAACAAAAAAGAATATATCCCTTGCCCGGACCATCTCACATGCCTTTACCCCGGCAAGTGCAACTATCCATACTGTATGAAAGAAAAGGAGCGTGAGATTACTGTAGATGACTACAAAGTATCCCCGGTACTATTCACCCGCACCAACTCGCAAAAAACTGAGGTTGTTCCCGCAGCAACCGGAAGCGATCCCGCAATTCCTACGTCTGAATCCCGCAAAAATGAATTTTCCGCCAACCCGCAAATTACTAAAAGTGAAACACCCCAAATTCCAAATTACCAATTACAAATTCCATCCCCGGCGACGCCCCCAATTCCATCACTGGAACCAACCGGCTTCAACCGTGATAGATTTATGGAATTACTAAAAAAACTTCACAACATCGCAAATTCAAGCGACGACGAAACAGCTTCATCGCAGGACTTAGGATTCAAGGGAAGTCTCCCGGAACAAGGTCCCGCTCTTCCTGCGGGAGGGGCGGAGGGGTTTAGCAATCCCGCAATTGCTACGTCTGAAAGCAGCAAAAATGATCCCGCAACCGGCCCGCAAAATGTGGACAAGGCCGCGTGACGAAAAAGGGGTCTAAGCCTTCAGTTCCAAGAACACAGGACAATGATCTGAATGAACTATATGCGGCATGATCTCTGCATGCTTCAGTGATTTTTTCAGCGGCTCTGTCACGTTTAGATAGTCTATACGCCAGCCCTTGTTGTTGCCTCTTGCGTTGGCAAATGCGCTCCACCACGTATACTGGTGCGGCTCTTTGTTGAACTCGCGGAAGGTATCAATGAAGCCGTTGGAAAATAGCTTGTCCATCCATGCACGCTCTGCAGGCAGGAAGCCGGTATAGTTTTTGTTCCTTACGGGGTCATGTATGTCTATGGCCTGGTGGCATATGTTGTAGTCACCGCAGATAATGATCTTCGGGCGAGTCTTTTTCAGGTCATTGATGAAGTCGAAAAATTCATCCAGCCATTGGTATTTGTAGGTCTGCCGGTCCTCGCCGCTGGTGCCGCTGGGGAAGTAAGCATTAACTAGGGTAATGTCGCCGAAGTCGGCACGTATCACGCGGCCTTCAAAATCGCTCTGCTCTATTTTGCTGCCGTAGACCACTTTGTCAGGTGCTATCTTAGTGAGTATGGCAACACCGCTATAGCCTTTCTTCTGTGCAGAGAAGGAATATACTTCGTAGCCCGCTGCATTTATTTCAGCTACAGGTACATCTTCTTTGTTGGCCTTTATTTCCTGCAGGCATACTATGTCGGCAGGGTTGGTTTTCAGCCAGTCTATAAATCCTTTTTTAGCGGCGCTTCTGATGCCGTTTACATTATATGATATGATGCGCATGATGTTACTAGTTGTAATTGTAAAAATAGAAAAAGGCAAACAACATTTTAACGCTTTAACCAATTAACCTTTTAACCACATAAAAACTACATGATCCCATCATCCGACAAACTTAAATATTCACCGCCGGCTATTATCAGGTGGTCCAGCAGTTTTATGTCCATTAGCTTGGCAGCCTCGCTCAGCCTGTTGGTCAGTTCTTTATCTGCCACGCTCGGCTTAGTACTGCCTGATGGGTGGTTGTGCGCTATGATCATCTGGTTGGCATTATACAGCAGGCAGTTCTTCAGTATCATCCGCACATCTACCACCGTAGATGTGATACCGCCGCTGCTGATCAGCTCATACTTCAGCACCCTGCGCGCCTGGTTTAGATATATCACGCAAAACACTTCGTGGTTCAGGTCCTGCAGCAGGGGCAGCACTATGCTGGCCGCTTCCTTGCTGCTTTGTATGGTTATACGTTCCAGCCCCTCGCTTATCTGCCTGCGCCTGCCCAGCTCCATTGCCGCGCATATGGTTATGCCGCGCGCTTCGCCTATGCCCTTTACTTTTTGCAGCTCCAGCACATTCAGCCTGCCCAGCTCTTTCAGATTGTTATTGGCCATACCCAGTATATCTCTAGCCAGGTCCAGTGCCGATTTTTCCCTTGTACCGCTGGATATAAGTATAGCCAGCAGCTCCGCATCAGTAAGTGCAGCAGCGCCCTTTTGCAGCATCTTTTCCCGCGGGCGTTCGTCTTCGGTCCAGTTCTTTATGCTCTTTGATTCGTTCATTGAATATGAAAATACGGGATTTTTCAATTGTGTGGCATCTTTTCATCACATATTACCCCTATTAACGGGCAGGTATAACAATTCACTATCTGCCAATAATAGTTTTTCCATTACAGACAATTACCTTCGTTGCTAAATTAATATCTGTGGATAATAGTTTTACTTATGTACCATACCCGGATACCGGGTATTTCTCCCGTCTTGTTACCGATTACCTGGGCAATCAGGCAGCTATACAGCAGTTTTACCAATACGAGCCAACCACCCAGGGGTTGGAACAGGCAATAAAAGAAAGAAGCAAATTCCCGGTGAACAGGCAGGTGCTGGTAGATGCACTAACTGCACAATACAGTGGTCTAACAGTTCAAGATAAAGTACAGGAAAATATACAGTCGCTGTTTAGTGAAAATACATTCACCATTTGCACGGCGCATCAGCCCAATTTGTTGACGGGCTATCTCTATTTTATTTACAAGATACTGCACGCCATAAAGCTGGCAGAGCAATTGAATGAATTGCACACGGATAAACACTTTGTACCCGTGTACTACATGGGCAGCGAGGATAATGATATTGAAGAGCTGGGCGCATTCCGGTTTCGTGGTGATAAGTACGTATGGGATGGCAGCGGGCAGAGTGGTGCTGTAGGCCGTATGGATACGAAGGGACTAAAGCCGATGTTGAATGATCTGTTCAAACTGTTCGGTCCTCCGGGTAAAGACTGTGATGACTTGCAGAACATGCTTACCGAAGCTTACCTGAAGCACAATACAATAGGCGCGGCTACACAGTACCTCGTCAATGAACTATTTGGCCGCTATGGCCTCGTGGTGCTTGATCCTGATGATGCGAAGTTGAAAGCAACATTCATTCCTGTTATGGAAGATGAGTTGCTGAACCAGCATGCATTGCCAATATTGAATGAGCAGATAGAAAAGCTGGGCGCGCACTACAAGATACAGGCACATCCACGCGCCATCAACCTGTTTTACCTGGCCGATCAGTTGCGCGAGCGCATAGAGCAGAAAGGAGATAAATGGGTAGTGCTGAATACGGACATAGTATGGGATAAAGACGCTTTGCTGGCAGAGCTGAAAGCCAACCCGGAGCGCTTCAGTCCGAATGTGATGCTGCGCGGCCTGTACCAGGAAACTATATTACCTGATGTGGCTTTTATAGGCGGTGGGGCAGAGGTGGCCTACTGGCTGCAGTTGAAAACTTTGTTCCAATACTATAAAGGCTTTTACCCGTCCATACATCTGCGCCAGTCTGTATTGTGGATAGACAGTTTGCAATCCGGACAGCGTACTAAACTGGAGCTGTCAGTCAGCGATATCTTTAAACCGGAGGTAGACCTTGTTCGTGATGCTGTATCAAAGCATGCAGGTGACGAATGGCAGACACAGCAGGAAGGAACTGCAATAGAGCAGATACTTAATAGCCTGAAACAAAAAGCAACATCAATAGATCCTACGCTGAAAGCATCGGCAGAGGCGGCACTTGCCAAGATGAAACATCAGCTGGAAGTGCTGGAGAAAAAGATGCTTCGTGCTGAAAAGAAGAAGATGAATACGCAACTATCGCGCATCACCAAGCTGAAGACAGCCATCTTCCCCAATAACAGCCTGCAGGAAAGGGTAGAGAATTTTTCTGAATACTACCTGCAGTATGGTCCTGCATTCCTTGATATTATTAAGGACGGTATCGATGCTATGGACCCGAAATTCTTGGTGGTAGAAGCCGGTTAGTTATAGAAAATCATGCCCCCCAATTCCAAATTACTAATTCCCAATTCCACAAATGGAGTTACTGCATCAGCGCATTATAGGTCATTACTTTGTAGGTGCTTGCGGTATCTATATTAAAATAGTGGTGGTTCAGTTTCGCAGGTGTCCACGGTTCCCAGCAGCCTATTAGTGTGTTGCGGTTAGTGGTATCAAAGCCCATCATTTCACCAAGGTCATGGAACATGAATGTGCGTTGTGGTTGCGCTCCGTTCAGTGCAGATAGCAGCATACTTTCTACAGGTGTGCCCCAGTTCATAATAAGGGTTTTATTGGCATCGGCAGGCGGGTCAGTAAGCAGAATCTTAGTGAGGTTTTTCTCCTTCATCTTTGCGTTCATCTGCTCTATCAGCACAAGGCGATCCTTGAAGGGCTTCACTGCATGATGCATGTAGGCAAGGCGAACAAGATATACAGCGATAAGGATCCCCATGCTGATCTTGGCGGAAAACCTTGGCAATATGAAGTAGACAAATGCTGTAGAAGTAATGACTGCAAGCGGCATATACTCTATCTCCATGTAGAACCTACGCGACTCAGTATCCCAGTAAGTGATGCAGAGCAGTATAAAATAAGCTCCTGCAGCGGAAAGTGTGATGAATGTGAGCCAGTACTTCTTTTCTCTCAGCATTGCCACAATACCGGCTATGAATATCAGGGAAAAGCACCAGTAGTTGGTAACAAAGCTCTTGATAAGGAAATGAAACTGGGGTGCATTATATACCGTGAATACTCTCTTAGGGTCGAACGTGGTGAGGGATTCTATCTTGGTACTATCATACCCATGGTGCATGCCCTCGTAGAATTTCAGCAGCGAGAACAGAATTAAGATACTTGTTAGTATCCACGATTGCAGCTTTGTATAGGGCCATGTCTTTTTATCAGCCATCAGGAAGAACCAGAGATACACACCTGCCATCATTACCAGTGGGTGTGTCCATATGGCCAGGTACATGGTGGCCACGAAGGCCAGGTAGATAACAGGTTGCGGGCGTTTATTATTCGCCACAAAGAAGTTGATGCCCAGCGCCAGCAGCAGCATGGCAATACCTTCATTGTTCAGGTAGTAGTAGGAATCGCTGACAAGCAACGTTTCATACAGTCCTAGTAATATTGCAAGGCCATAGTTCTTATACTTATACACCAGCAGTAATGCCACTACAAGGTAGAAGACATAAAAGCTGGCAGCATAAGACATCATAATCACCGGCAGCGGCAAGTGCAACCTTGCTGCCATTAACGGGAATGACTGGCTGATGCCTATACCGTATCTGCTTGCTTCTATCTCCACATGATTGTGGTTAATGATGCGGAATAGATTGTGGCTGCAATCGCTGAACAGCATGGACTCTTTATAAAACACAAGAGACCCGATCAGCATGATAGCGAGTAGTATGGGAGTAAGCTGCGCTGCTTTTTTTAAGGAACTGTTTTCAGCCATTGGCTGTAAAAGTAAAATTTATATGCTCAAATTGGTTTTATGTCTGTCTGCTGAATAAATAATTTTATGAAGATTTATCAGTAAGGCATAGTTTTTGTGGCTTATATTTGCAAAAAACACAACTCATATGAAACACGCACTATTATTAACCACATTATCCGCAGCGTTATTATTTTCCACAACTTCACAGGCGCAGATACCCGGCGTTTCAAAAGTAACAAAGGCATTGCCAAAGGTAGACCTGGGCATTAAGGCAGGTGCAAGTTTCAACCAGGCTACGGCTACAGGTCTTACTAATTCCTACAAAGCAGGTATTGTAGGTGGCGTGTTTGTTGGTGTCTATAAAAATAAAATAGGTGTTCAGGCAGAAGGGCTTGTAAGGTCTGCACGTTTTGATGCGTCTGTTGGTGGTTTTTATGTAAAGACACTTTCTTTAGATGTGCCGTTGATGTTTGAATATAAAGTGATTCCACGTCTTTGGGTGCAGGTAGGCCCGCAATATAGTATGTTGCTTTCTGCTAAAGATAATACAAGTACAGATGTTAAGAGTTCCTTTAAAGGAGCAGACATCTCAGGTGTACTTGGTTTGCAGGTGAAACTTCCTGTACATCTTGTTGCCGGTGCCAGGTATATATATGGCTTTTCTGATGTTAATAATTCTCCTACCGCAACAGGTGCATGGAAGAACCGCTCTATACAGGCGTACATTGGTTTTAGATTCCTTTAATAAGTTCGCGTAAAGCGAGACAATAAATAAAGCCGTTCCGGGATATCCGGAACGGCTTTTAGATTAAAAATATAAGATCCCGAAAAAGGATCGATCGAATTAGCGAAATAACGTTGGGGTGAACATATGGTTAGGGCAACCATACTTCTTTGAGCCGCACGACGACATCGTTAGCAGCGCAACAATAACTATAATTGGGGCTATAAGCCGGAATTTTAAAACAGACCGCATACTTAAAGAATTATGAATAGTAAAAAGCTCGTTTAACTTTGTACGAAGATAAGTAATAATTATGAAAAACATCCACTTTATAGCCATAGGCGGCGCTATTATGCACCAGCTGGCATTGGCATTACATAGGCAAGGTTATAATATTACGGGTAGTGACGATGAGATAACAGATCCTGCAAAAGGTAACCTCGCTTCGGCAGGCCTGCTTCCTGCTCAGTTTGGCTGGTATCCTGAAAAGATAACGGACAATATAGATGCGGTAGTGCTTGGCATGCACGCAAAAGGTGACAACCCTGAATTGCTGGCTGCTCAAAAAGCAGGCATTCCTATTTACTCATTCCCGCAGTATGTATACGAGGTTAGTAAAAACAAGAAAAGGGTAGTGGTAGCGGGCAGTCATGGTAAGACCACCATCACTTCTATGATCATGCACATACTGAAACACCAGGGTATTGAGTTCGATTACCTGGTGGGTGCAAGAGTAGCCGGGTTCGATCAGTCTGTGCAGTTGACAGATGCACCCATAATAGTGCTGGAGGGAGATGAGTATCCGGCATCGGTAGTAGAAAAAAGGCCAAAGATATTCTTCTATCATCCGCACATAAGCGTGGTGAGCGGCATAGCCTGGGACCATATCAATGTATTCCCTACTTACGAGATATACTTCAACCAGTTTGAGCAATACCTGCAGGGCATAGATGGTGCACGGGTATTCTACAATAATGAGGATAGTGAAGTAAGGAGAGTAATAGAAACATCAGGAAGTAAGCTTAATGCTACACCATATGAAACGCCGCCATTTCACTATGAGGATGGTTTCCCGGTAATGGATACAAAAGCCGGTGGAGTGAAAGTATCTGTATTTGGCCGCCACAATTTGCTGAATATGCAGGCCGCTATTGATGTATGTATGGAGCTGGGCGTATCAGAGGCAGATTGCTACAAAGCCATCGCATCATTTACCGGTGCAGCGCGCAGGCTGGAGAAAGTGAAAGAAGAAAAGAACCTGTTGGTGTATCGTGATTTCGCGCATGCGCCAAGTAAGTTAAGAGCTACACTCAATGCGGTACGAGAGGCATACCCCGACCATCACCTTGTAGCATGCTTTGAGCTGCATACATTCAGCAGCCTCAATGAGCAGTTCCTGTCGGAATATGCACATAGTATGGATGCCGCTGACGATGCTATTGTGTACTTCAGCCATCATGCGCTGAACCTGAAGGGACTACCTAACCTGGACCCAGCATCAGTAAAGAAATATTTCGAACGTGATGACGTTAATATATTGGACGAAAAGACGAAACTGGAAGGAAAAGTAAGGGATTTGATCAGCGGCAGGGAAAAGCCGGTCTTTTTATTGCTCATGAGCTCGGGAACATTCGATGGAATTGACTGGAATGCCGTAAGTTCGCACTAGATTTACAATACGCTCATGCCAAAATTAACATTAAAAAGACCTATCATTTTCTTTGACCTGGAAACGACCGGCACCGATACTGCAAAAGACCGCATAGTGGAACTTGCCTTAGTAAAGTTGCTTCCGGATGGCAAGCGTGACCAGTACACAAAACGGCTGAACCCGGGAATACCGATTCCGCCTGAAGTGACTAAGATACATGGCATCTCTGATGCTGATGTAAAAGATGCACCTACATTCAAGCAGATAGCTCATAATCTATATGACTGGATGCGCGGCTGTGACCTGGGCGGTTATAACTCCAGCAAATTCGATATTCCGGTACTTGCTGAGGAGTTTTTAAGGGTAGGGCTCAATGTGGATTTCACGGAGCGCAGTATGATAGATGTGCAGCAGATATTTTTCAAGATGGAGGCGCGTACGCTTGCCGCCGCTTATGAATTCTACTGCAAAAAGGAGCTGACCAACGCGCATAGTGCAGAAGCAGATATACTGGCTACAATAGAAGTGCTGGAAGCTCAATTGGAAAGATACCCGGATATAGGTAGCGATGTAAGTACGCTGCATAAGTTCACCCATACGGAT
>Ga0209023_10002557_pt1 | contig 22520 bp, 18 predicted proteins | sample LakOneMetagenome_FD_187468 | JGI IMG/M metagenome (GOLD analysis project Ga0209023, IMG submission 187468) | Freshwater and sediment microbial communities from Lake Erie, Canada (SPAdes) (version 2) | ecosystem: Environmental > Aquatic > Freshwater > Lentic | place: Lake Erie, Canada...
GCGATGCGGATGAAGCGAGCGAGCGGCTGCGCCGCCGCATGGACGCCGCGCTGAGCCGCGGCCGATGCGGCCTGTGGGACTGGGACATTGCGCGCGGGCGCATCTACTGGTCTCAGTCCATGTACGAAATTCTCGGCATGGAGCCGCAGGACCGCTTCATGTCCTTCGGCGAGCTGACCGCGCTGATGCATTCGGGCGATACGGACCTCGCCTCGATGGCTGAATCTCTTGCAGCGAAGAAAGCCCAGGCGCTGGAGAGCGAATTCCGCATCCGCAACGCCCGCGACGAATGGATCTGGCTGCGCGCACGCGCGGAACTGGTCGACGCCCTGCCCGGCGAAAGCCCGCGTCTGATTGGTATCGTCATCGACATAACCGAACAGAAGGCGTTGGCCGAACACACCGAGAGGCACGACGCGCGCCTGCGCGATGCGATCGAGACGATTTCGGAAGCTTTCGTCCTGTGGGACGCCGACAACCGGCTCGTGATGAGCAATTCTAAATTCCGCACGCTGCACGGTCTGTGCGACGAGACCGCCGCAGTCGGCAAACCCTATTCGCATGTGATGGCCGCGGGCTCGCCGCCGCTGATCCAGACGCAGATTGCGCTCGGCGAACGTCCGGGCGCAGCGTCGCGCACCTACGAGGCGCGGCTGGTGGACGGGCGCTGGCTTCAGGTCAACGAACGCCGCACCGGCGACGGCGGCTATGTTTCGATTGGCACCGACATCACGCAGCTCAAGAAACACGAAGAGCAATTGCTGGATTCCGAGAGGCGCCTGACGGCGACCGTGATCGACCTCCGGAAATCGCGGCAGGCGCTCGAACGGCAAGCGCGGGAACTGGCCGAACTTGCAGAAAAATATCTCGAGGAAAAAGCCAACGCCGAAAGCTCGAACCGTGCAAAGACCGAATTCCTGGCCAACATGAGCCACGAATTGCGCACGCCGCTCAACGCGATCATCGGTTTCTCGGAAATGATGCAGGCGGAAGTGTTCGGTCCGCTCGGCTCCGACAAATATGTCGACTACAGCGGGCACATCAAGGAAAGCGGCGACTATCTCCTGGCCGTCATCTCCGACGTGCTGGACATGTCGCGTCTCGACGCCGGCCAGATTTCCATCGAGGCAAAATCCTTCGACCTCGTGCAGAGCGTCCAGTCAGCGGCCCGGCGCGTCGAACATGCGGCGAGCGACAAGTCGATTGCGATCGACGCGCGCGCGCCTGACCGGCTCGATTTCTTCGGCGATCGCGCGGCGCTGGAGAAATCGCTCGGCATCGTACTTCGGAACGCCATCAAGTTCACCGGCGTCGAGGGCGCCGTTTCGATCCGCATGCGGGTGCTCGAAAGCGGCGTGAACATCTATATCGCCGACAATGGGCCGGGCATGACACGCGAATGCCTGCAGCGGATCGGCAAGCCGTTCGAGCAGTTCCATTCCAACGTTGACAATGGCATGCGTGGCTCGGGCCTTGGTCTTGCCATCGCCCATTCCCTTGTGTCGCTGCACAACGGCAAGCTGAAGGTTCGCTCGCAGCCCGGCCGCGGCACGATCGTGCAATTCCACCTGCCCTTGCCGATGGCGGAAGCCATCAGGCCGCGAGCAGTCGCCTGAAGATCGCGGCGACGGCGACTGCGCGTTCGGCAACATCCGCGTCCAGCTGTTTTTCGTCCGGTAGCCCAGCGCTGGTGGCTATCCTGCGGCGCACCGCAGCGGGCGCCGTATCCGGCTTCAGGTCGACCGGCAGAAGCACACGCTGCATCTGGATGACATCTGTATAGAGCCGATGCGCGGTCAACAGCGCTTCGGCGTCGTCTTGCGTGACAAGACCTGCCGCCGCAGCGCGGCGCAGGATGTCCGCCGTGCCGACAACGAGAATGTCTCTGTGCGCGGCGGCATGCGCGAGCACCAGGAATTGCGCGATGAATTCCACATCGAGCAGGCCGCCGCGATACAGCTTCAGGTCCGCGCGATCGCGGTCGCCCTTTTCCTTTGCGATCAACTCACGCATATCGCGAATGTCGCGCGACAGCGTTCCGCGGTCGCGCGCGCCGCATAATGAATCCTTGATCGCCGCATCCAGATCGACGCGCAGCGTCGCGTCGCCGCAGATCGGGCGCGCGCGCGTGATCGCCATCTTCTCCCAGGTTTCGGCTTCCTCGCGCTGATACTGGACGAAGCTCGACAACTGAACGGCGACCGGGCCCTTCTTGCCCGAAGGGCGCAGCCGCATGTCGACGTCGTAGAGCTGGCCCCGGCGCGTCGCGACCGTCAGCGCCGAGATCAGGCGCTGCGTCAGCCGCGTGTAATATTGAACCGCATGCAGCGAGCGGCGACCGTCGGACTCCGGCTTCTCCGCATCGAAATCGTAGACGATCACCAGATCGAGATCGGAGGTCGCCGTCATTTCGCGGGAGCCGAGCTTGCCCATGGCGATGACGGCGACACGGCCGCCAGCGACATGGCCATACTCGGCCTCGAAGGCCTGGCGCACATGCGCAAGCGTCGCCTCGAGCAGGCAATCGGCAAGCGCCGTGAAGGCCGGACCGCAATCAACGGGATCGATGGCGCCCGACAGCGCGCGCACGCCGATCAGGAAGATGTTTTCCTGCGCGATCAGCCGCGCCGCATCGAGGAAGTCCTCGTATTGTTCGATTCTGTGGAGGCGGCTCGCGTGATCGTCGAAATAGGCGCGGTCGAGCGCGGCGCCGAAGAAGCGCGGATCGATGACGGCGTCGAGGACATGCGGCGATTTCGCGACAATCGCTGCAAGGCGCGGCGCAGCGCCGAGCACATCGCCGAACAGATCGCGCAACCGTGCATTCGAGCGCAGGATGGAGAAAAGTTCGACAGCGGCGGGCATGTGCACGAGCGTCGCGTCGAATGCGGCGAGCGCGACATCCGGATCGCCAGAGCCAGACAGTGACTCCAGGAGATCGGGCACCAGTTCGGTCAACACTTCGCGCGCGCGCGCCGATTGTACGGCGGCGCGGCGGCCGAAGTGCCAGCCGCGCACCGTTTCAGCCGCGAGCGGCGGATCCTTGAAGCCCATGCGGGCCAGCGTTTCCAGGGTTTCGGGATCGTCCTGCACGCCGGTGAAGACAAGGCTGCCCTTTTCGGCGTCGAGCCCCGGCTCGCGCTCGAACAGCCGCGCATAGTGCAGTTCGACCTTGCGAAAATGCTTCGTCAGCCAGGTCTCGAATTTCTTGAACGTGGAATGCCCGCAGAATTTCGCGAAACGCGCGAGTTCGTCATCGTCCGATGGCAGACGCTGCGTCTGTTCGTCGGCGATCATCTGCAGGCGATGTTCGACGGTGCGCAGGACAGCGTAGGATTCCGTCAGCTCATCGCGCGCCTGCGGCGACACCCAATTGTCGGCGGCAAGCGCGGCGAGCATGTCGATCGTGCGGCGACCGCGCAGTTCTGGTCTGCGGCCGCCGAAGATGAGCTGCTGCGTCTGGACGAAGAACTCGATTTCGCGAATGCCGCCGCGGCCGAGCTTGACGTCATGGCCGGGCACGACGACCTCGGCATGGCCGCGAACCGCGTGGATCTGCCGCTTCATCGCATGGATGTCCGAGATCGCCGCATAGTCGAAATAGCGACGCCAGATGAAGGGCCGGAGATCCTCCAGGAAGCGTTGGCCGAGTTCGATCTGGCCCGCGATCGGCCGCGCCTTGATCATTGCGGCGCGTTCCCAGTTCTGTCCGAGCGTCTCATAGTAGGAAAGCGCGGCGGGCAAGGAGACTGCGACGTTTGTGGAGCCGGGATCGGGGCGCAGGCGCAGATCGACGCGCAGCACATAACCGTCGCCCGTGCGCTCCGACAGAATGCGCGACAGCGATTTCGTCAGGCGGACGTAGAAGGGAGCAGGCTCGACACCGCTGAGGCGGAGCGCGGCGACGTCGGGATCGTAGAAGACAACGAGATCGACATCGCTGGAATAGTTGAGCTCGCCCGCGCCATGCTTGCCGAGCGCGAGAACGACGAGGCCGCATTCGGCAGCGGGTTTCGCGCGGTCGGCGGGCTCGAAGCGGCCGTCCGCGATGGCGCGCCGCAAAAGGAAGCCGAGCGTGGCGGATACATAGGCGTCGGCGGCGGCGGTCAGCGCGGCGGTCACCTGCTCGAGCGACCAGAGTCCGCCGAGATCGGCGAGCGCGATATAGAGCGCGCTGAATTGACGCGCGCGGCGCAGCCGCTTCATCAACTGGGCTTCATCGTCGATAACGGCGCAATCCGACGCGAGTTTCTCGAGCGCGGCGCCGAAGGCGGAACCGGGATCGCTCGTCAGCATGTCGCAGAGGCGCGCAGGATCGGCTGCGGCGAGGCGCCAGAGAAACGGCGAGTGGTCCGCAAGGCCGCCGAGAAGGGCCGAAACCGCAGGATCAGACATGAGGGCCTGAAGGCGCGCGTCGCTGCGGGCAGCCTCGGCCAGATCCTTCATCCTGGATGCGGCGGCTTTCCTGTCGGCGACGAGGGGCGTCGGCGTCAGCCGCCGCCAGAGCTCTGTGTCGTTCGCCTCAGCCCGTTCCTTCACGCGTCTTCTCTCCCTGCCGACCGGACTGCGGCGGCGCAGCCAATATGCCGGGAATATCTAGCACGGCGCGCAGGCCGGGCGCATTGTCTTCAAGCCGCAGGGCGCCGTTGTGCAGATGCGCAATCGCTGCAGCCAAAGACAGACCCAGGCCCGAGCCCGGCAAAGTGCGCGAGGCCTCCAGCCGCACGAAACGGTCGAGCACGCGGTCGCGGTCGGCGGCGGGAACGCCGGGGCCGCGATCTTCTACTGCAAGCCGCGCGAGCGGGCCATGCCGCCGCACCACGAGACGCAGTTGCGGGGCGACGCCAGCCGCCGTCGGCGTTCCGTATTTGAGGCCGTTGTCGAGGAGATTGGCAAGCGTCTGAGCGATCAGTTCGCGATTGCCGCGCACCATGATGCCCGGCTCGATGGTCGAGACAAAAGCGACGCCGCGCTCTTCCGCGGCGGCTTCGTAGAGTTCGGCGACATCTTCGGCGACGCGGCTGACGTCCAGCGCTTCCATCTTCGGGCCGCTGCCGGATTCCGCGCGCGCGATCGTCAGCAGCGCATCGAAGATGCGCATGAGCGCGTCTGATTCTCCGATCACCTTTTCCAGCGTCTCGCGCAGCGCCTCGGGGTCGCCGGTCTGGCGCATGGCCATATCGGCATTGTTGCGCAGCCGCGTGAGCGGCGTTCGCAGGTCGTGCGCGATATTGTCGGAAACCTCCTTCATGCCGCGCAGCAGCGTCTCGATTCGCGCCAGCATGGCGTTGAGATTTTCGGCCAGGCGATCGATCTCGTCGCCGGAGCCGGTCACCGGCAGACGCTTCGACAGATCGCCGCGCATGATGACGGCGGCCGATTCGGACATGGCGTCGACACGAATGAGCACGCGGCGCGCAACGAACAGGCCGCCGACGGCGCCAATCAGCACCAGCCAGATCAGCGAATCGGAGAGCGCGCGCCTGAGAATCTTGCGCAGGCGCTCGACCTCCTCGACATCGTGGCCGACGAGCAGGCGATAATTGCCGGGCAGGACGAAAACGCGCACCAGCGCGCGGCGGCGCGCTTCCTTTTCGCCAGGGCGCTGGTAGGTCGTCTCGACCAGGCCGTCGCCCGAGAGTGTCGTGATCGGCAAAGAAGTGACATTGCCGACAATGGAATCGCCGGCAAACGTCGTCAGCAGGTAGATGTCGCCGCCGGGCTGGCGGATGCGGCGCTCGATGGATTGCACCACCTGCTGCACGCCACCCTGTGCATATTGGTCGGACAGGCCGCGGATATCGGCGTCGATCGTTTCGGAAATCTGGTCTTCCAGAACGCCGCGCACATTGCGGCCGACATTCATGACCACGAGGCTCGCCGCGACGGCGAAGATGATGGAATAGGCGACCGCGAGCTTGAAGGCCGTCGTGCGGAACAGTTTGCTGAGCGCGCTCACGCCGCCCCATCGCGGATCATATAGCCCGCGCCGCGTATCGTGTGGAGCAACGGAGTCTCGTGGCCCTTGTCGATCTTCGAGCGCAGGCGCGAGATATGCACGTCGATGACGTTGGTCTGCGGATCGAAGTGATAGTCCCACACGTTCTCGAGCAGCATGGTGCGCGTCACAACCTGGCCCGCATGTTTCATCAGATATTCGAGCAGGCGGAACTCGCGCGGCTGCAGCGGGATTTCCTTGCCGCCGCGCGTCAGCTTGTGCGAGAGGCGATCGAGTTCGAGATCGGCGACGCGATACATGGTCTCCTGCGCGCCCGCCCCGCCCTTGCGGCGGCCGAGCGCTTCCACGCGCGCCAGAAGTTCGGAGAAGGCGTAGGGCTTGGGCAGGTAATCATCACCGCCGGCGCGAAGGCCCTTCACGCGATCATCGACCTGTCCGAGCGCGGAGAGGATCAGCACCGGCGTCTCGTTCTTCTGCGCGCGCAGGCTGGAGATCAGCGAGAGGCCGTCCAGCTTGGGCAGCATGCGGTCGACGATCAGCACGTCGTAGTCGCCTTCGGCGGCGCGCGCATAGCCGTCGATGCCGTCGCCCGCGTGGTCGGCCAGATGGCCCTGCTCGCGAAAAGCCTTCACGAGATAGGCGGCGGCTTCAGAATCGTCTTCGATGACGAGGAGTCTCATGTCCGACATATAAACGGTCCCAAAAGAAAACGGCAGGCCGAAAGGGGGGATCGGCCTGCCGTTCATCGGGGGCGCGGACAGGGCAGGCCGCGAACCCGAAATCGACGTTACGAAGCGCGGGTGGCCAGCGCCACGAAGCGCGTGGCGTCGCCGGTTTTCACCCGCAACAGAACGGCCTTCTGGCCCTCGGCCTTGGCGTCCTTTATCGCCGCCACGACTTGCGCGGGGGTGGAAACCGGCTTGCCGGCCGCCTCCAGGATCACGTCGCCGGCCCGCAGGCCCTTCTGGGCGCCGGCGCCATCGGGATCGATGTCGGCGACGACCACGCCGGTCTTGCCGGCGCCGGGCACGGCTGCGGCCGGCGCGAGCTCGAGACCGTAGCTGGCGAGCGAGGACGGCTCGGCGCTGTCCGCGGCGTCAGCCTTGGCCTCGCGCTGATCCGGCATCTTGGCCAGCGTCACGGAGGCCGTCTTTTCAGAACCGCCGCGCAGATAGGTCAGTTCGACCTTCTTGTCGGGACCGATGCCGGCGATCTTGCGCGAGAGTTCGCGCGGGCCGTCGATCTTCTCGCCGTTGACGGCGATGATGACGTCGCCGGACTTCACGCCGGCCTCAGCCGCCGGGCCGCCCTTGGCTTCCGCCACCAGCGCGCCCTTGGTGTCCTTCAGGCCAAGGCCATCGGCAATGTCCTGCGAGACCGGCTGGATCTGCACGCCGATATAGCCGCGCGAGACGACGCCCTTGTCCTTGAGTTCACTGACGACCTGACGGGCCGTGTCGGCGGGAATGGCGAAGCCAATGCCGACCGAGCCGCCCGACGGCGAGAAGATCGCCGTGTTGACGCCAACGACCTGGCCGGTCGCATCAAAGGTCGGACCGCCCGAATTGCCGCGGTTCACCGGCGCATCGATCTGCAGGAAGTCGTCATACGGGCCCGAGCCGATGTCGCGGCCGCGCGCTGAAACGATGCCCGCCGTCACGGTGCCGCCGAGGCCGAAGGGATTGCCGACGGCCACGACCCAGTCGCCGACGCGCGGCGTCTTCGTGCCGAACTGCACGAACGGATAGGTGCCGCTTTCCTTGATCTTCAGCAGCGCGAGATCAGTCTTCTTGTCCGTGCCGACGATCTTGGCGCCGACCGTCTTGCCGTTGTCGAGCACGAGTTCGACATCCGAGCCGTTCTGCACGACGTGATTGTTGGTCACGACATAGCCATCAGCCGAGATGATGAAGCCGGAGCCCAGCGACGTGCCCTTGTGCGGCTTGTTGCGGAACTGGTCGCGGCCGCCGAACTGCTTGAAGAAGCGCTCCATCGGATCGCCCTGGCCGAACTGCGGCATGCCGGGGCCGCCGTCTTCGTCGGCAGACGCCGTCTGCACGGTCTTGACGCGCACCGAGACGACAGCGCCCTTCACGCGATCAACAATATCCGCGAAAGAGGCCGGACCGGCTGGCGCGATCGACTGGTTGAGCGGGGCTTCGGCATAGGCCGGCAGCGTGACGAGCGAGGTGTTGAGCGCGGCGCCGCCGAGCGCAAGCGCGGAAACGGCGCCGAGCATCAGGACGCGGGCGCGCGTGTTCGAACGGGGAAGCGAGAAGCCCTTGGCAGTGTCGGGCTCGTTGTTGCGAACGGTCATGAATTCTCTCCTTGGCGGCAGGATCGGCCCGCCGTTGAGAGAGAAGATGGGGATTGTCGCCTTACACGGGCGTGACCGCGAGATTAAGCTTTCGTAATCGGTCCGCTGGCGTTTTCTTCCGCCGCAAGACGCGCCAGCGCAGCGCGCTCGGCGTCGCTCAATCCGGCGACCGGAACGGCCTTCTGTCCGCGCGATCTGGCGAAGATCGCGCCAACCGCGACCAGCAGCACCAGCGCCGGCGTGATCCAGAGAATCAGCGTGTAGGGCTTCAGCGGCGGCTTCAGCAGGACGAAGTCGCCGTAGCGCGCGACGAGATAGTCGCGCACCTGATCGTCGCTGTCGCCCTTCTGCAGGCGCTCGCGCACCAGCAGGCGCAGATCGCGCGCCAATGGCGCATTCGAATCGTCAATATTCTCGTTCTGGCAGACCATGCACCGCACGCCGCCGGAAATGTCGCGGGCGCGCTGTTCCATTTGCGGGTCGCGCAGCATTTCGTCGGGCTGCACCGCCTGCGCCGCGAAAGGCGCCAGCAGCGCGAGAGCGAGGAACGCGGCGCGGAGGCGAATCATTTGCCGCCCTTTTCAGCCGGCTTGGCTTGCGATTGTCCTTGCGCCTGACCCTCGTTCCAGACGCCCTGCTTCTTGAGCGCATCGGCGACCTCGCGCGGCATGTAGCGCTCGTCGTGCTTGGCCAGGACATTGTCGGCCTTGATGGCGCCCTTCGCATCCAGCGCGCCTTCGGCGACGACGCCCTGCCCTTCGCGGAACAGGTCCGGCAGGATGCCGTCATAGGTGACGGTCACATCTTTCTCGCCGGTATCGGTGATGGAAAAGCTCACCTGCTTGCCGGCGCCGCGCACCAGCGAGCCATCCTTCACCAGACCACCGACACGCACGCGCGTGCCCGGCGCGAGTTGCTTGGTCGCGAGGTCAGTCGGCGAATAGAAGAAGACGATGTTGTCGCGCATGGCGAACAGGACGAGCCCCAGCGCGCAGCCGAGCGCCGCGAGTGCGGCGACGATGAAGGTAAGGCGGCGCTGCTTGCGGGTCATGATGCGTCTTGCTCGTTGGGCCTGTATGTGGCCGTGCGCTACGTCCGTCTAACCTGCCGCGGGCCGGGTGGGAATGCGCGAATTGTCTCAGTGGGCCACATAAAAAAGGCCGCTGCGGACAGCGGCCTTCCAAAAGCGCCAGCCTTAAGGCTCAGCTCACGATCTGCCAGACGCCGTCCGGGCCGCGGCAGGCGACGCCCTGCGCAGCACGCGGGCGGCCGTCGATATAGATGCGATGGGTATAGTTGCGGCATTGGCCGCGGGAATCGACATATTCCGCGCCCGGCTCGATGTAGCCGTAGGCGCGCTGGCCGCGCCACGGGCGGCGCTTGCCGGATTCGAAGGCGAGATCCTGCGCTTCCATCGCGGCGATGCGGTCCTGCTCGTCGAGGTCGCGACCGATGGCGTTGCCGGTCAGGCCGCCGAGCGCGGCGCCCGTTACTGCGCCGACCACCGTGCCGCTGGAGCCGCCGAGCGCGCCGCCGATGAGGCCGCCCGCGATCGCGCCGGCGCCCGCGCCGACCACCGTGCCGCCCGCTTCGTTCGGGCCGGAGGTGGAGGCGCAACCAGACAGCGCGAGGCCCACGACGCCGATACAAGCCAGGTTCAGAATCTTCACGTGCACATCTCCATCGGCCGGCGCTTGGCCCCGGCTAAACCCGGCGGCATAGATGGCGCAAAATCAGGCGAAAGTCAGGCGTCAGGAGAAGCTTAAATTCAAGCGTGCGCTCTTCGGGCCCCATCATGGTGATGGTCTGAGTTTTCGCGTTTGGACGCAATTCTCTTCGCAGCCCTAAAGGTGGCCGGCTCTACATCAGGAGCCGTTACCGCAAAGCGCGCAAGATTGCCGATGAGAGGGGAAAGCGCTGTCACGGCCTTAAACCAGCTGGCAACAGCGCGTCTGTACGGCCGCTCAAGTTCCGGTCGCTTATGGAAGAACTCAGCATGGAGCTTGTTTAGTTCTGCGATTGACCCATCAATCTTTTGCCAGCGCTCTGACCGAACATAGGATAAAATACTTAGAGCAACTCGTCGGTCGATGATCGTCTGATTGAGCGAGTCAATTCCGCGCAGGATTTTCTCCGGAGTCTCGTCATCTGCAGCCAAGGCAGATGCTGCGTCGAAAAACTCGCTCGCAGCCTCGGCGTACTCGCGTCGGCGTGCAGCCAAAAACTCGATGTATTTCAAGGTAAAAACGACTATCGCGCAACCGATAGTCGCCAGTATCATCGCGATGAAATAGCTCATAGATCCTCGCGCCGGCTTCGTCTCTCATGTTTCGCAAGAGACTTTTTCACCAGTTCGTTAAGTTTAGCTTGCTTGTGGTCTATATCAACTTGGTTTTTCTTCCCAAGTCTTGAAACTTCCCCTATCGCACGGATATAGTCTGGACCCTTCCAAATCAGCAGGCCGACGACGACAATTGCGGCCAATACGTAGGGATCATCGATCTTTTCGATCGCTTTTTGCAGTGTTGGCCCAAGATCTGTAGATGCCATAGCCAATTTTCAAGTTGCGCGGTGATTCTCCTGCAAACTAACGAATTCTTCACCTTATCAACAAGCGGCTTGCATGAAGCTTGTCGATCTTTCGCACAGCTAAGCGTCTAACGTTGATAGTCTCATGTCGTTCCATTGCTCTGCTTTGCGAAGGGAAATGTTGCACCAAACCACCTCAAGGAGCAGCTTCACGCCGCAGGAAGACGCAAAACGGCCCGCAATCCGCCGGCCGGGCTTTCCTCCAGCGCCAGCGCGCCGCCGTAAGCCGCCGAGAGATCGGCCACAATCGACAGGCCGAGCCCGGAGCCCGGCTTGGTTTCGTCCAGCCGCCGGCCGCGCCGCATGGCCTCGGCCCGCATGTCCGGCGCGAGGCCCGGCCCGTCGTCGTCGATCGTGACGACCAGCCGCGAGCGGCCGGCGGCGGCGGGTTCCTGCGCAAGCGACAATTCCACCTTCGAGGCCGCCCATTTGCAGGCATTGTCGAGAAGATTGCCGACGAGGTCGTCGAAATCCTGACGTTCGCCCAGAAAGCGCACATCCGGCATGGTTTCGGGAAAGACGATCTCGCGGTCGCGATGAATCTTGCGGAAGGTCCGGCCAAGAGCCTCGAGCGCAGGGCCGACGTCGGTCGCCGCGCCGATCGCGCCGGCGCGGGCGGCTGCGCGGGCGCGGTCGAGATAGAAGGACACCTGGTCGCGCATGACAGCCGTCTGCTCGCGGACCTTGCCGGCGAGCGGATCGCCAGTGTCGCCGGCCTCGTTGATGAGGACGCTCAGCGGGGTTTTGAGCGCATGGGCGAGATTGCCGACCTGAGTGCGGGCGCGTTCCACGACCTCGCGATTGGCGGAAACGAGCAGGTTGAGTTCATCGGCCAGCGGCGCGATTTCGGTGGGATAATCGCCTTCGATCCGCTCCGCCGCGCCGCGCCTTATGTCGGCCACCGCCGATTCGAGTTCGCGCAGCGGACGCAGGCCGAAGCGGACCTGGAAGGCCGTCGTCGCCAGAAGACCGGCAGCGAGCAGCGCGAAGGCGACGGCCAGCGCGATCTCGAAGCGCCGGATTTGCGCGTCGAGGTCCTCGGTTGTTGCGGCCACCTGCACGAGGTAGAGCCCGGCATCGCCAACCGAAATCTGCCGCTCGACGATGCGCAGCGCGCGCCCGTCCGGCCCCTTCGCATAGCCCGCCCGCGCCCCGCCCATGTCGGCCGGCACGCCAGCCTCGGCGAGCTTCGGCAGGCGGGCGGCGAATAGCGAACGCGAGGCGCGTACCTGCGGTTTTTCGGTATCGAGCCGGGTGATCTGCCAATACCAGCCGGATTGCACCAGATCGAACTGGGGGTCGCCGAGTTCGCCGGGATCGGTGTGCTGGTCCTCGCCGGAACTGGCGACATCGGCCACCAGCGCGCGCAGATAGACGTTCAGGCGCTGGTCAAAACCGGCTTCCGAGGTGCGGCGGTAATAGGCGGTCAGCAGGACGCCCGCGAGGCCAAGAATCACCAGTATCCAGGCGGCCGCCGTCAGGAACAGGCGTCGTGCGATCGACTTTTGCGCGACGAGCGACGCCGCCATTATTTCGCGGCGGGCTTCGACAAGCCTGCCTGCTCGTCCGGCGGCGCGACGAGATAGCCGAGGCCGCGCACGGTCTGGATGATCTCGGCGCCAAGCTTCTTGCGCAAGCGTCCAACAAACACTTCGACGGTGTTCGAGTCGCGGTCGAAGTCCTGATCGTAAAGATGCTCGACGATCTCGGTGCGCGAGACGATGCGTCCGGTGTGATGCATGAGATAGGCGAGGAGCCGGTACTCGTGCGAGGTGAGCTTGATGGCGGCGCCGTCGACATGGACGCGGCCGGCCTTCGTGTCGAGCCGGACGGGCCCGCACACGAGTTCGGCGCTCGCATGGCCGGTGGCGCGGCGGGTGAGCGCGCGCAGGCGGGCCAGCACTTCCTCGAGATGGAACGGCTTGGTGACGTAATCGTCGGCGCCGGCGTCGAAGCCACGCACCTTCTCGCTCCAGCCGTCACGGGCGGTCAGGATCAGCACGGGCATGGTGCGCCCGCCCTTGCGCCAGGCTTCCAGCACGGCGACGCCATCGACCTTGGGCAGACCGATATCGAGCACGACGGCGTCATAGGGCTCGGTCTCGCCAAGAAACTGGCCCTCCTCGCCGTCGAAGGCGCGGTCGACCGCATAGCCTGCCTGGCTCAGGGCCTGCACGAGCTGGCGGTTCAAATCCTTGTCGTCCTCGACGACCAGCAGCCGCACGGGCGTCTCCCCTATTCTACCGTCGGCCCTGCTCGGCCGTGAGTCGGCCGGAGCGGGCGTCGACACGGCTATGTATCAGCCGGCCGTCGCGGCGCAAAAGGTCGATCTCGTAGACAAGCATGTCGCCGTGCCGGCAGAGTTTGACGGCGATCGGTTCGGCTTTCTCTTCCGCTGCCCGGGCGCGCAAGAGCGCGAAGGGGTCAGCGAGGCCGTTCGCGATGATTTTTTCGTGCGTTTCCGGGGCATTGAAGCAGGCGCGCTCCGGCACAGGCCGGTTGACCTCTTCTGCCGCGACGCCGCCAGCGGCGGCAATCGCCAGGGCCAGGAGCGGGAGCCTCAGGAAACGCATGTCGCCAATCTCTTGCGCCGGGGATGAATGGCGCCTGAATGGGGATGGCAGCACATACGCCGCCTTTCGACAATCATTGCCCGGTCGGGCCGCCCAAAGCCGCGCAAAGCGCCGCAGACGTTGCATAGATCCGGCCTGCCCTGTCCACCGCGGCCTGACGGGCGTCCACGGCGCGGGCGATCTCCTGCGACAGAGCAGCGCCGGGCACGACAAGCCCGCAATCGATCGCTACGGCCAGGCCCTTCAGATTGACGGCGGCCTTCTGCGCCTTGTCGGAGGCGAGCCATTCGGCGGCTTCGCGCGTTTGCGCGCAACCGCCGAGCGCCAGCGCGCAGGCAAGCAAAACAATCTTGATCATCTCAGGCTCCGGTCGAGACGTTCTGGCCGCCCTCCCCGCCGGTCGCCTTCGTCATGGCGGGCGATGCGGGATCGGCGGGGTGAAGCGCGAGGATTTCGGCGAGCGGGGCGAGCCGCAGCGCGATGGCCGCGCCGGTGACGCCCGCTGCTGCGGCCAGTTCGAGCTCGGCGAGAACGGCTTGCCGTGCGGCCGCTTTCCAGTCATGCGCCCTGAGCGCCGCGATGAAGCGCGGGCCGTCGTTGCGCGCGAGCGCGAGCGCCGCCGTCAGCAGCGATTGCGCCGTCGGGGACCGGTTCAATTCGCCGGCTCCGCGCCGTCGGGCTTTCCCACGGGCGTCGTCGTAACGAAGCGCATGAGGATGGCGACGACGCCGGAGACGAAGAAGGCGCCGGTGGGACCAACAAGCTGGCTCCAGTCGATCGCGCCGAGATATTGCAGCGCCGCCGGGCCAATCGCGAGCGCGAGGCCGACGAGAAGGGTGCGATAGCCTTTCATGAGATCTGCTCCTGTGAGTTGCACGAGATTGACGAGGCGCGCGCGGGCGGCGTCCGGCGCGTCGATGAAATGCGCGACCTCGTTCGCCGCCGCCCGGTCCGAAAGCCGCTCGCCCGGCAGGCGGCCGGTGAGAAACCACGCGCGCTCGCGCTTGCGGCGCGCGACCAGGCCCGGCACGACGCGTCCGCCGGCCTTGGTCCAGTCGAGGAATTTTTCGGCCGCCAGCGACTTGTCGCCAGCGAGACAGGCGCGCAGCAGCGACGACGAACGGAAGGCGCCGAGCCCGATGTTGAAGGCGAGATCGACCAGCGCATCGAATTCGCGCTGCAGGATTTCGCCCTTCGCCTTGCGCAGCGCATCGGCGACGCCGCGTTCGAACGTCCTGAGATCGCGCGACAGGATTTCATCCGCCTCCGCCTCGCTGATCTTCAGCCCCGGCGTGACCTGCGGCGCGCCTGCGCGCGACGTGTGGCCATAACCGATGGTCCAGACGCCGACGCAATCGCGATAGGCGGAGAGGCGCTTGCCTTCGGACGGTTCGGTGATCTTGCGGCGGCAGGCCGCAGACATTTGTGTCGGCGCAGTCATCAGGCAGACCTCAAGCAGACGAGCGTCAGCGCGCCGCGCTCGCGCGACGTGCGACAGCGTTGGTGAATTGAAGGAAGGGCTAGAAGCGCGCGGCGAGCGCAGCGGCTTGCGGCGGGCACGACGGCCAGGACGGATCGTCGATGAACGAGGTATCCGCGGATGCGACCAATGCGGCGCAGGCCGCGCGCATCGCCTGCACCCAGCCGAGCGCGGCGCCAAAGGCAGCCTTGTCAGCCACGCTCGCCTGACCGCTGGCGATCCATGCGGTCATGTTCATCTGGCAATTCTGCGAAGCGACCGCATAGATGCGGCGCTGGCATTCGGCTGCGATACGCGGCGCGACCTGCGCTGCGGCGAAAGCCGACAGGCGCGGATCGGTTTCTGCGACCTCGACGGTGATGCCCGCTTGCGGATTGGCGAAGACGCCGACGATTGCGCCGCTTTCATCGCATTGAACGTGAGCCATCAGTTGAGCCTCCCGCGCGTGTCGATCCAGCCGCGCGTGTAGATGTAGAGGGGTCGCACGCTCGCATCCGCGCGCACGCGGATCTGCGCGGATGTGTTCGTGTAAATGTCCACAAGGTGGGTCGCCATGTTGAACGCGCCGTAGGCCACCCAACCCGGCGCGGTCGCGATATTGGCGCCCTGTGGCGCATAGCCCGCCTCGTCGCCGTTGAAGACGAGCAGGTTGCCCGCCGTCGTGCCGACATCCGCAATCGGCCGGACGCGAACGCCCGGCGGCACGCTCAACGTGTAGAGCGCATTGGCCGTGCCCATGTTGGCGGTTGAGACATCGGTGATGGAGGCGGCAAAGCGAAACGTGTCCTCCACCTGTGTGAAGGCCAGAAGCGCGGCGGCGCCATCCGTGCGGACAGAGCCGATGCGGCGAAAGACCGAATAGCCCGAAGGCAGCGCAGGCGCGCTGACGCTGAGCGACGCGAGGCACGCCGCCGTTCCGTCGGCCTTGGCGATAGCAAAGACATGGTACCAGGCGTTTGCCGCGAGCGTACCGGCATCCAGTCCATTCGCGCCCGTGACCGCGCAATTGATCGTCGCCGCAGCGCCGGAAATCAGGACCGTATTCGCGCTGTCGGCGGCAAGGCCCGCTGCGACATCGATCTTCGTCGCGGGCGTCGTTGCGTTGTTCGCCAACCCGAAGCCTGCGAGATAGCTGCGCAGGATCGGCCCGGTGGAAGCAGGCATCTGAGCGGCCGGCACCTTGCCAGTCGCATCCAGCGTCGCCAGGCCGTTCGCAACGCCCGCCGTCTGCGGCAACGCCACAAGCCCCGTCGCGGGATCGACGTTCAGCGCCTCGCGCCAGGTTGCGCCATCGGCCGAGACCTTGATGCGATAGCGATCGTCGCCGGTGAGGCCCGTCTCTGCACGGCCGGAATAATTGGTCTGGTAGAGCTGCGAGACGGTGTTGGCCGCTGCGCTCTTGTTGAGCGTCACCCGGAGATCGCCGGTGCCGCCCTCGCCTGTCGCGCGCGCCGTGAAGAGCGCGCCGTTGAGTTTCGCCAACAATGGATTGGAGGCGTCCGCGGTTGCGCCGACGCCGAGCCGCGACAGATTCTGCAGGTTCTGCAGCGACAGGCCGACATCTTTCCACGCCGCGCCATCGAAGATCAGGAACAGGGATTCGCTCTCGACATAGACGCGCCAACCGGCCTTGGGCGCGAGCCAGGCCCAGCCGCCACTGTCGAATGCAGCGATGGCGTTCACATGGCCCGCAAACGCGCCTGTCGCACCTGTCGGCACGAGATAACGGTCGCCCTCGGCAGGCGTACCCGGTGGCGCGGTCGTCGTGCGCGACTTGACCGAGAGATGCACGACCGCGTCGAGCGCGACGATTGCCTCGTTGTGCGTGACGTGTTTCTGCGATTGCGCCGCATCGATGAACGGCAGCGCAAGTCTGGTGCTATTGGACATGTTGCCTCACTGAACGGGAACGTGCGCGACAAGCGGAAAGCCGGGTCCGACCGACGCGCTGATCTGACGGATCGTCACATCGAGCGCGGTCGGCTGCGATCCGAAATCCGCGAGCACGTTGGCAGATGGATAAAGAACAGAAGTCGATGTCGCGGCGAGACTACGCGGGCCGCCGGACGGGCGTACGATCTCGATCGCATAGCTTTCGGCGTCTTCGCCGAGCGGAATCTCGATCGGCTCCCACGCGTCTGAATCGAGCCGTCCGCGCCGCAAGAAGCGGATTTCGATTCCCGCCGGCGTCGCTATCGCGCGCGGACGGACGGGGGCGAATGGCAGGAACGCCTTTTTCGTGGCTGTCGCATCGAGAGCCACATAAGTAGACGCGTCCGATGCGCTGCCGGAGCCTCCCACCCGCAGATTGAGCGTGACGCCGATCGAGGACAGGCCAGATGCCAGCGGCACGACAGCGCGATCCAGCAGAACGACGGTTGCGCCGGCAGCAACCGTGCGCGCAGCGAGCGCTTCCTCTCCGCCGAGCCCACGCAGGAGACGCGAGAGCCTGTAGCTGTCACGCGCGACGAGCTGCGCTTCGGCGAATGCGAATATCTCCCAGGCGCCATCGGGCCCCTTGATCGCCATATTGGCGCGCCCCTCCAGCGCCAGCGCATCGCCGACGCCCGCGAGGGCGCCGGAATAGAGCTTGACGGTCAGATGCGCGCCGCGATCGAAACGGCCCACGGGCCCGGGGCCAAGATCGTCGAGCGTTTCGCCGATGGTCGCGGGGGCGGGCAGCGTGACGAGCGGATCGAGACTCGCGCCATAGTTTCGATAGACCGTCAGCGCGCCGGGCCAGGGGTCCGCGCAGGCCGCAATATATTGTGTCGTCGTCGGCTGATTGCGCGCGATCGCGAGATCGAGCGTGACGACATGCGGCGGGCCGGGCGTGCGCGGCTTCGATCTGATGCGGCGCGCGTAGGCCGGCGGCGCGCGATCGTAGATCGTCGCATCCATCGCGCGCGCGAAACATTCGCGCACATGCCCTTCGGCCATGCGCAGGATCTGCCAGGACCGGCCGGCATTCGCGCCGGGCAGCGTCACGATGTCGCCGGGCTCGACGCCCGCGGCCTGCGGCGCCAAACGGAACTCCGCGGTTTCGCGCGCCGTCCATGCGTCTTCAAGCCAGATGTCGGCGATGCGCTGCGCCGCGGCGCGGTTGGTCATGACCGCGCTTTCGTTTTCGCTGCGGCGCTGCGACCAACCTTCGAGACGGCGCGAGAGAACAGTCGCCGCTTCGTAATCATTGTCGGCGTCGCCGAAGGTCAGCGCGATCTCATGCGGCAGTTCGCTTTCCTGCCCGCGCGTGACGCGCACCAGTACGCCCTCGCGATCCGGCACGAGATCATCTTCGCTCAACGCCAGGGCCGGCTTGCGCGCGCGTCTGGAAAAGCGCGCGGCGCCGCCCGATACGATCGGATCGAACGCGAAGGCGGCGGCGAGCGGCTCGATCGCCGCGCGCGCCGACATGGCGCGATCGAGCACGTAGCCGTCGATGAAGCCGCGTATGTCCGGCCGCGGCGCCGATACGCCGCCGTCGATCGCGGGCGCAGCGAGCGCCGCGACGAGCCGGTCGAGCGGAAGCCCCTCGATGCGCCCGTTGAGCCAATGGCCGGTTTCCCAGTTCGGCGCATCCGCCCAGAGCGCGCCGAGATCCGGAAAGGCCGGAAAGGGCCGCGCGTCCCACGCCCAGAAGTGAATGCGCGCCACGTCGACCATGCGGCCGCCGTACACTGGCGACACGGGATTCCATGTGGCGTCGAAGCCGTCGGCTGCAGGATCGAAGCGTGTAATCGTCGCCTCGATGAAACTCGCCTGCATCAGATCGTCGCGATGTCCGCGCGAAAAATGAGGCAATCCGCCTTCGCTCGACTTGAAATCGGGGAAGACGTTCGGCGCATTGGCGCCGCGATCGACAGCGGGGCAGCCGGTCTCGACCAGCCAGATCGGCTTGCAGCGCGCAACCCATGCGGTCGGGCTCGCGAGTTCCACGCCGCCCATGCGTTCGACATGCGGGTTGCTCCACCAACCGGCGAGATCCTTCTGGCGGAACACCCAGGTCTTCCTATAGGCGCCGTCGGCGATCGGCGTGCGCGTCTGGGTCTCGCGCGCATTGGCGTCGGCATAAAACCAGTCGAATGCTTCGCCGGACGCGATACGCCGCGCGAGATAGGCGAGGTCGTAAATGTCGTCAGCCTCGGCCGTATCGAGATGCGGACCGTCGCGCCAATCCGAGAGCGGCCAATAGGCGTCCACGCCGACGAAATCGACGGCGGCAGAAGCCCAGACGACATCGAGCGGAAAGCGCACTTCCGCGCCGCCGCCGAGCACATGCGCGCCATATTCGGTCCAGTCGGCGGCGTAGGAAATCTTGGTCGCAGCGCCGAGCTTCGCCTTCACATCGACAGCCAACTGGGCCAGCGCCTGCGCTGCCGGGTAGAAGCCGGGCGCAGAACGGACGCGCGTCAGCGAGACGAGTTCGGAGCCGACGAGAAAGGCGTCGACGCCGCCTGCCTGCACGCACAAGTCGGCGCAATGCAGGATGAAGCGGCGGTAGGACCATTCGGTCGCGGCAGGCGTCGGCGATCCGAAGAAAGAGGCGATCTGCGACGCAGCGGCGCTTGTCGCGTCGGCAGTTGCGGGCCGTCCCGGCGCGGGATCGCAGACGAGGCGCCCGCGCCAGGGATAGGCGGGTTGCGTCGCCGCGGCCGTCCAGGGATCTGGCAGCGCGTTATCCGGTCCGATGTCCATCATCACGAAGGGATAGAAGACGACGGAAAGTCCGCGCGCTTTCAGATCAGCAATGGCGGCGACAACGCTGGCATCCGTCGGCGTGCCGCCGAAGGCCGCGACGCCGTCGACCTCGCTCACCAGCCGCGCGTTAGCGCGCGCAAGGCCCGCTACCGACCAGTCGGCTGTGAAGATGTTGGCGTTCTTGAAGGCATTGTCGACGCGCGGCGCGATCGTGCATTGGCCGGCGCGCAGATCGTCGCCGAACCACGAGACGACAAGCGCCACGCTCTGCAGATTCGGGCACAGCGCCTGCAGCGCATCGAGCGAGCCCTGCCAGTCGGTCTTCGCCCAGGACTGGCTGCGATTTTCCTGCACGGTTGCGCCGGGGCCGGGATAGCTCGCATGCGGCGTCGGCTGATAGCCGAACTCGGTCGCGCCGGGAATGAGATCGACGGCGCGGATCATGGAGGCGACGCCCTCGACCGGCCGCACGATCTCGAAGGAAAGCTGCGGCACGCGATTGCCGAAGCCTGCAAGCGGCATACGCTCGAACACGACATAGGCGAGACCGCGATAGGCGGGAACAACGTCCGCGCCCTCCTTCGCGACGATGAGCGGATCGGGCTCCTGGTCTTCATCGCCCTTGTAGACGCGCATCGTTACCGTGGTGAGATCGAGCTCCTGCCCGTCCGCCCAGACGCGGCGCACGAAAGCGATCGGGCCTTCGCAGAGGCCGACGGCGAAATTGGCGAAATAGCTGTACGTGACGTTGACCTGCGCCGGCCGCGCCGGCGCCGTCGCCTTGCCGCCCCCGCCCGGAATGAAAGAGATGTTGGTCTCTTCGAGCAGGCGCGTCGCCCAGATCATTTGGCCGCCGATGCGCGCACGACCGAAGACGCGCGGAATCGGCGCGCCTTCCATCGAGGTGAGGCCCTGCACCTTGCCGAGGCGCGGACCGATCTCGATGCGCGTATTGGACGCCGCGCGCGGCTGCAGCAGCGCGCCGCCGAGGCCGCCCAAAGCCTGACCAGCGATGGCGCCGAGCGGGCCGGCGATGAATTCGCCGACGGCCGAGCCGACAGCGGCGAGAATGAGCGTGGCCATGAATGCTGCCCGAAAGAGAAAATGAGAGCGCCGCTAGTCCTCGGCGAGGCCGGGAAAGGCGAAGACGCGCGCGATGCGGCGGCGCCAGAGGCCGATTGCGACCTCCGCAACGCAGGCGCCATCGTGCGCATGGATCATGCGGCCGGTCTCGGTGGCGATCGCGACGTGCTTGGCAGGCATGCCGTCGAAAAAGCGGAAGACGAGGAGGTCGCCCTCGCGCCATTGCCTGTCCTGCAAGGCTACGAAATAGCGTTCGCCGAGTTCGATCAGCGATTCGCCGCCGCCGGCCTCCGCCCAGTCGGGCGAATAGGGCCGCATCGGCTCAGGCTCTGGCCCGACCAGATCACGCCAGACGCCGCGCACAAGGCCGAGGCAATCGCAGCCGGCGCCGCAAACCGAGGCCTGGTGGCGATAGGGCGTGCCGAGCCATTTTCGCGCAGAGGCGACGATGGCGTCGCGTGAAAGCGCGTTCATTGGAACAGGCTGCCGCCATCCATCGGCGGCCCTTTCGCATTGGGATAGGCGGCGACGACGTCGTTGCCCGGCATGTGCGGAAAGCCGCGAAAGCGGGCGATATTGTCGAATTTCTGGGCGCAGGATTCCGGGCTCTTGTCGCAGCCGGCCTTCAGCGTCACGCGCGCGCCCGCCGCGAAACCAATTGCAGGCGCGCTCCACAGGACGACGCGGTCGCCCGCCGCAGCCTTTTCATGCAGCTTGATCGCGTGGCGTTCGCCGCCGGCCGCCACGAGCGTTCCATCGGTGAAGAAGCCCGTGGCAAATGCAGCGTCCAACGTGAGGACGACGGCGCCCTGCTCAAGCGCGGCGACAGTCGCCCCGGTCGAATAGAGCGGCGCGTTCAGATCGACGCCGCATCTGGCGTCGCCGAGATCGGCGGCGCAATTGCGCTGGAACTGGCGGCCCTGCTCCTCGTCGAAGCGATGGGCGAGCGAGCGCAGTTCCGCGACGAAGGAAAATTCCGTGCGCCTGACTTCGCCGATGCTTGCGATATCCATCAGAACGCGACGCGTAACGTCGCTCCAGTCCACGAGCCAGATCTCGACGCTGGCGCCATCATAGAGCCCAGCCTCGAGATCGACATCGACAAGCGCCGTATCGTCGAAAGCGCCCTGCACTTCGCCGCCGGCGACGGCAAAGCCTGCGGCGCTTTCGGCCTGGGCCGCGTCCAGCCCGGTGGCTGCGCGAAATGTGGCGCCGGCGAATGTCAGGTCGCGGTCGTGGTCGGTGAAGCCGAGCACCACGCCGTCGCGCCGCGCCAGACGCCAGCAATGGCAAAGCGTCGTCGCGTCGGCTGCGAGCGCCGCTGCGGTCTGCGAGGTCAGTTGACGCATGGCGGCCTCAAGGCAGGATTTCGAGGATGGGGATTTTCGGGATCTCGCCGGCTTCAAAACCTGAGTGATCGATTTCGAGATAGTCGGTGTCGAAGCGCGCGGGCGTGTCGAAGACAAAACCGGCGGTCACCGCTGCGCCATTCGGCGGCGCGGCGGCGAGCGTCACGGCGCCCGTCGCCGCATCGACCGAAAATTGCGCGCCAGTGAGTTCAGCGCCCGCGACCGCAATGCGCACGCTCGCCGCAACGGGTTTCAGAATATCGCGCGCATAGGGCGCAAAGGCCGAGCCGTAGATCTTGACGAGCTGGAACGTTTTTCGCGCGCCGTCGCCCAGGCCAATCGCCTGATCGGACGGCGCCGGCGCGCGCGGATCGCGAGTTCGAGCTGATCCCGGTGCAGGATGATTTCCTGGCTCGCGGTGGAGGAAATGATGATATCGGCTTCGGCCAGATGCCTGGGCAAGTCGGCCAGT
>Ga0209023_10002558_pt1 | contig 22518 bp, 21 predicted proteins | sample LakOneMetagenome_FD_187468 | JGI IMG/M metagenome (GOLD analysis project Ga0209023, IMG submission 187468) | Freshwater and sediment microbial communities from Lake Erie, Canada (SPAdes) (version 2) | ecosystem: Environmental > Aquatic > Freshwater > Lentic | place: Lake Erie, Canada...
GGGTCCGCTGCAAAGGCCGCGCGTTTCTCGTCGCGGCTGAACAGATAGAGCCGCTCGCCTGAAATCAGCCACACCTGCGCCCGCCCTGCCACGGCCTTGCCCTGGGCCACATCGACGGGATCGTAGCCACCGAACCGGGGTCCGTAGATATCCGGATGCGCGAGAAAAACAGCCCGGTTGGCCTCGTTCCGGAAGCGCCAGACAGCCCCTGCCGCGGAAGCCTCGATATCAGGCTCGCCCGGGGTCGGTGCAGCGTCGGTGAAATAGGCCACGGGGTCGAAACCATCGATGGCAAGGCCGCTATGGCGGTTCACAACGACCCGCTCGGTCACCGCCGCCCACGCGCGGGCCGCCGGTCCGGCCGGGCTCATGGCACCCGCCAAGACCGCAACACAGGCGATTCTAAGGTAGCGCCCTTTATTTTCCTGCCGCCGTGCCGTCATAGTTGATGCTGATAACAATCGAGTCGGGGACGTGGGACCGCAGCTTATGCCTTGCTTCTCAGCAAGGCGTTAAGCGATGGCCATGAAACTCGGCCATCTGACCGGTCCAAGGGGTTCTTTCATGACCTTTGCTTTGCGCATCGCGGCGCTTGTGTTTGCAGCGACGATCTCTCTCGCCGTGCCGGCCGCGGCCCAGCAGCGCTCGGCCAATACCTACGGCCCGGATGAACTCGTCGGCGCGGGCCACCGGTTCTTCGGAAGCGTCTCGCGCGGACTGGCCTCGGTCATTGAGCGCGCGGTCAGCCAGTGGGGCCTGCCGAACGGCTATGTGCTCGGCGAGGAAGGCAGCGGCGCATTCGTGGCCGGCCTGCGCTACGGCGAAGGCACGCTCTACACCAAGAATGCCGGCGACCTGCGGGTCTACTGGCAGGGCCCGTCGGTCGGCTTCGACTGGGGCGGCGACGGCGCGCGGACCATGGTGCTGGTCTACAACCTGCCTGCCACCGAAGCGATCTATCAGCGTTTCGCCGGCATCGACGGCTCGGCCTACATCATCGGCGGCTTCGGCATGACCGCGCTAACCGCCAACGGCATCGTGCTGGTCCCGATCCGCTCCGGCGTTGGCCTGCGGCTGGGTGCCAATATCGGCTACCTGAAATTCACGCCGCGCGCGACTTGGAACCCGTTCTGACAACTTTATGAACGCCCCGACCGGCCTTCCCCGTCCACCCTTGCTCGGGCGCGGGCGGATTCACGTTAACGCATGGTCCAGCTAGCTTTTTCCCGGCCTGCCGTGGCATGGTGAAAAGGTAAATAATTTCTCATGCAGGGGTCACGCAGATGGTCGAACCGATCATGTATTTGGCGATCGGTTTTCTGGTTTCGATGCTGTTCGGTCTGATGATCGTGCCGCTGGTGCATAACCGCGCGGTCCGCCTCACCACCAAGCGCCTCGAAGCCGCAACCCCGCTGTCGATGGCCGAGATTCAGGCCGACAAGGACCAGTTGCGCGCCGAGTTTGCGATGTCCGCGCGCCGACTCGAAATGAGTGTCGAGCAGCTCAAGAACAAGACCTCGAGCCAGCTTGCCGAACTCGGCAAGAAATCGGACGCGATCAACCGCCTGAAGATCGAACTCGGCGAGAAGAACGCCGCGATCTTCGCGCTGGAAGCGCGTGAGAAGGCGCTGAAGGATCAGCTCCGCACGACGGAAGAAGAATTCACCACGAAAACACAATCGCTGCGCACCGCCGAGCAGCAACTGGCCGACAAGCAGGCCGATCTCGGCAAGCTCAACAGCGAACTCTCCGAGCGCGCGATGACGGCGGAAAGCCGACAGGTCGAGTTGATCGCCGTCCGCAGCCAGATCGAAGCGCTACAGGCCCGCGTCAACGACGCCGAGAAGGAAGTCGCCAGCAGCCAGCAGCGCCTCACCGATCACCGCAATGAAGCGGACATCGCCACGCGCGAACTGAGCGACGCACGCGGAAAGGTCGAAAATCTCAGCGGCAAGGTCGGCGATCTTGACCGGCAACTGGTGGTGCAGACCAAGGAAACCGAACTGCTCTCCACCCGCGTCACCGACCTCGAAAACCGCCTCGCAATTCAGGGCAAGATTCTCGCCGAACGCGAATATGAGAACAATCTCCTGCGCCAGCAGGTCGAGGCGGCCAAGCAGACCGAGCAGAAGCTGCGCGAGGATATGACCACCGGCACCGGCAACTCGGCTGCGGTGGACAAACTCCGCTCGGAAAAAGCCGCGCTTGAAGAACAGCTCACGGTCGCCCGCGACGAGCGCGCCAAGCTTCAGCGCGACATCAACCTCATCCAGCAGCAGGCGGAAAGTTCATGGTCCACCGAGCGCATGGAAAACGCATTGCTGCGCGAACGCATCAATGACATTGCCGCTGAGGTCGCCAAGCTCGCGGTGACGCTCGAAGGTCCGGACTCGCCGATCGAGGCGATCCTGGCGTCCGAGGAGCAGAAGCCTGCCATCAGCAGCATCGTCAAAGGAACCGCGACCAACGGAACGTCCACGCATGGTGTGGTGCCCAATGGCGGCGCCAGCGAGCCACGCGGCACGCTCGCCGAGCGGATTCGGGCGCTTCAGGCCCATGCCTCACGTGCCCAGCAGCCCGGCTAGCTGAAATCCGGTATTCCCGACGGATATCAGCCGAATTCTGCCGCATGCCGGCTGGCCGCGCTTGACACCCCTGCCCCTGCTTCCGTAAATCCCCGCTCCGAAAGACATCCGGTGGTTCCGGGCGCATAGCTCAGCGGGAGAGCGTTCCCTTCACACGGGAGAGGTCCAAGGTTCGATCCCTTGTGCGCCCACCATTCGCCGCCAATTCCAAAAACTGTATCCAGAAGCCAGATGGCTTGCGACTATCCGGCTGGCACGGCGGAAGACGCTGCCTGCGGCCGCATCGACGACGTGAGCCGGCTTCCGATCCGGACGAACGGTTTTTCCACAAAGCGATAGGACAGCACCGCCAGTGGCAACGTCATGATGACCGAGGCCAGAAACATTGTCAGCATGACGAGCCCCGGCGGATATCCGGCCCGAAGCACGACCTCGAGCACCTGCGGCATTTGCCAAAAGATCGTCAACGTCAGCGGGTGCAGAAGATAGAAGCTGTAGGATATCCGGCCCATGAATCGGAGCGGCGTGCTGTCGCGGAAAATCGCCAGCCATCCCGTGAGGCCGAGCGCAGCCCCCGTGATGACGATGCATGACGCGATTGTGCACCAGGCATCTTTTACATTGGAATAATCCGCGAACAGATACGCACCGAGGAAGAAAGCCGCCACGCCGAAACAGAAGATCGTGTTTGCCCTGCGCGGATCGGCACGGGGCAACAGAATGCAGGTTACCGCCCCGAACAGAAAGCAGTAGAGATAGATCACGCGGGAAGGACCACCCGGCAGATACAGGATCGGCTTGAGCAGATTGATAAAGACAGCCAGCAGCGCGGCGATGACAACGATCGCGCGTATCTTTCCCGCGCCGAGCCAGTGAAACGCCAACAACAACACGGGCACCGCCAGCAATTCAGTCTGGATGGTCCAGCCAACGCCATCCATCGTCACCGACAGCAACGCGAGATTACGGACGATCGCCGTCGTGTCGGGCACGATACCGAGGGTTCGTCCGGTCAGCCAGTAGACGCTCGCAAAGACGAGGATCGCGAACATCCATGCGGGGTAAATCCGGAAAAGCCTCGCGATCACAAACGGCACGGCGGTTTCGCTCACCGGCCGCCCGGCGGAGCGCAGCGATGCGGTCAGAACGAACCCGCTCAGCACAAAGAAGAAGATAACCGGCGGCGTACCGAGAAAAACAAGATTGAGGACGTCCATGACACGGGACGGCATGTTCCGCAGCAGGACCGGCTCTGCACCCGTCGGCACCTGCGCCTGCGACACATGAAATCCCGCAACTGAGAGCGCGGCCAGCCCTCGCAGGCTTTCCAGTTCCGGAAAAAAACGCCGCGGGCTCTCGGCCCCAGCTCCACTCATATGTAATCCCCGAAGCCGCCGACCTTCCAGTCTTAGGCGGTCAGCACCGGATTCCGAAAGCAAAATTTTCGCGGAACGGACGGAATAACAGTCTCGCGCAATAGCGGGCGAAGCGCGTCAGTCGAAGGCGGCCTTGATGGTGGTGTACTTGCCGTTCATCGTTGTGCCGAGGCCATTGACGGCGGCAACAATCGCAACAGCAATTCCAGCCGCGATCAGAGCGTATTCGATCGACGTCGCAGCGCTCTCGTTACGAATAAAATCGGACACCAATTTCATTGGTCAAACCTCTGTGCATTTCTTGCATATGGCTGCCACGCCCGGCGACTGTCTTGGCAGGCGACGGCTAACCTATCGGCAAGAAGCTGCAGAAGACTTAACTAAACATTTCCATGATACCGCCGCGGCAGCCATTCACTTGCACCCCGGATGATACAAGCCCTGTCATATCCGGGCTGACTTCAAGGCAAGCAGCGCTAATAGTCTCATTCGCTCCGGATCGCGCTCGCCCTGCGATGCCAATTCCACGATGTTTCTTGCCAGTGCCTGCACCCGCGCAGATCCAACCGGAAATGGCAAAGCCTCGACGGCTTCATCGAAGACCTGCGTCATAAGCGCAATGATATCGGGGCTAAAGGACGAGCCCTGAAAAACAGTCATGTCGGAAACCTGGCAAGACCTCGGTCGTGTTCAACGCCCGAGCCTTGCGCAGGGTTCCTGACATCTGCCGTTACATGACGACCTCGATCAGCCGCGGCCCCTTCTCACGCACCGAATTGGTCAGCGCGTTCGAGAAATCCTCGGCGGTCGTGACCGATTGCGCCTGCACGCCCATGCCCTTCGCCAGCGACACCCAGTCCAGCGCCGGATTGTCGATGTTGAGCATGTCGAGCGCCTTGCGGCCCGGCTCGCCGGCATCGACGCCTGCGAACTCGCCCTTGAGGATCTGATAGGTCCGGTTGGCGAACACAACGGTCGTGACATCGAGGCCTTCACGCGCCTGCGTCCACAACGATTGCAGCGTGTACATGGCGCTGCCGTCGCCGACCATGCAGATCACCTTGCGATCCGGGCACGCCACCGCAGCGCCGGTGGCCACCGGTGTCGAGAAGCCAATCGATCCGCCCATGTTCTGCAACCAGTCATGCGGTGCCGCAGCAGCCGTCGGCGGGAAGAAGCCGCGGCCGGTGGTGATCGACTCGTCAACGACAATCGCGTTTTCCGGAATCGCCATCGCAATCGCCTGCGCGATGGAGGCATGATTCAGCGCGCCGGTCGGCTTGACCAGTTCGGCCCGTTGCTGCGGCTTCACGTCCGTGGCCTTCGCACCCAATGCATCCGCGAGGGCATGCAACGCAGCCACCGAGTTTTCACCTGCCGCAGTCATGCGATGAACATCGCAGCCTTCCGGCTTGAGCAGGCTCGGCTTGTTCGGATAGGCGAAGAAGGCCACCGGATCGTTGGTCTCCACCAGAACGATGTGGCGGAAGTTCTTCAGAATCGGCAGCGCCTGCTCGATCACATAGGGGATGCGCTCGATGGAAAAGCGTCCACGGCCACGCGCCATGCGCGGATTGTAAGTTTGTCCCATCACCTTGCAGCCGGTCTTGCCCGCAATGCGCTCCGCCAGCGCCAGCCCTTCCTCTGTGAGAGCCTTGCCGGTGAGCAGCAACAAGGTCTGCTCGCCGCCGCGCAAAATCCGCGCGGCCTCATCGACCGCCTGCGGCGAGTAGCTGGCGCGCTGCGAATCTTCCGACACCTGCGCAATGCCGTCGGCTTCATTCCATGCAGTGTCAGCGGGGAGAATGAGGGTCGCGATCTGGCCGGGATGGCTTCTTGCCGCGGCAATCGCTGCTGCGCCATCGCGCGCGATGGACTTTGAATCCGGCGAGGTGCGGACCCAGGCTGACATCGGGCGCGCGAGACCTTCGATGTCCGATGTCAGCGGTGCATTGTATTCGATGTGATAGGTCGCGTGCTGTCCGACGATGTTGACGATGCCGGAATGCGCCTTCTTCGCATTGTGCAGATTGGCGAGACCGTTGGCGAGGCCCGGGCCGAGATGCAGCAGAGTCGAGGCCGGTTTTCCCGCCATGCGGTAATATCCATCCGCTGCGCCCGTCACGATGCCTTCGAACAGGCCGAGCACGCATCGCATACCGTCGACCCGATCCAGTGCGGCGACAAAGTGCATCTCCGATGTCCCCGGATTGGTGAAGCAGACATTCACATCGCCTGCGACCAATGTCCGCACCAGGCTTTCCGCACCGTTCATCATTCACTCCCGTTCGCGTTTTTTGTTGAGGTCCACCCTTATGACAGTTCGTTAAGGGCAGTGGTAGACTGGATCAGCGGCAGGACTGTGCGTGCGGAACATGTCTCACGGAAGTCACGCCCCGCCTGGATAATGTGGTGTGCCACGGCCATTCACGTGTCCGTGGGTTGCGGAAACAGCCAAACTATGGCCTTTCTCGCGGGTCCGTGGCACCCGTGATCCGAATGCAAAGTTGGGGCCGCAGTATTTCCGCCCCGGTCTGACGATCACTTATGAGGATTCTAATGACGCGCCTTTTGACCGCGATTCTTACCGCAGCGACCTTGTTCGGCGGCACCAGCCTTGCGATGGCAGATCAGGAGTTCAATCCGATCGCTCAACTCTTCGGTTTAAGCTCCGGAGGCATGAGCGGCGGCTCCGGCCCGATCCCGCGCACAACGGTCAGCTTCCAGGGCAATTACGCGCCGGGCACCATTATCGTCGACACCAAGGAACGCCGTCTGTATCTGGTTCAGGAGGGCGGACGTGCCCTGCGCTATGGTATCGGCGTCGGCCGTGACGGCTTCCGCTGGGGCGGCGTTCACCGCATCACAGCGAAGAAGGAATGGCCGGCCTGGACGCCGCCGGCCCAGATGCTGCGCCGCCGCCCCGATCTGCCGCGCCACATGGTGGGCGGCCCGGACAATCCGCTCGGCGCGCGCGCGATGTATCTCGGTTCGACCCTGTACCGCATCCACGGCTCCAACGAGCCGGAGACGATCGGTCAGGCCGTCTCGTCCGGCTGCTTCCGCATGGTCAACGACGATGTCATCGACCTGTACAACCGGGTGCAGGTCGGCGCGACGGTGATCGTGAAGAACTGAGATCAAAAGGTTCGAACGGATTTCCAAAGGCCGGCCCCTTGTGGCCGGCCTTGTCATTTACCAGCTCAATCCTGCCGGCTCCCTTGCACGCAGGCCGCACGACGGTTAGCTCAGGCTGCAATGAAAGCATCATCGACAGTCAGGCTGGTCGTACCGGGCATCGCGGCGCTGATGGGCTATCTTGCGCTCAGGGACACGCTGTCGCCACCCGCCGCGCTTGCGGAATCCCCAAGCATCGGCGCGCGCCAGCGCAATGAGAAGAAATCCTTCACCGACAGCCAGATCATCGATGGCTTCATGAAGACCGCGTTCGGCGCGGAGTACCATCTCGCCGGACGGGTCGACCGCATCCGCAAATACCAGATGCCCGTGCGGGTCTATGTCGACGGCTCCATGCGCGCGGACAGACAAAAGCAGATCGGCAAGGTCATCCGCGATGTCTCCATGCGGATTCAGCATCTCGACATTGCCCTGACCAACGAGCGCGATGACGCCAACACCATCGTCACCCTTGTCCGCGACCGCGATCTTCAGAAAACGATCACGTCGTTCTACGGCCCGGAGAAGGCCAAGGAAATCCATGACTCACTCGACCCGCAGTGTCTGTCCGGATTTCGCAAGAACGACAACTACGAGATCCAGCGCTCCGACGTGATCCTCACCGTCGACAACGGCGACTTCGTCTTTCTCGATTGCGCTTATGAAGAACTGTTGCAATCACTCGGACCGATCAACGACACCGACACCGTGCCGTGGACCATGTTCAACGATCAGGTCTCGATGGGATTCTTCGGCGTCTATGACCAGTACATCCTGAACATTCTCTACGATCCGCGCATCAAGGCGGGAATGACCATTGACGAGGTTCGCGCCCTGCTGCCGTCGATCCTGCCGGACGTGCGGGCATGGGTCGCGAAGATCAACAATTTGCCGCGGTAGAACTTCCGCTCGTCATTCCTGACAGTCCGCGCAGCGGGCTGATCCGGAATCCGGAAAACCTTGTCAGAAGCAACCACGAAATTCCGGGCCGCTCGCAAGCGCTCGCGCCCCGGAATGACGCGGATCAATCATTCACGCGGTCTTTTCGAACAGCTCACGCCCGATCAGCATGCGGCGGATTTCGCTGGTCCCTGCGCCGATTTCGTAAAGCTTCGCATCGCGCAGCAATCGGCCGGTCGGGTAATCGTTGATATAGCCATTGCCGCCGAGCAACTGGATCGCATCCAGCGCACACTGGGTCGCGCGTTCCGCTGCATAAAGGATCGCACCCGCCGCGTCCTCACGGGTGGTCTCGCCGCGATCACATGCCTTCGCCACCGCGTAGACATAGGCGCGCGACGCATTCATCGTGACATACATATCGGCGACCTTGCCCTGCACAAGCTGGAAGCTGCCGATGGCCTGCCCGAACTGCTTGCGTTCATGGACATAAGGCAGCACCACGTCAAGACAGGCCTGCATGATGCCGAGCGGTCCAGCCGCCAGCACCGCGCGTTCATAGTCGAGGCCGGACATCAGCACGTTGACGCCGCGTCCGACATGACCGAGCACGTTCTCCTCCGGCACCTCGCAATCCTGGAACACGAGTTCGGCGGTGTCCGAGCCGCGCATGCCGAGCTTGTCGAGCTTCTGTGCGGTGGAAAATCCCTTCATGCCCTTTTCGATCAGGAATGCGGTCATGCCGCGCGGTCCCGCCGCGGGATCGGTCTTGGCGTAAACCACGAGCGTCTCCGCGATCGGGCCGTTGGTGATCCACATCTTGTTGCCGTTGATGACGTAGCGGTCGCCCTTCTTGTCGGCGCGCGTCTTCATCGACACTACATCCGATCCAGCACCCGGCTCGGACATCGCCAGCGCACCGACATGCTCGCCCGAGATCAGCTTCGGGAGATATTTGCGCTTCTGCGCGTCGTTGCCGTTACGGCGGATCTGGTTGACGCAAAGATTCGAATGTGCGCCATAGGACAGACCGACTGATGCCGAGCCGCGCGAGATTTCCTCCATCGCGATGCAGTGTTCGAGATAGCCGAGGCCCGCGCCGCCATACTCTTCCTCGACAGTGACGCCAAGCAGGCCGAGTGCGCCGAGCTTGGGCCACAGATCGCGCGGAAATTGATTGCTCTTGTCGATCTCCTCGGCGCGCGGCGCAATTTCGTTGGCCGAGAAATCGCGCACAGTTTCGCGGATCGCATCCGCGGTCTCGCCGAGATCAAAATTGAAAACACTGCTCGCGTTCGGAATCATCAAATTTCTCCCAGAGGCACGGCTCCGATGAGCCAGCTGTTGTGTTTGGCCGGACAATGCCACGGGCCGATTGCGGGGAGAAGGGCCGGAACAGCCCACCCGCCGCTCCGGAACAGAACCGCGCCACACCATCGCAAGCAGCAAACATTGCGCCCGAATGGCCAGCAGAAATGTCATGAATCGGACATTTCCGCCAAAATCGCCGCAGTCACGGCAGCGAATCGATCCGCTCTGCGAAACGCTCCCGGAGCGGCGGCGAATCCGCGCCCTCGCTCTCTATCTGCCTGCAACGGCTCAATTTCGTAGGCGCCTGCACGGAGAATGCTTGCGTCCGTGCGCCGCCCGGAGTGTAATTCCGGACAATAAACCGAAGTCGGGCCGAACAAGAAACATGCCGGCTCTGGCCGGCGAAAGCAGGGACGTCCCTCTCCGGGAAAGGAAACGAACAATGCACGGAACGATCACCATGGCCCGCGACGAGCGCCAGAAGGCCGCGCGCGAAAAGGCCTATTCAATGCCGCTCTCGGAATTCCATGTCGGCGCGCCTGAACTGTTCCGGAGCGATACGCTGTGGCCTTACTTCGAGCGGCTGCGCAAGGAAGAGCCGGTGCACTACTGCACGACCTGCCCGGTCGGCGATTACTGGTCAGTGACCAAGTACAACGACATCATGCACGTCGATACCAATGCCGCGATCTTCTCGTCGGACGTGAAATACGGCGGCATCAGCCTGCGCGACGTCGGCGAGAACTATAACTGGCCGAGCTTCATCGCCATGGACGAGCCGAAGCACGGCCCGCAGCGCAAAACCGTGCAGCCGATGTTCACGCCGGTGCATCTCGACCGCCTCGCCCTCCTCATCCGCGAACGCTCGGCGACGATCCTCGACAACCTGCCGCGCAACGAGACCTTCAACTGGGTGGATCGCGTGTCCATCGAACTCACAACGCAGATGCTGGCGACGCTGTTCGACTTCCCCTGGGAGGACCGCCGCATGCTGACGCGCTGGTCGGACCTCTCCACGGCGCTGCCAAAGAGCGGCATCTACGAGAGCGAGGAGCAGCGCCTGCGCGAGCTCGGCGAATGCGCCGACTATTTCACCCGCCTGTGGAACGAACGCCTCAAGAATCCGGGCAACGACCTGATCTCGATGATGGCGCACAGCGACGCGACACGCGAGATGAACCGGGACGAACTGCTCGGCAACCTGATCCTGCTGATCGTCGGCGGCAACGACACCACCCGCAACTCGATGAGCGGCTCGGTTCTGGCGCTGAATGAAAACCCGGATCAATACGACAAGCTGCGCGAAAACCATGCGCTGATCGACAGCTTTGTCCCCGAAGTGATCCGCTGGCAGACTCCGCTGGCCCACATGCGCCGCACCGCGCTGCAGGACACCGAAATCGGCGGCAAGAAAATCAAGAAGGGCGACCGCGTGGTGATGTGGTACGTCTCCGGCAACCGCGACGGCGAGATGATCGAAAATCCCGACAGCTTCATCATCGACCGCGCCCGCCCACGCACCCATATGTCGTTCGGCTTCGGCATCCACCGCTGCGTTGGCATGCGGCTGGCCGACCTTCAGCTCAAGATCATCTGGGAAGAAATCCTCAAGCGGTTCGACAACATCGAGGTGGTCGGCGAGCCCAAGCGGATCTACTCAAGCTTCGTGAAGGGCTACGAGGAACTCCCGGTTCGCATCAACGCCTGACCGGGCATCCTGCACATCTTCGTGGCAGGCTCTTGTGGCCACTGGCTGCGCCACGGATGCAATTTTGGAATGTGGCTGCGCGTCCCAAACCGCTGGAACACAGGCTGGCGATCTGCCAAACACATCGACATGACACATCACGAGCAAGATTTTTCCGACATCCGCGAATCCGTTGCAAAGCTTTGCGCGCAATTCCCCGGCGAGTACTGGCGCAAGCTGGACCGCGAAATGGCCTATCCGAAGGAATTCGTGCAGGCCCTGATCGACGCCGGTTACCTGTCAGTGCTGATCCCTGAAGAGTACGGCGGCTCGGGCCTCAAGCTGTCGGCGGCGGCGGCGATTCTCGAAGAAATCCAGCGTTCCGGCTGCAACGGCGGCGCCACCCACGCCCAGATGTACACCATGGGCACGCTGCTGCGGCATGGCAGCGAGGAGCAAAAATCCAAGTGGCTGCCGCGCATCGCCTCGGGCGAATTGCGCCTGCAGGCGTTCGGCGTCACCGAGCCGACCAGCGGCACTGATACAACCTCGCTCAAGACTTTTGCGAAGCGTGAGGGCGATCATTACGTGGTCAACGGCCAGAAGATCTGGACCAGCCGCGCCGAATATTCCGACCTGATGATCCTTTTGGCGCGCACCACGCCGAAGGAACAGGCAGCCAAGCGGACCGACGGCCTGTCGGTCTTCATTGTGGACATGCAGGCGGCGAAGAAGGCCGGCGGCCTCACCATCCGGCCGATCCGCACCATGATGAACCATGCCACCACCGAAGTTTTCTTCGACAATATGAAGGTGCCTGCCGAGAATCTGATCGGCGAGGAAGGCAAAGGCTTCCGCTACATTCTTTCGGGCATGAATGCCGAGCGCATCCTGATTGCTTCCGAATGCGTCGGTGACGCCAAGTGGTTCATCAAGAAAGCCAGCGACTACGCCAAGGAACGCACGGTGTTTGGCCGTCCCATCGGCCAGAACCAGGGCATCCAGTTTCCGATCGCAAAATCCTACGCCAACATGCGCGCTGCCGAACTGATGGTGAAGGAAGCCACACGGCTCTATGAAGCGGGCAAGGACTGCGGCGCGGAAGCCAACATGGCGAAGATGCTCGCCGCCGATGCATCATTCGAAGCAGCGAACGCGTGCATTCAGACCCATGGCGGTTTCGGCTTCGCGGAGGAATATGACGTCGAACGCAAATTCCGCGAGACGCGCCTCTACTCGGTCGCGCCGATCTCCACCAACCTGATCCTGTCGCATCTGTCCGAGCATGTGCTCGGCATGCCGCGCTCTTATTGAGACAAACCCATGCTGCCGCTTGAAGGACTGACCGTCATCGCCGTCGAGCAGGCGGTGGCCGCGCCGTTCTGCACCTCGCGTCTCGCCGATGCCGGTGCGACCGTTTACAAGGTTGAGCGGCCGGAAGGCGATTTCGCCCGCGGCTATGACGCCGCCGCCAAGGGCCAGAGCAGCTATTTCGTCTGGCTCAACCGTGGCAAGAAATCCGTGGTGATCGATCTCGCCACCGATGAGGGCCGCAAAACGCTCGAACGCCTGATCGCGGGTGCCGACGTGCTGGTGCAGAATCTCAAGCCCGGCTCGATGGACAAACTCGGCTTCACCCGCGAGCGACTGCGCAAGGATTATCCGGGCCTGATCATCTGCACCATTTCCGGTTACGGCGACGAAGGTCCCTATGCCGAGCGCAAGGCCTACGATCTTCTGATCCAGGCCGAAAGCGGCCTCGCCTCGATCACCGGTGGGCCGGAAACGCCTGCGCGCGTTGGACTCTCCATTGTCGATATCGCCACCGGCGCAACGGCCCATGCTGCGATCCTTGAAGCGCTGATCGGGCGTACCAAGACAGGTCAGGGCGCCGACATCCGCATCTCGATGTTCGATGTGATGGCCGACTGGCTGACCGTGCCGCTGCTCAATGCCGAGAACGGCCAGCCGCCGAAGCGCATGGGCCTCGCCCACACTTCCATCGCACCTTATGGCGTGTTCCGCTCCAAGGACGGCCGCGACATTCTGATTTCGATTCAGAGCGAGCGCGAATGGAAGAAGCTCTGCTCCGAAGTCCTCAATATGCCGGACCTGCCGAGCGATCCACGCTTCGCCAGCATGGTGGAACGCGTGAAGAACCGCAAACTGACCGACGATACCGTCGCCGGCGTGTTCGCGACCATGACGCGCGACGACCTGATCGGGCGGCTGAACGATTCAGACATCGCGTTTGCCGAGGTCAACACCATGGATGATCTGTCGAAGCATCCACATCTGCGTCGCATCGAGGTCGGAACGCCGAACGGCGTCGTGGCCTATCCTGCGCCCGCATCCATCGTCGTCGGTGAGCAGCGGCCCTATGGCGCAGTGCCGCCGGTCGGCGACGCGACCCACGAACTCTCGCAGGGAAAGAAGCCATGACCGCGAAGCCCGACATCGATCACCTGCGCCAGTGGATCGGCCGCACCCAGGAAGCGTCCGACATCATCACCGCGCAACTGACCAAGGGCCTGCGCGCCACGCTGTTCCTCGACATCGGCAACCCTGTTGAAGGCGACATCGCGCCTTACACGACGCACTGGTGCCTCGCGCAGCCTGTCGCGCCAATGAGCGAGATCGGCACGGACGGTCACCCCGCCCGTGGTGGTTTCCTGCCGCCGGTGCCGTTGCCGCGACGGATGTGGGCGGGCGGACAGATCGAATTCATCGATCCGCTGCGCGTCGGCGACAGCGTGACGCGCTCATCCCGCATCTCCGATGTGAACCTCAAAACCGGTTCGACCGGCACGCTGTGCTTCGTCTCGGTGGATCACACCATCACGACCCCGCGCGGCGTCGCGATCCGCGAGCGGCACGACATCGTCTATCGCGACATGCCCGCCCCCGGCGACAAGCCCACTGCAGCGCCAGCACCCGCGCCTGCCGGAAAGATCCGCGAAACACACATGGCCGATCCGGTCCTGCTGTTTCGTTATTCGGCGCTAACCTTCAACGGCCACCGCATTCACTACGACCGCGACTATGTCACCAAGGTCGAGGGTTATCCCGGCCTGATCGTGCACGGACCGCTGCAAGCGTCGCTGTTGATCGAATTCGCTGCGCGCCAGCGCGGTGGCAAACCGCCCGCAAAGTTCGTCTATCGCGGCGTCAATCCGCTGTTCGACGGCGCGGAGTTCAGCGTCAACGGCAATGAGACGGACGGCGGACTGGAAGTCTGGACCGCGAATGCTTCCGACGCTCCGACCATGAAGGGCACCGCGAGCTGGTAGCGGCGCCCTACTTCTTCCCGAACGTCTCGCGCATCGCGGCCTGGATCTTGGCCATACCGCCGATCCAGCGGTCGTAATTGTCGGTTTTCTTGCGCATGTAGTCGATCACCTGCGGATGCGGCAGGATCAGGAAGGTCTCGCGGTCGATGCCGTCCAGCGCGCATTGCGCGACCTCTTCCGGCGTGAGGTTGCCGTCGTTGGACTGCGGCCCCTTCGGCATTCCCCGGATCATGTTCGTCTCCACGCCCTGCGGGCACAGGATCGACACCTTGATGTTGTGCGCGCGGTGCGAGATCGCGAGATTCTCCGCAAAGCCGACGGCGGCGTGCTTGGTGGTCGAGTAAGCCGCGCTGCCGACCTGCGATAGCAATCCGGCCGCCGAAATGGTGTTCAGGAAATATCCGCCGCCGCGTGCGCGCATGCGCGGGATCAAATGCCGCGCCGCATAGACATGCGCCATGACATGGATCGCCCAGCTTTTCGCCCATGGCTCGTCCGATGTGCCGCCCGCATTCTCCGACATCATGTCGAAACCGCCGCCGATGCCTGCATTGGAGCAGAACAGGTCGATGGGGCCGAACTGCTTTTCGGTTTCGTCGATCACGCGGAGAATGTCGGCTTCCTTGCCGACATCGCAGGCGAACGATGCGCCGCCGATGGAATCCGCGACGGTCTTGGCCCGCGCGCCATCCAAATCAGCGACCACGACCTTGGCCGCGCCCTCGCGATGGAAGATTTCAGCAAGCGCCTGGCCGATGCCATTCGCGCCGCCGGTGACGACAACAACTTTTCCAGCAACTTTCATGCGGATGTTTTAGGCGCGAAGCGCGGCCAGCGTCAATCAGGCCACGACCAGGATCAGATCAAGCACGGCCGTATAGTGCAGCCCTGCCGCGAGCAGCACGAAGGAATGCCAGATCGCGTTCTGAAAGCGCAACCGCTCCCAGGCATGAAAAATCACGCCGAGCGAGTAGATCAGCCCGCCGGCGGCAATCAGCCAGAGCGTCGAGTTCGGCAGCGAGGTGACGAGGCTGTCGTAGGCAATGACGCCGCTCCAGCCCATGGCGAGATAAAGTCCGACCGACAGACGATCATACCGTCCCGGCAGGAAAATCTTGAGCGCGATCCCGGCCGCCGCGACCGACCAGACGCCAATCAGCAGCACGGCTGACATGAAACGGTCGTTCATCTGCGTCAGGAACGGCGTGTAGGTCGCGGCAATCAGAATGTAGATCGCGGAGTGATCGAAGCGGCGCAGCACCCATTTGACCGGCGAGACCGGCCACAGGTTGTAGGTCGCGGACAGCCCGAGCATGGCGAGCAGGCCGGCGACATAGACCGACACGGAGACGATTTCCTTGGTCGAAGCATACTGCGCGGCGATGACAACCAGCGCCGTCGCTGCGATTACTCCGAAGGCAATGCCGAGCACATGAACCACACCGTCCGCGATCAGCTCCGCGCGATCGTAGTCCCAGCGGATCACGCCGCCGCCGATGCTGCGCGGATCTGTACTGGGCTGCTTCAGTCGGAAGATCGTCATGCGTCCAATCGGGTTTGCAGGTTCATCTTAGTTAAGCACCAATGATAGCTTGGTGACGGTCAATGAAACCTGAAAAGAGCGTGATCAGGACTCACGATTGAAACTTGATTTCAGCCCCATAAAACCCCAGCTTCACAGAACTGTCGCACGGCCTGTATTTTCGTCCATTCATCCTGTCCGATAAAGTCTTGATGGAATTATGGCACCCAGCTTTTCGGACATTCTCGAAGACACCCGCCTTTCCATCCGCTCGCTGATCGAATACGGCGAAAGCCTGTTCAATCCCACGGTGCGGCTTGGCGTCACAGGCCTGTCGCGCGCGGGCAAGACCGTGTTCATCACAGCCCTGGTGCATGGTCTGCTGCGCGGCGGTCGGTTTCCGGTATTCGAGTCACTGGCGACGGGCCGCATTGCCCGGGCGCGGCTCGAGCCGCAGCCCGACGACGCCGTGCCGCGCTTTGCCTATGAAGGCCACGTCCGTACCCTGATCGAGGACCGGCGCTGGCCGCACTCGACCACCGACATCAGCGAGCTGCGTCTCGTGATCGAATACCAGCGCCAGAATTCGTCCGCGCGCACGCTGACGCTCGATCTCGTGGACTATCCCGGCGAGTGGCTGCTCGATCTGCCGCTGCTGAACAAAAGCTACGAGCAGTGGTCGGCGGAGAGCCTCGCGCTGTCCCGCCGTGAACCGCGCGCACGGCTCGCCGCGCAGTGGCATGCGCATCTGGCCACGCTCGATGTCAGCGGGCGCGAGGACGAACAGGCGACACTCACTGCCGCAAAACTGTTCACCGATTATCTGCGCGCCTGCCGTGACGAGCGCTTCGCCATGAGCCTGCTGCCGCCGGGCCGCTTCCTGATGCCCGGCAATCTCGCAGGCTCGCCCGCGCTAACCTTCGCGCCGCTCGATGTGCGGCCCGACGGAACAGCGCCGGAAGGATCGCTATGGGCGATGATGAAGCGGCGCTACGAGGCCTACAAGGACGTCGTGGTGCGTCCGTTTTTCCGCAATCACTTTGCGCGGCTTGACCGGCAGATCGTGCTGGTCGATGCGCTGGCCGCGTTCAATGCCGGGCCTGAAGCCTTGCAGGATCTCGAAGGCGCGCTGTCGGGCATTCTCGACTGCTTCAACATCGGCCGCAGCACGTTTGTCAGTTCGCTGTTCCGTCCGCGCATCGACAAGATCCTGTTTGCCGCGACCAAGGCCGATCACCTGCATCACACCAGCCATGACCGGCTGGAAGCGATCCTCAAACGCATGGTGGAGCGCGCAGCTTCACGTGCGGAGTTTGCAGGCGCGTCCATCGACGTGGTGGCGCTGGCTGCCGTGCGCGCCACCCGCGAGGCACTGGTGCAGCAGGGCCGCGAAAAGCTGCCCTCCATCATCGGCATACCTGAAGAAGGTGAAATGTCGGGCGGGGAGGTGTTCGACGGCGAGACCGAGGCGGCAACCTTTCCGGGCGACCTGCCAGCCAAACTCGGCGATCTGTTCAACGGCGGCGCTTTCAAGGGCCTGAGCAACACCGCTTCCGACCAGACCGACTTCCGGTTTCTGCGCTTTCGCCCGCCGCTGCTCACGCGGGAGGGTGGCGAAGAGCCGGCGCTGCCCCATATCCGCCTTGACCGCGCGCTTCAGTTCCTGATCGGAGACAAGCTGCAATGAGCGACAAGCCGCATCACCGCAAGCCGGCGGCGTTCAAGCTCGACGATCCCCGCGTTATCCTGATGGATGCCGAGGACGATGCTGCGCGCTCGCCGCGTGGCAAGGTGCTGATCACCCCGGAAATTGACGCCGCCCAGCTTCCGGTCGTTATTGACGAGCCCGCTGTGCCAGCCCGCAAGGGCTTGGGCTGGGGCGGCGTGTTCTGGACCGCGCTTGGCGGGCTGGTGGTGCTCGGCCTCGGGCTCGGCATTTCCAATCTGGTCGAGGACCTGTTCAACCGCAGCGCCAGTCTAGGTTACATCGGACTTGTCTTTGCCATCCTCGCCGTGGTGGCGCTGGTGGTCATCATCGCTCGCGAGGCCTTGAGTCTCGCGCGACTGGAAACCATCGAGAAGCTGCATGCGCGGGCCAACGCCGTGCTTCTCAGCGACGACCGCAAGGACAGCGACGCCATCGTCCGCGACCTGCTCAAGATCGCCCACGACAATCCGCGCCTTGCTCGCGCCCGCGCCGCGCTGGAAGAACACGGCCGCGACATTATCGACGGCGCCGACATGGTACGCCTCGCCGAGCGCGAACTCATGACCCCGCTCGATCAGGAAGCGCGGCGGCTTGTCTCAAGCGCTGCCCAGCGCGTCTCCATCGTCACCGCCGTCAGCCCCGGCGCAGTGATCGACATGCTGTTCGTGTTCGCCGCCGCCCTGCGCCTCGTGCGGCAACTGGCGCGGCTCTATGGCGGGCGACCCGGCACGCTCGGCATGATCCGCCTGATGCGGCATGTGGTGGCGCATCTGGCGCTGACCGGCGGCATGGCCGCCAGCGACAGCCTGATCCAGCAAATGCTGGGTCACGGCATCACCGCAAAGCTCTCGGCCAAGCTCGGCGAAGGGCTGCTCAACGGGCTACTCACCGCGCGGCTTGGCCTCGCCGCCATCGATGTGACCCGTCCTCTGCCGTTCGAAGCCCTGCCGCGCCCGGCTTTGTCCGATCTTGCCAGGGACCTGCTCAAACGCGTTGGCGGTGACGATTCCAAATCCTGAGTTCAGACTGCGGCCTCTTTGAGAAAACCCTTGGTTTTTCAACGCCAAAGGCACCCGTGAACCTGTTTCCTGAAGGCTGCGACCAATCTGCAAGGGGTGGATGTCACTCAACCCGCGCAGATCGCGCCACTCAGGAGAACGACCATGCTTCGCAAGCTCACTCTCGCCCTCGCCGCTACCGGAGCCCTCGGCGCAGCCGCCCTCGCCCCGACCGCAGCCTCCGCCGGCGGATGGCACGGCCATCATCACTGGGGGCACGGCTGGGGCCATGGCTACGGCTTCGGCTTCAGTCCGGTGATCGTCACCGGCGGTTATGCCGATGACAGCGGCTGCTATGTGCAGCGCCGCGTTCGCACGCCTTACGGTGTCCGCTGGCGGACTGTGAACGTCTGCTATTGATTTCGGGCTGAGCGCCTGAACCGAAATCCCGGTCGCGCCACGCGGCCGGGATTTTCGTCAATTCAACAACCGCCACTTGTAGAACGGCGAATCCGGTGGCGGCGACAGATCCGGCGTCCATCCCGTGATGGTCTTGAACGCGAAAGGCTCGATCACGGTCCCACGCCAGGTCCGGGCGGCCTGTCCCGCAAGACGCAACACGGCGGGCGTCTTCGTCTCGATCACATTGCCGTCGTTCGGCACGCTGTCCACATAAAGGCCGATGCCGGACCTGATAGCCGCACTCGTATTGTCACGGAAGCCGATGAAGCGGCTGCGCTCGTTGACCTGCACCACCGGAATGCTGTCCTTCAGGTGCCAGCGCAACTCCGCATAGATACGATAGTCGAGCGTTGCGATCCATGTCGCGCCGACATCCTTCGCGACAGCTTTTGCACGCGCGGCAATCTCTCCGTAGCCTGCTTCCTTAGCGACCGGATCCTGTTTGGCCGCGAATGCAAGATTGCTGACGGAGTAGTAGTAGAAGATCACGACGTTCAGCACGATGCCGAGTGCGATGGCCGCTATCGCCCATGATTCAGCGGTGCGGAAAATCCATCCCTGTTGCTGCTGCTTTCTGATCTCAGCCAGATTGATCGCGGCGGCGGCAAAGGCAAACGGCCAGATCAGCATCGGCCAGGTGTCTCCGATCCGCAGCGACAACGATTTCCAGAGAAAGTAGGCAAACGGCACCAGCGCACAGGTCGAAATTAGAATAAACGCGGCATTCAATTGCCGATAGCCTCGCCAAGCCAGCATGATGGTGCCGGCGAGCGCCACCGGAAACAGGATCGGGCCGACCAGCGCAAATTGCAGCCCGAGAAAATCACCGACCGTGCGCGCCGAGATGCCGTGATCCGCTCCGGCGCGAATGAACTGGAATTTGAACGAGGCCCAGTCATGCTGCCAATTCCAGATCAGCACCGGCGAGAACACCGCAAGCGCAATAACAACCGCAACCCATGGATAGGGGCGTCGCAGCCAGCGCAGACGCCATGACGGCACCAGCAGAAACGCAAGAATACCCGGCGCAAGAAACACGGCGGTATATTTCGACAGCAGCGACAGGCCGCCGAACAGTCCGGCGGCCAGCCACCAACGGCCATCGTCGCTTTCGGTCAGCCGCACCAGCGACCACACCATGGCCAATGAAAACAGGATCAATCCGGCATCCGGCACAATCCGCGAGGCAAACAGCGCGTATTCAGGCGCAGCGAGCGGCATCAGGATCGCGAGAACGACAGCGCAGCGATCGCGCGTCAGCCGCCAGACGATATCGCCAAGGATCGCGACGGCGATCCACATCGCAAGCAATCCGCCGAACCGCGCACCGAAATTGGTGTCCCCGAAAATGGCGGTGCCGAAACGAACGATCCACGCAACCATCGGCGGATGATCGAGATACGACAGCACATATTCCTTCGACAACGTCCAGTAATAGGCCTCATCGGTCCGCAGATCGGCCGTCGCCGCATAAACGATCTGCAACGCCACAACAACAGCAATCGCAACCGCCGCGACCAGTATCCCGCGCGCGGCAAGAGGCTCCTTGCTCGTTATGTCAGCACTACAGGTCTTTTTCATGCAGCCAGCTTTTCCGCGACTGTGCCAGCGAAGTCAAACCATGCGCCTTCTCAAGGCGAAAGCGGATTTCCGGCCATGGCGCTGCCGCGGCATCTTCGGTAGAATTTCACGACTCCGGGCGATCCGGAGCGTGTCTGCCCTCAACGCTGGACGATCCTGCATATGGCCGAAACCGCCGCCTCACCCCTGTCCCACGCGCTTCGCGGGATCGGCATCCGTCAGGTGCGGCTTGCGACCGGACTTGTCCTGTTCGCCTATATCGTCAGCCATTTCACCAATCATGCACTCGGCAATATCTCCCTCAGCATGATGGATGACGCGCTCTATTATCATGCGTGGTTCTGGCAAAGCTGGCCGGTTCTGATCGTGCTGTACGGCTCCGTCCTGATCCATCTCAGCCTCGGAATCTGGGCGCTCTATGCACGGCGGCACTTTCGCTGGACCGGTATCGAGCTCACGCAGCTCATCTTCGGACTCAGCATTCCGGCTTTCATCATCAGCCATGTGATCGGCGTGCGCCTCGCGGCTCCACTGTTCGGTCACGAGAAGGATTATCCGCAGGTTTTCTTCGCCTACTGGGTGTTCCGTCCGCAGATGCAGTGGATGATGTATGCCGTGCTGCTGATATCGTGGATTCACGGCTGCATCGGCATCTACTTCTGGGTCCGCACCAAACCTTACTTCGAAAAAATCTCGTCGCTACTGCTCGCGCTCGCCGTCATTCTCCCGACGCTCTCCATGCTTGGGCTTTATCAGGGCGGGCGCGCCGTCCAGCGCGCCAGCAGCGCGCCGGAATGGCGGGCCGACAATCTTTCGCGCGAAAAAGTCGGAACCGCCGCCGAGCAGGCCACGCTGGAGCGGATCAGTTCGGATGTGCTCTACGGATATTTCGGCTTGATCGGCGGCGCCCTTTTCGCCCGCGGCCTGCGCGCACTGATCGAGCGGCGAAGGGGCCTTGTGCGGTTGTCCTACGGCAACGGCAAGAGCGTGCGTGTCCCGATCGGCCTCAGCGTGCTGGAGGCCAGCACCCGTTTCAACATCCCCCATTCGAGCGTCTGCGGCGGCCGGGCGCGCTGTTCAACCTGCCGCATCCGCATTGTCGGCGACTACAGCCACCTGCCCGCGCCATCCAACCGCGAGACGTTTGTGCTCAACAGGGTTGGCACCGGTGGAGACCCGGCGGTCCGCCTTGCCTGCCAGTTGCGGCCCAGGACCGATCTCGCCTTCTTCCAGATATTCCCGGCGCACACGACCGGATCGTCGGCCACGACCATCAAGCCGGCTCACCCCGGAAGCGAGCGCTATATCGTCAGCATGTTCGTGGATATGCGCGGATCGACCAAGCTCGCCGAGCGGCATCTGCCGTTCGATACCGTGTTCATCATCAATCGTTTCCTGACGGCTGTGTCGCAGGCTGTTGTGGAATGCGGCGGCCAGCCGAACCAGTTTGTCGGCGACGGACAACTGGCGCTGTTCGGCCTCTCGGCCAATCCGCAAACCGCCTGCCGACAGGCCATCGAAGCCGCATCGCGGATCGCAGTGCACATCGATGCACTGAACGAATTTCTCGGCAACGACGTGCCCGAGCCGCTGCGTTTCGGGATCGGCATCCACGGCGGCGAAGTCATTATCGGCGACATCGGGTCCGAGGAGCATACGGTATTCACCGCGCTCGGCGATCCGGTGAATGTCGCGGCGCGGCTGCAGGACATGACCAAGGCGCTGTCCTGTGAGGCGATTATTTCCGAGGCCGTCCTGAAAACAGCAAATCTGCCTGCCGGAAACCTGCAGCGGGTTGAGGTCCCGATCCGTGGCCGGGTCGAGCCGCTGGTCATTTATACCGCCGAAAAGGCCGCGATGTTGTCCGGCCTGAGTGCCGATTTCGCAGTTGCAGCAGCGTAAAAACCGGCAATTTCGCGCA
>Ga0209023_10002560_pt1 | contig 22498 bp, 18 predicted proteins | sample LakOneMetagenome_FD_187468 | JGI IMG/M metagenome (GOLD analysis project Ga0209023, IMG submission 187468) | Freshwater and sediment microbial communities from Lake Erie, Canada (SPAdes) (version 2) | ecosystem: Environmental > Aquatic > Freshwater > Lentic | place: Lake Erie, Canada...
CCCAGAAAACATGCAGTGCGTTTTCCAGAGCCTGGTCGAGATCGAATTCCCGGGGTCGTCCGATAGCCACAATAAGAACCTTTCTGATTTTGTACCTTTCGTTAGATATGTCCCTTGACGGCGAAAGTCCAAGTCCCATCTATACCGAACGTTACAGTTGCGGCGCAGCAATAAATGACTGCGACGCGGGGCAAGTGGGGAATTTAATTCCTCCGACAAGCTCTCATCATTCTGCAACGTGTTGAAATAACTGCATTTTGCGCCCAGCGCGAGTGCGACAAGAAAATGGGGCACGCGATGAAAAGTCTCTCGAAAAAGACCAGTTTGATTGGCGCCGGGATTGGCCTGGCGATCCTCGCCACCGCCGGCGGTTTTGTCTTCTCCACCTCGAACGACCGCGCCAGGGCCGATTCCGCGGCGGCGGCAACACCGCCCGCAACGCCGGTTTCCGTCGCCAATGTCGCAGAGCGCGACACTGCCATCTGGGATGAATTCTCCGGCCGTCTCGAAGCCATCGAGCAGGTCGAGGTTCGTTCGCGTGTGGCAGGTGCCATCCAGGAAATCCGCTTCCGTGAAGGCGCGATGGTCCAGAAGGACGACATTCTTGTCGTGATCGACCCCGCCCTCTATGCCGCCGAAGTCGCCCGCGCCGATGCGCAGGTTGCCGCCGCGCAGGCCCGTCTCGTCTTTACCAAAAGCGATTACGAGCGCGGCCAGCAACTGACTGGCTCCAACACCATCTCCCAGCGCGATCAGGACAACCGCATCAATGCCTATCGCGAAGCTGAAGCGAACCTCAAAGCGGCGCAGGCGACGCTCAAGACCGCGCAGCTCAACCTCGGCTACACCGAAGTCCGCGCACCGGTGACAGGCCGCGTCGGCAAGCGTGAAATCACCGTCGGCAATCTGATTGCTGCCGGTCCCGGTTCGCCGCTGCTGACTACCATCGTCTCCACATCGCCGATCTATGCCAGCTTCAATGCCGACGAACAGATCGTGCTCCGTGCCCTGAACGCGCTCGGTGACGATGCCTCCGCATCGAAGACCGGCCGCATTCCCGTGAAGATGGGCACCGCTACCAGCAATGGCTTGCCGTTCGAAGGGCACATGCAGTTGATCGACAATCAGGTCGATGCGCGCAGCGGCACGGTGCGTGTGCGCGCCATCTTCGACAACAAGGACGGCCGCCTGATCCCCGGACAATTTGTTCGCCTGCAGATGGGCCAACCGAAGACCGAACGCGCGATGATGATCAACGAGCGCGCCGTCGGCACCGACCAGAACAAGAAATACGTGATGGTCGTGAACAAGGAGAACAGGGCGGAATACCGCGAGGTCTCCCTCGGCGTTGCTGTTGACGGTCTGCGCGTTGTCACGTCCGGCCTGAAGCCCGGCGAGCAGATCGTGGTCAAGGGCCTACAGCGCATCCGTCCCGGCTCTCCCGTCGCGCCCGAAGTCATCGCGATGGAAGCGAACTGAACGGCTCATTGCGAACAAAGCGAAGCAATCCATCGCTTGAAAGAGACACTGGATCGCTTCGTCGCTTTCGCTCCTCGCAATGACGACTGCGGAAATCGCCGCAACAAAACCAATCATGAGATAACGTCATGAATATCTCGCGCTTTTTTATCGACCGCCCGATTTTCGCCGGTGTGCTCTCGGCCCTGATCCTGCTCGCGGGCTTGCTCTCCCTCCCCGCGCTGCCGATCTCCGAATATCCGGAAGTCGCGCCGCCCATCGTCACCGTGCGCGCGCTCTATCCCGGCGCCAACCCCAAAGTCATTATCGAGTCCGTTGCGACGCCGCTTGAAGAGCAAATCAACGGCGTCGAGAACATGCTCTATATGAACAGCCAGGCAACGACGGATGGCGTTCTCACGCTCAACGTCACCTTCCGCCTCGGCACAAATCCCGACCTCGCGCAGCAAATGGTTCAAAACCGCGTGTCGCAGGCGGAGTCACGCCTGCCTGCGGTAACGCGCCAGCTCGGCATCACCACGGTCAAAAGCTCACCGAACATCACGCTGGTCGTCCATCTGCTGTCGCCGAATGACCGCTATGACACGACTTACCTGCGCAACTTCGGCGTGCTGAACGTCAAGGATCGCCTCGCCCGCATCCGTGGTGTCGGTCAGGTGCAGATCTGGGGCGCGGGCGATTACGCCATGCGCGTCTGGCTCGATCCGCAGAAGGTTGCGGAGCTTGGCCTGTCGCCCGGCGATATCACCCGCGAAATTCAGGCCCAGAACGTCGAGGCTGCGGCTGGCACGGTCGGCGGCGCACCGAACTCCGCTGACATTACGCTGCAAATGCCGCTCAATGCGCAGGGCCGTCTGAGGGACGAGCAGGAATTCGGCGATATCGTCATCAAGACCGGACAGAACGGTGAAATCACCCGCCTGCGCGATGTCGCGCGGATCGAACTCGGCGCATCCGAATATGCGCTGCGCTCGCAGATCGACAACAAGTCCGCCGTCGGCATCGGCATCTTCCAGTCGCCCGGTGCCAATGCGCTTGCGATTGCCGATGAAGTTCACGCCACGATGAAGCAGATCAAGGCGAACATGCCGGAGGGCGTCGATTACCGGATCGCTTACGATCCGACGCGGTTCATCCGCGCCTCGATCGAAGCGGTGATCCACACCTTGCTGGAAGCCATCGCACTGGTGGTGCTGGTGGTTATCCTGTTCCTGCAAACGTGGCGCGCGTCGATCATTCCCCTGATCTCGGTGCCGGTATCGATCATCGGCACGTTCGCCATGCTCCTGCTGTTCGGCTATTCCATCAACGCGTTGAGTTTGTTCGGTCTCGTGCTCGCTATCGGCATTGTGGTCGACGACGCCATCGTCGTGGTTGAAAACGTCGAGCGCAACATCGAGGAAGGATTGTCGCCGCGCGATGCGACCTATCGCGCTATGAACGAAGTGTCGGGGCCGATTATCGCCATTGCTCTGGTTCTGGTGGCCGTGTTCGTCCCCCTCGGCTTTATCAGCGGCCTGACCGGGCAGTTCTACAAGCAGTTCGCGATGACGATTGCGATCTCGACGGTGATCTCGGCGATCAACTCGCTGACGCTGTCGCCTGCCCTCGCAGCACTTCTTCTGAGGGGGCACGATCAGCCCAAGGATGCGCTCAGCCGCGGCATGGACAAGGTGCTCGGCGGATTCTTCCGCCGGTTCAACAACGTGTTCCAGAAGGCTTCGGACTCTTACAGTGGCGGCGTCAAGCGCGTGATCTCGCGCAAGGCTGCTGTCATGGCCGTCTATCTGGTCCTGATCGGCGTGACCGCTGTCCTGTTCCGCGTTGTCCCCGGCGGCTTCGTGCCGCTGCAGGACAAGCAGTATCTGATCGGCTTTGCCCAGCTTCAGGAAGGCGCAACGCTGGACCGCACCGAAGAGGTGATGCGGCAGATGTCGGCCATCGCCATGCAGCAACCCGGCGTCGAGAGCGCCGTGGCCTTCCCCGGCCTGTCGATCAACGGCTTCACCAACTCATCGAGCGCCGGCATCGTGTTCTCCACGCTCAAGCCCTTCGGTGAACGCAAGGACCCCTCGCTCAGCGCCAACGCTATCGCCGCAGAGCTGAACAAGAAGTACACGGTCATTCGTGACGCATTCGTCGCCATGCTACCGCCGCCGCCCGTTGACGGCCTCGGCACCACGGGCGGATTCAAGCTGCAGCTCGAAGATCAGGCAGGGCTTGGCTACGAGGCGCTGGACGAAGCCAAGAAAGCTTTCCTCGCCAAGGCAATGCAGGCACCGGAAATCGCCGGACTATTCTCAAGCTACAAGGTGGACGTCCCGCAGCTTTATGCGGACATCGACCGCACCCGTGCGCGTCAACTCAATGTGCCGATCACCAGCATCTTCGAAACGTTGCAGGTCTATCTCGGCTCGTACTACGTGAACGACTTCAACAAATTCGGACGCGTGTACTCCGTGCGCGTGCAGGCTGACGGCAAGTTCCGCGCGCGCCCCGAAGATGTCGGCCTGTTGAAAGTACGATCGACCACGGGCGAGATGATCCCGCTGTCGGTGCTGCTCAAGCTGCAATCCACCGCGGGCCCTGAAAGCGCCATGCGCTATAACGGCTTCCTCGCAGCGGATATCAACGGCAATAACGCGCCGGGCTATTCCACAGGTCAGGCGCAGGCCGCGGTTGCACGCATCGCCAACGAAACGCTGCCCAAGGGCATCGGCTTTGAATGGACCGACCTCACCTATCAGGAGATCATCGCAGGCAACACCTCGCTCTATGTCTTCCCGATTGTGATGCTGCTGGTGTTCCTGGTGCTTGCCGCGCAGTACGAAAGCCTGATGCTACCGCTCGCGATCATCATGATCGTGCCGATGTCGCTGCTGGCTGCGATGTTCGGCGTCTGGATCACCGGCAACGACAACAACATCTTCACCCAGATCGGCCTGTTCGTTCTGGTGGGGTTGTCGGCAAAGAACGCGATTCTGATCGTGGAGTTCGCGCGCGAACTGGAATTTGCCGGACGTACGCCAATCGCGGCGGCTATCGAGGCCAGCCGCCTGCGGCTGCGTCCGATCCTGATGACGTCGATTGCCTTCATCATGGGCGTGGTCCCGCTGGTGACATCGGTCGGTGCCGGAGCGGAGATGCGTCATGCCATGGGCATCGCGGTGTTCTCCGGCATGATCGGCGTTACAGCCTTCGGCATCTTCTTCACGCCGGTGTTCTACGTGCTGCTGCGCGCTGTCACCGGCAACAAGCCACTGGCCCAGCACGGCGAAGGTTCGATCCAGCCTGTTGCCGTCGCCCACGCGCCGCATGCGCTGAAGGACGCGGCTGAATAACCCGCCGCTGGCGGTCACGAGATGGCGCATCGTTGCATTGCCCGTGACGGCGATGTGCCCGCGACGAAGCAATCCGGTCCTTGCCCCTCCAAAGGCCGGATTGCTTCCGTCGCAATCTTTGCAAAAAGAAAATGGCCGGGGATGACCCGGCCATTTTACATTCAGCTTTTAGAGAACAATCACGCCAGCGTCTTCGCCAGCGCGCGGAACTTCTCGAGCTGATCGGTCTTCAGCGCGCGATTTTCATCACGCCCCACGAAGACCTTGAACATCACGCCTCCATCGACATTGAGGAAGGCCGCGAAGGCCGAGGACTTGCCCATGAACGGGCGCTCGACAAACGCGATGCCGCCGCAACGCTCATGCCGCAAGTGGCCGTGCATGCCCTTGGGCTTCATGATGTTGTAGTAGCCGCGGCCGATCTCGCCGCCGCCGACCGGCTCGGTGACCTCGAAGATGCCGTCATCGGTGTGAATGATCAGCGTCACCTCGCCCCATGTGGCGATGTCCTGCATTGCAGGCACGAATGCGGCCCCCGGCACGAAGCTGCGCATTTCTTCAGGCAACGCCTCGATCACCGTGCGCGCCGTGACGTTCTTCTCCCGCGCGACATCCTCGATGACGCCGCCGGGATTCTCGGCCATGTACGTCTTCAGGTCGGCCAGATCGGTGCTCAGCATCGCTCAGGCCGCCGCACTGGTCTTGCGCTCGGTCTGGATCACCTCGAAGCCCTCGAACTTCGGATGGCCGAGATAGAGGCTGTCGCCGGTCTGGTTGTCAGCGCGGGCGTGCGCCTTGCGGAACTGATCGGACTTGGTCCAGTTCTCGAATGCCGCCTTGTCCGCCCAAAGGGTGTGCGTGGAATAAAGCCGGTGATCCTCGGCATCCGGGCCGCGCAGCAGGTGGAATTCAATGAAGCCTGGCAGTTCGCCGAGATAGGATTCACGCGTCGCCCACAGCGTTTCGAACGCCTGCTCCGAGCCCTTCTTCACCTGAAAACGGTTCATCGCGATAAACATTTTGTCTTCTCCTGTTTGCCTTACTGTAAGGCCGAATGGCCGGTAATCAAAGTCTCGATCTTTTGGATGCTGCGCTGAAAACGCAGCGAGCCGCGCAGAAAAATCCTGCGCGGCATTCCTGTTTGCTTTTCGAAAGCAGCTAGTGGTCGTTATGCGTCTTAGGTGCCTCCGAAATGGTAGCGAATGCCACCCTTGAACGTGATACCGGCACCGGCACTAGCCCACAGAACATCGTTCTGGATGTCCGTGCTCGTGCTCCGCGGGATCGCATACGGGCGATAGTACTGGTTAAGCAGGTTTTCGACCGAGAACTGAAATGCCAAGTCCTTCGTCGGTCTTGCCGTCAGGTAGACGTTCACTAGGTCGTAGGACGTTCCCGGCAGATAATTGACGGGGATATCAGTGTTGGCCTTGATCGATGTCCACTGCACCGAAGCTATGAGGGTATTGTCGAAGAACCTCGCACCTGCAGTTGTCGTCACCTTCTGCGGCTGCACGCTGTATAGGCCGACGTTTTTACTTGTATCCTTGCCCTCTTGCAGTGTCACCGACAGACCGACAAACCATCGTTGCGCATCGTACATTGTTTCAGCTTCAAAGCCCTGAATCCGTGCGTGCGGAATGTTCTGATACTGATAATAAGTCGTCAAAAAACCAAACTGGGTCGGCGGTGCATCGAACTGAATCGGCATGATGTAGTCATCAATGTCGTTGCGGAAGACGTTCAGCTTTCCGCGGAACGAGTCGCCGGCAACAAAAACATCGTTCTTCTTGATGTTGATACCGATTTCCTTGTTCTTGCCGACCTCCGGCCGCAAGTTCGGGTTCTGCAAGAAACAGAACATACCCACTGAACCGTCCGGACACTGGAATGGAGGGACGCCGATAGCAGATACGTGCGCACCATTTATCAGCGTTTCAGTCACTGTCGGCGCGCGATAGCCTTCGGCATAGCTCACATAAGGGACGAAGACCGATCCCGGCATCAAGCCAACAGTGATTTTCGGAGACAAACGATCGCCGTTCGATGAGTTGCTACCCGACGATAGGCTGTAGTTGTCGTAGCGCAGCGCACCCACCATTTCGACAATCGACGGATAGGTTGCCTTCCACTGGACGAACGCGCCCGACACCGTGCGTTTTCCTGACGGCGTGGTGACATCAGAATTTCCGCGCGCATCAGTGACCTTGACGTCGTCCTGGAACAAGTCCCCGCCATAGGTCAGCGCGTGATTCCAGTTACCTGTTTCAAATCGCGATGTGTTGTGAACATCGAAACCAAGGGTGTCGATCAAATAACCACGGCTGTCGCCCACGCAGCCGGTAATGGCATCGCCGGGATTGGCAAGGGTACAGACAGGCGGCGTCGCAAATGGAGGAGGCTGCGCGCCGGTGTGAATCCGGTTCGCATAGGTTTTGGTCTGCTGCTGATCCGTGCGATTCCAGTAGAGATTCGCATCGATATCGAAAATCTTGTCGTCGGGCTTCGAATACTTCCACCCAAGAGTCGTGGTGTAATTCTTGACATTGGTGTCGTAAACGGACGTGCCGCGGATCGCCGCAGGAGCGCTGGTGGTCGTCGTTGGACCCTTGTTGGGTTGACCGATATTGAAGAGATTTTCCTGGAAGATCGCACCAAGCTTAACTTCATGTCCGTCAGCGGGACGAACCGTAAGCTTCGCTATGCCCGAACTAACATGATTGCCCGTATTTCCGATCTCCGTTCCGTTACCATCCTTGTAGTTGTTCTGCGTCGAGTAACTACCACCGGCGAAGAAATCGACATTGGGATTGATATGGATACCACCAAACGCCGATTGAAGCGCGCGAGCATTGTTGGTGCCGAACACGGTGTTGGTATCGACACCCCAGCGCTCGCCGGGCCGGACCACGTCCTGAACGTCCTTGGTGCGGAATGAAGCCACGCCACCGATGGCGCCGGAGCCGTAGATGTTTGCAGTTGGGCCGCGCACGACGTCAACGCCACCGATCAATTCGGGATTGAGAAAGAACTGACCATTCGCATTATGACCGGTCATTTGATAATTTTGGCGCGCACCATCCACGACCACTGCAACGCGGCCAAAATCCTGCAGACCGCGAATATTGATCGAGGATGCTGGACTGTCTCCGCGATCCTGCATCCAGACGCCGGGCATCGTGGTAACGAGATCGCCAACGCGTGTGGCCTGACGCCCCTGAATTTGCTCCAGCGACATCACGCTGACCGGCGCCAGCGAGTCGATGGCACGCTCTTCGAGCTTGGTTGCGCCGACGGTAATTTCGTCGAGCGACTGATAGACCGGTGCGCCGACCTGTGCGTTTGCATTGGCAACATTCTGCGGCAGCGGCACTTCCGCCATCGGCTTGCCGGCGCGCTTGCGCTTGATCGGTTTTGGCTTGACCGGCTGCGATATCTCAGCGGATTGCGCATGCGCCGGCGTGGCCACAGCCACTCCCCCCAGCGCAACAACAGACACAGATAGTAACAGCGCGCAGGCGCGCGCATTCAGCCCCGACATGACAGCCCCGAGTCTCAAAACTTGTATTTTGTGTGATGCGGCTGGCGGGCATCGCCCGAAGGCGGCTGGCTGGCTGACGATTAGAATCCGCTGGTCTGCGCCAACGTCTTGCTACTTTTCGTAAAATGCGCCGCTGGGGTCAAGCCGAGCGCGCGTCAGTTTAAACCTATTGTAAACTGGAGTGTTGGAATTCGCGCGCCGATAAACTTAAGAACAACAAGACTTTCGCAAACAGGACAAGCAACGCGGATGAATGGCGGCGCGCCCAAAACTCCAGACGGCACTTCGGGCAACGACGCCGGCGATCAATCTAGAACGACTCTAATTGAGCGCTCGATCCCTTTGACGGATAACCGCATCCAGAGCCGTGACCTTTTTGTTTCTTCCCGCGAGATCATCATCGCGCATGGCGAGGAAACCTATCGTCTGCGGCTCACCGCGCAAAACAAGCTGATCCTGACCAAATGAAGCTCAAAACGGCTGCTCAACGAACAATTGGCGCAACGCTGGGCGCCACGGTTGCACTCGCGTTCGGTCTTTGCACCGCTGGCCCGCTCGCGACCGCGCGTGCTGAAGGTATCGTGATCCATGATGCCCGTGGCCGCGACGTGACCATTGGCAATACATCGCGCATCGTGTCCGTGGGCGGCGCGATCACCGAAATCCTCTACGCGCTCGGCCTGCAGGACCGGATCGTCGGCATCGACACCACGAGCCTCTATCCGCCGCAGGCGCTCGGCGAAAAGCCGAACGTCGGCTACATGCGGCAACTGAGCGCCGAAGGCGTCATCGGCCTCAATCCGCAACTGATCCTCGCCATCGAAGGCTCCGGCCCGAAGGAAACGCTCGAGGTTGTAGACTCCGCGAAGATCCCGTTCGTGTCGCTTCCCGAGGCCCACAGCGAGCAAGGGATTGTCGACAAGATCAAGCTGATCGCCCATGCAATGGACGCAGACGCTCGCGGCGAATGCCTGACCAAAGCGGTCAGCACCGACCTCGCTGAGTTGAAGAAGCTGCGCGACGGCGTGAAGCAGCCTGCCCGTGTGATGTTCGTGATGTCGTTTCTCAACGGACGCGCCATGGTCGCAGGTCAGAAGACGGCGGCAAACGAGATCATCAGGATGGCTGGCGGCGTCAACGCCGTCGACGGTTTCGACGGCTACAAGCCGGTGAACGATGAAGCCATCGTCGCGGCCAAGCCGGACGTGATCCTGACCATGCAGCGCGGACGCGAGCAACTCGATGCGCAGACGGTGTTCGCCAATCCGTCATTCGCGCTGACACCCGCCGCCGCGAAGAAATCCTTTGTCGCGATGGACGGACTTTATCTGCTTGGCTTCGGTCCGCGCACCGCCGCCGCTGCCCGTGATCTCGCGCTATCGCTCTATCCCGATCTCGGCGACAAGGCTGCGGCATGGAAACCCGCGACATTGTCCGTCGACTGCCGCAAATGACGGCCGCTGACGCAACGTCTGCGGCGGCGCGACCTCCTGTCCAAAGTGTGTCGATGCGTCCTCCGGCGCTTGTCGTTTATGCAATTCTCATTGCTGCCCTGCTCGCCGTCGCGCTGCTGGCGACGACCATTGGCGCTGCCGGGATTCCGTTGCCGCGTCTTGCCGCTGCATTGGGATTGAAGATTGCGAGTGCCGATCCCGCCCTGCTCGCCCGCGACGAACTCGTGCTGTGGTCGATCCGGATTCCGCGCATCGCAATTGCGGGCATGATCGGCGGCCTGCTCGCTCTCTCCGGCGCCATCATGCAGGGCCTGTTCCGCAATCCCCTCGCCGATCCCGCGCTGGTCGGCGTCTCCAGCGGCGGCGCATTCGCGGCAGCCTGCGCCATCGTCATCTCCGACGGCGCATGGGGCGCAAGCTTCCGCTTCCTGCAACTCGAATTGCTTCCGATTGCTGCTTTCGCGGGGTCGCTGCTGACCACCACCATTCTTTACAAGATCGCCAGCCGCGAAGGCCGCACCTCGGTCGCGATCTTCCTGCTTGCCGGTCTTGCCATCGCGGCCATCGCCAATGCCGGCATTGGTCTTCTTGTCTTCGTCGCCGATGACCGCCAGTTGCGCGACATTACGTTCTGGCTGCTCGGATCGCTCAGCGGCGCGACCTGGCCGAAGGCCGGAATGGTCGCGCCTGTCGCGTTGCTGGCGTTGCTGGCGATTCCGCTGATCGCGCGCGGTCTCGATGTGCTGGTGCTCGGCGAAGCGGAAGCGTTCCACACCGGCGTCGATGTCGAACGCCTCAAGAAGATTTCCATTGTGATGATCTCGGCGATGACTGGCGTCGCCGTCTCGATCTGCGGCGTGATCGGTTTTGTCGGTATCGTCGTTCCTCACCTTTTAAGAATCGTGATCGGCCCCGGTCACCGGATGCTGCTGCCTGCCTCGGTCTGTCTCGGCGCGATCCTTCTCATTCTCGCCGACACCATCGCGCGCGTGCTGGCCGCGCCCGCCGAAGTGCCCATCGGTATTCTCACCGCGGCCATCGGCGCGCCGTTCTTCTTATTCATCCTGTTGCGGCAGCGGGCACTGATCGGATCATGACTGCACAAGCCCCCATGATCGAAGCCGATGCGCTCTGCATGAAGGTGCGGCAAGCGACGCTTCTTAATGATGTCAGCCTGCAGCTTCGCGGCGGCGAGACTGTCGCGATTGTCGGCCCGAACGGCGCCGGAAAATCCACGCTGCTGCGCTCGCTCTCCGGCGATCTTCGCTGCACCGGCGGCAATGTGCGCCTCAAGGGCCGTGACCTCACCTCGTTCTCCTCGCGCGAACTCGCCAACCATCGCGTCATGCTGTCCCAACATGTCAATGTGAGCTTCCCTTTCACCGTGGAAGAAATCGTGGCAATGGGCGCAGGCGATCGTCCGCGCACCGCGGCCGTACAACTGGTCGATGCCGCGATTGCCGAACTCGACCTCGCACCATTCCGGCATCGGGAATTGCCGACGCTCTCGGGCGGCGAACAGCAACGGGCGCACTTCGCTCGCGTTCTGGTGCAACTGGCCTGCGGCGAAGCGGAGCACGGACCCGGTGTTCTTCTGCTGGATGAGCCGACCTCCAGCCTCGACCTGCGCCACCAGATCAATCTGGTCGAGACTGCCAAGCGCCGTGCACGTACCGGCACCGCCGTCATCGCCGTGCTGCACGATCTCAACCTCGCCGTTCGTTTCGCCGACCGCATTATCGTTTTGCGCAAGGGCGTCATCGCCGCTGACGGCAGCCCGAGCGACACCATCACCGACACGATGATCCGGCAGGTCTTTGAGGTTGAAACCTCCATCGGCTCCGAGGGCGGCCAGCCCTACGTTCTGCTGCAGCGGATGCAGTAGACTTTTGCGGCGGTGCACCCGCCGCCGATTGCGATTCCTGCCCAATTCCGCTATTGGATGACGTCCGCTACGCTCGGCTTCTCCTGCATTGCAGCAACCTTAATCCCTCCAATGTCAAACATCGGATGATTGCCGCGGCGAATGCGCGCGTGCTAGCGTCGCCGCATGAAGTCGCCCGCGAAGTCCCGCCCGAAGCCAGCCAGCAAGCTCGTCAAGCCCGGACGCATCCAGTCCGTGTTGCGCACGCTTGGCAGCGAAATCGCCCACGACCTCATCCCTGTCGGCTCCGCGCTGCCGCCGGAGCATGATCTCGAGAACCGCTTCGGCGTCGGCCGGGGCGTGGTGCGCGAAGCGATCAAGACGCTCGCCGCCAAGGGACTGGTCAGCGTGCGGCCCCGCCACGGCACCCACGTCCGCCCGCGCGGCGAATGGAGCCTGCTCGACCGCGATGTGCTGAGCTGGCTGATCAGCAAGGAAGAGCCAAATCGCGAACTGCTGCTGGCGCTGCAGGAAGTCCGCCTGATTATCGAGCCTGCTGCCGCTGCTCTGGCCGCCGAACGCGCGACGGCGAAAGACCGCAAGCGAATCATGACCGCACTTGCCGCGATGGAAGCATCGCATGACGTGCCGACCGCTATTATCGCCGACAAGGAATTTCATCTCGCCATCATCGACGCCACGCATAACCCCGTGCTGCAGGGTTTTCGCGGCGCCATCGACACCATTCTCAGCGCGGTGTTCATGGTCGCGACCGGCAGCGCCGGCTGGTTCGACGAAAATCTGCCGAACCATGCCGTCGCCGCCCGCGCCATCGCAGACGGCAATGCTGAAAAGGCTCGCGCCGCGATGCAGCAAGTGCTCGGCTACACCCAGTTCAAGCTGTCCAAGAAGAAGTACGGCCGAGGGCGCGTGTCGCAGGACAAGCAGGCCATCAACGGCAAATTCCGAAAGAAGCGTATCGCGTGACTGGCCGGCTTGAGGGACGTGCAAACTTTCGTCGCACCATGCGGAGCACCGGATCATAGACGCGCACAGAAAGCTTGCCTAAGCTGCCATGGAACCACTGACACCCGGCAAACGGGTGCGGACACAAAAACCGGCATGACCGGACAATTGGGAGGAGAAAACACATGAATCGCTTGTCGCGAACCTATTTTCAGCGGACCCTCAAGGCGCTGACGGCGTCTGCCGCGGTGCTGGCGCTTGCGGGCCCTGCATCGGCGCAGGACACGTTCAAGGTCGGCATCGTCACCTTCCTGTCCGGCCCCGCTGCGGAAAGCTTCGGTGTCCCCGCCGGCAAGGCCGCCGAATTCGTGATCGGCGAACTGAACAAGGGTGCCGGCCCCGCACCATATAATAAGGTCGGCTTTGGCGGCATGAAGATCGAGCCGGTCGTCATCGACGAAAACGGCGGCGCGACCAAGCAGGTGCAGGAGCTGCGCAACCTCTATCAGCGCGACAACGTCGATGCGGTGATCGGCTATATCGGCTCCGGCGACTGCCTTGCGGTCGCCCCGATTGCGGAAGAACTCAAGAAGCCGCTGTTCCTGTTCGACTGCGGAACGCCGCGCATCTTCGAGGAAGCCAAGTACAATTACGTCTTCCGTACCTCAGCCCACGCTACGCAGGATAACGTCGGGCTGATCCGCTACATGAAGCTGAAGAACATCAAGATGGATACGTTCTCGGCGATCAACCAGGACTATGCCTGGGGTCAGGACAGCCGGGCCGACTTCGTCGCAGCCGCGGCGCAGCTTTATCCCAATGCCAAGCTCGGCGCTGATCTGTTGCCGAAGTTCGGCGCTGGCCAGTACGGCACCGAAATCTCCGCGCTGGTGTCCGCCGGATCTGACGTTGTCTACTCCAGCCTCTGGGGCGGCGATTTGCAGGCTTTCATTCTGCAGTCCGTGCCACGCGGCCTCGCCAAGCGCAGCCAGCTCGTGCTCAGCGCCGCCGACCATGTCCTGCCGCCGCTGGGCGACAAGATGCCTGATGGAGTCATCATCGGCGCACGCGGCGCTTACGGCCTGATGTCGCCGAAGACCCCGCTCAACGAGTGGTTCTTCAACGGCTATGAAAAGGCTCACGGCACTTATCCAGTGCAGGCCGCCTATCGCGTGACGCAATCGATCCTTGGCGTGAAGAACGCTGTTGAGAAGGCGATGGAAAAGAACGGCGGCAAGAAGCCGAGCACCGACGAACTGGTCGCCGCGATGACCGGATCGGAATGGCAGACCCCCGGCGGCCTGATCCAGATGAAGAACGGCGACGGCCATCAGGCCATTCAGCCGATTGCGTTCAGCCGCACCAAGTACAATGCCGAAAAGAAGCGGGTCGATCTGGTCGATATCGTCAATTTCGAAGCCGAGTGCGTCAACCCGCCGCCCGGCGTGAAGGCGATCGACTGGATCAAGGGCGGAATGAAGAACGACAAGTGCAAGTGAGTCTTGTGGACTGACTGACGCTTTGTCTCCTCGTCACACATAACGGGTCGTCCCGGCGAAAGCCGGGACCCATACTCCCTGTTCAAAGCATGGCGATACGTGTGCAACGAACTTCAACGGACAATCCAGGGGTGATGGATCCCGGCTTTCGCCGGGATGACCCGTGGATAAGCAATGGCCTTAACTTCATGATCGCCTGCCCATGAACACGTTTCTTACCGTCATCCTCGACGGCCTGATTCAGGCCTCTTGGCTCTTTGTCGTCGCGCTTGGCCTGACGCTGGTTTTCGGCGTGCTGAAAATTCTCAACATCGCCCACGGCGGTTTTTACGCGCTGGGCGCCTATCTCGCCGCAACCGCCGTCACCATGACCGCGGCACACAAGGTGCCCCCGGGGCTTGGCTTTATCCTGATGCTGGTATCGGTCGCGCTCATCGCCGCGGCTATCGGCCTTCTCATGGAGCGCGGCCTGATCAAGCTGTTTTATGGCCGCGATGAAGTCGTCCTGCTGCTGGTCACCTACGCGGTGTTTCTGATTTTCGAGGACGTCACCAAGTTGATCTGGGGCGTCAATCCGATTTACGCCAACGATCCCTATCAACTGTTCGGCAATGTCGAATTCGCCGGACTGTTCTATGTCGGCTACGACCTGATGCTGATCCCGCTCTCGGCAGCCATCGGCTTCGCCGTCTGGTTCGCACTCAACCGCACCACCACCGGCAAGATCGTCACCGCCGTCATCCATAACGCCGAAATGAGCGCAAGCATGGGCGTGAAGATCAACCGCGTCTATGCGCTCGCCTTCGCCTTCGGCGTCATGCTTGCGGCGCTGGCCGGGGGCCTGACCGCGCCGAAGATTTCGGTTCAGCCGGGCCTCAGCTCCGAGATCATCATTCTCAGTTTCGCCATTGTGGTGATCGGCGGTCTCGGCAGCATTGAAGGCGCGGCTGTCGGCGCCATTCTCGTCGGCATGGCGCGCGCAGCATCGGTTCACCTCCTGCCGCAGGCCGAACTGTTCATGATCTATCTGATCATGGCCGCCGTGCTGATGTTCCGGCCCGAAGGCCTGTTTCGCCGCGAAGTTGCGAGGCGCATCTGATGAAGTACGCCACGCATCCTCTCGCCCTTCTGGGCCTCGTCGTCCTCGCAGTGTTGTTCGGCCGCATCATTCCGGCCTGGACGCTGTCGCTGGCGACTGTCGCCGCGTCCAAAGCGCTGGTCGCGCTCGGCATCGTCGTGCTGGCACGCACGGGCAACGTCTCGTTCGGACAGGGCCTGTTCTACGCCGGCGGCGGCTATGGCGTCGCGCTCATCGCGCACAACTGGGGCCTGACCGATGCCGTCGCGCAAGTCATCATTGGCGCGGTGTTCGGCGGACTGCTCGGCCTCATCATCGGCCCTTTGATTGCGCGCTACACCGGCATTTTCTTCGGCATGCTGACGCTCGCATTGTCGATGGTGCTCTATGGCGCGCTGGTCAAGACCACAGTCCTCGGCGGATCGGACGGCTTCAATGTCGGACGTCCCACCCTGTTCGGCGCGGTGTTCAACGATCCGCGCGAAGCCGACTTCATGCTTTATGCGGTATCAGTGGTCGCCACCGGCCTCGCCGGTATTTTCTCGACCATCCTGTTCAAATCGCAATTCGGCCTGACCAGCCTTGCCGTGCGCGAGAACAACCTGCGTGTCGAATATCTCGGCACCTCGGCCAATCGCATCATCACCATCAACTTCATCATTGCGGCAACATTCGCAGGCGCCAGCGGCGCGCTGGCCTTGATGGCGCAACGACATATCGATCCCGAATTCGCTTACTGGACCACATCCGGCGAATTCGTCTTCATCGCTGTGCTTGCGGGAACGCAGAGCGTCGCCGCGGTGTTCATCTCGGCCCTTGTGCTTGAACTGGTGCGCTCATTCTCCAACCTTTACCTTCCGAATACTTGGCAACTTGTGCTCGGCGTGTTCCTGCTGGCGGTCATCCTGTTCCTGCCGCGCGGGATTGGTTCGCTCTGGAATCGCAAGAAACGCAGGGCTGAACCTCCCGCCGAAACGGCCGCCACTGCGAAAGGAGCGGCATCATGACGCCCGTCCTTTCCGTACGCGGACTGCAGAAGCGCTTCGGCGCCGTGGTCGCTGCCGACAATGTCAGCATCGATATTCCCGCAGGCCAGAAACTCTGCCTGATCGGCTCCAACGGCGCGGGCAAGACCACCTTCGTCAACATGGTGACGGGATATCTGAAACCCGACAGCGGCGCGATCGAACTCGAAGGCTCGCCGATTGGCCGCCGCTCCCCGCGCGATGTGGCGCGGCTCGGAATTTCCCGCTCGTTCCAGATTCCGCAACTCTTCATCGAACTGACAGCGGCGGAAAATCTCACCGTCGCAGTCTCCAGTGCAGAAGGCGGACGGCTTTCAACCACGATCCCTGCGGACAACGGCAATCACCGCGACAAGGCCATCGCCCTGCTCGATCGCTTCTCTCTCGCCGGTCACGCCGACCGCCCGGTGTCAGAACTCGCAGGCGGTGTGCGCAAGCTGGTCGATATCGCCATGGCGCTGGCGCGCCGTCCCAAGCTGCTGCTGCTCGATGAGCCGACCTCCGGCGTCTCGGCCGAGGAAAAGTTTGCGACCATGGACCGCGTGATCCACGCCGTTTCGGGCGATGCCGCGACCATCGTTTTTGTCGAGCACGACATGGACATCGTCAGCAAATATGCCGACCGCGTGGTCGCCTTCTACAACGGGCGCATTCTGGCCGACGGCGAGCCATCCACCGTGCTGAAAGATAACGAAGTGCGCCGCTATGTGACGGGAGGCGCAAAATGACCACGCCCCGCCCGCTGCTCGAGATCGACAATCTCGCGGTCGAAATCCAGTCCATGCCCGCGCTGCGCGGCTTCACCATGCATCTCACCGAAGGTGCGATGGTCAGCCTTGTCGGCCGCAACGGCGCCGGCAAGACCACGCTGATGCGCTCGGTCATGGGGCACCTTGCGCCGAGGAACGGCTCCATCCGTTTCGCAGGCGAAAATCTGGCGGCCCTTCCCCGTCATGCCCGCGCCGGTCTCGGTATCGGCTACATGCCGGAAGACCGCGGCCTCGTGCCGCAGCTCACCGTCGAGGAAAACATCCTGCTTCCGCTCTGGGTCGCGAAGGGCATCGACCGCAAGGCGCGGCTGGATTTCGTCTATGAGGTGATCGGCGAACTCGTGACCATGCGTGACCGCAAGGCGCTGCTGCTGTCCGGCGGACAGCAAAAGCTGGTCGCGCTCGGGCGTGCGCTCGGCATCGGGACGAAATGCCTGTTGCTTGACGAGCCATTCGAAGGCATCGCACCTGCCCTGTCCGAAAGGATTTCAGACGTGCTTGCCTCGCTGAAGGGCAAAGGTTTAACTGTTCTCATGTCTCAATCCGATTTGAACCACTCGCACAGCCTGTTCGATGCGGAGTTCGTGATCGAACGCGGAGCCAATCTTTCAACCTGAGACACAGATCGGGACAGGAATACGATACGATGGAATGGTCACAATATCCGATTCCGGCCATGCGGCTGGAAGCCCGTTTCGGTGATCGTATCGTCCCTGCCTTCGAGCAACGGCCTTCAAACATCTGGGCGATGGTCGCAGAAGCAGCCAAGCGCAATCCCGATGGCGAAGCTCTGATTTTCGGCCGCGAGCGCCTGACCTGGCGCGAGGTCGAACAGAAATCCATGCAGGTCGCGGCAGGCTTCAAGGAAATCGGCCTCAAGCCCGGGGACCGCATCGCGCTGCTGCTCGGCAACCGCAACGAATTCGTGCTGGCGCTGTATGGCGCGGCCTATCTCGGCCTTGTCAGCGTGATGCTGAGCACGCGCCAGCAGAAGCCCGAGATCGCCTATGTCCTGAGCGATTGCGGCGCGAAGCTGCTCATTTACGAAGACGACATGGCCGACCGCCTGCCGGACGCGACCGAACTGCCCGGTCTGCTGCATCGTGTCTCGATCAGCGGCGCCGGCGGCGCACTGGCGTTTCAGGATCTGGTGGCGAACGAAGCTCCGCCAGATCCCGCGCCGGTGGACGAGCAGGACACCGCCATGATCCTCTACACGTCGGGGACGACAGGCAAGCCGAAGGGCGCGATGCTGGCACATTGCAATCTGATCCACTCGGCGATTGTCTACGAAGCCTGCCTCGAACTGACGCAGAAGGATCGCTCGATTGCCGCCGTGCCGCTGGCGCATGTCACCGGCATCGCGGCCAACATCATGGCCATGGCGCGCTGCGCCGGTGCGCTGATTATCGTGCCGGAGTTCAAGGCGTCGGAATATCTCAAGGTCGCATCGCGCGAACGGATCACGCAGACCGTGATGGTGCCAGCGATGTACAATCTCTGCCTGTTGCAGGCCGACTTCGACTCCTACGATCTGTCGGCCTGGCGCATCGGCGGATACGGCGGCGCGCCGATGCCGACCGCGACCATCCAGAAACTTGCCGAGAAGATTCCCGGCCTCAAGCTGATCAACGCCTATGGATCGACCGAGACGTCATCGCCTTCGACAGTGATGCCGCCGGAATTCACCGCCAGCCATAGCGACAGCGTCGGCCTGCCTTGTCCTGGCGCGCATATCATCGTGGTCGATCCCACCGGGCGCGAACTGCCGCGCGGCGAAATCGGCGAACTGTGGATCCACGGCGGATCGGTCATCAAGGGCTACTGGAATAATCCGCGCGCCACCGCGGAAGGCTTCACCGCCGGTTACTGGCACTCGGGCGACCTCGGCTCCATCGACGAACAGAACTTCGTTCGTGTCTTCGACCGGCAGAAGGACATGATCAACCGCGGCGGCCTCAAGATCTATTCGGCGGAAGTCGAGTCGGTGCTTGCGGCCCATCCAGCCATTGTTGAAAGCGCCATTGTCGCGCGCGCCTGCCCCGTGCTCGGCGAGCGCGTTCATGCCGTGGTGGTGGTTCGTTCGGACATCGACTCGCCAACGTTGCGCGCGTGGTGCGTCGAGCGCATGTCGGATTACAAGGTGCCGGAAACCATCGACATCCGCACCGAACCCCTGCCGCGCAATGCCAATGGCAAGGTGATGAAGAAGAGCCTGCGCGACAGCCTGATGGACGCGTGAACGAAGCCGCTTAGGCGTCCTTCACCGGAATTTGAAAGACTACTCAGGATCGCGCCCGGCTGCGCCGTGCCTTGATCTGCTCCTTGGGCTGCTCCGCTTCCAGGGCCAGCTCCGCGCCGGTCTTGATCCGCTCCTTCATCTCCACCAGCGTTTCGAGCGTTGATTCCACGGCGTTTTCCGGAATGTCGCGCAGGACATCCTTCGCGATAGCGTCGCGCAGGCTGTCGAGATCGTCCACCAGTTTGCGGCCTTTGGGTGTCAGAAACAGCCGGTTGGCTCGCCGATCCTTCGGGTCTGGCTTGCGCTCCAGCAGCTTGTGATCCACCAGCCGGTCCAGCAATCTCACCAGCGAAATCGGCTGTAATTCAAGCACGTCCGCGAGATCGACCTGGGTCAGGCCCTCCTGCTGCCGCAGCCGGAACAGCACGATCCACTGGGCACGCGTGGTGCCGCGTTCCTTGGCCCGCTGATCGATGTGATTGCGCAGCAATCGCGATGTTTCGATCAACTGGGCAACCAGTTGCCGTTTGAGATCAAGCGACATGGCGAAGCGTCACGGCGGAACCTTTCCAAGAATTAATAGTACGCCTGCATACTAAGTGCATGCTTATTAGTTTATGATGAACCGGGTTTCCGCAAGAGGCAATTGAGAGAGCTATGGCGAAACGTCGCATTCCGGGCTGGGTGTATTTTCTCACGGCGGTGCTCATCGCCGGCGGTGTTTATGCCGTGTGGCCGAAGCATCCGGGCGGCGACAAAGCCGCAAAATCGGGACCGGCACCGAGCGTTCCTGTCACTGTAGCAGCGGTCACGAAGGAAGACTTCCCCGTCTATCTCACCGGGCTTGGAACGGTGCAGGGCTTCAACACCGTCACAGTGCGAACCCGCGTCGATGGCCAGATCAACCAGATCGCCTTCAAGGAAGGCCAGTTCGTCAAGGAAGGCGATCTGATTGCGCAGGTCGACCCCCGCCCTTTCCAGGCTGCGCTCGATCAGGCCAACGCCAAGAAGACGCAGGACGAAGCCAACATCGCCAATGCGCAGCGCGATCTTGCGCGCTCCACCAAGCTCGGCGAATTCGCCACCAAGCAGACGGTCGATACCCAGACTGCGAATGTCGAACAGCTCAAGGCGCAAATTGCATCTGACCAGGCCGCGATCTTCAACGCGCAGACGCAGCTCGATTACGCCAGCATTCGCGCGCCGATTTCCGGCGTCACCGGCATTCGTCAGGTCGATGTCGGCAACATCGTCAATGCTTCGACACAGACCGGTATTGTCACCATCGCTCAGGTCGAGCCGATCTCCGTGATCTTCACCGCGCCGGAAGCACAACTGCCGGACATCGCCGCCGCACTCCGCCGGGGCGAAACCAAAGTCACCGCGCTGACCGCCGACGGACGCAAGGTGCTGTCGGAAGGCACGCTCTCCCTGATGAACAATCAGGTGGATACGACCAGCGGCACCATTCGTCTCAAGGCGACGTTCGACAACAAGGACCATGCGCTCTGGCCGGGCCTTTCGGTGTCGACGCGGCTGCTGGTCAACACGTTGAAGGATGCGGTGGTGATCCCTGACGATGCCATCCAGCACGGTGCAGACGGGCTTTATGTCTACGCCGTCGCAGACGGCAACAAGGCCGAGGTGCGCAAGGTCAAGGTCGGCCCCTCGACCAATGGAAAGACGCTGGTCGATCAGGGCGTCACTCTCGGCGAGCGGGTGGTGACCCGCGGACAATATCGCGTACAGCCGGGTTCGGCGCTCACGGTGAATGTCGCCAGTTCGGACCAGACCACGGCGAAGGCGGACTGACATGAGCGACAGCGCGCCCGTCCGCGACAGCATTTCCGGCCCGTTCATCCGGTATCCCATCGCCACGTCGCTGCTGATGGCGGGCATTCTCTTTGTCGGCCTTGTCGCCTATCCGCTGCTGCCGGTCGCGCCGCTGCCGCAGGTCGACTTTCCGACCATCCAGATTTCCGCCAGCCTTCCCGGCGCGAGTCCGGAAACGATGGCTTCGTCGGTGGCCCAGCCGCTGGAACGCCAGTTCGCGCAGATTCCCGGCGTCGCGCAGATGACGTCGACCAGTTCGCTCGGATCGACGTCGATCACCATCCAGTTCGACCTCAACCGCTCCATCGACGGCGCCGCCAACGACGTGCAAGGCGCGATCAATGCGGCGGGCGGCCAGTTGCCGAAGACGCTGCCCAGCCCGCCGACCTATCGCAAGGTCAATCCGGCGGACTCGCCGATCCTGCTATTGTCGGTGACATCCGACACGCTGCCGCTGATCAACGTCAACGACTTCGCCGATACGCAACTCGCGCAGCAGATCAGCCAGATTTCCGGCGTCGCGCAGGTCAGCATCGGCGGCCAGCAGAAACCAGCGATCCGCATCCAGATCGATCCCGCCAAGCTGGTCGCCAAGGGCTTGCAGCTTGAGGATGTGCGCAGCCAGATCGCCATCACCACCGTCGACAATCCGAAGGGCAATATCGACGGCACCACGCGCAGCTACACGATCTACGCCAACGATCAGTTGCCGCAATCCAAGGATTGGAACGACGTCATCATTGCCTATCGCAACGGTGGACCGCTGCGTATTCGCGATATCGGGCAAGCCGTGTCCGGTCCGGAAGACGCCAAGCAGGCGGCATGGGCCAACGGCAAGCGCGGTGTGTTCCTTGTCGTTTTCAAGCAGCCCGGCGCCAACGTCATCGACACGGTGGACAAGATCAAGGCGCGGCTGCCGCGCCTGATTGCCTCGATCCCGCCCGCCGTGAAGGTCGAGGTCATCAGCGACCGCACCACAACCATCCGCGCGGCCGTCGAGGATGTCCAGTTCACGCTGCTCCTGACCATCGCCCTTGTGGTCATGGTCATCTTCGTTTTCCTGCGCAGCCTGTGGGCGACGATCATCCCGAGTGTCACGGTGCCGCTTGCCTTGCTCGGCGCGTGCGCCCTGATGTGGGCGGCGGGCTATTCGCTCGATAATCTGTCGCTGATGGCGCTAACCATCTCGGTCGGCTTCGTGGTCGACGACGCCATCGTCATGCTGGAAAACATCAGCCGCTACATCGAGGAAGGCGAAGACCCCTATTCCGCCGCGCTCAGAGGGGCTGGCGAAATCGGCTTCACCATCGTTTCGATCAGCATCTCGCTGGTGGCGGTGCTGATCCCGCTCCTGCTGATGGGCGGCATCATCGGACGGCTGTTCCGCGAATTTGCCGTCGTTCTCG
>Ga0209023_10002561_pt1 | contig 22490 bp, 20 predicted proteins | sample LakOneMetagenome_FD_187468 | JGI IMG/M metagenome (GOLD analysis project Ga0209023, IMG submission 187468) | Freshwater and sediment microbial communities from Lake Erie, Canada (SPAdes) (version 2) | ecosystem: Environmental > Aquatic > Freshwater > Lentic | place: Lake Erie, Canada...
CACGATCAGCATCCCCAACCACCTGCTTCATTCCAAAGCAGGCAGCGCAACAGACCAACCTGTAGGGGGTCAATTTTGGACGCCGATCCCCCGGCTTAGGGGGTCAATATTGCAGGCCGAATGACACGGATAATTCGCTTTGCATGATCGATGTCGTTATTCTTTGAGTTGGGAAAGCCAAAAACCATGCAATGATTGCCTCTTCCCAATATTTGGCTCGAGGAGCATTCCGCCTGTTCAACGTACCGCGCGTCACGCAAATCACAGACTATGGTATCCGACAGTCTCACTATGGCAATGTCGTTGCGATCCAGATCTCTGTCACCGTTTGGCGCCGACGTAGCTATCGCGTCTCCCTTCAATTCTGTTAGCTGACCGGTTGATGTTGCAATCAATAACTTATGGGAAGATCGGTAGTCCATAACATGGGCCGCGGTTGCGAGAAGATGCATCCCAGCATATCTCAAGAGAACACTGGAGCCGATATGAGTGGCTCTATCGCACGCGTCTTGACCATATATTGGGACGACCGCCTTGCAGATGTCATCTTTGGCCTTCTCCATCGCTGCGTGAGAAAGAATGCGGAACATCTTGCGCTTGGTTTCTTCATCGGGCTTCACCGCGGACCTCGCTCTGGTATGGAGGGTTCAAGCGCCCGCGTGCACGCAGCGGGTTCTTCGGTCCCGTGGCTCAGCCGTCAGGAGCAACGGTTCCCTAAACCAAAAATCGATCCCGCGATCGCATTGCGCAACCGCGCTTCTCGTCAAACATAAACGCTGGTTTATGTTTTAAGAACTTGCTCGCTGCCTCCGATGTCCGCTCTTAATCACACAGCGGACTCATAACGGACATTCCCTCGTGTCCGAGAAGTGCCAACACCTGAAGTCCACTGATTTAACATCGCGTCGGCCTACGATCACCGCCTCATTCCGGCATTCCGGCGAGGCGATACGCCTCCATTAGTTTCAAAAGCGCCTTACCCTTATAGGGAGACCGCGCGGGCGTACCGGACACCCCCTCAGATGGAGCGAGCAGAATAAGTTGCTGTTGAAGCTGTTGTGCGACTTCCACATTACCTGACAGCGCGTTGCAAGCCATGGCTATCCGCAGAGCTACGAGATTGCTCGGATGATGACGCAACGCATCACTTGCGCACTGCACGCCCTTCTCGTAGTCCTCGAGGAAGAAGTAGCCATAAGCCAATCCGGCTTGTGCGAAGAAGATGCGCGGGTCCAACGGGCTTAGCCTTAATGCACGCCGCTCGTAGTCAATACCCGTTTGATAGTCGCCCAATATAATTCTTGTAAATCCACCCCACATCCATCCCGACATTCCGTTGGGGTCAAGTTGGATTGCTTCATCCAAAAGACGGTCGGCCAATTCGACTTCGCGGCTCTGACTGATAAGTGGAAGTGCTGATCGCGCTAATACCTGAGCGTCTTGTCTCCCCAAACGCAACGCGCTTCTTGCATGCGCTAAGGATTGAGCTGCGTCCGCCGCTGGATCGGCGCTCCATCCCCAGGTCTGGCGCGTATTAATCGTCGCTGCCTGAGCTGCATGAGCTAGAGCAAATTGTGGATCCAACGCAATGGCATGCTCGAAGAGAGCAATTGCCTGATCGGTGCCGTCCCTGCTGTATTGAAAATGAGCTGCTTCCGCACGCAGATAGTAGTCATACGCATCCAGACTGCTTGTTGACTTTCGTTTCGCGCGCTCCATCTCGGCTTGAGTAACGTTCGGGACGATTGCTCCAGCCACGCTGGAAGCTACCTGATCTTGTAGCTCAAAGACGTCTTCAAGTGCGCCATCATACTTATCTGCCCACAGATGCGCGCCGGAAGATGCGTCGATCAACTGACCCGTTATTCGGATGCGATTGCCGGATTTCCGGACGCTTCCTTCAAGAACATATCGGACCCCCAAATCCCGGGCTACTTGCTTGATATCGACGGCTTTGCCTTTGAACGTGAAACTGGAGTTCCGAGCGATTACGAAAAGCTGTTTGTTTCTAGAAAGGGCCGTAATGATTTCTTCGACCATTCCATCGGCGAAGTATTCCTGATCCGGATCACCGCTCATGTTTTGAAACGGCAGGACGGCGATAGATGGCTTGTCGGGGAGCGGCAGAGGTTTGCTGTGGTCGGACGGCAGTATCGAAATCGCTGCCGTCGTCGTTGTCGCAGCCGAAGTCGCGTTCCGCACGGCGTAAAGCCGCACGGGGCGTTCAATATTCTTCAGCGTCTTCTCGCCTAGATCATCGAACGCGAAATTGGTCTTGCCTCTGATCTGCTCGAAGGCGTTCCCGGAGAGGAGAACACCGCCCGGCTCGCACTCATTTTCGACGCGCGCGGCAACGTTCACGCCATCACCGAAGATGTCGTTTTCGTCGATGATGATGTCCCCGACGTGAATGCCGATCCGGAATTTGATCCTCTGGTCCTGCGGCATAGAAGCGTTCTGTTCGGCCATGCCACTTTGGACTTCAGCAGCACCGCGCACCGCATCAACGGCGCTGGAAAACTCAACCAGCAGACCGTCGCCAGTCGTCTTAACGATGCGTCCACGATGGGCGGCAATAGTGGGATCAATGAGGGCCTTCCTGACGGCCTTGAGACGGGCCAGGGTGCCTTCCTCGTCGACGCCCATAAGACGGCTATACCCAGCAACATCCGCTGCCAATACCGCTGCCAGCCGCCGGTCCACCCGCTCGCCGGTCAAGGAACGCCCCCTAGATTGCTAATTTCGGCCCTAAGGCATCAAAGCATATCGGCCCGCTGCCAGACTAGGGGTGACTTCCGTTTCGGGTCATTCGTGTCGGTTTTGCCATCAACCGGTGACTTCCGGTCTACCCCAGACAACGGACTTGGTCCCGTCGGTCGCCATGTCTCAAACGTGCCAATCTCTGCCGTGAGCAGGTGCAACAAAAGGGACAGAAGTTAACCGGTCAGACGGCCCGACCTAGCCGCGTATCGATCTGCTCCCGCAGCAAGGCAAAATCGATTGGCTTAGTTAGCAAGCCTTCTGCACCATTCTCTATAGCCTTGCGCTTGGTGCTATCGTCGCCGTAGGCCGTAATCATGATAACCGGAACGTCAGGCCGCATTGCTTTCACCTTGGGCAGCATTTCCAGGCCCGTCATCCCCGGCATGTTGATGTCCGAGAGGACCAATATAAGCGACTGCTCCATTGTGTTCGCGATGTGCTCCAGCGCGTCTGCCGCTGACGTTGCAAAGTCCATCGTGAATCGCTGCGCCCGCAGGTCTCGCCGAAATTGCTGGCGAAATAGCTCCTCGACATCGTGCTCATCATCAACCACAAGAACCAAAACGCTCACGTCTGCCCTCAGATCATTTTTGAATTATTGCTTGTCCGCGGCAAGACAATGGTGAACTCGGTGAATTGCCCCAGCTGCGTATCGACTTCTATCCTGCCGCCGTGTTGTTTCACAACAATGTCATGGCTCATCGAGAGGCCAAGCCCGGTACCTTCTCCAGCCGGTTTGGTCGTGAAAAACGGATTGAATATCTTTTGCTTCACTTCGGAGGGAATCCCGGTGCCGTTGTCGCGTATGCGTATCTCTATGTGGTTACCGATATTTTTTGTGGCTACGCTGAGGACCGGCTCGAAATCTGTCTCACCATTCTCGGCTTTACGTTTGCTCGCAGCATAAAATCCGTTCGAGATCAGATTGATAAACGCGCGGGTAATCTCTTGCGGGTACACGTCGATCTCGCCAGCGTCTGGGTCCAGTTGGCGTCGCAGCGTGATATTGAACTCTGGCCTTTCGGCTCGCGCTCCATGATAGGCAAGATTGAGGCTCTCATCGAGAAGCGCATTAATGTCCGCAGGCCGCTGTTCGCCCGAACCGTCACGCGAATGAAGCAACATGTTCTTGACGATGGAATCGGCGCGCTTCCCATGCTGGACCACCTTTTCGAGGTTGGTCTTTAGTAAGCTTGTCAGTTCATCTACATCTTCCCGGACCTTTCCGTCCATGACGACCGGTTTGAGAACATTGTTCAGTTCATCGGTTAACTCCGCCGAAAGGGCTGAGAAATTGTTGACGAAATTGAGCGGGTTCTTGATTTCATGGGCAATTCCGGCAGTGAGCTGTCCAAGAGAGGCCAGCTTTTCGGTCTGCACCAAACGGTCCTGTGCGGTACGCAAATCCTCCAGCGACGCCGTCAAATCGTCGGTGCGCTGGCGCAGCTCATTGAGAAGGCGGGCATTCTCAATCGCGATTACGGCCTGGGCAGCGAAATTCTGTACGAGCGCAATTTGCTTATCGACGAAGGGCCGGACTTCCTGGCGATAGATGCCGATCGTCCCAACTAACTCGTTCTCCTTGAGCATCGGCACCTGCAAAAGTGTCCGCGCACCCCCGAGTTCTGCGATGCCGATCATGCCCGGATAGCGATCAATATAAGCCTGATCCTCCAAGACGTCGAGGATATGAACTAGTTGCTTCGTCCTCGCCACCCGACCCATGGGGATCATAGGATCGGCACGGATCGCGTTTTGGGCCAAAAAGTCATCCCAAGCTTGCGGTAAGTTCCACCTACCAACGGGACGAAACTCATTTTCTTCGTATAAAAACAACATGGCAAATTCCGCCTCGCAGAGGCGCACGGCGTTCTGCAACAGGGCTTGGAACACCGGCTCAAGTTCGCCTGGCGAAGCGCTGATGACCTTGAGTACATCGGCAGTCGCAGTCTGCTGCTGTAGGGCTTCCGACAGATCGCTGGTTCGGGCCTGCACTTCGTCGAACAGGCGCGCGTTTTCAACCGCGATAACTGCTTGATCAGCAAAAGTCTGTAAAAGTTGCACATCTGGTTCGGCGAAAGAACCGACATTCTCACGAGTAACATTTATTGTGCCAATCGCCCGTGCGTTACTCATCAGCGGGACGAGCAGCAAGCTACGAAAGCCGCGCGCCCTTGCAAGATCTCTCATCCTTGGACCTGCATTTTCCGTGTTTTCTAATTGAACCGGCTTTCCTTGCAGAATCAGCTCTCCATATTCCATCGCAGAGAACGGAAAAGATGGGATAGATCGCAACGCCTCATCTGCCGCTGGATCCACTGGCGTGAATGCGGCCAAATGGACCATGTCATCTACATATCGCCACACGGTAGTCGAATAACCACCCATCAATCGGTTGGCGCTTGCGGCGATGGCATCAAACACCGGCTGGGTGTTAGTTAGCGAACCGGCGATGATCTTCAGGATTTCCGACGTTGCCGTCTGGCGCTCCAGCGCCTCCTTCGTTTCGTTAAACAGCCGCGTATTTTCGATAGCGATCAGAGCCTGGTCGCGGAAGGATTCGGCCAGCGAGATTTCGCTGTCCCCGAAAGCATTGGCTCGTGTACTTGCGAAGCTAAGCAGACCGACGCATTCACCGTCACGCAGCAGCGGAAGGTACAATGCAGAATTAAAGCCGCGATGCTCACGGATGTTGCGGTTGTGTTCGGGCAACTCGATCGCCGACCAGTCCGGCACAAGCAAATTTTTCCGAGTGATGATGGCACGCGAGGGAAAGTTGGCCCCCGGGTCGATCGGTGCGCGCCCGGGATTGTGGATCGAGAGCAGGCCTTCTCGCCCGCACCTGGCCACCCCCCAGAAGTGAGCACCGTCGCAACGCTGGATGAAGGATGCTTCGCATCCGAGCAGCCGTACTGCGGTCAGCACGATGGCGTCGAAGACCGGTTGCACGTCAGTCGGCGATTGACTGATGACCCGCAGGATATCGGCGGTTGCGGTCTGCCGCGCCAATGCTTCGTCGAGCTGTTTGGTACGTAGGTCGAGTTGGGTCACCAGATCGGAGACCTTGCGAAACTTGCGCGGCCGGGGCTTCAGGACGATGTGCGACCTGGTTGTTGTGGCTGTCTTGGCTTTGGCGGTCTTAGTAGTTTTGCGGCCCTTTGCCGGACTTGCCTTGTTAGCCCCCGGCTTGCCTACCTTGCTGCCCGTCCTTGAAACCCGCGCCATATCCACCCCTGCTCCAGTCCCACCTTATCGGGCCAGACCCTCGTTCAGGAAGGCCAAATTGGTCTGGATCGCGGGTTTCCGGCTGCAGGCTGATGCCGCCTTTGGGTCAATCGCGTCGGGTTCACCCGCTTCCAGTCGCTTCCGGTTTACCCCAAACAACGGACATCGCCCGACCGGGCCGGTTGGTCCGGTTCGTGCCAGAAGCAGACTCATGCATCGCAACAAATAGTGTAGCTATTCAATCACCTGATCCGCGCGCGCGACTAATGTCGGCGGCACGGTAAGACCAAGCGCCTGCGCAGTCTTCAGATTGATAACCAGTTCAAGTTTGACTGGCTGCTCAACGGGCAGATCGGCCGGTTTGGCGCCTTTGAAGATCTTGTCAACGTAGCTTGCGGCGCGTCGAAATAAATCTGCCAAGCTGGTTCCATAGGACATAAGGCCGCCGGCGTCCGCAAGCTCTCTGAATGTATAAAGAACGGGCAGCCGATTGCTCGCCGCGAGGTCCACAAGTCGTTTTCGCTCTCCGAGCAGCATACCGCTTACGAGCACAATCGCTGCATCTGGATGCGCGCCGATGATTTCGGCAAATGCCTTGTCGATATCAGCGGGATTGCGAGCCTCCACGAACTGAAGCTGGATCCCGAGCGTGCGTGCGGCGGCTTTCGCCGCCTTCAGCATCTCCTCTTCGGTGTGTTCGCCGAAGGCGCCCGGCTGCGAAAGGACCGCAACCCGCTTTGCTCCCGGAATAGCCTGCGTCAAATATTCCAAGCATTTACCGACAAGATCCGAGTTTAGGTTGGACAGCCCCGTGACGTTACCACCAGGTCTCGCGAGGCTAGCGACCAACCCGGTCGCAACTGGATCGGGAACCGTACCAAAGACGATCGGCACCACACTGGTGACTTGCTTGGCGGCCAACGCCGCTGCCGTGCTCGAAGCCACAATAACGTCCACCTTGAGCGCAACAAGTTCAGCAGCAAGCGCTGGGAGGGGTTCGAGCTTGCCCTGGCCGTCTCGGTATTCGATCACGACGTTTCGTCCCTCGACGTAACCGAGTTCTCGCAATCCTTGACGGAACGCTTCGACCGGGCCCTGGTTGGCAAGGTTGCTTGCAAGATAGCCTATTCTCGGAATCTTGCCCGCCGCCTGTTGGGCGCTGACGGCAAACGGCCAGACAGACGCTAATATCGCTACGAAGCTCAAAAAATTCCGCCGTCTCATTCGATCACCTCGTCGGCGCGGGCAACCAGCGCTGCGGGCAACTCGATGCCGAGCGCCTTGGCGGTCTTCAGATTGATCAGCAACTGGAACTTGCTCGGCAAATAAAACGGAATATTGGCCGGATTGGCGCCCTCGAATATCTGATGCACATCGCTTGCCATGCGCTCGGCGAGTTCACCAAGATCGGGCGCGAATGCCATCAGCCCACCCAGATCGACGTAATCGCGGTAAGGGTAGAGCACCGGGATGCGGCTCTGTGCGGCCAGTTCCACAATCAGGGAACGCAAGGCCACGAAGCTGCCGCTGCCGTCAACGAGGATACCGTTCGTTCGCTGTTCGGCCATCTCGGCAAAGCTTCGGCGCAGTTGGGCTTCGTCCACCTGCGGAAGAAGACGCTCGGTGAGCACAACCTCCAACCTCCGCGCTGCTTCGTTATACGAGTTGTCCCCGACGCCGTCCGGACGACTGCCCGAAATCAAGAAGGCAACCTTTGCCACCGAAGGCAGCGCCTCCTTCATGATCTGAAGCCGTTTCGCAACGATTTCGATCCCGGCTTCGACACTCACACCAGTGAGATTACCTCCCGGACGCGCCAGACTGGCGATCAAGCCACCAGTGATCGGATCGCTGGTGATCCCGACAATCGGTATCGTCGCGCTGGCCGCAGTGAACGTTTTGATCAGCGCGTTCAGGTTGGAGACGATGACATCGGGTTTGCGGTCGACGACCTCGGCGACAAGCCCGGAAAAACGGTCGAAGCGGCCCTCGGCCGAATATCGTTCGACAACCAGGTTGCCGCCCTCGCTATAACCCAGTTTTTCCAGCGTTTCGTAGAACCGCCGTATCCAGAATGGGCCCGCGGCTGCCGTCAGCTTGTCGGCGGGTATCCCGGAATGAACGAAGGCAAGACGGCGCAGCTTCCGCGGCTGCTGCGCCCAGGCGGAGCTCGCAGAGACGATCGTGCCTCCGATCAGGATTACAAAGTCACGACGCCTCATTCTATCACCTGGTCGGCGCGTGCAAGCAGCGCCGGCGGAACGACGATTCCGAGTGACTTTGCAGTCTTGAGGTTGATGACCAACTCGTACCGGGTCGGCTGCAACACCGGCAGCTCGGATGGCTTCGTGCCTTTCAACACGCGATCGACATATATCGCTACATTTCGGTAGATGTCGCTTTGGTTCGCCGAGTATGAAATCAGCCCTCCTGCGTCAGCAAAAGCCGGGATTGGCGAAATCGAAATCAACTTGTGCTTTAGTGCCAGATCGATGGCCGCTTTGAACGGCAGGCTCGGCTGCACAATAATCGCGTCTGCCCGGTCCCTGACCATGGCCTCGATCGCGGCCTCAAACCCGGCGGCACCCTCGACGATGTGGGGTTGAATGTCGATTCCGAGGCCTCGCCCACCCAACTCTACCTGTTCGACAAATGTTTTGCTGAACGGATCGGTCGCATTGACGAGGACGCCAGCGCGCTGCGCCGCCGGCATCATTTCGCGGATCAATTCAAGTATCTTGGCTCCAAGCTCGGCGGTCGTACCCGAGAGCCCGGTAACGTTGCCGCCTGGCCGCGAAAGACTGGCAACGAGCCCTGCGCCTACCGGATCGGCAACTGAAGCCATGACAATCGGCAGCGTCGTTGTCGCCCTCCTTGCCGCAAAGGCCGCTGGTGTGAGCCGAACGACAATCAGATCGACCTTAAGTCCGACGAGCTCCTCCGCCAGTCTGTTCAAAAGGTCTGGATTGCCGCTGGCGCTACGAAACTCGAACCGGACATTCTTGCCGTCGAGATAGCCGAGTTCACGCAGACTTTCCTGCACCCGCGTCCAGAACGGCTCCGAGTCACCCGCGACAAGAATGCCGATCGTGGGCACCCTAGCTTGGGCGCGGACCGCACGCGGCCAAGTCAGCATCGCGCCGCCAACCACACCGAAAAATCGACGCCGTTTCATGCTATCCCCGAGCTCTCGAGCAGGTATCATAACGGATAGAGCAAGTTAATCCATCGATAGGCAGCTGCTTAGTTTGAGACTATCGATGTCCCATTTGGGTCATTCGTGTCGGTTTTGCCATCAACCGGTGACTTCCGGTCTACCCCAGACAACGGACTTGGTCCCGTCGGTCGCCATGTCTCAAACGTGCCAATTCCGGAAGTTAGCAAGTTTCATTCGATAACCTCCGTAGCCTGTACGATTAGCGATCCCGGAACTATTAAGCCAAATGCTTTCGCGACTTTGAGATTAATGACGAGATCAAATTTAGTGGGCTGCAAGACTGGCAGATCTGCTGGTTTTTCGCCCTTGAGAATTCGGCCAACATACACCCCCGCTTGATGCGGCCCATCTGTGGCGCTGCCCCCATAACTTATTAGGCCTCCTGCTAAGACGGAGGCTCGATCGAGGAACACGGCGGGCATAGCATGGCGTGCAAGAACAGTGACCAGACTTTCTCTGTAGCTTGCAAACAGAGTGTCCGGCACAACGATGAGCCCATCGACCTGTTTTTCGGCAAGGCTTGCGATAGCCGGCTCGAAGTCGCTTTCCGTGCTGGCACTGACTGACTCGACCCGCACACCAGGGGCATACGCTTGCCATGCGATATCTCGGTGAGTTGGATTGTTTGGATTGATCAATCCAGCAAAACCTCTTGCCTTCGGTACGAGCTCGCGCAGCAATCCCAATTGTTTTGCAGTTAGCTCGCCGCCAAATAGCGTAACGCCAGTAATATTTTCACCGGGCCGATTGAGGCTGGAGACAAGGCCAGCTCGAACCGGATTCGCGCCAATCAAGAACACGACCGGAATCTTCGTAGTGGCGGCTTTTGCCGCTAGGGGTGAGACGACTGCGCCGCTAGCAACGATCACGCTCACTTGCCGCCTAACCAGATCCTCCGCCAATGCAGGCAATCGATCATACTGAGCTTGTGCTCGACGGTATTCGATTGTGACGTTCTGCCCCTCGACGAATCCCGAATCTTTTAGTCCAGCGCGGAATGCGGCAGTAGGAGAATCCGCTGATCCACTCTCAAGATATCCAATTACGGGAGCCGTCATCTTCTGCGCTTGGGCTGGAATTGACCATGCAGCTATTGTCCCACCGACAAAAGTTACGAACTCCCTCCGCTTCATTCGATCACCTCGTCGGCGAGGGCCAGAAGGGTTGGCGGCATTTCGAGCCCGAGTGATTTCGCCGCTTTAAGATTGACGACAAGCTCAAACTTAGTCGGCTGTTCGACCGGCAAGTCGGCGGGGTTCGTTCCCCTCAGAACCTTGTCTACAAATCTGGACGCGGCACGCGCCAGTTGGACAAGATCAAAGCCGTAGGACAAGAGGCCGCCAGAGACCACAAACATGCGAAGATCATATACAGTGGGCAGCCTATGTTGCGCTACAATATCGATAATTTGGTTGCGAAAGGGCGTCGTGAGCGGATTAGCGGGAACGAAAGCAGCCTGACATCCATCGCGAAGCATGGACATAAACGCTGGCTCAAAATCGATTGGGCCACCTACCTGGACCCGCTGTACTTCTATATTGAGAGCGCGCGCTGTCTCAACCGTCAATTCTGCAATTCGACGTCCTGCGGCGTTTGCGGTTACGGTCGCTTCGATCATTCCGACCTTGCTCAGGTTTGGTAGTAATTCATGCAGAAGGCCAACGCGCTTGCTCATTAATTCATGCCCGAGGACCTCAATTCCCGTGACGTTCCCTCCCGGCCGATTTAGATCCTCGATGAGCCCAGCCTCCTTTAAAGCCGCCACCGACATGGAAATGATAGGAATTGTGCTCGTAGCTTTGCGGAGCAAGACAGCGTGGCTCGTTGCGCCTACAAGAATAATCTCCGCACCGGATGAGGCCATTTCACCGACAATGGTGGACAACTGTTCCGGCGTGCCTGTCGCATGTCGATATTCGAAAACGATGTCGCGCCCAACATTCCAACCTAAGTCTTGTAGTCCGCCTTTCAGGGCATCGAAGCGTGCGATCCACTCGGGATCGTCGATGGCCTGTCCCGTGAGAATACCTATGCGCCGCGTTCGCGCGACGAACTGCGCTCGCCCAGCGAGCGGCCAGACAGCCGCCGCCCCGCCGACAAGTGTCATGAACTCGCGTCGCTTCATTGCCAGTCAGGCCTCGCGGTCATAGCCCGACCGTAAGCAGTTTTCGCCACCGGTCCAAGCGGTAGGATGTCCGTTCCGGGTCAAAATCTGCCCTCCCAGCGGTAAAGTCGGACTTCTGCTCCACTCCTAAGAGCAGACCTTAAGCAGACATCTCCACATGTCGCAGAAGTGCCAGACTCGGACATCGACCGCCTTATTCGATCACGTCGTCGGCGCGGCCGAGCAAGGTGAGCGGGGAGCTGACGCCGAGCGCCTTGGCGGTTTTGAGGTTGATAGTAATTTCCGGCACTGGTCCAAGCGGCCAATGTCCGGGTCAAAAGCAGCTATTCGGGCGCAACCGTTCGTGTTGCCACCATATACTCGACCCCGGAGAACGAGAACTCTGTAACCTCGCGAAAACCGTATTTTGCATGCGACGCGCGTGACGCCGAATTATCATGGCGGATGAACGCGACGCCTTCGCGGCCGGGGAGGAGAGCCCCCTGGAGGTCGAATAATCTCGCCGCCAATCCGCGCCCTCGTTCCTTCGCATCAATGCACAATGGGCCGGAATTATAAGCGCCTTTGCTGGCCGGATACGCGTCGAACTTGGCTTTCACGAGAGGTAAATGCTGCGTCGCCTCCGGGAGACTTGAAACCAGATAACCGACCAGTCGACCGTCCCGCCGTGCAATCACGACAGGCATTTCCCTTACTACATCCTCGAACCAAGCCGCCGGGAACTCAATCGAAAGGGCGCCGCCCCTCCTGATTTGATTCTCTGCCTGCAAAGCAAGCAATTCGGGAATGTCCTCGACGGTTGCGACACAGATATCATATGTCACGTCTTGCTCGTTCATTCTGCTTTGATGCTGGCGAACTTGATTACCTTGGCCCATTTGTCGACGGCATCGGTGATGAGACTACCAAATTGGTCCGGCGCCATTGACGCCTGTCCGACCCCCAACTCCGTAAGGCGGGCCTTCATGGCGGGATCGGAGGTAACGCTATTGATCTCTTTGTTGAGTCGTTCGACGACAGCCGGCGGCGTTGCCTTCGGAGCGCAAATACCTAGCCAGCCGCTTCCCTCATAGCCGGAGACGAATTCGCTTATGGCCGGGATGTCCGGCAGCATGTCCATGCGCGACGCACTAGTCACCCCAAGCACGCGCAGGTCGCCAGATTTAATGTAGCCCGCAACTGGAGCGACCGCGATAAACGCAACTTGCACCACTCCACTGATCAGGTCAGGCAGGAAGCTTGATCGATACGCAACATGCACCATCTCGAGACCCGTCATCATCTTGAACAGCTCCCCAGAAAGATGGGGTGCAGTTCCGGTGCCCGGAGAGGCCATGTTTACCTTGTCCGGATTGGCCTTGGCGTAGGCGATGAACTCGGGAACATTTTTTGCCGGGACGGATGGGCTAACCACCATCACATAGGGTGTGAGCCCCAGCAACGCGACAGGTAAGGTGTCGCGAACGAAATTGAACGTGAGGTTCGGGTAAAGTGACGCATTGATTGCATTTCCCGAAATGGCCGCGAGGAGTGTATAACCATCTGGGTCTGACCTGACTACATATTCAGTGCCGATATTGCCAGCGGCACCTGGCTTGTTTTCGACGACGATTGGCACACCAATCCGTTGTGACAACGGTTCGGCCACGATGCGCGCGACGACATCCGGCGCGAGACCTGCCGGAAGGCTCGCGATTATGCGTATCGGTCGCGAAGGGTAGGCCTGAGCGTTTGCAATTCGGGACACGGCCGGGCTTACAAGAGTGCCCGCCGCCAGATGCAGAAATTTCCTGCGACGAAGTTTCACGACGTCCTCTAATTGTTCAAGGATGCCTTTGTAAAAGTACCCCAAAGTACATGCAAATCAGTCATTTGGAAATGGCGGGCGTTCGTGCGAGTTCGGGTCAGTCGCGTCGATTCCGCAACGCACTCAGGGAGTCCGGTCGCGCCCGATCAACGGACATTGGCAGACCACTCCGGTTGGTCCGTTTGGTGCCAACGACGCTAGTGGCCGTTCTATTCGATCACCTCGTCGGCGCGGGCTAGCAATGCGGTTGGCATTTCGATCCCAAGCGTCCTCGCGGTTTTGAGATTGATTACAAGCTCAAAGCGTGTCCCCTGAAAATACGGCATCTCGGCCGGGTTGCCTCCCCGCAAGATTTCAGCGGCCTGCCCGGCCGAGGCGCGAATGGCACTTTTGAGGTCAGCCGAATAAGACATCAGCCCTCCGGCGATGGCCTGCTCACGAAGGACAAACATCGCCGGAAGCCCGAGCTGCTTAACTAGTTCAACGAGAAGAAGACGGTGAGGATAGCTCTCAACGTCGCCCGAAAACAAAAGACCATCAGCTTGATCTCGGTTAATGGCTTCGAAAGTGCTCCTGTACGCCTGTTCATTGACCGGGGTAACTACGCGCGCATCCACGAGAGCAATGCCCAGCCTATCGGCAGCTTCCCGCGTCGCTTTGCCGCCAGAACCTTCCAAAGCTGGCTGCGGCCCGACGAAAAGTATACGGCGGAGCTTTGGGATAGCCTCGGCAAGCATTTCAAGCCGTTTGCCCCAAAGTTCAGTTCCAGCATCGAGACTGACGCCTGTGAGGTTTCCGCCTGGATGCGCAAGGTTCGATACAAGTCCGAAACGAATGGGGTCACCTGTAATAGCGGCAATAGGAATTGTGCTCGTCGCCACCTTTAGCTTAGCGGCAATCGCGACACCGGATACAGCGATTAAATCAGGATGAGCGCTGACAACTTCGCGTGCAAGGTCGACGTATCGCTCCGCTTGTCCTTCCGCTGAATACCGGTCGATAATCAAGTTTTGGCCTTCGATATAACCAAGACGCTGAAGTTCCTGGAGATAAACCGTGAAGCCGGTGTCTCCTCCGATCCTCATCTCCGCAACCTTTGCGGATGGGTGGACCAATGCCAAGCGTTTGGTTGAAATCTGCTGCGCAGATGTTCGCCGGGTGCCGGACGCGAGCACCGCAGCAGCAATAAGGAACGCCCGCCTTCTCATTTGTGGTCACCTCGGGGTGATTAAAAAGGACGAGAGGAAAATGAGCAAGGACCGCGATGTCTCTGTTGGGTCAAAAGCTGCCCTGACGGCCCCTTCGGCATATGTCCGGTTACCCCTGGTAGCGACCGAACTGCGGACATCGCTGATAGTCCGGTTCGTGCCAGAAGCCTCGCGGGAGTCGCTAAGCGGAATTAAGTAGTACGCGGTCACCGATCCGTACTGTTCCGGGCGCAGCGATCACTGCGTACACCCCGGCGCAAGGGAATTGACCAAGCGTGGCGACCTGTACCTTATTGTGACGCGCCAGTGTCCGAAGAATTTCCGTATCCTTGGGTAGGCCGTCCTGCGCAACCGTTAACATGACACACCGGGGATCGGGCACTGTCACGCTTATCCGTGCGCCCTCACCAAGCGCCAGCTCGTGACCAACCCAACCGTTTTCGATGAAGCCGGTTCGCTCTGTTTTGACGATCACGTTCATACGGAACCGACGTTGATCGAAGCGGCTTTGAGGCCGCACCTCCCCGAGCCGCGCAAGCGTCGACAACGTCATAACCGAGAGTGGAAACAAGTCGAAGAAAGAACCGGCAAGAACTGGCGAGTCCACTCCAAGCTCGGCAAAAAGTGCGGACCCAAGCTTCTGAGCTACAACATTGTCTTTGTCGGGCTGATAACTGTCGATGGTGAAGTCCTCTGGCGCTGCCCGCGCCAGTGTAACGTTACGCTTGAAGTAAGCTGATAGTGCTTGGTCAACGTCACCGGAGTCACTCCTAACGGTAGTGCCGTTCGGCAATTGAATTTGGACTGGCGGTAGATCGCTGCCTGTAGCCGGTTCTTCAACGAACGCAGCCTTGCAATCGAGCACGTTGGGGAAAAGCTTCACGCTCTTTGCACTCGCAACTCTGCCCGTATCTTTGTCGATGAGGCCGTAGGCGCGATCACCCAATACACCTCGTTCTGTCATCTTAACGCTATTGAGCTGTTCGCCCCCCATAGACTTCACAGGGAATCTCCACAGCGCAGCTACGGTGCCAATGTCTTCTCTTACCGACATGTGTTCTCCCCCGCCCAAGATCACATTTTGAAGGCAAGAATGTCCCACACGATTGGATTTAACAAGCCATGCGCTCCGGTCACGGGGTCCGAGATGGGTCAAAGGGCGACCTGATCGCCGCGAAACCCGACTTCCGGTCTAACCCGCGCAACGGACATCGCTGCACCGCCCCCGCTGGTCCGGTTCGTGCCACGAAGAGACTCATGCACCGCAACAATTTCAGAAGAAATAGCGTCCGCCTCCATAGCGCCAGATGTGCCTGTGAAGGAGCCGTCTGCAGCATCAAAAACGGCAATTGACCCGTCAGATGGCCCGACCTAGCCGCGTATCGATCTGCTCCCGCAGCAAAGCGAAGTCGATTGGCTTAGTCAGCAAACCTTCTGCGCCACTTTCGATGGCTTTCCGCTTGGTGTCATCGTCGCCATAGGCCGTGATCATGATGATGGGCACGTGGGGTCGTATCTCCTTCATCTTAGGTAGCATCTCAAGGCCCGTCATTCCGGGCATATTGATGTCGGAAAATACCAACGCAGGCTCCTGCTCGGTAGCGTTTGCCACACGCGCCAAAGCGTCCTTTGCCGATGCAGCGAAGTGCATCACGAAGCGTTCCGCGCGCAATTCGCGCCTGAATTGCTGACGAAAAAGCGCCTCAACATCAGGTTCGTCATCGACGACAAGAACCGTAATGGCCACGTTTGACCCCTAGTTTTCTCGATTGATTGCAATGTTGCCTGTGCGCGGAAGAATAATAGTGAACTCCGTGAATTGACCAGGCTGCGTATCGACTTCTATTCTGCCGCCGTGTTGTTTCACAATGATGTCATGGCTCATCGAAAGGCCAAGCCCTGTGCCTTCTCCGGCCGGTTTTGTCGTGAAGAACGGATTAAATATCTTTTCTTTCACTTCGGCGGGAATTCCCGTGCCATTATCGCGGATGCGTATCTCTACGTGGTTACCGAGATTTTTAGTCACAGCACTGAGGACCGGCTCGAAATCGGGCCCTCCATTTTCGGCCTGACGCTTGCTCGCTGCATAAAATCCATTCGAGATCAGATTGAGGAATGCGCGGGTAATTTCCTGTGGGAAAAGCTCAATTTCCCCGGCGCTTGGGTCTAAGTCGCGCTGCAGGGTGATGTTGAAGCCCGGCTTCTCGGCACGGGCACCGTGGTAGGCAAGATTGAGGCTCTCATCAAGAATTGCATTGATGTCCGCCGGACGCTGTTCGCCCGATCCCTCCCGCGAATGAAGCAGCATATTCTTGACGATCGAGTCTGCTCGCTTGCCGTGCTGCACCACCTTTTCGAGGTTTGACTTCAACATCTGAGTTAGCTCACCTACTTCGCCACGCATCTTTTGGTCGAGCGAGGCTGGCACTAAGGTCTCGTTCAATTCGTCGATCAGTTCGACCGACAGAGCGGAGAAGTTATTGACGAAGTTCAGCGGATTTTTGATCTCGTGGGCGATGCCGGCGGTGAGCTGACCGAGCGAGGCAAGCTTTTCAGTTTGCACCAAGCGATCCTGTGCGGCGCGTAGGTCATCCAGTGACGCGGCAAGCTCGTTCGTGCGGGACTGCACCTCGTTGAATAGCCGCGCGTTCTCGATGGCGATCACCGCCTGATCGGCAAACGTTTCCACGAGTTCAACCTGCCGCGTCATAAACGGTCCGGGTTCCGGGCGCGACAGGGCCATCACGCCTTCTACTTGACCGTTTCGCAATAGAGGGACTGCAAGGCCAGCGCGAATGCCACCAATTTCCTTGCCCGGCGCTCGAGCCCCCAAATCCGGATCTGTAAGGAAATCGGGAATGCAGACTGTCTGTGCGCTTGCTATAGCTCGTCCTACGAGGGTTTGTTTGCTTGCTGAATGTGGATTGTCCTTCAACCATTCAAGCCAAGCAGGGCTTATATCGGTGTAAGATGCTGCGCGGAAACGAAAAACTTCCCCATCGCGCAGAAAAATGACGCCCCGCAGAGCACCGCTCAATTGCACTGCCGAACGGATCAGAGTTTCCAACACCGTCTGCAGGTCGAACGCTGAGCGGCTGATCACCTTGAGCACGTCGGAGGTGGCAGTTTGCTGATCCAGGGATTCGCTCAGATCCTTTGTGCTTGAGCGCAGTTCGTGAAGCAGTCTCGCATTTTCGATTGCGATGACGGCTTGGGCCGCGAACTGCTTCAGCAGCGCAATCTGCTTTTTCGAAAAGCCGTCCGGCTCCTGCCGGAAGATCATCACATTACCCACGACTTGTTCGTCTTTAAGCAATGGCACAGCTAGAAGGGAGCGCGCGCGTCCTAGGTCTACCAGCGCGCGGCGGTTTGGTTCGCCCTTGCGGTAGGCGTCCGAGTCGAGAAGGTCGTGTATTTCGACAGACGGTTCACCCCGTAGCAGCCGTGCGGGCGCCGTGCCTGGGCCGTAATCCAGCGGCTGCTTGCGCCGGTATTCATCATACGCAGTCGGAAGCCCATATGTAGCCGCAGTATGGAACAGGTCCCCATCAAAGGTATTTAGCACACCGAAGTTGGCGCCGCAAAGACGCATCGCTTTGCTGAGCATTGCGTCAAATACGGGCGCTAGATCGCCCGCTGAGCTGCTGATAACCTCCAAGACCTCGGCGGTCGCGGTTTGCTGCTCCAACGCCTCGCGGGTGTCGTTGAAGAGCCGCACGTTCTCGATTGCGATCACTGCTTGGCTCGCGAAATTTTCGAGCAGCGAGATTTGCTCCTGGGTAAACGGCCTGACTTCCTGCCGGTAGACGTTGATAACGCCGACGATGTCGTCGTTCCTGATCATGGGGACGTACAACACAGTCCGCGCGCCGCCGAGATCGACCCCAGCAACCGCGTTGGGATTGCCGTTGCGGTAGGGCTCACTATCGCGGGCATCGTGGACGTGGGCTGGCTTCCTCGTCGCGCGCATCATGTCGGCCGGGGTCGCCGCCCCTCCTGTATGCAAATTGTTCCGTCGGTACTCGGCAAACGCCGGCGGGACGCCGATTTCTGCCACCGCTCTCATCGCGTTTTGCTCAATCTGATAGATGAATCCGCATTGGGCTTCGCACAGGCGCATCGCTTTGGCGAGCATCTGGTCGAACACCGGCTTAAGATCGCCGGGTGAGGATGAGATGACCTGAAGGACTTCCGCGGTCGCGGTCTGCCGCTCCAGCGCCTCCCGCGTCTCGTTGAACAGCCGGGCGTTCTCGATGGCGATGACGGCCTGGTCGGCAAAGGTCTGCACCAGCTGTATCTGCTTTTCGGTGAAGGCGCGCTTTTCCTTGCGCACCAGAACGAACACGCCGATTGGCTGACCCTCGCGCAAGAGGGGCACGCCTAGCTTTGTGCGAGCCGGGTCGGGCTCATCGCGAAAGCGATAATCGGTGCCCGCCAACGAGTCCTCGATGTGGACAATCCGCCCTTCGCGCAACGCCAGCCCCGCCGCAGCGGGACTGTTTGCAGTAATTGTTTGGCTACGCAGGAAGGCCCGCTTGTTTTCAGGGATGCCATACCCGGCCGCCAGATGGAACGTTCTGCCTCCGGAGGGAAGATAGATCACCCCTTCGTCGGCCTCGCAAAGTTGTGCGGCCGATTCGGCAAGCGTATCGAGCACGGTTTGCAGTTCGAAGGCAGAACTGCTGATCACCTTCAACACGTCGGCGGTAGCTATCTGCTGCCGCAGCAGTTCGTCGCGTTCGGCGCTGCTTTCGGCAAGTTTGCGCTGAAGTTCTGCAATAGTCTGCTGGGGATCGGCTGCCGCATCGTTCTGTATATCGGTCATTTCGCTTTTCGTTTGCCCCGTGAGCCCGAGCGAAAACAACGTATCAAAAAACGCCGGTTAGTTTAGTGGCCCAAATACTTGAACGCCCTATGTTGCGTCGCAGCAAGTTAGGCGTCAATGTCGCAGTTGGGTCAAAAACGGAAGTCGGCCTGCCTGAACGCCATGTCCGCTCCACCCCCAAGAGCAGACATCCGGACTCGAGCGAACGGGGTTGGGCTGCCGTCAATTACCACCGTTTTCGGTTCGGACCATTTAGGGGATCCTCGAGCCTTCTCCAACAAGGTCGGCCTTGATGAATTACGTTGCCTATTATCGTGTATCGACCGAACGCCAGGGTAAGTCCGGTCTCGGGCTAGCGGCACAAAAGCGAAAGATAGAGGAATTCCTGACCGCCTCGGACGCCTTGATCGGCGATTTCTGCGATATCCAATCAGGCCGAGATGATGCCAGGGTCGAACTTCAAAAGGCGCTCGCACTAGCCAAGCATGAGAACGCAAAGTTGATCATCGCCCGCCTTGACCGCTTCTCCCGCCGCGTCAGCTTCATCGCCAACATCCTTGAGCAGGGGATCGGCCTCGTCTGCGCTGAAATGCCCAACGCCACTGATTTCCAGCTACACATCTTCGCTGCGCTCGCCCAGGAGGAGCGCCGACTAATTTCCGAAAGAACTCGAGCGGCATTGGCTGAGGCAAAACGTCGAGGCAAAATTCTTGGCGCAAATGGAAGGAGTCTAGCCGCAAAGAACCGCAAGGCAGCTGACGAATTTGCATCTCAGCTCAGGTCAAAATTGGGTGCGGATGTAATGGGACGATCTTATAGCGAGATAGCGAGACATCTGAATGAAGCGGGGATCATGACGGCGACAGGCAGGAATTTTTATCCGCAGACGGTCAAGAATTATCTTGGAAGACCTGTGTGATCTTTCTGCTTGGGCGAGTAAACGCGACCTTTTTCGAAACCCCAACTCATTTCTACACCTCTGGCCTATAGCCGCTTTCAAACGTCCTACAGGTGACCCGCGTCTCACGGCCTTCCGAAAAGCACCGAGCGCAAACGAGTGCGTCGAATTTCGCGCCGGTTACCGCGTTCGCCACAGTCGCTTCAACCACCGCCCGCGTCTCGACGCCGTCTAGCTGAAAGCAGGTCTTGCAACGCATTAAGCCACACCTCGATTGGCGAATGTCCGATGGGAAATAAAAGATCCCAATGTCGCCATTGAGGGATTCATTATTTCCCCTCTGCATCGCCCGTGAGTTCGCCAATTGCAGGTGCATCCATCGGGATCGTGACCGCGTTGCCGAACTCGTCAATCGACTCCAAGGCTGTCCCATCACCGCGCAAAACCTGCGTGAATTGCGTTGGATTGCTCGGATCGACGTAAACAATCAAGGAATCGCCATCCCGAAAGCTGACTTCGAAATGCTGCGGGTGTCCCTCGCCAAACGGCAGCGTAAGTCGCAGTTCTTTGATGAGCGATTGTAACCGGGAAGCAACCCTGGACCGCAGCTTGTAGATGTCGCCGTCGTTGTCGGATCGAATCCTTTGAATCAGTCCCTTTAGCTCGCCCTTGTTGGCGTAATAATCCAGCGAAGTCTTATCGGCGGCGACAAGTTCAGCGCGCGCTTGAGAAGCATCAGTCCTCACCCGCAAAAGTTCGGCTTCCGCTGCCGCAAATTTTTTTGACAGAAACTCGCTTGTCTGATTGCCATCTTTGAGTATCGCGTACGTCTTTTCCAGCTCAGCTTCGATCATCTTTTCCTGCCCTACCAGCGTATCCAGCCGGCGAGCAAGGTCGTTCCGCCTTTGGTTGTGTTGTTGGGCGGAAAGTATCGACGCAAGATCCAATCTTTCGACGAACGACAAAAACATTGTCTCAAATTGATCGTAACGCCAGCGAGTGTTGACAGGGCATCCATGTTTGCGAATCGCATTCGAGCATACGAGATACGACTGGCCCTTCGGCGGCATGCCCTTATTTTCAAACTGCATCGAACAGCCGCACTTGTCGCAGATGGCGAGTTTTGAGAACAGGTTCGAGAAGGTCTTGCCCTTGGCTCCGCCACTTCCTCTTCGTTCTTCTGTCTTGGCAGTCTTCCGCTCTAGCCGCCCTCGTTGCGCGGCATAGAAGGTCTCATCATCAAGGATCCTCGGAAAATACCCATGGATCGGCTCTCCTTCGGCCGATCGTTTGCCATTGATCAGCCGACTCGGCTGGAACTGACCGATAACCGCTTTGCTGCCCAGAATCTTGTTTACGGTTGATGTCTGCCAGCCGCCTTTGCCAGTAAAGCTGGGAATACGGTCTTCGTTTAGCCGACGAACAATCGAAAAAGCACCAAGCCCAGAACTGGCCTCCTCAAAGATACGGCGAACTATCGCGGCGTGATTTTCGATGATTTCGAACTGCTGCCGGTCGTCGCGCAGCCGAAGCCAACTGGGACAACGAGCGGTTAGTTTTTTCGAACTGATCTCGTTGCGCTTATTTTCCCACGCCTTCGAAAGCCGGTCACTCTTCCGGGCCGACTCCTCGTTAGCCCGACTCATCTTCGCGATTGAGATAATCAGGTCTTCGAAGGTTATTTTGCCGCTGAACTGCCTCTCATCATCCAGCGTGACCAGGATCAGGCCGCTGTTGACGATATCCATGAACGGCTGAAGGGCGACAATCGGTTCCTGACGGCTCATGCGATCGAACGATTCGACGAGTAGATACGAGCCCTTTTCGATCATGCCTTCCCGAACGGCCGTCAAAAACCTTCCGAAGTTGCCTGATGCGATATTTTTGCCGGAGTATGCCGAAACCCCGATGTCATGGAGATCCGCGTCCAAAACCAAATCTAGGCCGTGCTTTTCGGCGTATTTCCGGGATGCCTCAAGTTGCCTACGCAGGCTGTCGCCCTTCAGCTGGAGGTCCGTGGACATCCTGACGTAGGAATAGGCCTTTGGCCGAGTTGATGGGGTGGAGCTAACCATCCCATATTCGTAAAGAAAATTATCTTTATTGTCCACCATATCCTGATGATCGGATCGCCCGGCGCCGGCAAGTCGATGCTGGCAGCGCGACTGCCCTCGATCCTGCCGCCACTGTCGCCATCGGAACTGCTGGAAGTCTCGATGATCGCTTCCGTCGCCGGCGAAATCCGCGACGGCGCGCTGACCGCGCGGCGGCCGTTCCGCTCCCCGCATCATTCCGCCAGCATGGCAGCCCTGACCGGCGGCGGCCTCCGCGCCAAGCCCGGCGAGATTTCGCTGGCGCATCAGGGCGTGCTGTTCCTCGACGAACTGCCGGAGTTCGACGGTATCATGGAGCAAACTCACCA
>Ga0209023_10002563_pt1 | contig 22484 bp, 15 predicted proteins | sample LakOneMetagenome_FD_187468 | JGI IMG/M metagenome (GOLD analysis project Ga0209023, IMG submission 187468) | Freshwater and sediment microbial communities from Lake Erie, Canada (SPAdes) (version 2) | ecosystem: Environmental > Aquatic > Freshwater > Lentic | place: Lake Erie, Canada...
CGTCGGGCCGCTGAAGCTGCGAACCGACGGCACCGCGTGGGCGCGCCTGGTGGCGGCTCCCGGTCGCTACAACCTGGAGGTCCGCTTCCGACGAAGCGGCCGCATCATCGCCACCGCGGTCTCGCGCCGAGTGTGGCTGCTGCCAACGAGTGCACGTCATTCGGTGCAGCCCGCCACGGCAAGCAGCGCGTTGCAAAACCGGCTGCGCGCCGCTGCGGGCCGCTTCACCGGAATTTCCGGCATCTGGGTCCACGACGTGGCATCGGGAATCGCGGGCAGCTGGAACGCCGGTGCCCGATTCCCGGCGGCGTCGACGGTCAAGCTCGGCGTCATGGTGGAAGCCATGCGCCGCACCGGCGCGCACCCCGAACAATCGCCGCTCGCCGCCGACATTGCGTCGATCGGCGCGTGGAGTTCCAACCTTGCGCCCAACCGTCTCATGGCCGCCATCGGCGGTCCCACAGGCGCCCAGGCGGGATTGGTCCGCCTCGGCGCCGTGCATTCCACCTATCCGGGCAACTACATCGTCGCAACGTCGGCGCCGCCGGTGACGACCGTGAACCAGCCGCCGCTTCGCACCGGTCGTGTGACGACGGCGGCCGACATGGGTGTCGCCATCACGACGATTCACCGCGCCGCCCGTGGCGAGTCCGCCGCGTTGCGCGCCACGGGACTGACCCTTGCACAGGCGCGGCTCCTGTTGGGCGACCTGCTCGCATCACAAACCGACGGGGACAACCTCGGGATCGTGCGACAGGGCTTTGCTGGGACAGTCCCCGTCGCCCAAAAGCACGGCTGGATCTCGAACACGCGAAACAGCGTCGCCATCGCATATGCGCCGAACGGCCCCGTCGTTGTGGTCGTGTTGACCAACCATGCAGGACTCACCCGTGCCCAGGCGGCGGTCCTCGGCAGTGAGGTGGTGCGGGCCATCGTGGAGACGGCGGGCTGACGCGACGCCTCATGTTCGGCGCTTGTCGTGTCGATCATTGGGAATGCGACATCACCGATGAGGAGGCTCCGGCTTCGTGTCCGGTTTGGACCAACCGACAAACAGGCCGCAGCGCGCCCGACTGGGTCGCGTGCTGCTCGAAATGGGGCTCATCTCCGATGATGAGCTCGCCGAGCTGCTGACCCGTCAGCGGTCCGAGGGCGGACGGCTCGGGGATCTGTTGATCGCCGACAAGCGCCTGACCCCTGAGCAGGTGGCACAAGCGGTGGCCAAGCGACTGGGCGTCGAGTACCTGTCGATGTCGACGCCACCGGCGGCCAACCTGGTCGGCCGCCTGACCCCGGATGTCGCCCGCCGGTATCTGGCACTGCCCGCACGCCGCGACGACGACGGCACGATCGTGGTGGCCATGGCCGACCCAACGGATCTGACCGCGATCGACAGTTTGCAGTTGTTGCTCGGCGAAAGTATTCGTCCAGGTCTTGCGATGCCCGAGGCCATCATCGCCCACATCGGTGTTGGCGGAAACGTCGAGGCGCTCGCCGCCGAGATGGACGCCGATACGAGCGAGCCGCTTCGAATGGGCGAACATGACGTCGCGGTGGGTGAGAACGACGGCCCGGTGATCCGGTTCGTCAACACCGTCATCGCGCGCGCGGTTGCCGAGGGTGCCTCGGACATCCATATGGAGCCGCAGCAAACCGAGTTGGTCGTGCGCTTTCGCATCGATGGCCTGCTGCGTGCCGTCACGTCGCTGCCGATCGCCCGTGGACCCGCGATCATCAGTCGGCTGAAGGTGCTCGCAGAGCTCGACATCGCCGAACGCCGAGTGCCGCAAGACGGGCGCGTTGCGATCCGCGTGGGATCGCGTGCGCTCGACCTGCGCATCGCGACCCTTCCGATCGTCGGCGGGGAGAGCGTCGTGATCCGCATACTCGACCAGTCCAATGCGATGGTCGACATCGCTGCCCTTGGGTTTTCGCAGGTCACGGTGGACCGCTATGAACAGGCGTTCACGCAGATGCACGGCCTGGTGCTCGTGACCGGTCCAACCGGTTCGGGCAAGACCAGCACGCTCTACGCCACCTTGCATCGCCTGAACGGTGTGGAGCGCAAGATCATGACCGTGGAGGATCCGGTCGAGTACCGACTCGCCGGCATCAACCAGGTGCAGGTGCGACCCAAGGCCGGACTGACGTTTGCCAGTGGACTTCGATCGATGCTTCGCTGCGACCCCGATGTGATCATGATCGGCGAGGTACGTGACGTCGAGACCGCCCGCATCGCGGTCGAAGCCGCGCTCACCGGCCATCTGGTCCTGGCGACGCTGCACACCAATGATGCGGCATCGGCCATCGCGCGGCTGACCGAGATGGGTATCGAGCCATTTCTCATCACCAGCGCCGTACGCGGAGTCCTTGCGCAACGGTTGGTCCGTCGGCTGTGTCCGAGCTGCAAACAGCCCTTCCCCGAAGGGGAGACCTCACTTCAGGAGATCGTGGCGCGCCACAGCCTGCAGTTTGAACGCACCTCCACCACGCTGTTTCGTGCTCGTGGCTGTGCCGAGTGTTCGGGCAGCGGCTACCGCGGACGCTTCAGCGTCGCTGAGGCCCTGCTCATGAGTCCGTCGATCGAGCGGCTCACGCTTGGACGCGCATCACCAAGTGAGATCGCGCTTCAGGCGCAGGCGGAGGGGATGCGCCCCATGCTGGAAGACGGCCTGCAGGCGGTCATCGCCGGAGACACCAGCCTGGACGAGCTCACCCGCGTCGTCCATTGACCCGCGTCAGCGCTCAGGCGCGCACCTGATCTTCACTCACGTGAAGACCCAGCACCTTGATGACGTCGCGCATGGAGAGGATTCCGACGAGATGGGCCTCTTCGAAGACCACGATGTGGCGGATGTGATGCTTCATCATTTTTTCCGCCGCCTGGGTTGCCGGCCAACTCGGTGATGCCGCGATGAGTTGACTGTGCATGAAATCCCCGACCTTGGCGGCGTCGGGGTCGTGCCCTTCGGCGAGCGCACGCAGAATGTCGCGTTCGGTGACGATGCCCGGCCCAGGGAGGGTCGGGTCGATGACCAGCGCGGCGCCGGTGTGGTACTGGCCCATGCGGACGGCGGCTTGCCGGAGCGTTGTATCGGCACCGACCGTGGCTTCGATGGGCGACATGATCTCGGACACGGGGACAGACATATTTGGACCATACCGATCATCCAAAGGTTTGTCACGTCTGCCACTTGTTGGCAAAACTGACGATCAATTTTCCTGGTCGGTGCAGGGTGCCGACGTCCATGAACGCTGCGTGCGAACATCTCGGCATCTGATCGTTGGAGGATCCGATTGAGCGGCACATGGCGCATTGTCGAAGACGAGCTGAACGATCCCCAAGTGCATGCGCTGTTGAACAGCCACTTGAATGCCATGTACGAGACGTCGCCACCCGAGAGCGTGCACGCATTGGATCTGGATGAGCTGCGCTCGGCAGATGTGACCCTGTGGACGGCGTGGGACGGCGACGACCTGATGGGGTGCGCGGCGCTCAAAGAACTTGGTGTCGGCCACGGCGAGGTCAAGTCGATGCGCACGTCCGAACGGCATCTGCGACGTGGCGTGGCCGCGGCGCTCCTTGGTCACCTGCTCCAGGTTGCCGGTGCGCGCGGCTACCGACGTGTGAGCCTCGAGACCGGCCCGGAGGAATCATTCGGCCCTGCACGGCGTCTCTACGAACGATTCGGGTTCGTGCCGTGCACGGCCTACGGGGCCTATCCCACAGACGATCCGTTCAGCGCGTTCTTCACCTTGGAGCTGTGAGCGCCGGTCGGCGGCACGGTGACGTCAGGTCTGGCAGGTGGGACACCAATAGATCGTCCGGTTGGCGTCACCCATCCCGTGTGCGCGGATCGGTGTGCCGCACCGTCGACATGGCCTCCCGGCGCGGCCGTAGACCCACGTTCGCTCACGCGACCCGGCCCGTGGCGCCGAATAGGTGGTGATCGGTCCGGGTTGGCGAACACCTGCCGCCAGGAGCGCGGCGCCGGTTGTTCCGATGGCGCGCGCCTCGCCGTCGCTCACCTGCCCGCTCGCCCGCCAAGGATCGATGCCGCACAAAAAGAGGGTCTCGGCTCGGTAAACGTTGCCGAGGCCGCTCAGCAGACGTTGATCGAGCAGCGTGTCGCCGATCGCGCGTGACGGCTCGGCACGGGAGACGGCGCTGACGGCGATGTCGCCGGGATCGCGTTCGGGGCTCAGAAGATCCGGTCCCACGCTGCGCAGCGCAGGGATCTGTTCGCCCGGCTCATACAACCGGAGCCGTGGGCCGTTGTACTGGGCCACCGCATGGGTGGCCGAACGAAGCACGAGCCAGAGCCCCGACTGGGGAACCGGTTCGTCTGCCGTCAACAGGCGCCACCGGCCGTTCATCCCCAGGTGGGAGTGCAGCGCGCGCCCACTTGCGAAGTGCAACACGTGATGCTTGCCGACTGCGTCCACCGATGTGAACACATCCCCCTCGAGGCGTTCGGGAATGCGCTGGGCTGCGACATGCGCACCGGCGTGCACGTGGACGACCGGCGCGCCCCGAAGCGCGTCGGTCATTCGCAGGGCGTTTCGGTGGCTGACCTGTCCCTCAGGCATGGGCGACTCGCGGCGCACCATCGACATGGGGATCGAGCGCACGAGGCCCGCAGGTGCATCCCGGGCCGACCAACCCGGTGTCCGCTGATGTGCGCAACGAGTCGCGGCCGCGGTGAGGTGACGAAGGTGTGCAGGTCATGACGGCGTGTCGAAGAAGGCGAGCCGCACATCTGCGGGCAGCTGCGGACCACCGGCGAACGCCGTGCGATGGGCGCGCTGCAGCACCTGCCAGAAGTACCGGTAACTGGCGCGGTCGTGCAACTGCTCGCGTCCCGGCGCGCCGTGGCGAATCGGTGCCCAGTGTGCGTCGCGCGCGGTCAAGAGGATTTCGATCGCCTGGTCGATCTCGGCCGCAGCGGGCGTGAAGGCCTCGATGATCGGGCGGATCTGATTCGGGTGGATGCTCCACATGCGGGTGTAGCCGAGTCGGCGTGAGGCATTCAGGGCGGCGGTCCGCAGCGCGTCCGTGTCCGTGAACTCCGTCACGACACAGTGCGAGGGCACCTTGGCCTCGCCGTGACAGGCGGCGGCGATTTCGAGTTTTGCGCGCAGTACCAACGGGTGCTCGAACTGGCCCTGGGCGGACATGGCCGTGTGGGGGATCGCACCCCGGTGCGCCGAGACGAAGTCCATCAGGCCAAAGGAAAGCGACTCGATGCGCGGGTGCGCGGCAAGCGTCTGCACGTCGCGCAAGGCCCCGTGCGTCTCGACCAGCGCATGCAGCGGGATTCGGCGCTCCAGGCCGGCGTCGGCGGCGACGCGATCCACTGCGGCGGCGGCCGTCACCAGGTCCTGCGCGCCGCGAGGTTTTGGGATCATCAGATATGCAAGCCGTCCACCGGCGCGCGGAAGCAGTGCGGCGAGCATGGGTTCGAAGGCCGGGTGATCGACTGGCACGATGCGGGCGCCAACGCGGTCGAACACGTTCAGCGGCGAGTCGATCAGCTCGGCGATCAGCTGCGCGTGCTCGATCTCACCGCCGACGGGCGCGCCGTCCTCGCCGTCGAGCGTGACGTCGAACACCGGGCCCAACTCGGCTTGCAGCTGCATGCTCTTGCGCATGCGCGCCTCGACACCGCAGTAGTGGTCGCAGACGGGCAGATCGGGCACCGACTCGTCGGCGTCGAAGAGGGCCTCGCGTGGATGAACGGGATTGGGGAGGCTCATGGTCACGGCTTTCGCTCGGCGACGATGAACAGGCGCGGGAATCGCAACAGTCGCCGCCCATCGATGCGGGGCGGGTAGGCGTCGTCGATGCGTGCCTCGTAGTCGGCCAGGAACGCGGCCTGGGTCGGGGTGTCCAGTCGGTCGAGAAAGGGTCGCAGACCCGTGCTGCGCAGCCACTTGACGATGGCTCCCGGCGACGCCATCGGATGGCGGTAGACGGTGTGCCAGATGTCGATGTGCGCCGCCTCGGTTGCCAGCAGGTCGTAGTAGCTCTCTGCGTCGAGCAGCCGGCTGCGGACGGCCGCCGCGTTGCCGATCTCCCGGGAGAAGTCCGGAAGGGCGGCAACCTCGCGCATCAGGCGATGGCTGGGTTCATCGAGGTTGTCGGGCATCTGCACCGCCAGCACGCCACCGGGCGCAAGGCTCCCAAAGAGCCGCGGAATCAGTGTGCGGTGATCGGTTACCCACTGCAGGGAGGCATTGGCGAAGATCAGACCCGGCGCGTCGTCCCCGGGTGTCCAGGTGGCGATGTCGCCGAGCGTGAAGCGCAGCCGCGGCCCTTCTGGCAGTCGCTCGCGTGCGCTCGCGAGCATCGCGGTCGAGCTGTCGGTGCCGATCACCGCTGCCGTGGGGAAGCGCTCGACGAGCAGCTCGGTCGAGTTGCCCGGACCGCAACCCAGGTCGACGGCGTGCCGTACCGATGCGAGGGGCACGCGCGCAAGCAGCTCGCGCGCCGGTCGAGTGCGCTCGTCTTCAAACTCGCGGTAAAGGGTGGGCTTCCAATCACTCATTGGTCACGACGAATCGTAGAGACCCCCACGGCCGCGGAAAATCCCGCGGGCTCGTCGTGCAGGTTCACTGCTGCGGTGACACTCGTTGTCTCACGACGTCACGGCGTGTGCCCGGTTCGGGTCGCCCACCGCCTGCACCCGGTCTGTGCATGATGGGACGTGCCTCAGGCGCGCGTGACCCGCGGCGCGTCGTCCCCCCGAAGCTCGAGTGCGCGGAGCCCGGTGGTGAATCCGGCGCCGATCAGTGCGGCCTCGATCGGCGTGCCGAACACCGACTCGCCGTTCACCCGTTCGATCGCCACCTTGCGTGCGCGTGCCGCGCGAACCCATTCGGCAAGCGCCGTGAGTGCGATGGCGACGCGAAGATCGTCGAACGCCGTCGTCACGATCAGTCGTTTGCCGCCCCGCTCCAGGTAGACCACCACCTCGCCATCGACCAGCACCACTTGTGCGCCGAATGTCCGTGAGGGGCCACGGGTGTCGGTTCGCGCCGGCCACGGGACCGAGGCTCCGTAGGGTTGGGCCGGGTCGGCCGCACCGATCACCAGGGCCGTGGACTCGCCTTCCGGCGGCTCGCGCATGTCTCGCAGTCGCTCCACTGCGCCGGGGAGGGCGAACTGCGCGCCGCCCATGCCTGCCAGGAAGTACCCACGGCGCGCGCGACCGAGGGTCTCGATTTCGCCGAGCGCCCGGTAGATCCCGGCAAAGCCCCCAGGCAGTCCATCGGCCAAAACCCCGGACCGGGTGACGATGCCGTGGCGTTCCAGGACGATCTCGGCATGCGCACGAGCCCGTTCCCCCGCATCGGCCGTACGTGTAAACAGACGGTCGGTGAGCGACCACCTGCCGGCGGTCGCGCCGTGCGCCGCCCCCGCACCGCGTGCGCCGCGTCGACTGAACCGTCCACTCACCGGCCGCACCGCGGGAAGGCGACGTGGTGCGCGAAGGGGCATCCAGAGATCGTTGGTCACTTCGCCCGCCCACACCAGCTGCCAAAGCGTCGTGAAGATGTCCTGGGGAGTGGCGTCCACGGCGGACAGGATGTCGTCCCAGAACGCGGCACCGGTGGTGAGCGCGCCGCGCAGGTCGTCTGCCAGCGGCCCCTCCGGTGGCGGGTCCGATGGCGGCGGTCCGAGCAGTGGTGCGTCGTCGCGGAAGTACAGGGCGATGCGGCCGGCGTCGCGTCCCATTGCGCCCGCGCCCACCCAGACCACCTCGCCTGCTCCCGCCAGCTGGTCGAGCCACGTGGTCGAGTAACTGCCGAGGCGTGCGGGAAACACCTCCGTTTCCCACTGGGCCACCGGGAGCGCAACCCCTTGCAGGGAGACGATCACATCGCGAAGCGCATCCGGCCCCGGAGTCCGGTGCGTGCGGCCGATGCCATGCCACTGGGGCAGGAACCGGCCGAGTACCTGCGGGTCGATCGGCTCGACCTCACGGCGCGCGACCGCCAGGCTCGCGCGACGCAGTCGACGAAGCACATCCGCGTCGCACCACTCGCGGCCGGCGCCGCCCGGGCGAAGCTCTCCGCGCACCAGCGAACCGAGCTCCTCCAGTTGGACGAGATCCCGCGTGACCTCGGCGACGTCGATCCCAAGACGCGCCGCGACGTCGCCCGGCGTGAACGGACCATGCGTTCGCGCATAGCGGCCGACCAGTCCGCGCCGCGCATCGATGGTCGGTTCAAGGAACGCGTCCGGCAGGCCGGTGGGCGGAACGGCACCCACGCCGTCGCGGTACCGGGCCGCGTCTTCTGCGGCGATCCAGCGGTCCTCACCGGCCACGCGAATCGGCGCGGCGCGGCGTTCGGCCGTGAGCGTCGCGAGCCATGTTTGCGCCTGCTCCGGCTCGCGCAGGCGTTCGGCGACCTCGGCCATGGTCAGATCACCGACGCGGCGAAGCACGTCGTGCAGACCGTCGACTCCATAGGCGCGCGTACGCTCGGACCGGTGCTGCAGATCGTCCTCCAGGTCGGCAAGCGCACCCGGGTCGATCAGGTCACGAAGCTCCTCTTGGCCGAGCAACTCGCGAAGCAGGTCGCGATCGAGCGACAGCGCCGTGGCACGCCGCTCGGCGGCGGGGGTGTCGTCTTCGTACATGTACGTGGCGACGTACTCGAACAAGAGCGACCCGGCAAACGGCGAGGCCGTTGCCGTCTCCGCCGCGATCACTGCGATTTCGCGCGACCCGATGCGCCGCAAAATGTCGCGCAGGGCCGGCAGGTCGAACCAATCGTTCAGACATTCGCGATAGGTCTCGAGAATAATCGGGAAGCTTCCATAGCGACGAGCGACTTCGAGCAGCGACGCGGCCTTCAACCGCTGCTGCCACAGCGGCGTGCGCTTGCCTGGACGTCGCCGCGGGATGAGCAGCGCACGCGCGGCGTTTTCGCGAAAGCGCGCGCCGAACAGGGCGGTGGCGCCGAGCTCGCCCACCACGATGTCCTCGATCTCCGCGGGGTCGATCAGCACGATGTCGGCGTCGGGCGGCATGTCGGCGTCCGGCAGGTGCACCGCGATCCCGTCGTCGGTCCAAATCGCATGCGCGGTGAGCCCGGCCTGATCGCGGAGCCGCGCTTGCAGCGCCATTGCCCACGGCGCGTGCACCCGCGCGCCGAACGGCGTCAGCACGCACACGCGCCAGTCGCCGATCTCATCGCGAAAGCGTTCCACCACGATCGTGGTGTCGCTCGGCACGGCGGTGGTGGCGTCAACCTGATCATGCAGATACGCCATCAGGTTGCGTGCCGCGCGCTCGTCGAACGCCGACTCCTCGATCAGGCGTCGCTCGGCGGCGGCGGACCGTGCCGCCACGAGCTCCCGGGCCAGGCGCCCCACCTGGACGCCGAGCTCCACGGGGCGCCCGACGCCCTCGCCCTTCCAAAACGGGATGGCCCCGGGTGCGCCGGGGGCGGGCGAGACGATCACGCGGTCGCGGGTGATCTGCTCGATGCGCCACGTCGATGCGCCGAGCAGGAAGGTCTGGCCGGTACGCGCCTCGTAGACCATCTCCTCGTCCAGCTCACCGACCCGCGTGTTGCCGTCGAGGAGGAAGACCCCGTACATGCCCCGGTCGGGAATGGTGCCGGCGTTCTGGACGGCAAGCTGCCTGGCGCCGCTTCGTCCCCGAACCATGCCGTCGGTGCGGTCCCAGATCACGCGCGGCGCGAGTTCGGCGAACTCGTCGCTCGGGTAGCGGCCGGCAAGCATGTCGATCACGCCTTCCAGCTGGTCGCGGCTGAGTTCGGTGAACGGGTATGCGCCGCGTGCCAACAGGTGCAGGTCGTCCACGCTCCACGGCGTGTCGGCGACGGTTGCCACGATCTGCTGCGCGAGCACATCGAGCGGCAATCGCGGCACGTGTGTGGACTCGATGTCGGCCGTTCGCATGTTGGCGACCACGGCGGCGCATTCGAGCAGGTCCCCTCGGTACTTGGGGAAGATCTTGCCGCGGCTCGAACCGCCGACATGGTGGCCCGAACGACCGACACGTTGGATGCCGCGCGCGACGCTTCGCGGACTCTCCACCTGGATCACCAGGTCGATGGCGCCCATGTCGATGCCAAGCTCCAGGCTGCTTGTGGCGATCAGCGCCGGAAGACGCCCCGCTTTGAGCTCCTCCTCGATCACGACCCGTTGCGCCGCGGCGAGCGATCCGTGGTGTGCGCGGGCCACCTCCTCCTGCGCCAGCTCGTTCAGACGCAACGCCAGTCGTTCGGCCAGTCGGCGGTTGTTGACGAACACCAGGGTGGACCGATGTGCGCGAATCAGGTCGAGCAAAGCGGGGTACATCGCCGGCCAGATCGAGTTGCGTTGTGGCGCGTCGCCCGGCACGTGCACCGGATCCGCGATGGTCGGCGCGCCAGGATTGGCGAGGTCCGCCATGTCGTCGACCGGGACCACGACCTCCAGATCGAGCGGCTTTCGTTGGCCGGCATCGACAATCGTGATGGGTCGCGGGCCGTCCGGTTCCTGCCCGCCGAGAAAACGGGCGATCTCCTCAAGCGGTCGCTGGGTCGCCGAGAGGCCGATCCGCTGTACCGGACCGTCTGAAGCATGCGTCAGGCGCTCCAGGCTGAGCGCCAGGTGGGCGCCGCGTTTGGTGGCGGCGACCGCGTGGATCTCATCGACGATCACGCTGGTCGCGCCGGCCAAGATGTCGATGCCGCGCGAGGTGAGCAGCAGATAGAGGCTCTCGGGCGTCGTGATCAGAATGTCCGGCGGTGTGCGAAGCATGCGTTGTCGATCACGCTGCGGCGTGTCACCGGTGCGCACGCCCACACTGATCGGTGGCAGCTCCAGCCCGTGGCGCCGCGCCGCGTCGGCGATTCCGACGAGCGGGCCGCGCAGGTTGCGTTCAACGTCGTAGTTCAGCGCCTTGAGGGGTGAGATGTAGATCAGCCGCCCGGTGGCGTCGCCGGCAAGGCGACGTGCCACGAGGTCGTTGATGCCCCACAAGAACGCGGCCAACGTCTTGCCGCTTCCGGTCGGTGCGACGATGAGCGTGTGGTCGCCCGCGGCGATGGCCGGCCATCCGATGCGCTGCGCGTCGGTGGGCGCGGCGAACGCACGCGCGAACCAATCGGCGACGACGGGGTGAAACGCGGCGGCGGGGGCGATCGCCATCCGCCCATCGTAGAGGGAACCTGCGTTCGGTGCCGCCACCCGAGTGGGGTGGGGCGGCCGCGATCATCCGCAGCCGCCGCCCCTGCCTTCGTCGCCGGCGCGCCTCGGTCATCCACTACGCGGGACGGTGCGGGCGGCATATGATCGCCGCATGCGAATCGTGATCTGTGGTGGCGGGCTCGTGGGGTTGACGCTTGGGCGCTTGTTGGCCCAGCGCGGGCAGGACGTCGTGATCCTTGAGCGCATGGCGCCAGGCGCGTTCATGCCACGTGGTTTCATGCTGGGCCATCACGGCTTCCCGGCGATGCAGGATCTCGGTCTCCTGGACGAGCTTCAGGCACGTGGCCGCGCCATCGGAACGCAGCCGGACGGTACGCCGGCTGCCGTGGCGGTCGATGTCGGCTGGTTGCTGCACCAGCTGGCAGACGGTGCGCCGGCCCGGTACGGAGTGAGCGTGAACGGGCTGGTGCACGACGGCGCGGGTCGGGTGACCGGAGTGCGCATCGAGTACGACGGCGGCGAGGAGGTGGTCGACGCCGACCTGGTGGTTGCCTGCGACGGTCGCAATTCGCGGGTGCGCCAGATGGCCGGGCTGACCGTCGACATTGAAACCACCGCCGAGGGCAAGATCGAGTGGATGAGCGACGTGCCGAGTCCGGTGTCGTTTGCGATGGCGTACATGTCGAACGGCGGCCATATCGGGCTGCTCAGCTGGCCCGAGGGGTCCTTCGGGTGGCGCACGACCGATCCGGTTGGCAAGGATGCGGCACTCGCGCCGGGCCGTGACGCGTTGATCGCGTCGTGGGAGCGGCTGCTGCCGGAAGCGGCCGATGCGGTCCGTGGTGTGCGATCGATGGACGAGGTCTTCTACGACCAGCCGCAGCTGCTTCGCTGCCCGAGGTGGTGGACTCCCGGTGTGGTGCTGATCGGCGACTCGGCGCACTTCTTCGGTCCCGAGACCGGGGCGAGTGCCGGTGTCGGAATGGCCGACGCACATGCGCTCACCCAGGCGATCGTCGCTCACGCAAACGACCCCGACGCCGCATGCGCCACCTATGAGACCTGGCGTGCACCGGCGGTCCGCCCGCTGGAGGCGATGGACCCGGCGCGGAGCCGGTGCGATCCGACCGCCATCGCGCCTGCCGCCCCGCACGAACGGTGGCCGCCCCCTGCTTGAGTCGCCCGACCGGTGCCGCGTCGGGGTCGTCTGAAAGAGTGCAGCCATGAAGTCCGGTCGCATGGTCATCGCGGTGCTCATGACGCTGTTCGGTGTCGCCTTCGGCGCGATGGCCGCCGTCGCGGTTTACGGCCACACACGTGTGCTCCGGCCGGCGACGTTTGCCGATCGTGTCGTCGCCTCGCTGAACGACGAGCACGTGCAGTCGCTTGTCAGCGCCAAGCTCACTGCCATCGTCGTGGAACGCGGCGGGACCGCCGTCGACTCGGTCACCGTCGAAACGGCGATCAATCGGGTTGTCGCGTCGCCCGCGTTGACGAAGGTTGCACGTACCCAGGCGGAGGCGGCTGAGCGGCGCGTCACCCAGGGCTCGGCCCGCGACTTCAGCGTGGACCTGGAATCGGCCCTGCCGCTGCTCGTTGCCCAGCTGCAGAAAATCGATCCCGCGCGTGCAGAGATGCTTCGCCGCGTCAGCGGTGCGCTGCCGGTCACATGGGAGCCGCCGGTCCGCGCAACGACGATCCGCCGTATCGTCGACACGGTTCGTGTCGTGGCCTTCGCAGCGCCCGTGCTGTCGGCACTTCTGTTGATCGTCGCCTTCGTGATCGCGCCGAAGCGTCGGCTGCTGCTGGCGTGGGCCGGAGTGCTCATGGTGGCGGGTGCGCTCGCCGGGCTGTACGCCATGCAGCGCCTGCGTTCGACGGCGATGGATCGCGTGCCCGGCGACGACGTGGCCTACGGGGCCATCTGGGACATCTTTGTCGAGGGGCTTCGCAGCTGGTGGATCGTCACGCTCGGAATCGGCGTGTTCGCGCTGGTCGTCGGGGTGCTTCGCCCGCTTCGTCGGTGATCGGGGCCGTGCAGCGGATGGTTTCACCCAGCGGCTGTCGAGCGCTCCGCACGGCCGACCATTAGTGTCCCCTCACGCAGTTGATCACAGAGAGGGGTCCACCAATGTCGTCGAATTCCACGCCACCCGACTCCAAAGACACGACCCGCGTCGTGATCGCCGCAGTCGCCGTCATCGCGGTGATCTGGTTCGCGTTCGCCAATCGCCAGCGCGTGAACATCAGCTGGTGGTTCTTCGATCGCCAGTCGCGCCTGATCTACGTGATTGTCGTATCCGCCGTTCTCGGTGCGCTTGCCGATCGCCTGCTGCTGTCGCGCAAGAAGAAGACCTGACGCACGTGACGGCGGTGGAGTACGACGATGTCATCGTCGGCGGCGGGCACAACGGGTTGGTGGCCGCCGCATATCTGGCGCGCGCCGGTCGTCGGGTGCTGGTACTTGAGAAGCGCGACCACGTCGGCGGCGCGGCGGTTTCCGCACAGGCGTTTGCCGGGATGCCCGCACATCTGTCGCGGTACGCCTACCTGGTGTCGCTCATTCCCAGGGCCATCATCGACGACCTTGGGCTCGAGATCCGTTTGGCGCGTCGACGGTATTCGTCGTACACACCACTTCCGGCCGATCCGACACGCGGACTGCTGATCGATCGCGACGACCCCGGTGCCACGGCGCAAGCCGCCGCGGGCTTGGGTGCCGACGGTTCGGCATGGGCCGGCTGGACGCAACTGTACGACCGGGTCGCGGCAGTTGCACAGCGCGTCTGGCCAACCTTCCTCGAACCGCTGCGTTCGATGGCCGACCTGCGTGTGCGTGCCGGGGACGATGATGTGTGGGACGCGCTGACCACACGGCCACTCGGTGATCTGCTTCGCCGATTCGTGCCACACGATCTGCTCGCGGGCATTGTCGCGACAGACGGCTTGATCGGCACCTTCGCCTCGGTCGACGATCCGTCGCTCATCCAAAACATCTGCTTCCTCTACCACCTTGTCGGTGGCGGAACCGGCGACTGGGATGTGCCGATCGGCGGGATGGGGGCGGTCACACGCGTGATCGCCGACGCGGCCGGTCGTGCCGGTGCCACGATTCGAACCGATGCGGAAGTGCTCGCCATCGACCCCGCCGGGTCGGTGCTCGTGGCGGGGCCCGCCGGACATGAGGTGGTGCGTGCACCGTCGCTTCTTGCCGGCTGCGCCCCCGCGGTGCTCGATCGCCTGTTGATCGGTGCCGGTGCGCAGCCGCTCGCCGACACGCATGCGACGCAGGGTGCGCAGCTGAAGGTCAACATGCTGTTGACGCGGCTGCCGCGTCTGCGCGACACCACGGTGGATCCGTCGGCCGCGTTCGCAGGGACGTTCCACATCAACGAGTCATTGGATCAGCTGGAGCGTGCCCATCGGCAGGCGGCCGGTGGAGCCATTCCCGATGTCCCCCCGTGCGAGATCTACTGCCATACCCTGTCGGACCGATCGATCCTGGGGGAGCCGCTTGCCGACAGCACGGCGCAGACGCTGACGCTCTTTGGTCTGCACATGCCGGCGGACCTGTTTCGCGCAGACAACGCCGGCGCTCGGCAGCGTGCGCTGGCTGCGACCCTGCGGTCGTTGAACGCGGTGCTCGCCGAACCGATCGAGTCGCTCGTGATGGTCGACGCCACGGGCGCGCCCTGCATCGAGGCACGCACACCGGTGGATCTTGAGAACGACCTGGACCTGCCCGGAGGCAACATCTTCCACCAGCCGCTGCAGTGGCCGTGGGCACAATCCGCCGCCGAGGTCGGTGCCTGGGGAGTCGAGACGCGGTACCCGTCACTCATGATTTGCGGCGCGGGTGCGCGACGTGGTGGAGGGGTTTCCGGAATCCCCGGCCACAACGCGGCGCAGGCGGTTCTCGCCCGCGGCTGAGTCGGGTGGTGCGACGCGCAGAAAGCACGGATGCGTGGCGGTGGTCGACGCGCAAGGCTTGACGTGACACATACGCATCTGGAGGGCCGACCGTTGACCGGGCCGTTGAATGAGACGTCGGGAACCCCGCATCCGCCGGATTGGACGGCGTCGCACCAGCTGCTGCAGCAGGAGATCCGAACAGAGATGCAGCGGCTCGTCAAGGACGAGCAGTGGCTCGCCGAGACCGACCGGCGCACCAGGATCGGCTGGGGGATGGCGCTGGCTGCACTCGTGCTCGGGGTCCTTGCCATCACGGCGATCGTGCTGAGTGTGGTTGCGATGAATCGCAACATCGATGCGGTGTCGAAAACGGGGCCCAAGAACAACACCGTGGGGGCCGGCGCGATCAAAGACGGAGCAGTTGGACCGAGCAAACTCGCTCCAGCCGCGGTGGGAACGGCGGCGATCGCAGATCGAGCGGTGACGGTCGGCAAGATCGCCCCGGGTGCGATCGACACGGCTGCGCTCGGCGCCAAGGCGGTGACCGGAGCGAAGGTCGCCGACAACGCGCTGACCGGGACACAGATCAACGAGGCGACACTCGGGCCGGTCAGGGCGGCGGGGAATGCGGTGAAGTTGGCCGGGTTGCCGGTCGGGTCATTCCTCACCGACGTGTCGGTCGTTCAGGTGCAGACGGTGCAAAGCACCTCCGCCGTGAAGGGACCACAAACCGCGCTTTGCCCCAGCGGAAGCTCGGTGATCGGTGGTGGTGCGGAGGTTGTGGGCGCGACCAACGTGGCGCTCGTGCAGAGCGCCGCGGTCGGACGGACGGGGTGGATCGCGACCGCGCGTCGTCAAAACAACGCCCGCATCACCTCATGGAAACTCGTCGTGCAAGCCATCTGCGGGACGTGGGGCAAGGGCTGACCACCAAGTTTCGTCAGCGGTGGTGCTGACGAAACGCGTCAGTGGGCGTGGTCGTGCTCATGGTCATGGGCGTGATCATCGTCATGGCTGCCGCAGTTGTTGGCGCACCCCGCACAGTTGCCGCTGCACTTGCCGGCGAGCGCCTCGCGAATCGCCGCGCCAGACTCCAACACGAGCACTTCGCTTGCGAGGATCGACGAGTCGTCGGCGGAGATCGCGCACACCGCATGTTTGACCTCGGCGACCCTGGGGGCGGCCACCGACAGCTCACGGACGCCAAGTCCCACAAGCACCTGTGCCAGGTCCGGCTCCGCGGCAAGCTCACCGCAGACCCCGACCCAGCGTCCGGCCCGGTTGGCCGCCTGACAGACGATCGCAATGAGTCGCAAGACGGCCGGGTGCGCCCCGTCGGCGAGTGTGGCCACCGCCGCATTGCCGCGCTCCGCCGCCAGCGTGTACTGGGTCAGATCGTTGGTGCCGATCGAGAAGAAGTCCACGTCCTTCGCAAGCAGATCCGCGCAGAGGGCGGCCGACGGCACTTCGATCATGATTCCGACCTGGAGCGCCCCCGCCGCAACGCCGCGCTCGGAAAGTTCCGCTCGGGCGAGGTCGAGCTGTTCGCGCGCAGCGAGCACTTCGTCGCGCGTTGCGACCATGGGAAACATGACGGCGATGCGGAAGTCGGCCGCCACGCGGAGCACCGCACGCAACTGGGTGCGAAAGAGATCGGGCTCGGCGAGCGACAAGCGAATGCCGCGGGTCCCGAGAAACGGGTTCTCCTCGTGGGCTTGATTCAGGTATGGCACCGGCTTGTCCGCACCGGCGTCGAGCGTCCTGATGATCAGACGACGTCCGTCGAGCGTTTTGGCGACGGCTCGGTAGATGGCCTCTTGCTCATCCTCATCCGGCGGGCGGTCACGGCCGGTGAAGAGGAACTCGGTGCGAAACAGCCCGACCCCGTCGGCGCCGGCATCGACAGCGGCCGCCACCTCGTCCGGACCGGCGATGTTGACAGCCACTTCAACCTTCTGACCATCGGTGGTCACCGCGGGCCGGTGAGCCGCCTCGGCGAATGCGGCCGCGCGGGCGGCGGCAGCTTCCTGCGTGGCACGTACGCGCGCAACGGTCTCGGCGTCCGGTCCGATCTTGATCGTTCCGGCGTCGCCGTCGACCAGCAGATCCTGATCTTCGCTGATGGACATGATCACCTCGCCGACATTCACCACGGCCGGCACGCCGAGCGCTCGAGCCAGAATCGCGCTGTGTGACGTGGGGCTGCCGGTGGCCACCGCGATGCCCTGGACGAGGGACAGGTCGAGCGATGCGGTTTCACCGGCCCCGAGCTCTCGTGCGATCAGGATCCCGGGGCCGCGCATGACGGCCGGACCGGATGGGGTGCCACCGAATTGCGCGAGGACACGCCGGCCGATGTCACGCACATCCTCGGCCCGAGCGCGCATGTACGCGTCGTCCATCGCGGCGAACCGTCCGGCGCCGGCCTCGACCGCCGCCTGCCACGCCTGCTCGGCGCGGGTGCCGGTCGCGATTGCGTCCAGGGCGGGTTCGATCAGCGCATCGTCGGCAAGCAGTGTGGTGTGGGCGTCGAGCATTTGCGCGTGCTCTTCGCCGACCTGTGCGGCGATCGACTCGCGCGCGAACCGGACTTCACGTCGTGCACGGTCCAACGCGTCGGTCAACGCTTTGGCCTCCACGGTCGGGTCGCCGGGCATGCGTGGCGCCGCAGGTGGGCGACGAAGTCGTCTGGCCGGGCCGATGGCAACGCCGGGGGCGGCGGCCATTCCTTGGAAGCTGCCGTCGGCTGCGAGTTGAAACGGCATCGCCATCGGGCGTCCTTCGGGCACCACCGTGGCAGCGGGTGCGGCAGCCTCGTCCGACTCGTTGAAGTTGCTCGCAGCCAGTGACTTGAGCGCCGTGACCGCCTCGGACGCCTGCGGGCCGCTCGCCCGCACGCGAATCACGTGGCCTTGGTGGGCGCCGAGCGTTGCGACGTCGGTCAGACTGCTCGCCCGTGCAGGCCCGGCGCCGCTGGTGAGGTTCTCGACCTGCACCGTCGCGTCGAACGCCCCGGCCACTTGCACGAACTTGGCCGCCGGACGCGCATGCAGGCCGTGTGCGTTCGTCACGGTCAGGTCGGCGGTGATCCAGTCACCGTCGGTGGGGGCTGCGGGCGTGCCGGGTGCTTCGGCGGGTGCCTCGTCGAGCTGCGTCTGCTTGCCGAGAAGGCCCGCCCGCGCCTCGCGCATGACATCGTCGATGGACTGGCCAAGCCCGGCGGAGACCGCTGCGGCGACTGCGCCCTCGACCACTGGCGCCGCACACAGACGGGTACGTGCCGCCACATCCGGGTCCACGAATTGCAGTGCCACCTCCGCCGACATGATCGCGCTGCCGAGGTCCATCAACACCAGCACGTCGCGGCCGTCACGCGCGACGGCTTCGATGGCTGCCGCCACCTTCATGGCATCGGTGCCGATGCCCGGCTCGGCGTCGATACCGCCGGCCGCCTCGATGGCGACCCCCTGCGCCATCTGGCGCGCCAGCTCCACGGCGCCGTCCGCCACCTTCGCGCTGTGGCTGACAATCACGATGCCGACCATCAGGACAGTCCGTATGCCCGGTGCAGCAGGGCGATCGGGTGAACGGTCTCGACGCCGGTGGCGGCACTGATCTGCCAGCGGCAGGTCTCGGAATCACAAACGGCAAGTGGTGGGTGCATGTCGCGCACCATAGAGAACAGCGGAGCGCCGACGGCCATCGCCACGTCGTACTTTTCGCGCTTCAGGCCATACGTCCCCGCCACTCCGCAACAAGCGACGTTGCTCTCCACCACGGTGACGCCCGGGATGAGCTTCATGAGCTCCACCGCGGGCGTGCCGATCCCGTGGCCGCGCAACTGGCACGGGGCGTGGTAGGGGATCGTCATCTCCATCGGCGCGAAGTCGAGTGGCAACGCTCCGTGGTCGTGCAGGTCGAGCAGGAACTCGCAGATGTCGAACGTTCGGGCACCGACGGATGCGAGCGCCGGGTCGTCGATACCGAGGATTTCGTGCGCCTCGCGCTTGAGCATCAGCCCACAGCTGGTGGAACTCGCCACGATCGGCAGTCCGTGCCCGGCGCCGTCGAGTGCATCCACGAGCGCATGGACATGGCTGCGGGCGGCGTCGAAGAGGCCGTTCGACTGCAGCGGCAAGCCGCAGCACCCCTGCTTAGGGGTCAGCACCCGATAGCCGAGGTGTTCGAGCACCTCCACGGTCATGCGGCCCGTCGCGACCTCGTAGAAGTTCGCGGCGCACCCGTGGAAGTAGACGATGGTGCCCCGTGTGGACGGCGCATGCTTGCGCCCGCGAAGCCAACGGCGCAGCGTCATGCGCGCGGCGTCGGGAAGTGGCGCGTTGCGGTGAATGCCGAGTGTCGCCGACATCACCCGGCGGGCGAGTCGGTTGTGAAGGACGGCGTTCGCGATTGGTGCGACGGGGGCGCTCAGCCTGCCGGTGACCATCGGTCGCGCGATCAGGCGATCGCGGAACGCGATTCCCTTGCGGGTCTTCATCTCGTGACGCGCCTGGGCGTTGATCTCGGCGATCTTCACGTCCTGGGGACAGACGTGGGTGCAGATGCCGCATCCGGAGCAGTAATCCAAGGAGATGTCCACGGTGGTCCCGGATTCACGAAAGCGTTCCCCTTGCGGACCCACGTATTTGGGTCCGGGAAAGAGCGGGGTGACCGCGGCGACCGGGCAATGCGCTTCACATACGGTGCACTTGACGCAGTGATCCAGACTTGCGCGCATCTCGTCCTTCATGACCCATCCTTGATGATCGTGTCCGCGGCGCGAACCGCCGTTGCGATGGCAATGCCCTCGCCTGACTTCTCCCGCCAACGGCTGGCGCCGCCGATGATTCCTCCCGCAACGACGAGGTTGTCGAAGACTCCGTTGCCATGCGAATCCACCGGTCGCATGGCGCTGTCGACGGCGACGCCCGCCCGAAAGAGCGGGTGGTCGGCCCAGTAATCGGCGCTCACGAACGGGTCGTCGGGAACATCGGCGAGCGGCAGGTCGAACACCGGTTCACGGATGACGCCGTAGGAATCGACGTCGATGGCGCCGCTTTCAAAGCCGCCCGGCGCGAACACCACCCACGGCGACCGTGTGAGACGGAGCCTGCCGGCGGTGTCCGTTTGCAAACCGGTGATGCGCGCGCCGTCGCGCGTTGCGCCGACGACGCGTCCCCCCATGACAAAGCGCACACCGGCCGCCTTGGCATGGGCGGTCAGCGATGCGTTCATCCGGATGCCCGGCACCGACGGGGGCGGCAGGGGAATTTCGAACACCGGTCGCCCGACGCGTGCCTGAAGCGTCGACCATGCGGTGTGTGGATCGGCGAGACCGAGAACTGCCGGAACACCGATCACGTGGTCGTCGTCGGTCAGCTCACGTGCCACCGCGTCGGCGAAGCGCACGAGGGTGGAGGAGTCATCGAGCGCACGGGCTGCGACGACCCCGCTGCTGTCGATCTCCCCGTCGCGGAACACGAAGTCCACGTGCGCAGCGCGTGCCGTGACGCGGCCGCCCGCGGGAAGGTCGGTGCGCGACAGGTTGTCGGCGATCAGTCCCGGGTACATGTCCTTCAACCGACGCAGTCCGACAATGGCCACGCCCGCCCCGTCGCGCAGGTCGCCGGCGGACATGGACGGTGGCATGAGCGCGGTGGGACGCAGCGCACCAACGGCGGTTGGCAGATGCACATTGGTTTGCAAGGAGCCGACAAGTTCGTTGGGGCCGAGCACCTCGGCGAACCATTCCACCGCGCCGCGAACACCGTCGCCGCCCAGGTGATGGTAGGGGTGCGCATGGTGTGCGTCTGCGGCACGGTCGATCGCCTCAAGCGGCCGATGCACGCGGTCCGGCGAGTAGCCGAGCAAGTCCACGGTTCCCTGCGAAAGTTGCAGTCCGCCGACACCGGCTGAAAGGAGCGTGACCGAGCGACCCGCGTGTGCGAGGCGAATGGCGGCGGTCAGTCCGGCGAGTCCAGCACCGACGACGACGACGTCGCTCATCGGTTCACCTCCGTCGCAGTCGGCAGATGCTCCACGTCCAGGGTTCCGTCGAAGATCCACTTGTCGAGAACCGTCTGATGCACCTGGTCGCCATGCAGGATGGTGTGCAACCCGATCCACCGGTTGGTGAGGAACAGTCGCAGTCGTTCGTTTGCGCGCTCCACGTCGAGCGCGCCGATCTCGTGGCCGATACCGGTTGCGCGCATCGAACAGAACCCGCCTTGGCAGGGACCCATGCCAAGGCGCTTCTGGCGGCGGATGTCGTCAAAGCTCGCCGTCGGTGTTTCGGTCAGGTGGGCTTCGATCATCGATCTGGTGACGAGTTCGCACTCGCAGATGATCGGGTCGTCGAGCCGGTCGGCTTCGCGGTCGGCGAGGCGGTGCCCGATGGTGTAGTTGCGCCCCTCGCGCGCCGTGGGCATCACCTCGTCACCGGTGCGGCACGGGCGGCTGTCGCCAAGTTGGTCGCACATCTGGTCGACCACGACTTGCGCCATCAGCCGGAACGTCGTGGCCTTGCCGCCGGAGATCGTGAGAAAGCCCCGGACGCCATCGCGTTCCAGATGATTGAACGCGGCCATCCCGCGACTCATGTGCCTCGTGTCATCGGCGGCCACTCGCGTGTCTTTGACAAGGGGTCGGGCGCCGGCCCATGCGTGCAGCGCCCGGGACTGACGGAACCCCGGCACCAGCACCTCGCCTGCGTCGAGCATCTGCTGAACCTCGTTGCGCGGGATCGGCAGATCGTCCGGACTGTCCACCTTGGTGTCGGTGGTGCCGATGACACAGACGGTGTGGATCGGGACGATGATGTCGCCGTCGCCGGGCGGGTCGCATCGGTTGACGACGGTATTGACGAGGCGATGGTTCATCGCGACCATGACGCCGCGTCCCGGCACCACCTGCACGTCCGGGCATCCGGCCATGTCGGCGATCTGTCCGGCCCACACACCGCCGGCGTTGATGACGAACCCGGCCTCGATTCGCACCTGGCCGCCGTGCACGTCGTCGCGGCACACGACGCCGCAGACGCGGTCGCCGTCGCGCAGCACGTCGGTCACCCAGTGATAGGTCAACACCCGTGCGCCATATTCCTTTGCGGAGTGCACGTTGGCCCAGATCAACTTCCACGCGTCCACGGAGCCGTCGTTGACGGCGAAGGCGCGACTGATTTTGGGGTTCAAGCGCGGCTCGCGGCGCAGGGCTTCGGCAATCGCGATTTCCTGAACCGGGACGTTTGCGGCCACGCACGCGGTGTGGAATTTGTCGGCGTACTCCGGGTCGTCCATCGGGGTGGTGACGAACAATCCGCCGGTCTGCTCAACCGCGTCGGCGGCGATCCGGCTGAGGATCGCGGTCTCTTGTGCACACTCGGTGGCGGAGCGCGGGTCGG
>Ga0209023_10002564_pt1 | contig 22483 bp, 23 predicted proteins | sample LakOneMetagenome_FD_187468 | JGI IMG/M metagenome (GOLD analysis project Ga0209023, IMG submission 187468) | Freshwater and sediment microbial communities from Lake Erie, Canada (SPAdes) (version 2) | ecosystem: Environmental > Aquatic > Freshwater > Lentic | place: Lake Erie, Canada...
GGCCATCGAGGTCTCCTACGACGGCACCTACGAGCTCGACGAGGAGGTGCTGGCCGACGGCTCCAAGCTGGACCAGCACTTCAGCTCCATGGGCGGCTGGATCGCCTCGACGTTGGTGCGCCTCGGCGACCTCACCTTCGAGTTCCTCGCCCCCGAAGACCTCGACGACTGAAAGTTGGAGATCCCCATGACCGACGTCGTGCTCTACGAGGTGCGAGATCGCATCGCCACCATCACCCTCAACCGTCCCCAGGCCCGCAACGCCCTGTCGCGCGAGGTCATCAAGGGCCTGCGCGCCGCGGTGCGCGACGCCCAGGGCGACGACGCGGTCGATGTGTTGATCCTCACCGGCTCGGACCCGGCGTTCTGCGCCGGCCTCGACCTCAAGGAGCTGGGGTCCGGGAGCGGCGAGCTGGCCGACACCGCCCCCACCGCCGCCACCCCCATCGCCGAGCGCGGCCCGCTGCCTCCCGGCCCGAAGCCGGTCATCGGGGCGATCAACGGCGCAGCCATCACCGGGGGCTTCGAGCTCGCCCTGGCGTGCGACTTCCTCGTGGCGTCGGATCGAGCCCGGTTCGCCGACACCCATGCCCGGGTGGGCATCCAGCCGTGGTGGGGCCTCACCGTGCTGCTCCCCCAGGCGATCGGCATCCGTCGGGCACGCGAGATGAGCGCCACCGGCAACTTCTGCGACGCCCAGCGAGCGCTGGACTGGGGCCTGGTCAACCACGTCGTCCCCCACGACGACCTGCTGTCGTTCACCCGCGGCCTGGCCGCCGACATCGCGTCGAGCGACCAGCGGGCCGTCCGCCAGATCTACCGCACCTACGCCGAGGGCTCCCGGGGCAGCGTGGGCGAGGCGTGGCTGGTGGAGTCCGACGTGGCGGCCGAGTGGCAGGGCAAGGGCCTCGACCCCGACGAGATCGAACGCCGTCGCCAGGGCGTGGTCGACCGAGGTCGGACCCAGCTCGGCTGACCCGCCGACCCGATCAGGGGGTCGTGGTGGAGCTGCTCTTGTCGGACACCGACGACTCCTGCCCGCACACCACCGCGGTCTGGAACCCCGCAGGGGTGAACCGGCTCAGCGGCGTCCCGCTGACCACCCGGTTGACGTGGAGCTGGGTGGCCTTGTAGCGGATGCCGAGCGGTGTGCCGAGGCGGCGGAACGCCACCAGGCGCAGGACGGCTCCCGCAGGCGGCTGGTGGTAGGCGGTGGTGACGGTGAACCCGGTGGGAGCCACGCCGACCACGAACGATGCCATGGGCGTGGGCGGACCGGAGACCTCCCAGTACGGCTTGGAATCGGCGTCCCACAGAACGATCCGGGTGATGGACCCGGCGGCGCAGTCCGGGATGTGGGCCAGCTGGAACTGGCCGGCCTGCTCGACGCCCATGGGGGCGCCCCAGGTGTCGTCGCCGAGCTGGTCCTTGGGCACCTCGGGTAGCACCGCAGCCACGTGCCGAGCAGCCGACACGGTGAGGACGGCGATCCCGACGAGGACCACCACGAACACCAGGAACGACGGCCCGCGGCGTTGCCACCAGTGGTTCGACGAGGTGGAGACCGGGACAGCCATGAAGTCTACGTTCGCACACGCGCCCCTGGGCCGAGGACCCAGGGCGCGCGCAGCCGACGCGGTCAGCCCACGCGGTCGGCCGTGACGGCGTCCAGGTCGAGGTACTCCTCCGACGTGTCGGCCCAGTCCTCGAACTGGGTGACCCCGAGGGTGTCGAACCGGGACCGCAGCCAGCCGTCGTTGGCGTCGAGCAAGCCGAGCTTCTTGCAGTTGGGGACGATCTTGGAGAACAGCAGCTGCTGGAACGGATCCTGGTTGCGGTCGCCGACCTGGATGATCGGGATGATCACCTTGGGGTCCACGCCCATCTTCTGCCACACCTCCTGCTGCATGAACCGGTCACGCATGCGCACGGCGGCCTCGAAGGCGAACTCCTGGCGCTCGAGCAACTCCGCCTCGCTCAGGTCCTCGTAGTACTCCCGCAGCGAGAGCACGCCGAAGGCGACGTGGCGGGCTTCGTCGGCCATCACGTACTTCAGCAGCTTCTGTAGCAGGGGGTCCGGGGTCATGCGCTGGGCGAAGCCGAAGGCAGCGAGGGCCAGCCCCTCCACCATCACCTGCATGCCGAGGTAGGTCATGTCCCACCGCGAGTCGGCGATGATGTCGTCGAGCAGCAGGCCCAGGTGGACGTTGATCGGGAAGTGCCCATCGAGCTTGGTGTCCAGGTACTTGGCGAACACCTCGACGTGGCGGGCCTCGTCCATGACCTGCGTGGCGGCGTAGTACTTGGCATCGATCCACGGCACCGTCTCCACGATCTTGGCCGTGCACACCAGGGCACCCTGTTCGCCGTGGAGGAACTGGCTCAGGCTCCAGTTCTGGATGTTGAGCCCGAACTCGATCCACTCCTCGTCGCCCCAGGTGGCCAGCGGCGAGCGGGAGATGTCGATGCCCTTGGCCTCGAACATCTGGAGCCGGGGCTCGATCATGTCGCGGGCTTGCTTCTCGCGGTCCTGCTCGATGGACCAGTCGAGGTCGGTCTCACCGTTCCACTGGGCGTGCTTGGCCTTCTCGTAGAGCTTGTTGAGGGCCGGGCGGGCACCCTTCTCGTAGTCCCAGGTGAAGATGGCATCGGCGTTGTCCCGGACGACGTGGATCGCCTCGTCGGCATCGGCCCGCTCCACCGACAAGATGGCCAGGAGGTCGTCGACGTGATCTCGGCCGAGGATCTCGGCATCGGTGGTCATCTGGCTTCGAACCTCATGGTGTGGGGCCTTCCAGCGGGGTGGTGGCGAACATCTCGGGATCACCCACGGCTCGCAGGAGCCGGGCGATGAGCATCTCCCACGACGTGGTGTCGGGCAGCGCCAGGTCGGTCACCTCGAGCAGCAGGAACCCGAGGCCGACGGCGTGGCAGAACGTGACCAGCGCGTTGGTGTCGAGCTCGGAGTCGATGCCGCCCGACGCCTTGGCCGCGTCGACGATGCGGGCCAGCCGCTCGTGGCGGTCCGCCATGCGCTGGTTGAGCATCTCGGCCACGTCGGCCTCGTGACGGGCCGCGGTGAACGACTCCAGCAGCAGGCCCGAACCGTGGCCGTCGCGGGCATCGCCGTTGGAGCGGTCGACCAGGTGGCTGCCGGCGATGCGAAGGATGTCCTCCATGCGCCCCTGGAAGCGGTGGTCGGTGAAGAGCGACTCGAACTCGCCGGCGGTGGCGTGATCGATGGCTTCGGCCAGCAGCTCGGCCTTGCCCCGGTAGCGGGAGTAGATCGCGCCGGTGGTCACGCCGGCGCGACGAGCGATCTCCGCCACCCGCGCCCCGGCGTAGCCCCGTTCGGCGAACTCGGCGGTGGCGGCGGCGAGGAGCCGAGAGCCGAGCGGATCGTCGTCGGCCGCGTCGGCGTCGCTCGTCGGAACGACACGGAGCGGCGAGGCAGGCACGGCCCCACGATAACGACCGTTATCGTGAGTGGCAATGGAACCTCTCCTGACCTTCCGGGCCATGGCGGTGGCCGACCTCGACGATGTCCGTCGATGGCTGGCAGAACCGCACGTGGCGGAGTGGTGGGACGAGGCCGACGAGATCTTCGACGCCGTCCTGCACCCCGGGGACCCGCAGATCCCGGGGGTGCCGGTGAGCCCATGGGTGTTCGACGTCGACGGTCGACCGGCGGGCTTCATCCAGTGGTACCGCGTCGAGGCCGACGAGTACTACCCGGGCCTGGACATCCCCGTCGAGACCGTCGGCATCGACCTGTCCATCGGGGAGCTGGAGCTGGTGGGGGTCGGCATCGGTCGCCGGGTGCTTCCGGCCTTCATCTCCGAGGTCGTGCTGCCCGCGGTCCCGGGGTGCACCGAGGTCTGGATCGACCCTGACCTCACCAACCAACGGGCCCGCCGGGCCTACGCCGCCGCCGGGTTCGTCGACACCGGGATCGATCTACCCGACCCCGACAACCCCGAAGGTGGGCGCCGGTTGATGCGCCAGCCCGCGCCGTCGGCCCGCCTTCGATCCGTGGCCGTCTACTGCGCCTCGGCTCCCGGCCTCGACCCGGTCTACGCCGACGCCGCCCGAGCGCTCGGCACCGAGATCGCCCGCCGCGGCCTGAACCTGGTGTACGGCGGCGGGCACGTCGGCCTCATGGGCGTGGTGGCCGATGCCGCCCTGGGCGCCGGCGGCGAGGTGACCGGTGTGATCACCCAATACCTCTGGGATCGAGAGGTCGGCCACGGCGGACTGACCGAGCTGGTGGTGGTCGACTCCATGCACGACCGAAAGCTGGCCATGTCGGACCGAGCCGACGGGTTCATCGCCCTCCCCGGCGGGCTCGGGACCATGGAGGAGCTCTTCGAGGTGGTCACCTGGACCCAGCTCGGCCTGCACCAGAAGCCCGTGGCCCTGCTCGACGTCGCCCAGTTCTTCCAGCCCCTGCTGACGTTCCTCGATGGTGGGGCCGCCGCCGGGTTCATCCGACCCGAGCACCGAGCTCTGGTGATGGTCGACGATGACCCGGCCGGCGTCCTGGACCAGCTGGCGGCATGGGTCCCGAGACCGTCGGCGGAGTGGCGAGGTGCGGACCAACGCTGACCCACCAGGGCGAGCTACATGCCCTGGAGGATGGCCTTGGTGGACGAACATCCCAGGCGGGTAGCCCCGGCGTCGAGGAAGGCCAACGCCGTCTGGGTGTCGCGGATGCCACCGGCCGCCTTGACCCCGAGCCGACCATCGACCGTGGCGGCCATGAGCTCCACTGCGGCGAAGGTGGCACCCCCTGCCGGATGGAAGCCGGTGGAGGTCTTCACGAAGTCGGCGCCGGCGGCCTCGGCCACCTGGCACGCGGTGACGATCGGCTGCGGCCGGCCGAGCCAGCCCGACTCGATGATCACCTTCAGCACCACGTCGGGCGCGGCAGCGCGGACCCGGGCGATGTCGGCTCCGACCTCGTCCCACATCCCCGAGGAAGCCAGACCGAGGTCGATCACCATGTCGAGCTCGTCGGCTCCATCGGCCACGGCCTGGGCCGCCTCCGCCGCCTTGGCCGCGCTGCGGTGCGCTCCGGTGGGGAACCCGATCACGGTGACCACGGCGATCTCCGCCGGCAGGCCGTGCGGGCCGAGAGGCAGGCGGTTGGGCGGGATGCAGATGGCCCCCACGCCGAGCTGGGTCGCCTCACCGCAGAACAGAGCGATCTGCCCCGGTGTGGACTCCGCATCCAGCTTGGTGTGGTCGATCATCCGAGCCAGGCCAGCGCGATCCATGCCGATCAGCCTGCCAGCTCGAGCCGCCGAATCCGCCGGCCGACGCCGTTCGTTCCGAGAGCCGGGTTGTTCAGGGGTGAACGCTGAGGCTCTCAGAAACGAACCGGGTCAGGACGTCGGAGGTGGCGGCGGAACCCCGGGCTCGGGCGGCGACGAGGCCTCCCGACTCGTCGGCCACCGGCTCCACCACCTCGACGTAGGCCTTGAGCTTGGGCTCGGTGCCGCTGGGACGCACGATCACCCGCGCTCGTTCGAGATGGAGGACCAAGACGTCGCTGGGCGGGAGGTGGCGAGCCTCGTCGCCGTGGAGCAGGTCGACGATCGAGAGCACGGCCCGACCGGCGACCTCGGTGGGCGGGTCGGCCCGGAACCCGGCCATCACCTCGGTCATGGCCCCCAAGCCGCCCTCGAAGCGGACCGACCGCTGCCCGGTCGCGTGCAGCCCGTGCCGACGGGCCAGGTCGTCGAGCACGTCGAGCACGGTTCGGCCCTGAGCAGCCAGCACCGCCACCACCTCGGCGAACAGGAGGCCAGCGGTGATCCCGTCCTTGTCACCGACCAGGTCGCCGACGCAGAACCCCAGCGCCTCCTCGTACCCGAAGCCGAGTCGCTGACCGGGTCCGGGGGCTCGGCTCACCCACTTGAACCCGGTGAGGGTCTCGACGTAGGGCACCCCGGCGGCCGCAGCGATCTTGCCCAGGAGGGTGGACGACACGATGGTGGTGGCCAGCACCGCGTCGGGTCCGATCCGATCGGTGCGGAGGAGGTGATCGGCCAGGATCACGCCGATCTCGTCGCCCCGCAGGGCCCGCCAGCCAGTGGACGACGTGGACACGCCCAGCGCCGGGTCGGGCACGGCGACGCCCAGTCGGTCGGCATCGGGGTCGTTGGCCAGCAGCACCTGGGCGCCCGACGACGCGGCGAGGGCGAGGCCGTGATCGAGCGCGCCCGGCTCCTCCGGGTTGGGGAACGCCAACGTGGGGAACGCCGGATCGGGCTGAGCTTGGTCGGCCACCTCCACCAGCCCGTGGAGTCCGGCGGCATCGGCCACCCTGGCGAAGACCGCGGTGCCGACACCGTGCATCGCGGTGTGAGCCACCATGACCCCACCGAGCGCGCTCGGACCCACGAGCCCCACCGCAGCGTCGACGTAGGCGGCGATCACGTCGTCGCCCAGACGGACCAGGTCGGGGTCGTCGGGGCCGGTGCGAGGCACTGCGGTGGCGCGCACGACGTCGGCCATGGCCGAAGCGATGCGGGCGTCGTCGGGGGCCACGATCTGACGACCCGATCCGTCGTAGACCTTGTACCCGTTGTCGACCGCGGGGTTGTGGCTCGCCGTCACCATCACCCCGGCCGCGGCACCGAGGTGGCGAACCGCGAACGCCGTCACCGGGGTCGGCAACGGACCGGGGAGCACCAGGGCGCGTACCCCGGCGGCGGCGAACACCTCGGCCGAGACCTCGGCGAACTCTGCCGACCGGTGCCGGGCGTCGAACCCGATGACCACGCCGCGCGCCGACACCTCACGGCGAGCGGCCGGGTCCGAGCCCGCACCATCCAGCAGCCACTCGGTGATGGCCGCCGCGGCCCGCACCACCACCGCCAGGTTCATCCGATGGGGGCCGCCACCCAACCGGCCCCGCAACCCGGCCGTGCCGAACGCCAGCACCGGCCCGAACCGATCGACCAGATCAGCGGCGGCGGCGGCACCGTCGGCGTCGGGGCGGTCGGCCGCGTCGAGCAGGTCGGACAGCTCCTCGCGGGTGACCGGGTCGGGATCGTCGGCGATCCAGTCGAGGACCCGCTCCCGGACCTGCTCGGTCCACCCCGCGACCTCGGTCACAGGCTGGGCACGACGGCGGCGATCAGGTCGCCGGTGGAGAGCGCGGCGGATGCGGCCACGTCCAGCACGTCGGCGTGATCGAGCGCCTCACCCGACAACCCGGCGGCCAGGTTGGTCACCAGCGAGAACGCCAGCACCTCAGCACCGGCGTGCACCGCGGCGATGGTCTCCAAGACGGTGGACATGCCCACCAGGTCGGCACCGAGTCGGCGAGCCATGTCGACCTCGGCCGGCGTCTCGTAGGTGGGCCCCAGGAACCCGGCATAGACGGCCTCGGCCAGGTCCGGGGCGGCTGCTCGGGCCAGACCGCGGAGTCGGGCCGAGTAGGCGTCGGTCATGTCGGGGAACCGCGCGCCCAGTCGATCGTCGTTCGGGCCGAGCAACGGGTTGGTGCCGGTGAGGTTGATGTGGTCGCTGACCAGGACCGCTTCGCCCACGCCGAGCCCAGGGCGAATGCCACCGCAGGCGTTCGTGAGCACCACGACGGAGCAGCCGGCCCGCACGGCCGTGCGGATGCCGTGGACGACGGTGGCCGGCCGGTGGCCCTCGTAGAGGTGGGTCCGACCCGTGAACGCCAGGAGGTGGCGGTCACCGCACCGGATGGACCGGACGGTGTCGCCGTGCCCGGCCACGGCCACCGGCGCGAACCCGCCGAGCTGGGCCAGCGGGATCTCGGCCACGGTCGTGCCCAGCCGGTCGGCGGCCGGCTTCCACCCCGAGCCCAGGACCACGGCCACGTCGTGGCGGTCGACGCCGGTGAGCGAAGCCAACCGGACGGCCGACGCCTCGGCCGCGTCGAACGGCTGGAGGATCGGGTCCGGCTCCGCGCTCACCACGTCAGGTCCCGGCCACGTCAGGCGGAGGCGTCGAGCATCTGGGCAAGGGAGATGCCGGGGCGCGGGCCAAGGTGGCCGATCACCGCAGCGGCGGCCAACGACCCGAGCCGACCGCTCTCGGCCAGGGACCGGCCGTTGGTCCAGCCGAACAGGAACCCGGCGGCGTAGAGATCGCCGGCACCGGTGGTGTCCACCAGGTGGGGCACGGGGTGAGCCTCCACCACCACCAGATCATCGGCGGTCACCACCACCGACCCCTCGGCGCCACGGGTGACGGCAGCCAGCTCGCACTGGCCCCGGACGGCGTCGACGCCGGCGTCGAACGAGTCGACCCCGAACAGGATGCGGATCTCGTCCTCGTTGGCGAAGAGGATGTCGACGCCGTGGGCCACCAGTTCGAGGAAGTCGTCGCGGTGACGCTCCACGCAGAAGCTGTCGGAGAGGGTGAGGGCCACCTTGCGGCCTGCGGCGTGGGCGGTGTCGGCCGCCACCCGGAAGGCCTCCTTGGCCTCTGGGCGATCGAACAGGTAGCCCTCCAGGAACGTGACGGCGCCGGACCGGATGAGGTCCAGGTCGAGGTCGGCCGGACCGAGGGTGGCCGACGCGCCGAGGTAGGTGTTCATGGTCCGCTCGCCGTCGGGTGAGACCACGATCATGCAACGACCGGTGGGGTCGCCGTCGGGCGCCTTGGCCGACCTGAAGTGCACGCCCAGCGAGTTGAGGTCGTGGGCGAACGACGTGCCGAGGCCGTCGTCTTTGACCCGGCCGATGTAGGCGGCCCGCCCGCCGAACGAGGCCACGCCCGACAAGGTGTTCGCCGCCGAACCGCCCGACGCCTCGGTCTTGGCACCCATGGCGTCGTAGATCAGCTCGGCTCGTTCGGTATCGATCAGCGCCATCGATCCCTTGACCATCTCGAGCTTGTCGAGGAAGGCCTCGTCCTCGGTGCTCAAGACGTCGACGAGGGCGTTGCCGATGCCCACCACGTCGAAATCGGTGCCGGTCAGGTCCACAGGAGCGCTCACAAGGGCGAAACACTACGGTAGACAGACCTCATGGACCGACCGAGCACACCCCATCGGGCCCGGATCACGGCCGCAGCCCTGCTTCTCGCCACCACCGCGCTCCTGGGCGCATGCAGCTCCAGCGGCGGCAGCGACGCTGCCTCGGACACCACTGCAGCGGGCCAGATCACCAGCACCACGGCGGCGGGGTCGAGCACCACGTCGACCACCGGCTCGAGCACCTCCACCAGCACCACCGTCACCACCAGCACCACCACCCCAGGGGCCACCACCGTCCCCACCACGGGGCCGAAGGGCCAGACCACACCGGGCCTCGGCTCCCTCCCCGAGGGCACGCACTACGGCTACTTCACCGGGGTCACCGACGGTCAGGTGGAGGGCCAGCAGGTGCAGATCGTGTCGTTCGACAAGGTCGACTTCCTCACCGGCGATGCTGCGGTCAAGGCAGCCATCGCCCACGGCGATGCCCCGGCCGGCGCCACCTCGATCGACGACGACTACTACATCGTCAACGACAACAAGCTGATCCGCCTGCTGCCGGTGATCCCCGACGGTGTCGTGTCGGTCATCCACGACGGTTCCACCGAACCGGTCCCCGGATCCATCGACGAAGCGGTCACCACCCCCGGTCTGTACAAGATCGAGGTGGTGGTGGTTCGAGGCGTGAGCCTGATCACCGCCACCGAAGGCGTCTTCCTCCCCTGATCACCTGCTTCTCGTTGCACCGAGAAGCAGGCGCACGAGGCGCCGGTAGCCTCGCCGGAACCTGTCGCTCACCGAGGAGCCTCCGTGCCCGAGCACGACCCCAACCGCCTTCCGCTCACCGTGACCCCGTCGCACTACGACCTGGCCCTGGCGCCCGATCTCGACGCCGCCACCTTCACCGGCCACCAATCGGTGGAGGTCGAGGTCCACGAAGCGGTGGACCACCTGGTGCTGCACGCCCTGGACCTGGACATCACCGAGGCGTGGCTCCAGCAGGGCGCCGTGCGCCTGGACATCACCGTGGCGTTCGACGCCAAGGCCGAGACCGCCACCCTCGCCCTGGCCGGCACGGCCCAGCCTGGAGCCTGGACCCTGCACGCCGCCTTCGCCGGCGAGCTCAACGACAAGCTCGTGGGCTTCTACCGCTCAACCTTCACCGACGACGCCGGCCAGACCCGCACCCTGGCCACCACCCAGTTCGAGTCCACCCACGCCCGGCGCGCCTTCCCGTGCTGGGACGAACCGCGGTTCAAGGCCAGCTTCGCCATCACCCTCGACGTGCCCGACGACCTCCTCGCCGTGTCCAACGCGGCGGAGATCTCCTCCCAGGACCTGGGCGGAGGTCGGCGGAGGGTTCGCTTCGCCACCACCATGGTGATGTCCACCTACCTGGTGGCCTTCGTGATCGGCCCGCTGGAGGCCAGCGACCCGGTCGATGTCGACGGTGTCCCGCTCCGGGTGATCGCCCCCATCGGCAAGGCCGACCTCACCCCGTTCGCCCTCGAGGTGGGGGCGTTCTCCCTGCACTTCCTGGCCGACTGGTACGCCATCCCGTACCCGGGCGACAAGCTCGACCTCATCGCCATCCCCGACTTCTCCTTCGGGGCCATGGAGAACCTGGGCTGCGTGACGTTCCGCGAGACCGCCCTGCTGGTGGATCGGGAACGGTCCACCCAGGCCGAGCAGCAGCGCGTGGCCGACGTCATCGCCCATGAGATCGCCCACATGTGGTTCGGCGACCTGGTGACCATGTCGTGGTGGAACGGCATCTGGCTCAACGAGGCCTTCGCCACCTTCATGGAGATGCTCACCACCGACGCCTACCGGCCCGAGTGGGAGCGCTGGGTCGACTTCGGCCTGTCGCGCTCCGCCGCCTTCGACACCGACTCGCTGTCCACCACTCGGCCCATCGAGTACGAGGTGGCCACCGCGGCGGAGGCCGAGGGCATGTTCGACGTGCTCACCTACGAGAAGGGGGCGTCGGTGGTCCGGATGCTCCAGCAGTACCTCGGCGAGGACCGCTTCCAGGCCGGCATCCGGGCGTACCTGAGAGCCCACTCCTACGCCAACACCGAGACCACCGACCTGTGGGATGCCATCGAGGAGGCCACGGGGGAGCCGGTGCGCCAGATCATGGACTCGTGGATCTTCCGCCCTGGCCACCCGGCCATCAGCGTGGCCACCGCGGCCGACGGCTCCAGCGTGACCGTGCGCCAGAACCGCTTCTCGTTCGCTCCCGACCCCGCCGCGGGCATCACCATCCCCGTCGACGAGCCTCGCTCGGTGCCGGTGGTGCTGCGCCTCGGCCACGGCGACGACACCTCGCTGCGCCGCATCTTGTTGGACCAGGCCGAGGACACCTTCCCCCTGGAGCACGCGCCGGACTGGATCGTCGGGAACCACCAGGGCAACGGCTTCTACCGGGTGGAGCTCAGCGACGTCGACCTGGCCGCGGTGGGCTCACGGGCCCTCACCGACCTGGCCGCCATCGAGCGCTACGGCCTGGTGGAAGACGAGTGGGCCCTCGTGCTCGCCGGCCGCGGTTCGGTCGCCCGCGTGCTCGGCCTGCTGCGAAACCTGGCCGCCGAGACCGACCTGTCCGTGTGGCAGCGCATCATCGGCGTGCTCGGCGCCCTGGACCGGGTCACCGCCAGCGGCGACGAGCTGGCCGGCTGGGTGCGGGCGCTGCTCGGCCCCGCGCTGCGCACGCTCGGCCAGACCCCGTCGCCCGGCGAGTCCGAGCGCACCCGGGCCCTGAGGGCGGCGCTCACCGAGGCCTTGGCCCGCGTGGGACGCGACCGGGAACAGATCGATCTGGCCACCGCGCACTTCGCCGCCCTGGGAACCGACCCCGATGCCGTCGACGCCGACCTGGCCGATGCCGTGGTCCGGGTGGTGGCCGCCTCGGCCGACAACGACACCTGGGAGGAGCTCCGCCAGCGGGGTGCGGCCGCCCGCACGCCGCAGGATCGCCTCCGCCACCAAGGTGCGCTGGCCGACACATCAGACGTCTCGCTCGTGCTCCGCTTCTGCGAGCTCATCCTCACCGACGAGGTCCGGACCCAGGACGCGCTGTTCCTGCTGTGCCGGGCCCTTCGCAACAAAGGAGCCACCGCCGACGTCTGGCACTTCATCGTGGATCACTGGGACGAGCTCACCAGCCGGTTCCCGTCGGCTTCGGTCCCTCGACTGCTCGAAGGCATCCGCGGCGTCACCGACCGAGGCCTCGCCACCGAGATCGCCACGTTCCTGGCCGACCACCCGGTGCCGCAGGGGACCACGGTCCTGCGACAGCACCTCGAGCGGATGTGGGTCACGGTGGCGCTCGCTGACCGGGCGCCCGCAGAGCTCGCCGACGCGTTGGCGTGATCCAACCCGGTCGACCGTCCGTCACGGTCTTCGCCGTCGAGGACACCTCCGTCCAGGTGGTGTGGCGAAACCTTGCCCAGGGACCGCTGCGGCTGGCGGTACGCCACACCGACGTGGCGGTCGACGTGGTGCTGCACGAGGCGCCCACCGGCCGGCCGCAGGCGAGCACCGAGCTCATCGGTCCGGCCGGCGCGCTGGTGCTCGACGGGCTCCCGGCCGGCACCGATCTGACCATCGAGGCCACCGGCGAGGCAGTGGCTCGCGCCCAGGGGCCCGGACGACCCGCCCTGCTCACCGCCTCCGCCCGGACCCTCGATGCCCTCCCCGGGGCAGAGCTCAGCCGGATGAGCACCATCAGCGATCTCCACCTCGGCACGTGGGTCTTCGGTCATCGCGGCACGATCGTGGAGACCCCGACACCGGTCCAGCCCCACTCCTTCCGGTGCGCCGAGGCGGCCGTGCAAGAGGCCACCGCATGGGGCGCCGACCGCCTGGTGGTCAAGGGCGACATCACCAACTACGGCAAGCCCGACGAGTGGCGCTCGTACGCCGCCCTCGTGCGCGACGTGGCCATCCCGGTCGACGCCGTGCCCGGCAACCACGATCGACCGTTCATCCCGAACGACCTGCGGGCCATCACGCCCGAGGAGGCCACCATCGTGCACTCGCTCGACGTCGCCTCGCCGGTCGTGGTGCGCGACCTCCCGGGCTTGCGGGTGCTGGTGGTGGACACCACCCAGCCGGGCAACAACCGAGGCCAGCTTCGTGCGTCGGTCGACCAGATCTACCAGGCCGTCCGCGAGGCCGACCGATCCGGCTCGGTGCTGATCGCCCTCCACCACCACCTGCACCAGTGGCCGATCCCCGAGGGGGTCCCACTCGGGGTGGGGCACCGCGAGAGCAGGGCGTTCGTGGCCGAGCTCGGCCGCCTCCACCCGCGTGCGCTCGTGACCAGCGGCCACACCCACCGCCACCGACGCTGGAGCTCGGAGGGGGTCACCGTGACCCAGGTGGGTTCCACCAAGGACTACCCCGGGGTCTGGGCCGGCTACGTGGCCCACGAAGGCGGCCTCCGACAGGTGGTGCGCCGAGTGGAGCGCCCCGACTGCATCCGCTGGACCGATCGCAGCCGGTGGGCCGCGTTCGGGTCTTGGCAGCATCTCTCCCCCGGGTCGCTGGCCAGCCGGTGCTTCAACCTGGCGTCCACCTCGGCCCGAGTCGGCCGGTGACCGACGCCTCGCCCTCCTCCCCCGCCTCGTTCGAGCCGCCTCGCCGCAACCCGCTGCTGGTCCAACTGGGCAACGTCGGCCTGTCGGCCACGCCCGAGACGCGGTTGGTGCAGGCTCGTCGGCTCATCCCGTTCGTGCTGCTCTGGACCGTCGCCATCCTGTTGCCGCTGGTGCTCCCCCACGCCAACGCCAAGCCGGGATGGTTGGCCGCGTCGGGCGTTGTGGCCTTCCTCACCGGGCTGAGCATCTTGTTCTCGCCTCCGTCGTTCGCGGTGCGAGAGTGGCGGGTGGTCCCGGTGATCACCATGTGCATGGCCGTGGTGATGCTGAGCTACGGCAGTGGCGCCGCCAGCCGCGGGTATGGCCAGATGCTCCTGGTGATGCCGGTGATCTGGCAGGGGGTGTACGGCCGGGTGCGCGACACCGTGATCTCGCTCGTGGTGGTGGCCTTCGCCCTCGTGATCCCGATGGTGTTCCTTCCGGGCTACCCGGTGGAGACCGAGCTCCCCCGTGCGGTGCTGGTGCTGCTGGTGTGCGGCGTCGTCGGCGGGGTGCTCCAGTCGCTCATGCGATCGCTGCGAGCCAACGACGAGGTGCTGACCCACCTGTCGGCCATGGCGCGCGACCTCTACGCCAGCGACGATCCCCGCACCTTGCTGTCGCACAACGTGGCCGAGCTGGCCGAGGCGCCCGTCGCGCTCCTCGTCGAACGCCGCGGCCCATCGGTGGTGCTCACGGCGTCGTGGGGCATCGAGTTGCCCGAGCGCACCACCCGGTTCACCGACCAGCCGTCCGAGGGCCGGCGCACGGCCTTCGCCACCGGCGAGATCGTGTTCGAGCCCGACCCGGGGTCCGACCACCTGGTTGCGGTCATCACCGAGGGCTCCCGGCTCCACGTGCCCATCGGTCCTCACGACGCGCCCACTGCCGTGGTGACGGCCATCTGGCCCCGGATCCACCACCAGCCCCCGTCCATCGTGATGGGCGCACTGCGGCTGGTGGGCGCCGACGCGGGGGTGGCCCTCGAGCGCATCGACCTGGTGGCCCAGCTCGCCGACCAGGCGCACCGCGACGGCCTCACCGGTCTCCCGAACCGCCGAGCGTGGGACGCCGTGCTCGACCGCGAGATCGCCCGCGTGGCCCGCTCCGGTCGCCCCCTGTCGCTGGCCGTGCTCGACCTCGACCGGTTCAAGACGTTCAACGACCAGCACGGTCACCTGGCCGGCGACGAGCTCCTGTGCGCCGCGGCGGAGTCCTGGCGATCCGAGCTGCGCACCCAGGACGTGCTGGCCCGCTGGGGCGGCGAGGAGTTCGCCGTGCTGTTCCCCGATTCCACCGTGGCCGAGGCCGCCGCCGTGCTCCAGCGCCTGCGACCGGCCACCCCCGACGGCCAGTCGTTCTCCGCCGGGGTCTGCCAGTACGTTCCCGGCGAACGACCCGAGACCCTGATGGCCGCGGCCGATGCCCTGATGTACGTGGCCAAGAGCCGGGGGCGTGACCAGATCCTGACCCGTGGCGACGACGGCTCGCCGGTGGAGTCGGCCTGATCGACGTCAGCCGGCGTCGGTCAGCCGACGTCGAAGCGGAAGGTGCCGGTGGGGTCGACCACGGTGGCCACGACCTTGCGGCTGCTGTTGGCGTCCTTGGCCGTGCACGGGAACGTCGCCCCCGGCGCCATCACCACCGGTCCGGCCGAGCCGCAGCTCACGGTGAAGCTCCGGTGGTAGGTCTCCACCAGCGAGCGGTGGAGGTGCTGGGCGGCGTCGGCCCGATCGATCACCGCGTCGAGCAGCCCGATCTGCAGGGCCTTCCCGTCGTTGGCCTGGGTGACCCGTAGCCGCACCCGGCCCAGGCCCTTGGCCAGCACTGCGGTGCAGGTGAACGACTTCCCGGACCCGCGGGCGATCTCGGTGGGGCAGGTCACGTGGTCGACGTCGGGATCGATCCGCCCCCCGATCACCTGCTGCACCTGCGTTGCGGTGGCAGCGCTGTCGAGCGTGTCGGCGTCCTTGGCGCACCCCGTCGCCAGCCCCAGGAGGGTGCAGGCGACGAGCAGCGCCGCCGCCACCCGACGGTTCATCCCGTGACCAGCCATGCCACCAGGCTGGCCTGAGCGAGGTGGTAGGTGATCATCACCGCCAGGTTGCCGTGGCGGAACGGGGTGAGGAAGCGGTTCCACGCCAACGTGGCGTCCGAGGCGTAGAAGAGCAGGGCACCGATGATGGCCCACGGTGCCGCAGTGCCGAAGGCGCTGATCACCATCACCGAGATGACCGTGAGGTAGCCGATCACCGGCACCTTCATGTCGGCGTGCTCTCCGCTGGCGACACCGACCACCACCCGTCGTCCGATCAACCCGACCCCGACGACGACCACCACCACCCCCGCGGCGAGTGCGATCCAGGACTCGTGAGCGATCTGCATGGCCACGATGTAGGAGATGTGGCCGAGGAGGAACGACGCCAGGCCGGCCACGAACCACTTCTCGTCCAGCATGAGGAAGACGTCGCCGCCCAGCGAGAAGATCAGCCCGACCACCATCCAGGTGCGCACCGCAGGGCTCACCGACGGGTCCAGGGTGACGGCCACGCCGATGAGCGCGGCCAACGTGGCCGGCTTGGCCACGTAGCGCACGGTCATCCGCTCGGCGACCACCGCCCACCAATCGGTGACGGCGAAGGCCACCGCCAGCGCGGCGAAAGCCCAGGCTGCGTTGGTCATCATCGGCTGTCGTGGATCGATCGATCGGTGTCCCGCACGGCGGGCACGCTACCCGTCACCCGAGGAGGGGACGAAGGGCCGGACCCACCAGCGCCACCGAGTCGGGACACCACTCGCGCTCCAACAGCAGGGCGTCGAGGGTGGCCAAGGCGATGCGCTCCACCGCCTCCACCTCGCCGTCGGGCACGGTGAAGGGCCCGTCGTGGCGGGCGATGAACACCCGACCGGCCACGGAAACGTCGGCATCGTCGTAGGGACCACCGCCGGCCTGGCGCAGCACCGCTTGCACGCCGGCCTCCTCGGCCAGTTCACGCCTGGCGGCGTCGAGCCACGACTCGCCCACGCCCGCCACTCCCCCGAATGCCAGGTCCCAGCGGCTGGGCCACACGTCCTTCCACGCGGCGCGCTGGTGGATCACCAGGCGGTCGGCGGCGTCCAGGACCACCACGTAGGTGCATCGGTGGCGAAGTCGACCGGCCCGCATCTCGGCCCGGGTGACGATGCGCTCGACGGTGCCCTCCTCGTCGACGATCTCCACCCGCTCGACGCCCGCGGCATCGGCCCGCTCGGGACCGTTCGGCTCGATCACGGCACCGGTGCGGCAGCGGCCAGCGCCTCGTCCCAACCCAGGCCGTCCACGAGTTGTCGGCGGTACTTGACCACCCGGCCGGCCATGCTCATGCCGAGGGCGGCCACGACCTCGCCGTCACGGCCGTAGAGGGCGCAGAACTTCCGCTCGGCCAGCGAGCCGGCCACCACCACCATCTCGTCGTCGGGCCGACACCGTCCGGCCAGCTGGATCTTGCGGTCGTACTGGTCGCTCCAGAACCAGGGCACGGGCGTGAACGGCTCGCCGGGCTCACCCGCGGCCTCGTCCTGGATGCGGCGGGCGGCGTGGGTACCCATGTCGAGGGCGTGCTCCCAGTGCTCGACTCGCATGAGCTCGCCGCCGTAGCGGAGGTTGGGCCAGCGGGCGACGTCGCCCGCCGCCACCACGCACGGTCCGGCGAGGGTGGTCTTGTCGCACACCACGCCGTTGTCCAGGGTGAGCCCACTGCCCTCGAGCCATCCGGTGTTGGGCACGACGCCGATGCCCACCACGACCAGGTCTGCCTCGATGACCGACCCATCCGAGAGTCGCACCAGCTCCACCTGGCTGCTGTTGCCGGTGCTGCCCTCGATGGACTCGACGCCGACATCGAGGCGCACGTCGACCCCGTGGGCCCGATGCAGGTCGGCCACCACCGCGCCCACCGTGGGCCCCAGCACCCGGGCCAGCGGCTGGGCCAGGGGCTCCACCAGGGTCACCTCGATGCCGAGGCCCCGGGCCGACGCTGCCACCTCGGCCCCGATGAACCCGGCCCCGACCACGACGAGGCGCTTCACCCCGGCCGCCAGGCGAGCCCGGATGGCCCGCGCATCGTCGAGCGTGCGGAGGGTGTGGACGCCGCCGAGGTGCTCGGACCCCGGGATGGTTCGGGGCGAGGCACCGGTGGCGATCACCAGACCGTCGAAGGGCAGCGATCGACCGTCGGCCAGACCGACCATGCGCGTGGCCAGGTCAAGCGACGCCGCCGCGGCGTCGAGCTCCCAGGTGGCGTCGAGCGTGTCGCCCACCCCGGCCGCCAGCCAGATCCGATCGGCGTCCCACTCGCCGGTGAGGATCTGCTTGGACAGCGGCGGACGGTCGTAGGGCCGGTGGGGCTCGTTGCCGACGACGGTCAGCGACCCTGCATACCCGTCGCCACGCAGGGTCTCAGCGGCTCGGAGCCCGGCCAGGGACGCGCCAACGACCACCACCCGTTCGAGAGCCATCGGGGTGGTCAGCCTTCGACGGAGATGGCCTGCTTGGGGCAGCGGGCGACGGCCTCGTTCAGCTTCTCCCGCAGGGCCTCGTCGGGCTCGTCCTGCAGGACGTACAAGAAGTCGTCATCTCGAACTTCGAAGATCTCCGGCGCGATGGCCATGCAGACCGCATTGCTCTCGCACAGGTCGTAGTCGACAACCACTCGCATGACGCCTCCCAGGTTCCGGCGCATCGCTCGGACGGATCGCTCGGACGCGCCACGGTAGCCGGGGTGCGATGATCGTCGTTCGACGTGCCCGGCACCGGCCCCGCTGCCGGCCGATCGGGCTCCTCGTCCACCCCACCCCGAGGAGCATGCCCGTGTTGACCCAAGCCATCGGCCAGGTCCTGCCCGCCGCGGTGGGCGTCGCCCTCAGCCCGGTCCCGATCATCGCCGTGGTGCTGATGCTGGCCACGCCCAAGGCCCGCACCAACGGCCCGGCCTTCGCCATCGGCTGGGTGCTCGGCCTGTCGGTGGTCGGCCTGGTCGTGGTGTTCGCCACCAGCGCTGCCTCCGACTCCTCGGCGTCGACCACCGCCGACACCGTGAACTGGGTGCAGGTGGGCCTCGGCCTGCTGTTCCTCGTCATGGCCGCCCGGCAGTGGAAGGGGCGGCCCACGCCGGGCGAGGAGGCCGAGCTGCCCAAGTGGATGGCCGGCCTGGACACGGTCACCCCCAGCAAGGCGTTCGGGCTCGGTGTGCTGCTCTCCGCGGTGAACCCGAAGAACCTGGCCCTCACCTTGGCCGCGGCAGCGTCGATCGCCCAGGCCGGCCTGTCCGACGGCGACGAGTTCGTGGCCATCATGGTGTTCGTGGCCCTGGCCTCGGTCACCGTGGCCGGTGCGGTGCTGTTCTACGTGGCGGTCCCGGCCAAGGCCACCGGCCCGCTCACCTCGGTGAAGGAGTTCATGTCGGAGCACAACGCGGTCATCATGATGGTGATCCTGCTGGTGCTGGGCGCCAAGCTGCTGGGCGAGGGCCTCGCCGTGGCCAGCTGACCTGGGTGACACGGGGCGGGGTGGAGGTGAGGGGAATCGAACCCCTGGCCTCCTCGATGCGACCGAGGCGCTCTACCAACTGAGCTACACCCCCGCGGAACGGCAACGCACCCTAGCGCGCTGGATGTGGTGCTCCGAAGCCGATCGACGACCGGAATCGTGCCCATCTAGCTGGCGACCGCGTCGGAAACCTCAGGTATCTCGACATCCATTCGTGGCGTTCGCCGTGTCATTCCGCCGCTCCACGTAGGCCGAACGGCCCCACTCAGAGTCGTCCGCGTCATTCCGCTCAAGTCCCCATCGAGAGTGGCCGAGACACAGGACATGGCCTCATCATCCAAGCATCGCACCACTCGACGGGCCGCAGTGGTTGGCGTCGCCGTGGGAGTCATCTGCTTGCTCTCGGCCTGTCTGGGACCGCAGCAGGTGGCTGTCCAACGCGCGATGAACGCCGACCGCACGGCGAACCGATTGGGAGCACTCCCCATCAACTACGAAGCCCAGGCCAAAGCACAGGCCTGGGCCGAACGCCTCGCCCGCGAGGACCGGCTGTACCACTCGCAGCTCCCCGATGGCATCCACTCGCGGTGGTGCTCGCTCGGCGAGAACGTCGGCTACGGCCCCAGCGTCCCCACGATCGAGTCCGCCTACATGAACTCCCCCGGACACCGGGCCAACATCTTGGCCACCAAGTGGAACGGGGTCGGCACCGGCTACGCCACCAACGGCACCCGGGTCTACACCGTCCAGGTCTTCATCAAGACCTGCTAGCTCGACTCCCGCCCTCCGGCGGGCCCCCAGGTCCCCTGTCCGACCGAGCTCGCCGGCGCCCCCGGCGAGCTCCGTCGCGTCAGGGCTCCAAACGGGGTAATCGGGGTGGACGGGTGCGGGGCGTCAGTTGGAGGAGACGCGGCGCATGGCCAGGATCGGCGCCGGCGAGGTGCGGGGCCGAAGGGTGCGCACCTTGGCGACCCGCTCGAGGGAGCGGAGCTGCAGCTGGCGCAGGGCGTAGACGTAGGCGGCGAGGGCCGAGGCCGACACCAGGAAGAGCAGCATCGACATGGCCCCACCGAGCACCACGACGAGCAGGAAGGTGAACACGGTGAAGCCACCGAGGCCGAGGAGGATGTCGCGACGACGGCGCTTGACCGACGGCGACACGCCACGCGCCCGAGTGGCCGGGCGGCGGTTCACGGTGGAGTAGGGCCGGAGCGAGGTTCCAGGAGTGGCGCGCTCGAGGGTGGAGAGCTGCGCCCGAAAGGAGAGGACCGAGTTGTCCGGCCGACCGTTTTGGCGGTTGCGGAGGAACGGCGGAACGAGAACCGCGGCCCACACGACCGCCAGGATCATCAGCACCAACATGGTCACGTTCTCCAGGCCTGCCTTTGCCTTGGGGGACCGTACCCAGGCCACACCGACGAGCGGTGGATGGGTGCCGGACCGGGGATTCCTCGGGGTTCAGCACCGCGGCGAGGCCCGAAACCAGAGGTAACGGGAACGCTGCGGTTGTTACGGTTCTACTACGAACCGCTGCTTCGCGCCACCTGGGGTGGGCCTAAAGACCCAGGTCGAGCTCGGGATCGGCCGCCTCACGGCGGAACTGGCCCGAGCGGCCGCCGGTCTTCTCCCAGAGCGCGATGTCGCCGATGGTCATGGTCCGGTCGGCCGACTTGCACATGTCGTAGATGGTGAGAGCGGCGACCGACACGGCGGTGAGTGCCTCCATCTCGACGCCGGTGCGATCCACGGTGTCGACGTGGGCCTCGATCTCGATGTAGGTGTCGTCGATGTGGAAGTTGATCAGCACCGCGCCGACCAGGAGCGGGTGACAGAGCGGGATCAGGTCCGACGTGCGCTTGGACGCCTGGATGCCGGCCACCCTGGCCACGTTCAAGACGTCGCCCTTGCCGACTGACCCCCGCGCCACCAGGGCCGTGGTCTCGGGCTGCATGTGCACCCGGCCCCTGGCCACCGCCCGTCGGTGCGACGGCTCCTTGGGCGTGACGTCGACCATGCGGGCACGACCCAGCGGGTCCAGGTGGGTGAGGCGCTCAGGCATGGGCGAAGTGTAGGGGGCCGTCCGCCAGCCACCGGGCGCCCTCCCCTACCCTCTCGGCCGATGGGGAGCGGGGACAGGGAACCACGACGTCGACCGGTGCTCGCACTGGCCCTCGGTGTCGGGTGCCTCCTGCTGGTGAGCGGGTGCGGCAGCCTGATCAGGGGCTCCGACGCCACCGCCGGTTCCACCACCTCGACCACCTACCTGCTGCAACACATCGACTATTCGTCGGGCGATTGCGTGTTCTGGGATCAGCGGTCCAAGGACGGGATCCGCAACGTGCACGTGGTGCCCTGCACCGAGAACCACGTCATGCAGATCCTCGGCGCGACCAAGGTGCCCAATGGCAACGGGGTCTACCCAGGCAGCGCCGCGCTCGTGGACCGCACGGCAGCGGCGTGCGCAGCCAAGCAGAAGGCGTTCCTCGGCGCGCCGCTGCTGCGGGGCGGCCGGTTCTCGCCCTACGACCTGTCCATCACGGTGCAGGGCTGGGCCGAGGGCGACCGGACCTACTGGTGTGGGATCGCCCAGCTGGACCAGTACTCCCCTGCGTCGCAGACCGCCAAGGTGGTGCACACCAGCTTCGAAGGACAGGGCAAGCACCAGCTCGTGGAGGTTCCGGTGGGGACCTGCTCTCGGGGGTACTCCCAGCTGAAGGACCACCCCCGGCTGGCGCTCTACGTCAGCTGCGACGAGCTGCACGTCTGGGAGGCCACCGGCCATGTGACCTTCGGGGCGGACGAGCACTACCCCGACGGCGACCACTTCCACCAGGTGACCACCGACGGGTGCCAGGCCCTGTTCGCCACCAAGGTGAGACCGGGCATCGCTGGCCTGATCCCCAGCAACATGGGGATCAGCCGCCTGCAGTGGGATGCCGGTGACCGAACCGTCACGTGCATCGCCACCCGGTCCGGAAGCGTGCCCTACCGGGGGTCGGTCCTGAAGTAGCTGACGAGGTCAGCCGCCGATCTCGCTCATGGAGCGGCTCGGGCGGATGAAGGTGACGTTGGAGATGCCGGCCCCGGCCCACTTGGAGCCCACGGTGGCGGCCAGCGCTGCGGCCAGCGCGTCGTCGAGGGCGTCGCCCTGGAGCTCGCCGCGGAGGAGGGCCCGCAGGTCGGTCTCCTCGGTGGCGAACAGGCAGGCCCGGAGCTGACCGTCGGCGGTGAGGCGCACCCGATCGCACGACGAGCAGAACGGCTCGGTGACGCTGCCGATCACCCCGAACTCGCCCCCACCTTCGGCGACGTCACCGTCGAGGTACCGGTAGCGCTGGGCCGGGTCGTGGC
>Ga0209023_10002565_pt1 | contig 22481 bp, 21 predicted proteins | sample LakOneMetagenome_FD_187468 | JGI IMG/M metagenome (GOLD analysis project Ga0209023, IMG submission 187468) | Freshwater and sediment microbial communities from Lake Erie, Canada (SPAdes) (version 2) | ecosystem: Environmental > Aquatic > Freshwater > Lentic | place: Lake Erie, Canada...
TCCATGTGGATGTTGCCCATCGCGACGCAAGAACCCGAAGCCAAATGGATCCCGGCTTGCGCCGGGATGACGACGGAAGGATGTCGAGGAATTGCATGACGACCATCTACGGACTCAAGAACTGCGACACCTGCCGCAAGGCGCAGAACTGGCTGAAGCGCTTCGGCATCGAACATGCCTTCGTCGACTACCGCGACGAGCGCCAGCCGCCGGAGACGCTGGCGGCATGGAAGGATGCGGCCGGCGGCTGGGAGGCGATGGTCAACAAGTCCTCGACCACCTGGCGCCAGCTTGCGCCGAACCGCAAGGCGCCGGGCAGCGATGCGGAGTGGAAGCTGCTGCTGAAGGAATATCCGCAGCTCATCCGCAGGCCGGTCGTCGTGCGCGACGATGGTTCGGTGTCGCAGGGCTTCAGCGATAACGGGTTCAAGAAACTGTTCGGGATCGAAAAATGAGCCCCTCACCCGGCTTCGCCACCCTCTCCCCGCGGGCGGGGAGAGGGAAATGCGATCCTTCTCGCCGCGAGCGGGGAGAAGGTGCCCGAAGGGCGGATGGGGGGCAGACATGAGCGACGTCCTCCAACTCACGTGCGACCTGATCTCCCGGCCGTCGATCACGCCGGACGATGCCGGTTGCCAGAAGCTGATCGCGGATCGGTTGCGACGCGCGGGTTTCAAGGTCGAATCGCTGCGTTTCGGCGCCGTCGACAACCTGTGGGCGACGCATGGCGAAGGAAGCCCGGTGCTGGCGCTGCTCGGCCATACCGACGTGGTGCCGCCGGGCCCGCGCGAGGCCTGGTCCAGCGATCCGTTCGCGCCTGAGGTCCGCGATGGGGTGCTGTATGGCCGCGGTGCGGCGGACATGAAGGGCAGCGTCGCCGCGTTCGTGGTCGCACTGGAACGCTACGTCGCCGCGCATCCAGGGCATCGCGGCACGGTCGCGTTGCTGCTCACCTCGGACGAAGAGGGCGATGCGATCGACGGCGTGCGTAAGGTCGCGGATGCGTTCCGCGAGCGCGGGCAGCGCATCGACTGGTGCATCACCGGCGAGCCTTCGTCGAAGGCGAAGCTCGGCGACCTGCTGCGCGTCGGGCGTCGCGGCACCCTGTCGGCGACGCTCACGGTGAAGGGCGTGCAGGGCCATGTGGCGTATCCCGAGAAAGCGCGCAACCCGATCCACCTCGCGATGCCGGCGCTGTCCGAACTCGCGGCCAGGCGCTGGGACGAGGGTTACGAAACCTTCCCGCCGACCTCGTTGCAGATCAGCAATCTCCACGCCGGCACCGGCGCCAACAACGTGATTCCTGGCGAACTGCAGGCGTTGTTCAACCTGCGCTACAACCCATGCTGGAGCGCGGAAAAGCTCGAGGCCGAATGCGAGGCGGTGCTGCGCGCGCACGGGCTGGAGTATTCGATCCACTGGCACCGCGGCGGCGAGCCGTTCTTCACCCCGGAAGGCGCGCTGCGTTCGGCGGCGCGCGACGTGCTCGCGGCATTTGCGGGCGATGCGCCGGAGGAAAGCACCGGCGGCGGCACGTCCGATGCGCGCTTCATCGCGCCGCTGGGCGCGCAGTGCATCGAGGTGGGGCCGGTGAATGCGAGCATCCACAAGGTCGATGAACATGTGTCCGTCGTAGAGCTGGAAGCGCTGCCGGATCTTTATCTGGCGTTGATCGAACGATTGCTGGGTTGATGGCTTAATCAGTTTGCCAAGAAGGCGTGTCTGCTTGAACGATGCGTCACGCTTAGCGTGGCGGCCGTTGCCACCACCTCAAGTCGTGTACCTTATCCGTACCGACGATACGCGACATCTGCGCCGCAAATTGCTCCATACGATCAAGATCGTCGACATGAATGGTTGGCGCGTCGACCCGGTGCAAATAGATGACCTTGGGCCCCTGCGACCGGCGATCGATGGATACGGCATTGATCGAGGAAACGGGAACTTCGTACGCGCCTCCAGAATCAACAAGGCGCAAGGTTTCATCCGAAACCTCGATTGCCATCTTCGGCAAGTTCTGGGCGGCTTTTCGGCGACTCCTGAGTTCCCTATAAAACACGAACGAGAACGCCAGCAGGGCGGTCATTCCTATGTAAATCGGGTGTAGTGGTTTACCAAAATCCAATAGGCTGATGATCAGCGCCAGAACAAGGGCGAGTGCGATTGGTCCTGCAAGAGGAAGCTTGGTCTTCTTGCGGATGTAAGACTCGCTGAGGCGGTAAATCGTGGATTCCATCGGTTAACGCCTCTCAGGTTCCAGCTTTAGCGTATACCGCGCCGGCCCCGGCAAAAACGGCGTCGGTTCGCCCTTGACCCACGCCTCGTGGCCCGCGCCCCAGAACGGCGACAGCGGGTTGCCGCTTTGCCCGCCGGGCATGTGGAGGATGCCGTCGGCTTCGTGCCCGGGCGAGACCACCATGCGTTCGGACGCGCCGAAATCCGGCGCGGCGACGCGCGGCATGTCGGTATCGCCGTCGAGTCGGTCGAACGGCATGCACAACAGGCGCTTGGCGAAGCCCGGCAACGCCATCGACAGCGGATGGCAGATCTTCGCCGTGTTGCGTTCGCCCCAGCTGCGCTGCGCCAGCGGGCCGTCCTTCGCCAGCGTGTCGCGCACTTCCACCGCCGCATCCTCGAACAACGCGTCCCAGCTCGCGAATTTGCGCGGCAGCAAATTCATCGGCCTTCGCGTCACCAGCGGCCAGGCCAAGCCTTCGAACTGCGGCACGCCGGGCATCACGAACTCCTTGCCGAGCGCGGCCTGCGCCGGCGCGGTGAGTCCGTCGAGCAGGCGCGCGTTCACAGCGCGGCGCCAGGCGCGGACGATGCGATAACTGGTCGAAGCCGCATCCGCACGCCCGTCCCATTTCGCCGCCGCACCGGCCAACGCGCGCAATGCCGGGGTGTTCGCCGACGCCGCTTGGTCGCGCAACAACTTCCACCAGCGCTGCAGGAACAGCGCGCGGTCGTCGAGCTGCACCGCGAGCAGGTCGCGTTCGTTCCATCGGGGCTTCGCGGCGAGGTCGTCGCGGACCTGCCGTGCGCGCGCGCCGAGTGCGTAACCGCCGTTGCCGACGCGGGCGAGGTCGGCGCCGTCGAGCACACGGTTGTTCGCGGTCCAAAGCCGTCCCGCCGGCGGATCGACCACGCGCGGGGCGACGTCGCTGCGCAAGGTCCACGGCGGGCAGGCCGGATCGGCGTCGGGTCGGTCCATCGCGCAGCTCGAGGCGCGCTGCGGGATCGGCCCGAACAGGCGCCAGCCGATGCGGCCATTGGAATCGGCCAGCATCAAATTCTGCGTGGGAATCGCGGCGCGATCGGCGATGGCGAAGGCCTCGTCTAGGTCGCGCGCGCGGGCGATGTCGCCGATGTCGAAACGCAAGGCGCCGGGCAGTTGCGCCGACCAGCGCAGGGCGAGCAGGCGGCCGTCGGGTTCTTTCGCGAGGACCGGACCCCACGGCGTTTCCTCGACATCGACATCGACCGGCTTCGCGCCGGCGACCTCGATCCGTTCGCGATGACGGGTCACGCGCGCGCAGCCCGCCGATTCCGAACCCGCGCATGCGCGCTGCTCGGCCCAGTCGCCGGAATCGATGTAGCTGTTGGTGAATCCCCAGGCGACATGGCCGTTGCTGCCGACCACCACCAGCGGCAGGCCGGGCAGGGTGACGCCCTGCACGTCGACGCGGCCGCCGGGCGCACGCGGATCCGGATAACGCAGGCGGGCACGGAACCAGATGTTGGGCACGCGCAGGCCGAGGTGCATGTCGTTGCCGACGATGGCGCGACCGTCGCGCGTCAGCGCGCCGGAGACCGCGAAATTGCCGCTGCCCACGTCGTGCGCCGGCGCTTCAATCATCACGAGATCCGCGCTCGTCGCGTTCGGACTGGGTAGCCTTCGCAGGTCGACCGCGTCGGCGCCGGGCAATACCGCATCGCCGCGCGCGTCGCCTTCCAGCGGCGCATCCCACGCGGTGCCATCGCGCGCCAGCAGCGCGAACAACGCCGGCGGCAGGTGCGGCCGCAGCGTCCATAGCGCGCGTTCGTCTTCGGCCTGCGCGCCCTGCAGGTCGAAATACATCGCATCGGCGACCAGCGGCGAATCCTCCAGCCGCCAGGGTTGCGGCGTCTGTCGCAGCAGCAGGTAGGGCCATGGCCGCACGCGCAGCGCGGCCAGCCCCGCGTTCGCGCCCTCGGCGTAGGCGCGCAACTCCTGCATCTGGTCGCCGGCGATGGTCGCGAGTTGCGCGCGGGTGCGTTCGCGCAGGCGGTGCACGCGGTGTTCGCGATCCGTGTCCACTGCGATCGGCCCGAACAGCGCCGCGAGTTCGCCGGCCGCGCTGCGCCGCATCAGGTCCATTTCGAACCAGCGTTCCTGCGCGTGCACGTAGCCGAGCGCGCGCGCGGCATCGATCGCGTTCGCCGCATCGATCGTGACCACGCCCAGCGCATCGCGCGTCACGGTCGCCGGCGCGGACAGCCCGGGCAGCGCGAGTTCGCCGTCCAGCGCCGGCAGGCTGCCGCGCAGCAGCCACCAGCCGGCGAACACGAGCAGCAGCACGGCCGCCAGCAACAACAAGGCGATGCGTTTCAGGATCCTGGCCATGCGTTCCCCCGCGAAGCGATGTCGCGAGGATAACGGCGTTCCTGGTCGCGCAGGACTCAGGCCGGCAGGCTGCGACAACCGAGCGCGACGAGCACGCCGTGCAACGCCGGCACGTGCACCAGCCATGGCGCTGCGAGCGTGGACAGGCCCGCCGCGACCACCAGCAGGCCCGAACCCGTGCGCCATGCGCCCCGTTGCAGGCGCTGGCCGAAACGCGCGCCGGCCCAGGTCAGCGGCACCATCACCGGCAACGTGCCGAGGCCGAACGCGGCCATGGTCATGGCGCCGTGCACGGCGCTCGCCTGCAGCCACGCCGCGGCGAGCAGGGTCGTGCTCAGGCCGCACGGCATCCAGCCCCACAGCATGCCGAGCGCAAGGCGTTTGCCGGTGGTGTCCGCGGGCAGCAACCGCCGCTGGAGTGGACGCAGTGCCGACCACAGGCGATGGCCGGGCCCGCCGAAGAAGCGCGACAGCCGCTTGCCGCCACCGAGCAGGCGCAAGCCGGCGACGAGGAGCACGATGCCGACCATCGCGCGCATGGCGATGCCGAGCGCGGGTACGCGCGCGATCCCGAGCAGGCCGTGGCCGAACCCGCCGACGATGGCGCCGGCGAGCGCGTAACCGGCGATGCGCCCGAGGTTGGGTTGCAGCGCCATCCACCAGCCGCGCGAACCGACGGAGAATCCGGTGGCGATGCCGCCGCACATCGCCGCGCAGTGCGCGCCGCCGAGCAACCCGCTGAGCCAAGCGCCGCCGAGGACCAGCCAGTCAGGCGCCATCGCGTTGGCCTTCGTCCGCATCCTCGTCCACGGGCGGCGGCGCCTCGTCGTCGACGAGGATGTCGAGGGCGGCGGCGTCGAGGTCCTCGAACTGGCCGCGGCGCACCGCCCAGACGAAGGCGCCGATGGCCACGCCGAGCAGCGCGAGGCTGATGGGAACGAGGAACAGCAGGCTGTTCATGCCGCGGCCACTGTAGCGCGCGTGCGCGCCAGCCGCAGCGCGTTCAGCGTCACCAGCAGCGACGATCCGGCCATGCCGAGCGCGGCCATCCACGGCGGCACGTGTCCGCTCGCGGCGAGCGGCAGCGCGACGATGTTGTAGGCCAGCGCCCACGCCAGGTTCTGCCGCACCACCGCGCGTGCGCGACGGGCGAGGGCGACCGCTTGCGGAATGCGCAGCAGCGACGGCGAGGTGACGACGAAATCCGCGGCGCGCTGCGCCAGCGCCGCGCCATCGGACATCGCGAACGAGACGTCGGCGCCGGCCAGCACGGGCGCGTCGTTGAGGCCGTCGCCGACCATCGCGACGACATGGCCATTCGCCTGCAGCCCGCGGGCCAGCTCGAGTTTCTGCGCGGGCGACTGCCGCGAGCGCGCGTTGGCGATGCCGGTCGCTTCGGCCAGCCCCTGCACCGCCGCGGGACCGTCGCCGCTGCACAATTGCACGTGCAGGCCCTGTTCCGCGAGTGCAGTGACCGCGGCGGCCGCGCCTTCGCGCAGGCCCTCGCGCAGCGCGACGCGGGCCAGGACGTTCGCGCCATCGCCCAGCCACAGGCCGTCGACCACGGCGTGTCCACCGCCATCGCCGGCCGCGGGGGGCGCGACGAAATCGCGGCGCCCGAGCCGGAAGCGCCGGCCGTCGATGGCGCCTTCGATGCCGAGGCCCGCGGTTTCCCGCACATCGTCGGCGCGCAGCGTCGTGTCGACATCCGCGAACGCGCGCGCCAGCGGATGCAGGCTGTGCCGTTCCAGCGCCGCGGACAATTGCAGCGCCCGTTCCCGCGTCGTGCCGCCGAAGGTTTCGACCGCGTCGATCGCGGGCCGGCCATCGCCCAGCGTGCCGGTCTTGTCGAACACCACGACATCGGCGCGGGCGAGCGTGTCGATGGCGTCGCCGTGCAGCGGCAGCACGCCGATCCGCGAAAGCGCGCCTTGCGCGACCGCGAGCGCGGCCGGAATCGCCAGCGACAGTGCGCAGGGACAGCTCACCACCAGCACCGCGAGCGCGATCTCGAACGCGCGCGACGGATCGTGCACGCGCCACCACGCATACGTGGCGATGGCGCATGCAATGAGCGCCGGGACGAAGATCGCGGCGATGCGGTCGCCGAGTCGCGCCAGCCGCAGGGGCCGCGTCTGCGCCTGTTCCGCCAGCCGCGCGAGCTCGGACAGGCGCGTGTTCGCGCCGGTGCCGGTGACGCGCAGCCGGGTCGCGCGCGCATGGCACAGGCTGCCGGCGTAGACCGCTTCGCCTTCGCGGCGATGCAAGGGCGCGGACTCGCCGGTCAGCAGCGCCTCGTCGAAGGCGCCGTCGGCATCGAGCAGCACCGCGTCGGCCGGCACGGTTTCGCCCGGCGCCACCCGGATCACGTCGCCCGCCCGGAGTTGCGCCAGCGGCACCTGCTCGGCACCGTCGCCGGATTCGCGCAACGCCAGCGCCGGGCGCGCGCGCGCCAGCGCATCGACCTGCGCGCCCGCGCGCCGCCGCACGCGCTGTTCGAGCATGCGCGCGCACAGCAGCAGGAACACGAACATCACCGCGGCGTCGTACCAGACGTGTTCGCCGTGGCGCACGGTCTGCACCGCGCTGGCGAAGTAGGCGACCAGCACCGACAGCGACACCAGCGTGTCCATGCCGGCGCGGCGCCGGCGCAGTTCCCGCGCCATGCCGGCCAGGAACGGCCAGCCCGAATAGAACACCACCGGCGAGGACACCAGCAGGGCCAGCCAGCGGAAGAAATCGCGGGTCGCGCCCGGCATCGCGTTCGCGGTGTCGAGGTACAGCGCTTCGGCGAACATCATCGCCTGCATCGCGCCCAGGCCGGCGATGCCGATGCGCAGCAGCCAGGTGTTGCGTTCGCGCCGGCGCTCGCGTTCGACCGCCTCGCCGCCGGCGAGGTAGGGCCGGTAGCCGAGCGCGGCCATCCGCGCCAGTACCCGCGACAGCGGCGTGCGCAGCGGATCCCAGGCGATGCGCACGCGGCCGGTCACGGCGTTGGCGCCGGCATCGAGCACGCCCGGTTCGCGGCGCAACGCGCGGTCGATCAGCCAGGCGCAGGCGGCGCAATGCATGCCGTCGGTGAGCAGGACGATCTCGCGGCCGCCGGGGCAGGGATGCGCATGGCCGGCGACCACGTCCTCGCGGTCCCAGGCGCGGTAGTCGACCGCTTCCTCGCCGACGCGGCTGCCGCTGGCCTCGCGCAGGCGGTAGTAGTCGCCCAGCCGCGCCTCGCGGATCCAGCGTGCGGCCGCGGCGCATCCGCCGCAGCAGAACCCGCGCGCCTCGCCTTCGAAAACCTCGCGCAACGCGGCGCCGGCGGAAACCGGTTCGCCGCAGTGGAAACAGGCGTTGCGCGCGGAGGATCCGTCGCCGCCGACGGCTTCCATCATCCGTCCCCGGGAAGCGCCGGATGCACGAACACCGCCTGCTGGCCGCGCAGCCAGCGCCCGTCGATGCGCCACGAGCCGTCCTTCGGCTGCAGGCGCACGTTCCAGTCGTGGCCGAGGTCGACCTCGCCCGCGGCATGCCAGCCGAGCGCGGAAGGTTCGAGTTCCACGGTCCGGTCCTTCGCCGCTTCCAGCGGATGCGCCAGCGACAGCAACAGCGGTTGCGAGCGGTCGAATCCGCCCGTGGTCGGCAGCGCGTCGATGCCCCGCGCCGAAACGCGCACCACCGCGCCCAGGCCGAGCGCGCTCGCGCGTTGCGACGGACCGAGGTCCGCCACCTGCGCCTGGCCGGTGCGTTGCACCTTGTCCGGGACGAGGTCGTTGTTGCCGGACGTGCGGTCGGCCGCGACCAGCAGGATCGTCGACGCCAGCACCGCGAGCGCGGGAATCGCGACCAGCAACCACACCATCGGTTCGCGCCAGGCCGGGCGCGCGGTCCCCGTTGTCCCTTCCATCACATCGGCCCGAAGAAGCTGCTGTCGACGACATCGCTCGCGCTGCCGTCGGCGGCGCGGACTTCGAAGCGGATCGGCTGGCGTCCGCGCGCCGTGGAATCGCCGGCGACGCTCAACGGCACCGAGACCACGCCGCCTGGCGGCACCTCGATCATGCCCGGGCCGCGCAGGCGCAACCCGGCGCCGCCTTCGAGGGCGACCACGTAGCGCTGCACGGCGTCGGTCTTGTTGGCGAGCTTGAGCGTGTAGCCGTTCTCGATGCCCGCCGCGCTTTCCCGGTACAGCGCGTTGCGGTCGCGCAGCACGTCCGCGATCAACGGACTGCGGTGCAGCACGCCCCACGTCCATGCCGACACCAGCGCCAGCAGCAGCGAGGCGTAAACGAAGATGCGCGGGCGCAGCACGCGGGTCGGCTTGCCGTCGATGGCATTCTGGGTCGAATAGCGGATCAGGCCGCGCGGATAGCCGACCTTGTCCATCACCTCGTTGCAGGCGTCGATGCAGGCGCCGCAGGCGATGCATTCGTATTGCAGGCCGTTGCGGATGTCGATGCCGACCGGGCAGACCTGCACGCACATCGTGCAGTCGATGCAGTCGCCGAGTTCCTCCGGGGCGAACTTGGGCAGCGGCGGCGCGTCCTCGCCGGCCGTGCCCAGCGCGATCGTGCCGCCGGCCTGCAGCCGCGCCTGCGCCGCGCTGGGGTGGCGGCTGGCGCGGAACACGAAGTCGTAGGCGGTCCGCACGTCGAGCAGGCCGCGCGCGCGCTGCAGCACGCTCGCCATGCCGCGACGCGGGCCGCGTGGTTCGCCGCGCATCGGGTCGTAGGCGATGACCAGGGTGTCGCGGTCGAACATCGCGCTCTGGAAGCGCGCGTACGGGCACATGTACTTGCACACCTGTTCGCGCAGGAAGCCGGCGTTGCCCCAGGTGGCGAGCGCGTAGAACAGCACCCAGAAGGTTTCCCATCCGTTCCACCCGAACGGCCACAGGCGTTGCGCCAGGCCGTGGATCGGGGTGAAGAACCCGACGAAGGTGAAGCCCGTCCACAGCGCGAACGCCAGCCACAACACGTGCTTGGAACCCTTGCGCAGCAATTTCTCGCGCGTCCACGGGCCGGCGTCGAGCTTCATCCGCCTGGCGCGGTCGCCCTCGGTCCAGCGTTCCATCCACAGGAAGCATTCGGTCCACACCGTCTGCGGGCAGGCGTAGCCGCACCACAGGCGCCCGGCGAGCGCGGTGACGAAGAACAGGGTCAGCGCGAGGATGACCAGCAGCACCGCGAGCAGGCTGAAATCCTGCGGCCAGAAGGTCAGGCCGAACACGTGGAACTTGCGCGCCGGCAGGTCGAACAGCACCGCCTGGCGCCCGTCCCACTGCAGCCACGGGAACACGTAGTACATGCCGAGCAGCCAGAACACCGCGAGCTTGCGCAGGCGGTCGTAGCGGCCGCTGACGTCGCGCGGATAGACCTTGCGCTCGCTGACGTAGTGCGAATCGCCTTCCGCGAGTTCGATGTCGATGCGCCTGTTCATGCCGCCCTCACCGCGCGCGCGGGCCGTTGAACCGGCTCGACGGCCGCAGCAGGATCCAGGTGAACAGGCTCGACGACGCCGTCGCCGCCCAGAACGCGAAGAAGCCGATGGTGTAGCCCATGCCGCGCGAGACGTCGAGCGCGGGGAAGGTCATGTCGCGCAGTTGCAGCGGGTCGACGAAGGCGAAGAACACCATCGTCGCCACGCCGGCGGCGAAGAAGCTCGGCCACAGGATGGCGCCGAGCCGTTGCGCCATCGGGCGCGGCGGGTGGTCGAATTCTGGCGTTGCGTTCATCGGGGCCTCAAGGCGTTGCGGCGGCGCCGCCCGGCTCCTTGTGCGAGAGCGACCAGACATAGGCCGCCACCAGCCTGGTGCGGGTGTCGCCGAGGATCGGCAGGTGCGGCGGCATGATCCCGTGGCGGCCGTCGGCGATGGTCTTGTGCAGGCTTTCCGAACTGTTGCCGTACAGCCAGTCGTCGTCGGTCAGGTCGGGCGCGCCGAGTTCCTGGCTGCCCTTGCCGTCCTTGCCGTGGCAGGCCACGCACACGCCGTCGTACAAGGTCTTGCCGCGCGCGGCCATGAAGTTGTTGCGCAACAGTTCCGGCTTGCCCAGGGTGCGCACGTAGGCCACGACCTGGTCGACCGCGGTCGGCCCGCCCATGCCGGTGAGGACCGTGCCCCAGGGCGGCATCACGCCGTCGCGGCCGCGCTGCACGCTGTGCAGCACGTCGTCGGGCGTTCCGCCCCACTTCCAGATGTCGTCGGCGAGGTTGGGATAACCGACCGCGCCGTGCGCGGTCGAGCCGTGGCAGGTGGCGCAGGTATTGGCGAAGATCGCCTGGCCCAGGCGGCGCGCATACGGGTCGCGGGCGATGGCGTCGATCGGCTTGTTGGCGAATTGCGCGTAGGTCTCGTCGAGGCGCGCGTCGGCGGCCGCCTTGTCGCGCGCGTATTCCTCCTTCGACGTCCATCCGCTCACGCCCTTGAAGTCGCCCCAACCGCCGAACCAGGTGAGGTAAGCGATCCCGAACGCGATGGAGATGAAGAAGCCGTTGATCCACCAGCGCGGCATCGGCTTGTTGAACTCGGTGATGTCGCCATCCCAGTAATGGCTGGTGTCCTCCGGCTTCGGGTCGCCCGGGCGGCGCTTCGCCGTCCACCACAGCAGCCACGCCACGCCGAACAGGTTCAGCACGGTCAGCGCGACGACGAAGATCGACCATCCCGAATTCATCGGCCGGCCTCCTTAGGATCGGCGGGCGGCGCGTCTTCCACCGCCAGGCGCGCCGCGGCATCGAAGCCGTCGCGTCGCGACGGCTTCCAGGCCCAGGCCCACATGGCCAGGAACGCCAGCATCCACACCAGGGTCAGGATTCCCGCCAGCATCTCAGTCTCCCCGCGGCGCGTGCCGCCCCAGGCCCTGCAGGTAGGCCACCACCGCGTCCAGTTCGGTCTTGCCGGCGACCGCGGCCGGCGCGCCGGCGATCTCGGCGTCGGTGTACGGATCGCCCAGGCGCTTCAGCGCCCGCATGTGTTCCTGCACCGTGGCGCCATCCAGGGTGTTCTTCTCCAGCCACGGGAACGCCGGCATGTTCGATTCGGGCACCACGTCGCGCGGATTGGTGAGGTGCACGCGGTGCCAGTCGTCGGAATAGCGGCCGCCGACGCGCGCCAGGTCCGGGCCGGTGCGCTTGGAACCCCACTGGAACGGGCGGTCGTACACCGATTCGCCGGCCATCGAATAGTGGCCGTAGCGTTCGGTTTCGAAGCGCAGCGTGCGCACCATTTGCGAATGGCAGTTGTAGCAGCCCTCGCGCACGTACACGTCGCGCCCGGCCAGTTCCAGCGCGGGGTAGGGCTTCACCCCCGGCAACGGCTTGATCGCCTGCGCGTCGTGCATCATCGGCACGATCTCGGCGAGGCCGCCCAGCGACACCGCGATCGCGGTCAGGATGGCCAGCAGGCCGATGTTCTTCTCGAGTTTCTCGTGGGCGATTCCCATGCGCGCGTCCTCAGGCCGTCGCTTCGGCGGAGTCGGGGACGAGCACCGGGTTCCGGGCGATGCCTTCGGCCGCGCTCCAGGTCCGCCACATGTTCCAGGCCATCAGGCAGAACCCGGCCAACACCAGCAATCCGCCGGCCAGGCGGCCGAGGTAATACGGATAGGTCGCGACCAGGCCCTCGACGAAGCTGTAGGTCAGCGTGCCGTCCGGATTGGTGGCGCGCCACATCAGGCCCTGGGTGATGCCGGCGATCCACATCGAGACGATGTAGAACACCACGCCCAGCGTGTGCATCCAGAAATGCGCGTCGATCATGCGGATCGAATGCATCTTCTCCGCGCCGACCAGGCGCGGGAACAGGCTGTACAGCGAGCCGATCGAGATCATCGCCACCCAGCCGAGGGTGCCGGCATGCACGTGGCCGATGGTCCAGTCGGTGTAGTGGCTGAGCGAGTTGACCGTCTTGATCGACAGCATCGGCCCCTCGAACGTGGCGATCATGTAGAAGCTGATCGCGACGATCAGGAACTTGAGGATCGGGTCGGTGCGCAGCTTGTGCCACACGCCGGACAGCGTGAGGATGCCGTTCATCGCGCCGCCCCAGCTCGGCGCCAGCAGGATCAGCGAGAACACCATGCCCAGCGACTGCGCCCAGTCCGGCAGCGCGGTGTATTGCAGGTGGTGCGGCCCGGCCCACATGTAGACGGAGATCAGCGCCCAGAAATGCACGATCGACAGGCGGTAGGAGTAGATCGGCCGCTGCGCCTGCTTGGGCACGAAGTAGTACATCATCGCCAGGTAGCCGACGGTCAGCAGGAACGCCACGCCGTTGTGGCCGTACCACCACTGCGCCATCGCGTCGACCGCGCCGCTGTACACCGGATACGACTTCCACAGCCCCGCGGGCATCACCAGGTTGTTGACGATGTGCAGCAGGCCGACGGCGATGACGTAGGCGCCGTAGAACCAGTTGGCCACGTAGATGTGCTTGACCCTGCGCTTGGCGATCGTGCCGAAGAACAGCCAGCCGTAGGCGACCCAGACGATCGCGATCAGCACGTCCAGCGGCCATTCCAGTTCGGCGTATTCCTTGCCCTGGGTGATGCCCAGCGGCAGGGTGATCGCCGCGCCCAGCATCGCCAGCTGCCAGCCCCAGAACACGAACTGCGCGAGCCTGTCGCTGATCAGGCGCACGTGGCAGGTGCGCTGCACCACGTACAGGCTGGTGGCGAACAGCACCGATCCGCCGAAGGCGAAGATCATGCCGTTGGTATGCAGCGGGCGCAGGCGGCTGTAGGTCAGCCAGGGAATGCCCTCGCCGATGGTCGGCCAATAGAGCTGCGCGGCGATGAACACGCCCACCAGCATCCCGACGATGCCCCAGAACACCGTGGCGACCGTGAACTGCATCACCACCCTGTCGTTGTACGTACCGCTCACGGCTTGCATGCGGGTCTCCGTCGATCCGCCCATGCTAGGCGATCGGGCCGGTAGCGACTTGACCTGAATCAAATCGGTGGCCGCGGCGAATGCCGGCGCGGAGCATGTTCATGCCACTTCGCCCATAATTGGAGCCCCCGCACGCGACGGTAGAGGCATGAGCGACCCCGTCCCGCTGGACCTGGCGCGGCTGCGCCGCAGTTGCGCCGAATGCTCGCTGCAACAGCTGTGCCTGCCCGCCGGCGTCGATGGCGGGGAACTGGGACGCCTGGATGCGCTGGTGCGGCGCCGGCACCCGCTGTCGCCCGGCGAAGCCCTCTTCCGCGCCGGCGACGCGCTCGCCTCGGTCTACGTGGCCAGCGAAGGCGCGTTCAAGACCGTCGTCGCCAGCGAGGCCGGCGAGGAACTCGTCCTCGGCTTCCACCTGCCGGGCGAACTGTTCGGCCTCGACGCGATCGGCAGCGGCAGGCACCGTTGCGACGCGATCGCGCTGACCGAGGCCCGCGTCTGCGAATTGCCGTTCGCATCGCTCGCCGGCGTCGCCGCGCAACTGCCAGGCCTGCAGCGCCAGCTGTTGCGGGTGATGGGACAGAGCGCGGACCGGGACCACGACCACCTCGACGTGCTGTCGCGGCGCCAGGCCGGCGAGCGCATCGCGCTGTTCCTGCACGGGCTGGGCGAACGCTATTGCCGCATCGGCCGCCCGGCGCACGATTTCCGCCTGCCGATGAGCCGCGACGACATCGCGCGCTACCTCGGGCTGGCGCTGGAAACGGTCAGCCGCGGCTTCGGCCGGCTGCAGGACGACGGCATCATCGAAGTCGCGGGCCGTCGCGTGCGCGTGCTCGAACCGGCGCGCCTGCAAGCGGCCGCGAACGGTTGCGAAGCCGAAACCCCGCGACGCCCGGCGGTGCGGACCCGGGCCTGAAGCGTTCAGCGCGCCGTGTAGCCGCCGTCGATCACCAGCTCGCTGCCGGTCACGAACTTCGATTCGTCCGAGGCCAGGTACACCACGCCCCACGCGATGTCGTCGACGTCGCCCATGTGCCCGAGCGGGTGCAGCAGGCCGACGTCGCGTCGCGCCGCATCGATGTCGGTCGCGCCGCTGTCGCGCAGGTGGGCCTCGACCATCGGCGTCCAGATGAAACCGGGATGGATCGAATTGACGCGGATGCGGTCCGGCGCATAGGTCAGCGCATCGTTCTTGCTCATCAGCCGCACCGCACCCTTGGAGGCGTGGTAGGGCGGCACGTCGGCCGCGCCGACAAGGCCATAGATCGACGACAGGTTGACGATGCTGCCGCCGCCTGCGCGGCGCAGGTGCGCGATCGCATGTTTGACGCAGAAGAACACGCCCTTGACGTTGATCGCCTGCACCCGATCCCACTCTTCCTCGGTGATCTCGTGGGTGGGCTTGTTGACGCCGGCGACCCCCGCGTTGTTGACCAGCACGTCCACGCCGCCGAAATGCGCGGCCACCTCGTCGATCGCGGCGTGCACGGCTTGTTCGTTGCCGACATCGACATGCCAGTAGCCGGCGTCGAAACCGCGCGCCCGCAGGCCCGCGGCGAGCGCCTCGCCTTCTTCGTCGCGCAGGTCGAACAGCGCGAGCTTGCCGCCTTCCTCCGCCAGCCGCAGCGCGCACGCGCGACCGATGCCGAGCGCGGCCCCGGTGACGATGCAGGTTTTCCCGTTGACGCGTTGCATGTGGAAACCTCCGCAATGACGTTCTGGTGGCGTGGGATCGATGCCGGTAGATACCGATTGTTCGAAGTGGGGTTGACGAGGATCAAACCGGTGGCGCATCCGTCGCCATCACCGGGGCGGTACGTTCGCGTCGAGCGGCCTTGAGCAGCACGGCGACCGCCAATGGCAGCAGCAGCGCGAACAGCCAGGGCGCCACCGGCGGCGGCTCGAATCCGAACCAGCGAGCCGGTACCGGCATGCGCGTCACGATCGCCAGCACGGCCAGCGCTCCCGCGGCCACCACTGCGAACGCGACATTGGGCATGCGCAGCGTGTGCCAGACCGAGCTGCCGGAGCGGTACACCACGATCAGGCCGAGGTTGCCGACGACCAGCGCGGTGAAGGCGAGGGCGCCGGCCTGCGCCGCAGGCAGCGAAAACGCATGCCCCATCGCATACACGGCGACCACCGCGGCGAACATCACCCCGCCGCGAAGCAGGTTGCGGAACAGGCTGCCCACGCCGAGCAGCCTCGTCCCGGCCGGTCGCGGTGGCCGCCGCATGATGTCCGCGGCCGCGGCTTCGCGCTCGAACACGATGGAACAGGCGGGGTCGATGATCAGTTCGAGGAACACCACATGCAACGGCAGCAGTACCAGGGGCCCCCCGCCGACCAGCGGCAGCAGCGCCAGGCCCGCGATGGGAACGTGCACGGCAAGGATGTAGTGCACCGCGCGCCGGATGTTGTCGTAGATGGTCCGCCCCAACCGGATCGCGCGCACGACGGTCACGAAGTCGTCATCGAGCAGCACGATGGCGGCGGCCTCGCGCGCGACATCGGTGCCGCGCCGGCCCATGGCGATGCCGACGTGCGCCGACATCAACGCGGGCGCGTCGTTGACGCCGTCGCCGGTCATCGCCACCACCTGGCCGGCGCGTTTGAGCGCGGCGACCAGGCGCAGTTTCTGTTCGGGGCGCACCCGGGCGAAGACATTGGTGGTGGCTGCGCATTGCGGCAGCGCGTTGTCGTCCAGGGCATCGATCTGGCGGCCTTCCAGCACGCCGGCGCCGGCCGGGATCCCGGCCTGTTCCGCGATCGCGCGGGCGGTTTCACGATGGTCGCCGGTCAGCATGACGACGCGCACGCCGGCGGCCTGCGCTTCGGCAACCGCGGCGGGGACGCCGCCGCGCAACGGGTCCGCGAATGCGACCAGGCCCCGCCACGTCAACTGGAACCCGCGCATCGATGGCGGCAACGTGGCCGTCGTCCCGGCGCCGGCGTCGGGCCAGGTCGCGGATGCGGCGGCCAGCACACGCAGGCCACGCCGCGCCATCGCGTCGACTTCGGCATGCACGGCCGCAAGCTCCCGGGACGGGAGGCGGCACATCTCGGCCACGGTCTCCGGGGCGCCCTTGCACGCCACCAGCATCTCATCGCCCCGCCGCCAGACCTGGGTGATGGCCGTGCACTCGGCGGAGAGCGGGTATTCGCGCAGCAATTCGTCGATCGCCGGCGTGCGATCGAGCCCGCCGGCGGACTCCGTCAACGCGCGATCCATGGGATCGATCGAATCCGGACGGCTGGCGAGGGCAGCTGTTTCGAGCAGCGTCCGCAGCGCCGGGCCGAGGCTGGAACGCAGCTCCGAACGTTCGCCGTTGGCGACGAGTTCAACCACGGCCATCCGGTTTTCGGTCAGGGTGCCGGTCTTGTCCGTGCACAACACCGTGACCGCGCCCAGTGCCTCGATCGCGGGTGTGCGCCGGACCAGCGCATGGTGCCGCGCCATGCGCCAAGCGCCGAGCGCGAGGAAGACGGCAAGGACCACCGGAAATTCCTCCGGGATGGTCGCGATCGCCAGGGTCAGCCCGGCCAGGACCGCGTCCGTCCAGCCTCCGCGGCTTATCAGGAACAGGGTGGTGACCAGGACGGCGGTCGCCATTGCAAGCGCCGCGAACCACAGGACCACGCGACGGATCTCATGCTGCATCGGCGTCGCTTCGACGTGCAGGCTGCGCAGCACGACGCCGATCTTCCCGACCGCGGTCCGCGGGCCCGTCGCCACGACTTCGGCGACGCCATGGCCGCGCACCACCAGGGTGCTGGCATGCACGAGGGCATCGTCCGCGTCGGCACCGACGACGCGTCGCAGCGGCACCGACTCCCCGGTGAGCAGCGATTCGTCGACATGAAGGTCGGTTTCATCGACGAGGCGGGCATCCGCCGGCACGCGATCGCCCTCCGCAAGCAGGATGACATCGCCCGCCACCAGTTCGCTTGCCGGCAGCACGCACGGGTGGCCGTCGCGCAGCACGCGTGCGCGCGGACTGCCGAGCTCGCGCAATGCCTCGAGGGCGTGCTCGGATTTCTGCTCCTGGTAGATCGTCAAGCCGATCACTGCCATGACCGACCCGGCCAGCAGGATGGCCTCCTGTGCGTCGCCGAGGGCGAGATAGACGGCGGTTGCGGCGAGCAGGAGCAACAGCATCGGTTCACGCAGCACGCTGGCGACGATGGACCACCGGGAGCGGTGCTCCGGTTGCGGCAATACGTTGGGCCCGTCGCGCCGGAGGCGCGCACCTGCTTCGGCGGAGCTCAGGCCGGTCGCGTGTTGCGGGGCAGATGCGGGCCCGGAGGTTGCGGTGGTCGTTGCGTAGTCCTGGATCGAAGCGATCATGGCGGCGTTCGGCTGTACCGGCTTGCCGGCCCAGTCCAGGTCGACGCGTTCGAGATATCCGGGGACATGCGCCGGCCAACCGATTTCGTGCTCGACGCACGCGCGCAAGGCATCGGCGGCGTCCGGTTCGCCATGGGTGACGAGCACCTTGCGCGGATCGGGTGCGAACGCGACCAGGTGGTGGAGCACGCGCCCATCCGGATCACTCCTCATGCTACCCGCGGGTCGGCATGGAGCGACCGAAACCGTTGGTGTCGGCCGTCACCAGGTTTCCTACTTCAGCACGCGTTGCACCGCAGCGACGAAGTCGGGATCGGGCGCGCTGCCGATCTTCTCGGTGCGGGCGACGATGCGGCCGTCGGCATCGAGCAGGATCAGCACGCTGCTGTGGTTGAAATCGCCGTTCGGCAATTGCTTGTAGCGCACGCCCAGCACGCCGGCCACCTCGCGCACCTTGGCGGCGGGCGGCGCGGCGAGCAGCCAGCGCCCGCCATCGACCCCGCGCGCGGTCGCGACCTTCTGCAGCGCCGCGGGCGTGTCGCGCGCCGGATCCATGCTGATCAGGACCACGCCCAGGCGCGCGCGCTGCGCCGCGTCGAGCTGGCGTTCGACCGCCTTGCCGGACTCGACGATCAGCGGGCACATGTACTGGCACGAGGTGTAGAACATCGCCACCATCCGCGGCTTTCCGCGCAGCGAACGCCAATCGGCCGTACGGCCGTCCTGGCCGGTCAGCGGCAGCTTGAGCTGGTAGACCGAATCGCCCGGCAGGGCCGCGGGCCTGGACGGCGCGGCGAATGCCAGCGTCGCGCAGCAGGCGGCGGCGAACGGGAGGACGAATCGAACGAATCTGTTCATGGCGCACTCCTCGCGCAGCGAAAACCCATGTTGGCGGTCGCATCGCGCGCTTCGAGCGAGGACAGCATCGCCACCCGCATCAGCACCGCGTAGTTCTCGCGATCGGACATCGACAAGGCGCCGGCGCCGCAGAACCTGCTCTTGTCGGGATCGCCCTGGTTGCGGTTGTCGCCGTCGACCAGCAGCGAGGACGCATCGCCGGCCCATTCCCAGACCAGTCCGTGCAGGTCCTGCACGCCGTACGCATTCGGCGCCTGCAGGCCGACGCGCGGCAGCACCGCGTTCGACGGACGCGAGTACCAGCCGAGGATGCGTTCGCGCCAGGCCGGGTCGGCGCGCGCATCGCGGCGCGTTTCGTCCGCGGCGGCCGCGTATTCCCATTCGTTCCAGCTCGGCAGGCGCGCGCCCAGCGATTCGCAATAGGCGCTGGCGGCGAACCAGCTCACCCAGACCACCGGGCGGTCGGGCAGGGCGTTCGGGCCGAGCGCGTCCGGCCCGGCCCAGTGCGAGAGATAGCGCGGTTCGGCGAACACGCTGGCGACGCGGTCGCGCCGCCATTGCGGATTCCGTTGCACGAAGGCGAGGAATTCGGCATTGGTCACCGGGCGGCGCATCAGCGCGAACGATGCGACGCGGGTGCCGTCGCGCGCGTCGGGAAGATCCAGCGCCGACTTGAACTTGCCGCCGGGAATGGCCGCGTAGCGCGAACCCGCCGCGCCGGCGGCGAGGCCGGCGAGCGGGAGCGCGATCAGCAGCAGCAAGGCGAACCGGCGCATGGCTCAGTGGCCTTCGGCTGCGCCGCCGGTGTCCACGCCCGGGCCCTTGCGGATCGCCGTCACCTCGTCCTTGTGCACCTGGCCGCCCGGGTTGCCCCAGCTGTTGAGCACGTAGGTGGTGATGTTGGCGACCTCGTCGTCGGTCAACTGCGACATCGGCGGCATCACCGAGGTGTAGTCGTGGCCGTTGACCTTGATCGGTCCCTGCAGGCCGTGGGTGATGATCTTGGCCACGCGCTTGGGATCGGCGGCGATGAAATCGGACTTGGCCAGCGGCGGGAACACGCCCTGCAGGCCTTCGCCATTGGCCTGGTGGCAGGTCGAGCAGGTGCCGGCGAACAGGACCTGGCCGGCCTTGACCTGGTCTTCCTTGGTCAGGGTGCCCTCGGCATTGGCCTGGGCCGCGACGCCCACCGCCGCCAGGTTGGGGTTGGCCTGGTCGCCGATGTACATCGCGTCGACTTCCTTGCCCGAATAGATCGCCTTGTTCTCCGGGCCATCGGCCTTGAGGATCGCCAGCGCGCCCTTGTTGAAGGCGCGGAAGATCGAGTGGTCGACCAGCACGTAGCTGCCGGGCACTTCGATGTGGAAATCCATGATCGCCGCGCCGCCGGAGGGAATCAGGGTGGTCTGCACGTTCTCCTGGAAGCGGGTGCCGCCCTCGAACCAGACCTTGTCGAAGATCTCGCCGATCACGTGGAAGCTCGACACCAGGTTCGGGCCGCCGTTGCCGACGAACAGGCGCACGTTGTCGCCGACGCTGGCCTTGAGCGCGTTGTCGCCGGTGAGCGCGCCCTCGCGGCCATTGAACAGCACGTAGGTCGGGTGTTCGTCGATCGCCTTTTCCATGTCGAAGGGCTGGTGGCCCTTCTCGCGGTACTTGCCGGTCGTGTAGAAATCGCCCTGCATCACGTAGTACTCGTGGTCCACCGGCGGCAGCCCGCCCGGCGGCTCGACCAGGATCAGGCCGTACATGCCGTTGGCGATGTGCATGCCCACCGGCGCGGTCGCGCAGTGGTAGACGAACAGGCCGGCGTTGAGCGCCTTGAAGGTGAAGCGCGAGACGTGGCCGGGCGCGGTGAAGCTCGATGCCGCGCCGCCGCCCGGGCCGGTGACGCCGTGCAGGTCGATGTTGTGCGGCATCTTGCTGTCGGGCATGTTGCGCAGGTGGAACACCACCGTGTCGCCCTGGCGCACGCGGATGAACTTGCCGGGCACGGTGCCGCCGAAGGTCCAGAAGGTGTAGGTGACGCCTTCGGAGATCGGCATTTCCTTTTCGACCACGTCGAGTTCCACGATCACCCGCGCCGGGTAGTTGCGGTTCAACGGCGGCGGCACGTTCGGGGGATCGGTCAGCACCGCCTCGATGTCCTTGCCTTGCGGCGGGCCGAAATCGCCCTTGAGCGAACCGCCGGTATCGGTCGATGCGGTCGCGGCGGGCGTGGCGCTTTCGGGCTTGCTTCCGCAACCGGCGATGGTCGCCGCCAGCAATGCGGTGGCCAGGAACGAAAGACAGCGATGCGCATGTGGATTCATGGTCGGCTCCTCTGGGTTCAGAAGGGGATGGACATGCCTGCGGCGGGTACCGGGGACACATCCTGCCCGGCATCGCGTGGGGAGCCAGCATACGCGGTCAGTACCGCGACCAAGGCGGCGACGAGGATCGGGGCGATGTAGAGGTGGCGGCGGAGGTTGCGGGTCTTCACGACGGACTCCTGGTGGGTGCATGGGGTTCGGCGCGGAGTGTCCGCTTCCGGCGCGTGCATCGATCTGACCTGGATCAAGCGCCGCCACCGTGGCCGGGGCATCCGCGCCGGACTTGATCCCGGTCAAGGCGAGGGCGGTCCGCGCACCGCAGCCTGCGTCCCGACTCGAAGGGGAAGGGAAGATGAAGACTCCATGCACATTGCGCCTGGCGGCGGCGCTGGCGATCGCGCTCGCGCCGCTGTCGGTCGCTGCGCAATCGTCGCCGTGGTCGTTCGAATGGAACCTGCGCGCCCGCCACGAGCAGGTGTCCGACGATGCCTACGCGCGCGAGGCGAATGCCGACACCCTGCGCCTGCGCGCCGGCCTGCGCTTCGCCGGCGATGGCGGCTGGAACGGCCTGCTCGAGGCCGAGGGCATCGCCGCCGGCGGCGCCCATGACAGCGGCGCCAACGGCAAGTCCGGTTATCCGCAAGTGGTCGATCCGGCCGGGGTCGAGCTCAATCAGGCGTTCGTCGGCTGGAAGAACGCGGCGTTCTCCACGACCGTCGGTCGCCAGCGATTGTTGTTCGACAACCAGCGATGGGTCGGCAACAGCGGCTGGCGCCAGAACGAACAGACCTTCGATGCGTTGGCGCTGGCGTTCGCGCCGGGACCGGATGTCGCCTTGCGCTACGCCTTCCTCGATCGCGTGCATCGCGTCAACGGCGACGATGCGCTCGATCCGCGCGCACGCGAGCGCGCCCTGTCCACCCATCTGTTCAACGCCGCGTGGAAACGCGGGAAACAGCAGTTCGCCGGCTACGCCTACCTGCACGAGGACCGCGACGTGCCGAGCGCATCGAGCGCGACCTGGGGCCTGCGCTGGACCGGCACGCGGCCGCTGCGGGCGGCATCGTTCGGGTGGACGCTGGATGCGGCGCGCCAGCGCGACCATGCCGGCAACCCGCTCGATTTCTCGCATGCCTATTGGCTGCTGGAGCCGGCATTGACCGTGCGCGGCACCAGCTTCCGCGCCGGGTGGGAACACCTCGGCGGCGATGGCGCGCACGCATTGCAGGCGCCGCTGGGCACGCTGCACGCCTTCAACGGCTGGGCCGACAAGTTCCTGTCGACGCCGGCGAACGGGCTCGACGACCGTTACCTCGGCCTCGGCCGCGCGTTCGGCCGCGAGCGCGGCGGCGCGCGCGCGGCATGGCAACTGGCATGGCACGACTACCGCGCCGACACCGGCGGCGCGCACTACGGCCGCGAGTGGGACGCCTCGCTCAGCCTGCCGCTGGCGAAAGGCGCGAGCGCG
>Ga0209023_10002566_pt1 | contig 22478 bp, 23 predicted proteins | sample LakOneMetagenome_FD_187468 | JGI IMG/M metagenome (GOLD analysis project Ga0209023, IMG submission 187468) | Freshwater and sediment microbial communities from Lake Erie, Canada (SPAdes) (version 2) | ecosystem: Environmental > Aquatic > Freshwater > Lentic | place: Lake Erie, Canada...
CCTTAGTACCATGGCTGGCGTCAAGATGAACCACGTTCCCTATAAGGGAGACGCGCCTTCGCTCACAGACGTGCTCGGTCAGCAGATCAATGTTGCCCTTCCCACCGCGCTTGCTGGAATGCCACATGTCAAGAGTGGAAAACTCAGGGCTCTTGCGGTCACGAGCAAGACTCGATTGCCGGCACTGCCCGATGTGCCGACGGTAGATGAAGCGCTCGGGATAAGCGGATACGAAGCCGTTTCTTGGGGTGGATTTATGGTGCCGACCGGGACCTCACCAGCCATCGTTGCTAAGATGAACAGCCAGTTCAACAAAGCCCTTCAGGATCCGGAGGTCCGCGACAAGCTGATGGCTCAAGGCGCGCAGATCGCAGGCGGCACCCCGGAAGCATTCGATGCGTTTCTGCGCACCGAAGTTACGAAATGGAAGCGCGTGGCTGATTCAGCAAAGGTCCGGCTCGACTAGCCCTCACCGGGAATGCCGGTCCGTCGTCGGGATACCCCCCGACGACGGAAACTGCCTGTGGACTACCAAGGTCGTTACAATGACGGCAGTCGGCCGATATCCCAGGCTGAAGATAACCGCTGATCCGATATGGTGAATGTCAAGCAAGTCGCCCTCCTCGCCGGCGTTTCCTCGGCAACAGTCTCCCGTGCACTGACATCGCCGGATCGGCTGCGACCTGACACGCTGGAGCGCGTGCAGAACGCCATCGCAAGCCTCAACTACGTCCCGTCTTCCTCGGCTCGGGACCTGCGTCAAGGGCGCACGCGATCGGTCGGCATCATTGCGCCGACACTGATGAACGAGCTTTACGCGAAAGCGGTCGATACCTTAGAGGCGCAGCTCGATCGGCTCGGATACACCGTTTTATTGACGTGCCACCGGGACGACAGTGAGACAGAACTACGCTGCGCGCGCGCGCTTTTGGAGCGCAGAGTCGACGGAATCGCCATTATCGGGTCACAGCATCACCCTGACGTCTTCTCGCTAATCCACAAGCATGCCATTCCGTATGTCCTAATGTGGGCCGTCGATCGTGAGGGTATGCATCCCACGGTGGGATATGACAATCGCTTGGCGATGCGCAGGTTGACGAGCTATTTGGTCAAACAGGGACATCGAAAGTTTGCCGTCCTCCCAGGGCCACTAGAGACTCAATTTCTCTCCTCTCAACGACTTCTGGGCATCCAAGACGTCCTCAGTGAGAACGGCATTTCGATACCCGACGACCGCATTCTCCCGACACCGTACGAAGCATCTGCCGTCCGGCAAGCGGTTCGGACCTGTCTCGAGCGTAATGACTCGCTGCCGCATCAGGAACAGCCGACTGCCCTGATATGCATCAATGACTTCGTTGCTGTGGCAGCGATCGCGGAGTGCCGCACATTGGGACTATCGGTTCCGAGCGACATCTCAGTTACAGGCTTCGGCGACTGGCAGATGGCGGAACTGATGACGCCCGCACTCACGACCGTACACTCGAATCCCGTTCTGATTGGCGAACTTACTTCTCGTAACCTGGTTGATCAGATTGAAGGCGGGTCCAAACGCATTCAGACCGAGTTCGAGCCTGACCTTGTAGTTCGCGAAAGTACGGCGCCGCCCCAATAGTTGGTGAGCCAAACTACGTTTTGTCGCTACGGACGGAACTCAGCCGTCGCTCTAGCTAGGCCCTCACCGGGCACAAAGCGGTCGAAGCATACGTTGTCCAGCTATTAAATGAAGCGTTGCAGACAACGTTCTGAGGGAATTCTTCAGTCATGCGGGGCGCCTAATGGATATCAGTCTCTGCTCCATCCTGATGTCCGCTTAGGGTGGGCCGGTAAGCGCCGGTCATGCCACTGACCTTTGATTGAGGCGTCAGGGTACCGCCGTTGCCAACTAAGTCGAACGTGTCCCAAAAAGCGGACACATTCGTCCCCTCCGGCGCGAGCCAGAAGCGTCACCGCACGAAAAGGGAGTTCGAACCTATTTCGGCCACCCCGCTTTGGCTGCCGCCGCATCCAGCGCACGAGAAAATCGCCCGATGTCTTCCGGCCGGAACTCGGCCAGAAACAGTTCTTTGACCGCCGCCTCGTAGATGCCCCACATCTTCTTGCGCAAGGCCTTACCTTGCCGTGTGACGGACACGAACGCGGCGCGGCCGTCTTCCTCTGACCGGATACGGGTCACCAGCTCTTCACGCTCCAGCCGGTCAATCAGGCGAGTCAGGTTGTACCGCTCGATGGCAAGCACATCGGCCAGCTCATGCATCCGGCGGCTTTCCTCCGGCCCGCTTTCAATCCCCCACAGCACGTCGTACCACGCGTAGACAGGCAGTCCAGCCTCGGCAAGACGCCGATCCACCTCACGTATCAAGGCCCGGTGCGACCGTACAAACGAAAACCACAAATCCGGCTTCTCAGTCGACATGGTATCTCCAATAGTTGCAGTTGCAATTATGCCGCAGAGCGCTCACAATGCCCAGACGATTGCAACTGCAATTTATTTGAAGCGCAATGGCCACGCCTATCCGACCGGGCCTGATGCGAACCGAAGCCCCGTCAATCCCATGGAGACAGAGATGAATGCCCCGGTGTTGCCGCTACACGTATTGCCGCTGGATGTGGACCCGCAGGAAACCCAGGAATGGATTGAGGCCCTGGCCGCCGTGACCGAAGTGGAAGGCCGCGAACGCGCCCACTACCTGATCGGCCGCCTGCATGAATCGGACGCGGCCCGACACGGGGATTTCCATGGCGCAATCACGACGCCCTACGTCAATACGATTGCCGAATCGGGCGAGCAGCCGTACCCAGGCGACACCTCGATCGAGCGCCGACTGGCCGCCATGGCGCGCTGGAATGCCATGGCGATGGTGTTGCGGGCGGGCAAGCACTCCAACGTCGGCGGGCATATCGCCACATATGGGTTCTCCGCTTTCTTCTGATGTCTACGGGTCGACCTTCGATTCTGTTGTTGAGGGTAAACCCCCCTTTGCGCCACATAGGTAGGCTACCTAACATTAGCCACCAATCGCCCTCGGAGATATTTCCATGACGGAGTCGCCTGCTCCCACCCCTTCCTCCAACCCATCTTCCGCGGTAGAAGGGCGCTGTCCTTTTGATGCGGCTGCGAACGAGCCGAAATCAGCGTGTCCTTTTCACGCTGAGGGCGACAGCGGCGGAATCCCAGATTTCCCCCCTAAGCGCGTAGATCCCTTGGCGCCGCCGCCGGTGTTCTTCCAGATGCAACAGAAGGGCGAATTGGCACAAGGTAAGCTTTGGGACGGAAAGATCGCTTGGCTTGTCACGCGTTATGACGATGTTCGCGCTGTCTTGTCGGACTCTCGCTTTAGCTCCGACGTCTCACATCCGGGATTTCCCTCTTCCAGCGCCGCAGTAAAGGTTGTTCGGAGTAGTAACCGGACCTTCATTACCATGGATGAACCCAAGCATTCAGAGCAACGGCGGATGCTGACCAGCGAATTCACGATCCGAAAGATCGAGAATCTGCGGCCGCGACTTCAGGCCATCGTGGACAAGCTCTTGGAAGATTTTGCGATGGGGCCGCAGCCTTCTGACCTGGTTAGCGCCTTTACATTGGCGACACCAGCATTGGCTATCTCAGAGTTGCTTGGTGTTCCATACGACGATCACGACTTCTTCCAAGAACAGGCGATGATCATGACGTCGAGCACCGCGACGAGGGAAGAGGCTAGCGCCGCGAATCAAGCGTTGTGCGAATACCTGCGTGAACTGGTGGCGAAGAGATCCGAAAGCCCCGGGGAGGACATCCTCAGTCGCCTTATCGTTAATCATGTACGGAAGGGCGATATCACTGAAACAGACGTGGTCTCGCTTGGAAGGCTTCTGCTGATTGCCGGGCACGAGACGACGGCAAATACGACGTCGATGGGGGTGCTCTTCCTACTTCAGAGGCCGGACATCTGGGAAGAGCTTCGCCAGAATCCAAGCCTCGTTCCAAACGCGGTGGAGGAGATGCTACGCTTCCTGGATGTCATACAGTCCGGGACGCGACGTGTCGCACTGGAGGACGTTGTCGTGAATGGGCAATTGATCCGAGCCGGTGATCCCGTTGTCGTGCTTAGTATTTCCGCAAATCGCGACCAGGAGCAGTTCAAAGATCCCCACGTCTTTGACCTCCGCCGTGATGCCCGGACACAGATCGCATTCGGATACGGCCCGCATCAGTGCATGGGACAAGTTCTCGCCAGAGTCGAAATGCAGATCATGTTCACCGCCCTACTGAAGCGCCTGCCGAATCTTCGGCTGGCCGTGCCCATCGAGAGCCTCGCGTTCAAGAGCGATTCGCTCATGTATGGTGTTAGGGCACTGCCCGTTAGCTGGTAAATCCACTACGGCGAATCACGATGAAAATCACAATCTATCCCGAAAAATGCTGCGGTTCCGGCCAATGCGTCGTCAATGCGCCGGATCTGTTCGACCAAAAGGATGACGGAATCGTCATTCTTTTGAATGCCGATCCGTCGGCCGATCAATACAAAATCTGCACGCTTGGCTGCTGGGATCTGTCCGGCGTTGGCAATCGAGATTCACGAGGCTCTCTGATGATTCCCCTAAGCAAATCGTAGTCATCGGGGCAACGGCCGCCGGCATCACGGCGGCACGAGCAGCCTGCGCGCGCGAGGCTGGGGCGGATGGTACTTCCATCGCAAAAGAGGGCGGCCTGCCCAACGGCCGCCCATCTCTTTCGAAGCGGTTGATGGCTGGCAAACGTTCAGTAGAGCTCCTCTAAATAGATCGCCTAGCGGGCATAAAATTTCATTCCGCAAATAACATCTGCCGAAACTTTAAATCTATTATAGAAAGATGACTCAAAGTCATAGGATTGGCTCCACCCAATTCTGTTCGAAATATCCGGTATAGATCTTTCCAGTCCTGCCAATTCGAACAGCGAACGCATAAGCCGCTGCGTGTTACATATTTCCGTGAAGCAATTGCCCTGGCTGAAGAGGGTCCGCCTGACTCTCGAGGATGTTGTCTGCAAACTATCCGCTATATCTGCAATATTCCAAGCTTCCTTTGGATTCATAAACACCGACAATGAAATTGCCTCCCAAAGCGGCCTGGAATCCCACAGATCGTGCATTGGTTGATCACGCACCACAGAATAACTAGTTACATCCAGATCGAAGCTGCAATGCGAGCTCTTAAAAATAGAGCCGCCCAAGAACAGACTCGCAGGAGAAAAAGCGGGGAGCTTCACGAACTTCCCCTCTTTAATTACGCGTGAATAGCCTTGTCGGATGATTATCTGCTCGCCACTCAACGAAGTCACTTTCATTGGAATTGGAAGAAAAATATCATGGATCCCGACTTGGCTTCGTGACTGAAGTTGCGTCTGCATCAATTACGCTACTATCCCGGTCCGATACTATGAGCAGCGCGAGGATGTACCACCGCGCTGCCGGAAACGATGAGGGTCACCCGCCATCGCAATTCATCGAGCACTTACTCTTCGCGGCGCCTTAGGCAGCCTTGTCAAGCTCGGGATGCATGGAGTCCGACATCTGCGCCAGATGATGCAGCGTATCTCCGAACACCGATTCCATTTGGGTAAGGCGTCTAAAATAGTGGCTGACGATATACTCATCCGTCATTCCAATCCCACCGTGCAATTGCACGGCCTGCTGGCCGACGAATCGCATCGACCCGCCCAACTGATATTTCGCTTGTGCCATGGCGCGACGTCTCTGGTTCGCCGGCGCGTTGACGTTGAGCGAGGCGTAGTAGCTCATAGACCTCGCGAGCTCTAGACTCATCTTCATATCTGCGACGCGGTGACGCAACGCTTGGAAGCTCGCGATAGCGACGCCGAACTGCTTGCGCGTCTTCATGTAATCCACCAGAGCCTCCAGGGTTACGTCCATCACGCCCACGGCCTCTGCACACGTCATTGCAATGCCAAGATCCACGGCATACGACAGGCAATCCTGGCCTTCGCGGGTGACTAGCGTGCCCGGCGCCTTCGACAACGTCAGCTCCGCGGCGCGCGAGCCGTCGACAGTTTGATAAGGGTGTACCAATACACCTGGGGCGGAGCGCTCCACAAGGAACGCTCCGAGAGTGTCAGCAATCATGGCGGGTACAATGTACGCAGCAGCATGATCGCCAACCGGCACGAGGCTCTTACTCCCAGTAAGCTCCCAACCTTCCGCCGTCTCGACTGCTCGCGTCTCGCACGTATCGATGCGATAACGATTCGCGCGCTCCTGCTGGGCCAGTACGACCAGACTTTCTCCAGAAGCGATCGTAGGCAGCCACGCCGCACGTACGCTTGCTTCGGCGTAGTTCGACAGCACTGCACCCGCAAGTAGAACTTGCGCCAGCGGTTCGAGTACGATGCCCCGCCCCAGTTCCTCCATAACCACCATAACGTCGACCGGCCCCATACCGACGCCGCCATACTCTTCTGGGACGTAAAGTCCAGTCAGCCCAAGCTCCGCAAGCTCCGAATACGCGTCCGGGGAAAATCCGCCGCTGCTCTCGGAACTGCGACGGTGCTCAAACGTATAGCTACGCTTTACCCACTTTCTTACTGCATCTCGCAGTTGGTCCTGGTCGTCAGTGAATTCGAAATCCATGCTCTACTCCTTTATCCGAGGACCACTTGCGAAACAATGTTACGCTGCACTTCATTGGAGCCACCGTAGATAGTGGTTTTCCGCAGATTAAAATATGTCGCGGCAAGCGGAGCGTTCCGTCGCTCTCCACCTGGGAACTCGCCATCCCACTCCGTCAACATAGCGTCTTGAATAAATGGGAGGCTATAGGGACCTGCAGCCAGCATCATCAATTCACTGTAGCGCTGTTGAATCTCACTGCCTCGGATTTTCAGTAGGCCTGCGATATCCAATGGATTCTTCCCGGATTTTTCTGCCGAGATAACGCGAAGAACCAGCATTTCGAGCGCGATAATATCTACCTCGAGCTTCGAAACCTCGTCTTTGAAACGAGGGTCGTCCATCATGCCTTCTGCAGCCGCGATTCGCTTCAGGCGTCGGAGCTCACGCTTGGCACGCCCGACTTCTGCAATGTTCGAGCGTTCGTGACTGAGAAGGTGTTTGGCATAGGTCCAGCCCTTATTTTCTTCGCCAATCAGGTTCTCAACGGGGACCTCAACATTGTCGAACCAGACCTCATTGACCTCGCACTCGCCGTCCAGCAGCTTAATGGGCCGAACCGTGACGCCAGGCGAACGCATGTCAATGAGCAGGAAACTGATCCCTGCCTGCGGCTTCCCTTCTGTATTGGTCCGGACGAGACAGAAAATCCACTCCCCGTACTGAGCCAACGTGGTCCAGATCTTTTGACCATTGACTATGTACTTGTCTCCCTTTCGCTCCGCTCGTGTCTTGAGCGAAGCCAGGTCGGAACCCGATCCCGGCTCGCTGTAACCCTGGCTCCACCAAACATCGCCCGTCACAATGCCGGGCAAGAAGCGCGCCTGTTGCTCAGCGTTACCAAATGCCATGATGACTGGTGCCACCATGACAGGCCCATAGGGCACGAGTCGCGGTGCTCCTGCCAACGCGCACTCTTCCTCGAATATGTGCCGCTGCACTGGTGTCCAGCCCGTGCCGCCGAACTCGACTGGCCACTTATACGTCAGCCAACCCTTTTTCCCCAGAATTTGGTGCCAACGCTGCATATCGGTGCGGGATAGCTGCAGTCCGTTGTGCACCTTGTGCGAGATCTCCTTCGGCAAATGGGCGTCGATCCACGCATGTACCTCTTTTCTAAATTCCTGCTCTTCTTCTGTGAAATTCAGATCCATTTCTCAGTCCCCTACTGTGTTAGTTAGTCCTAGCGGCCCACGAAAACGGGAGCGCGACGCTCCTTGGCCGCCAACGCCCCTTCCCGGGCGTCTTCACTCCTGGCCAGCATCTGAGCTTGGTACTGGGCGCTATAGCCTGCCTCAACCAGTCCTACCGGAATCGAGTGTCTCGCCGCCTGTTTGAGGAAACGCAGTACCAGCGGCGCTGCGCTCGCAATCTGACGCGCTGTCACTAGAGCTGCCTCTGTTTCGCTTCCTGGTTCACAGAGTTCGTTTACGAATCCGACTTCATAGGCCCGTTGGGCGGATACCGGGCGCCCGGTCAACATGAGCTCCATCGCGATCTTGTGGGGAATCCGACCGACCAGCGAGCTAATCAAGCCGGCTGCCATGCCTAGGCGACCTTCGGGATAAACGAAGGTCGTTGCCGAAGTCGCTACACAAAGATCGCAGAATGCAAGCATCGATACGCCCGCCGCTATCACGGGGCCATTAACCGCTGCAATAACCGGCTTTCCAATGTCAAATGCGACATTGGGAATGGCATGCCAAAAGGAATCCGGTGGATCGTTCGTGTCGAGGCCTGCCGTAAACACCGACCCCTCTGCACGTAGCAGGGCAACGCGATCCTCTGAGCCCGCGAAGTCTTGCCACGCGTCGTGCAACGCGTCGCACATTTCCGAGTTCAGCGCGTTTCTCTTATCCGGCCGATTCATCGTAATGACCCGGACGAAATTTTCTGATTCGATTTTTATCAACTCGGCCATGGCGTTCTTAACGCTTCTTGTTCAGGAAGGATTTGAAGATTTCCTGAGTGGCTTCGGTATTCAAGAGTTCGGCGAACATCTTCACTTCCAGGTCGAGCGCAGAACCCACAGCGGCACGATTCTCGTGGTTCAACATCCGCTTTGTCGCGCGTACCGAAGCCTTGGGAAGCTTTGCCAGTTCGGCAGCCGTTTCGCGCGCCCGTGCAAGGGCTTCCCCGTCCTGCGTCAGCGACGTCAGAAGCCCGGCATCGAAAGCTTCTTCTGCATCAAAGAACTTTCCAAGCATCAACCACTCACGTGCCTTCCGGACACCTACCAGCGATTCGAGCAGGTAGCTGGATGCGCCCTCGGGGCACAGACCCAGCGATACGAACGGCATGCGGAAGCGCGCATCTTGGGATGCGTAGGCAAAATCGACGTGTTGCAGCATCGTGGCGCCGATTCCAATCGCCAGTCCCTCGACTGCTGCGATTAGCGGCACATCGATCGCGGCCATCTTCCGGAGAAGCGTGACAGCAGGGGAATCTTCATTACCCCGCCGGGTCTGGAAATCATTGATATCGGCACCGACAGTGAAGTGTCCGCCCGCACCATGCACGATGACTGCGGCACATTCCTTGTCCGCGTTGGCCTCATCCAGAAGACGGGTCAGTTCCTGGTACATCGCGGCGCTGATCGCATTGCGCTTTTCTGGACGCGCAATGCAAATCTCCAGGACGTTTCCGACATTATTAGCTTGGATGCTCATGATTGCTCCTGAAGTGTCTTTTTTGACGTTTGGCAACTAATCACCCCACGTTCTTCGAGACCGGCGATGTGGTCCGCGGAAAGTTCTAGCAAGTCGGAAAGCACGTCTTCTGTGTGCTGACCGAGTTTCGCGGGCGCCCGAACGTAGTGCACCGGCGTTTTACTGAATTTGATGGGATTGGCGATGCCCCGTACCGAGCCGATACCTTTGTCAACCGGCACGTCGATCGCCATCTGACGGTGGATGACCTGTGGGTGAGCAAAGGCTTCCTTGTAGGTATTGATACGACCGTGCGGGATATCCGCTGCGGAGAACGCGGCAAGCCAATGCTCGGTTTGGCGCGCCGCAAGAACCGACGACACCTGCGCAATTAGCGCCTCTCGATTCCGAATGCGTCCGGATGCGGAATAGAACGTCGAATCCCGGGCCAGTTCTTTGGCGTCGATCGCTTGGCAAAAGCGTTGCCACTGGGAATCGTTCCCCACAGCAACTACCACCTTACCGTCTGCCGTATCAAAGACTTGATACGGTACGAGAGACGGATGCGCGTTCCCCCACCGGTGCGGTTCGGCGCCATTGATCAGGCACGACAATCCCTGATTCGACGACAAGCCAACCAGACAATCGAGCAGTGCCAAATCGATGTGCTGACCTTCTCCCGTGACATTCCTGTGGTTCAACGCGGCGAGGATCGCGACCGTCGCATACAGTCCCGTCGTCAGATCAGCAATGGCGATCCCGACCTTCTGTGGCCCACCACCAGGCTCGTCATCACGCTCGCCCGTTATGCTCATCAGCCCGCTTTCCCCCTGGAAAACGAAGTCGTAGCCGGGGCGGTCAGCGTACGGCCCGGATTGGCCGTACCCGGTGATAGAGCAATAGATCAGGCGCGGATTGATCTTTTTCAGACTGTCGTAGTCAAGCCCTCGACGAGCCAGATCACCAACCTTAAAGTTCTCTACAAAGATGTCGCACTCAAGAACGAGCTTACGGATCAGATCCGCACCGTCTGGGTTGGCGATGTCCACGCCAACCGATCGTTTGTTCCGATTTGCGGAAGCGAAGTAGGTGGAATCCTCAAGCACTTCCGCTTCACTCGTCATCGCATACGGCGGCCCCCACTGCCGCGTATCATCCCCTCGCGATGGGTGCTCAATCTTGATGACATCGGCTCCCATGTCGCCCAGCATCTGGGTACACCATGGCCCTGCGAGCACTCGCGTCATATCCAATACGCGAATGTTCCCTAGAGCTTGTTTCTGCATAAGAGACATCCCGTCATCCCTCGTTCATTTGGATAGATTTGTACTCGAGGAACTCATCCAAACCGACGTGACCCGCCTCCCGGCCAACACCGCTTTGTTTGAAGCCGCCGAAGGGCGCTACGGGGTTGAATCGGGCGCCGTTAATATCGACCTGTCCTGCACGAATCTTCTTAGCGGCGTCGAGTGCGAGGTCAGGATCGCCCCAAACGGCCGCCGCCAGGCCATACACCGTTGCGTTGGCGATGCGGATGCCGTCGTCGATTTCGTCGTAGGGAATCACGCAGAGCACGGGGCCAAACACCTCTTCCTTGGCCAGATAGTTATGTTGATCTGTGAGAAACACCTTCGGGCTGACGAAGAATCCTGCAGGCGGAACATCCTGGCCTGACGCGATGAGCGTGGCGCCCTCCGCTACCCCTTTTTCCGCTAGTTCCTGCACGCGGTCACGCTGCTTGCCAGAAATGAGCGGGCCGATCCGATGGCCTTCGACGAGGCTGGATCCGACAGAGAACTTGGCGAGTTCTTGCTTCACCAGGGCTTCGACGGCCGACACATCACGCGAGTGAACAATCAACCTGGTCAGCGCGCTGCAAGTCTGACCGTTGTTGAGGAAGCAGGAAGCGAGCGTTCCCTTGACGGCCACAGTCAGGTCCGCACCCGGCAATACCAAGGAAGGCGACTTGCCGCCCAATTCCAGCGTCACCTTCTTAATGGTCGACGCGGCCAAGCAAGACACTGCACGACCCGCTTCCGTGGATCCTGTGAAGCTAACCATGTCCACGCCGTCAGCTCGCGCCAACGCTGCGCCCACTACCGCACCCAAGCCGTTCACAACGTTCACCACGCCCGAAGGAAAGCCTGCGTCATTGATGGCATCGCAGATAAGGCGCGTTGTTCGGGGCGTCAATTCACTTGGTTTGAGCACGACTGTGTTCCCGGCCAGAAGCGCGGGCACCACCTTCAGAATGATCTGATGAAGCGGGAAATTCCATGGCGTGATACATGCCACGACGCCGAATGGCTCCCGGACGATGACAGATGGGCCCGTTCGCGATTGCCATGGAAATCCTTCCGCCAGCTTTACGAAGTTCCCAATGTTCCGAATGGGCGAGTCGACTTGAACGATGCGTGAGATCTTCAAGGGCGTGCCAACCTCAGCCGCGATAGCATCGGCCAACGACTCCTGCCGATTTGTGAGTTGGTCTTTTAGGCGATTAAGAATTGCGCATTTGTCCGACACGGATGTTGCGGACCAGCTGGCCAATGCGTTCTGCGCGGCACCCAAGGCGAGACCGACGTCCTCCTCGGTACCTGGAAGAATTTGGGCCGATACCAGGCCAGTATTCGGGTCCTCTACGTCGATGAGCTGTGTGCCAGAAGCACGGCGCCACGATCCCCCGATGTATTGCTGATCGAAGATCTCCGGCATCACGACTGCACCTCTGAAATCTCTTCGACTTTCTCGGGGCTACCGGACCATCCCCACGCCAACGAGGTTCGGGATACACCAAGTAGGACGCCATTCAGCGCGCTCGGATGGATCCAGAGGCCGTCCTGCTCGGGCTTGCCCGTGTCGGTCCTTCGGGTCCACTTTGCGTTGCGCGATTCGAGTCGCCTGATTACGTCCGCCAAATCATGCGTTTCGATGTAGCACATGTAAAGTGCGTCACCTCGCTTGCCCGAAAACCTGCCCATGGCAAAGGCGGGATCATGCGCTTCAGCCAATTCGATGCGATCGAGACGATCCGGCGCGAACATCAGCAGCGTGCCTTCATAGCCAAATCGCGCGAACGTGATGTCTACTGCCTTGTCGCGCTGCAGGCCCAGTTTTCGCGCGTAGCAATCCGCGACTTCTCGCCAGTCGGTGCTGAGAACCATGGTGAGCTCGTACAGAAACGACACAGGACCATTCGCTCGAACCCGCGCTGCCGCTTCGCTGACAACGAGTGGCATGCCATAGAGGCCGCCCGCGTTCAAATAGAGACGGCCGTCGGCTTCAGCAAATCGGATACCTTGCTCGGCAAGGAACCTCTGGCATTCAGCCAGGCTAGCTGTCGAGACCCCTCCAAAGAAGAGGCCTTCCCCGAAGCTATCAAGATGATCACTTACGACCCCTGCTCCCCGCGGGGTCCAAAGTTCGACCGTGCTTTCGCCGATTACCAGGCTACGGCCACGGGCATTCAGATGGTCGCTTGCAAGCTCATCAAGATACTGCGCCCCAAGTACTTCCCTGTAGTTCTGCTCTGCTTGATCGAGGTCGCGCACCGCAACGAGGATTCTGTCAACCGAGTTCAACATTGCTTCTTCCTTAAAGTAACTGACCTACTGCACGGTGATGTGCGCGGTACGAATGAGCTTTTGCCATTTCGCCGACTCCTGCTGGATGAATCGGCCGAACTCATCTCGTCCTGCGCCAGAGATGATTCCGCCGATGTCGCCAATCTTGCTGCGGACGTCAGGCATCTTGAGTACAGCTTGAATTTCGGCATCCAAACGGGTGACGATCGGCTTCGGCGTTGCGGCAGGTACCAAGACGCCGAACCAACCAGTGATCTGATAGTTGCTCAGACCAGCTTCAGTCATCGTTGGGACGTCCGGCAGCAACGGGGAACGGACAGCACTCGTGATGGCGAGTGCGCGAACCTTTCCGCCTTTTACGAGATTCAATGCCGAAGGCATGTTGTCAAACATGATCGGTACATGGCCTGCCATCGTGTCGTTCAGGCCGGGGCCGCTACCGCGGTATGGCACATGAACCATGCGCAGGCCCGCTGTCGAAGCGAACAGTTCACCCGCCAAGTGCAAAGATGTTCCGTTGCCAGGCGTTGCGTACGACAAGGGATTGGGCTGTTGCTTCGCGTACTGAACGAGTTCCTTCACCGATTTGACCGGCAGTTGCGGGTTGACCACCAGCAGGTTGGGAACCTCCGCCAGGAGCGTCACCGGCGCGAGATCTCGCGTGGGAGAAAAGCGAGCGTCGGGAGTAAGCGTGGGGTTGATGGCAATAGGACCAATATTGCCCATAACGATGGTGTATCCATCAGCGGGCTGTTTCGCAACATAGGCCGTGCCAACATCGCCCCCAGCGCCTGGCTTGTTCTCGATCACCACGGGCTGCCCGAGTCGTTCAGAGAGCTTGGCACCGACGATACGTGCCAGCATGTCAGTGGTGCCGCCCGGCGGATACGGCACGACCCACTTGATCGGGCGACTCGGCCAGGACTCGCTGGCGTTCGCAACAGATTGACCGGTCGCTGCCCAGCACCCCACCACAGCGGCGCTAAAGCCCAATATCCATCGTTTCATTCGTTGTCTCCTGACCTCAAGAAGCAGGTTGCATCTCAAGGGCACCTGGTTTATGATGTTCACTAGGTGAACTAGCGGTACACAGGGTGTACGAATGAAGAATAATAGATCGATCCAACGCTGTCTAGCGGTGCTGCGCGCTTTCCGAGAGAACGGGCGACCTACGTTGGCGGAGTTGTCGCGTGCCGTAGACCTGCCGCACCCGACCGTTCTGCGCTTTCTATTGACTTTGGAGGAGGAGGGATATGTCGCGCGCGAGGGCAACCAATGGCGCTTGACTACCCGAGTCTTCGAAATCGGCTTTGCTGCTTTGGAAAGTTTGGGAGTGACAGACTCGGTTCAGCAGATGCTCCAGCAACTGGCTGACACGTACGCAGGAACATCCAACCTGGGTGAAGCGAACCCCGACGGGGTGATCATTATTGGAAGGGCGATGGCACTCGCGGAACGCCGTCGCCTCGTGGTGATGAATCTCCGGGTTGGAAGCATCCTGCCTCCAAGTAGCGCGCTCACACAGGCGTTGACCCTCGGGGTCGGTGAATGGGCGATGGTCGAGTATCCAGAGAGCAATCAGATCTCAGTTGCAGTCCCGCTTGCTCGGGTTGGCAACCGCCAGCTGGCTATCGGGATTTCCACATCGCCAGCCGAGGCGACACCCGAAAGGATCGAGAATGAAATCATTCCAACACTTCAGAATGCCGCAGCGATGGTCTCAAGGCTTGTTGGGATGGGGCCAGCGTAGGGAGTTCGCTCATCGCCCCGGGTGCGGAACCGTCGACTGATCAACACGAATCTGCCCGCTTGGCCGCTGGGATCTGTCCGGCGCTTGCAATCGAGGTTCACGAGGATCTCTGATGATTTCCCGTGAGCACATCGTAGTCGTCGGGACACCCGCCGCCGGCATCACGGCATCACGGCATCACGGCGGCACGAGCGCTGCGGGCGCAAGGGCTGGCCCGGACGCCTTACTCTCATCGGAAAAGTAGGCGGCTTACCCTAGCATGGCGCTCATTGGACACGCCGACGAGGCCAGTTTCGCGACGGCTTGTGAAACGCGACGCATCATACTGACGCACGATTCTGATTTCTTGGATGATCAGCGCTTCCCATTTCACCGTAACCCAGGCGTGGTCGTTCTACTAGCTGCAACTGGCAATGGGACGCTGGAAATCGCATTAGCAGATCACTTGCGCATACTAACGCCCCGTACGGCAACGCCCATGTTGGCGCCAATATCTTCGCAACAGACGATCGAGAATGGACCGTCCGCAGGCATACTCGCGCCGAAGGAACGCACGTTGAAACCCGCATCAAGCTGCATCCAGGAGATGACGCCCTAATTTGGGAGTAGCGGAGGCGTACCTAGCTACGCAGACGATTCTGCGACATGAAAGTTGCCGGGCAGGATCAATCTTCGAAGCTGTTCTGATGCGTGGTGTCTGCGACACTGCCGCTTTGGCTGGCGGTCAACGTAAAGGCATTGAGATCTGGGGCCGCTCAGTAGCCAGTACTTTGAGCCCGCATCCGATACTCCAGATCAATGCGGCCACCTTGGTTGTCAGCGTGCTCGTACTGATGATGGCGCGACAACCCGGTGTTCTGGCGATGCACAACTGTCATAGTTGCTGCGGCGCGATCCGTCACTAGGGAATCGCCTTATGTGGACGCCTCCCGGATTGCAAGCCGATTGACATGGTGGTCGACAGGTGAAGGCAGCACGCCTATGTCCGGCCCTTTTGTGCAGGCCGCTCAGCCTGCTGGCCCATATGGAATTCGCTGGCGAGGTCCTCATCTGATCATCGAGCGTTGCTGCTCACATTCCCTATCGGGTTTTCCTCGCCCCGGTCCAACCTGTTAGCCATCATGCGATCAATGCTTGCGCTCCTTGAGAAGAAGTCAGTTCAGGCGGGCCACGCACCTGGCTATGCAGCCATGGCGGGTGCCGTGTATCTCGTATCCCTTGCTAGCACCGCCCAGATGGTCCGGGCGAGTTTGTTGGCTACGGCAGCCACCACTACATTGAAAGGACGTCGCTGAAGCAATCCGTCGAGCCAGGCGGTTCATGCGCCTTTGATGATCACCGATCTGGCGCCGTGTATGAGTAGGGTGCGCAGGTAGGTGTCACCTCGCTTGCTAATGCCAAGCTGGCGCACGTGACCACCGGTGCCCGTTTGTTTCGGTACCAAGCCTAACCAGGCAGCGAACTCACGCCCGGAGCGAAACGTTTTGGCATCGCCGATCGCAGCCACCGCAGCCGTGGCGGTTAGCAGCCCCACGCCAGGAATTTCAGCGATCTTCTGGCATTCCTGATTGTCGCAAAGCGCAACCTTGAGCCGACGTTCCAGCACAGCGATTTCCTTGTCGGTTGCCTGCACGCGTGCCCATTGCTCTCGTAGGCTGTCGATCAGTATGGCTGGCAAGCGATTCGCGATCTTGGCAAGCGCACCAGAAATTTTTTCGGCAAATTCCCGAGATCCTTCCGGAAGGACTTCACCAAACTCATAGAGTAAGCCGCGCAATGCGTTCGTCTGCATGATCCGGAACTTCATCAGTTGAGCCCGGATGCGGTGCAGCGCCAGAATGGTCTGTTGCTGCTCGCTCTTGATCGCAACAAACCGCGCCTCGGGCTGCTGGACTGCTGTCCAGATAGCTCTGGCATCGGCAGCGTCGGTTTTATTACGCAACACAAAGGGACGAACCGATCGCACAGAGATGAGCTTCACTTCGTGGCCGAGCTTCTGCAGTTCTCGTGCCCAACGGTGGGCGCTGCCGCAAGCTTCGATGGCAATGAGTGAACGCTCCCGCTGAGCAAGGAAGTCGGTGACCTGGCTCCGCTTCAACTTGATGCGCTCGATTTCACCGGTGTTGGCATTCACCGCATGAAGTTGGAAGACATGCTTGGCAATATCCATGCCGATGACGGTAAGCTTCATTTTGGATCGTCCCGATCAGGGTCGTTTGCAATCGACACCTCCACTTTGGCATAGGGATGCCATGGCAGCGAGGACCCTTACAGTTACTCTTGCAGGTAAGCGGCGCCCCGTTGCCGGGGGGAGGCGTCCATACCATCTGATTAAATCAGTGCGCGAGTCATCGAGGCATTGGGTGAGCGCGTTGTCATGAGCGTGTCCATGATTCAGGTCCTGTGATGAAGCGACAGATCAGTTTTGCGGAAGCGGAAAGTCACGGCAAGAAGCGTGTGACGCGCCGCCAGCGCTTCCTGTCGGAGATGGAGAGCGTGGTGCCGTGGGCGCGCCTGATTGCGGCGGTCGAGCCGTACTACCCCAAGGGCAAACGTGGCCGGCCGCCGATCGGCCTTGAGCGGATGCTGCGCATTTACTTCCTCCTGCAGTGGTACGGGCTGTCGGACGAGGCACTGGAAGACGCGCTGTACGACAGCATGGCGATGCGGGCGTTTGCCGGGATCGACCTGGCAGTCGAGGCGGTGCCAGACGCGACCACGCTGCTGAAGTTTCGCCGCCTGCTCGTCGAGCATGAACTGACGCGAAAGCCGACGGCTTCGGGAAGAGTTTGCCAAGTTGCAGGTCGAGGTCAATGAAGAGAAGAGTCGCACGGTGGATTTGGACTGCGGTGAGAGCTTTGGCTTTCTGGGATTCGACTTCCGTCGATTGCGCAGCATAAAGAGACAGGTGTGGCGAGCGCACTATACGCCCAAGTTGAAGAAACGCACGGCGTTGCTGCGCAAACTCAAGGAGGTGTTCAGGCGATACCAGTCGCAGCCGGTGGATCGGGTGGTGCAACTGATAAATCCGGTGCTACGTGGCTGGGTGAACTACTTCGCGGTCGGACACTCCAGTGAGTGCTTCAGCTTCATCCAGGACTGGGTGGAAAAGAAGGTCAGGCGCCATCTGGAGCGCTCCCGGAATCGTCGGGGCTTCGGCTGGAAGACGTGGAGTAGGCGGTGGCTCTATGACGAACTGAAGCTGTTCAACGGCTATCGGGTTCGTCGTCGACCATCGACGAAAGCGGCCCCGGCATGATAGGTCCCATATACCTTGACATGAAGCAAACAGGAAAGCGTAGTGCGGGAAAACCGCATGCTGCGTTTGACGTGGCGGGAGTTGGAAACGTGACTATGGTCGCCGGATTGCGGGCCATCGCGAAAGCGGTGGAATCACCACCGGCACCTGAAGGTGCGCGCGCCAGTTCTCGACCCTACCTTAGGGGGCAGTGGCGCAGAAATGCGCCGCTGCTACCCGACGTCGGCGTGGATGCGGCCTCTGGGCTGGTGCATAGCGTGGTGGGCACAGCGGCCAAGAGTCGGACGTGTCGCAGGCCCATGCCTTGCTGCATGGCCACGAGGAGCATGCGTTTGGCGACGCGGGCTACACGGGCGTGGACAAGCGCGAGGAGATGCAAGGCAAGACCGTGAAGTGGCAGGTGGCCGTCAAGCGCGGCAAGATCAAGGCGATGTGTGACGGAGCCGTCAAGGACTTGCTGATCGCCGTCGAGCGGGTCAAGGCACAGATTCGGTCGCGGGTTGAGCATCCGTTCCACGTTATCAAGAATCTGTTTGGTCATCGCAAGGTTCGCTACAAGGGCCTGTTCAAGAACACGGCGCAGTTGTTCAGCCTGTTTGGTTTGGCGAATCTGGTGTTCGCCAGGAGGCTGTTGTTGTCCTTAGAGGGGAGCAATCCGTCCTGAGCGCGCAAAAGCGCGACCAGGAAAGGTGCGAAACGCGAGAAAGACGGCTTGAATCGGCCCATCTCTCCCGGATTGCGAAAGCTGAAGTCCTTGGCTTGTGCAACATCAAGCGCAAACCTCATTGATCAGCAATTCCTTAGTGACAACGGTGCCGCTCATTATCGTCACAGCAGCAAATTCGCCAATAAAGGACCTGCGCCAACTAGTCTCGATGGCAAAGGCTAGGCCAGGGCAGATCACCTTTGGATGCGCCGGCAATGGTTCGGGCAGCCATCTGGCCGGGGAACTCCTTAGTACCATGGCTGGCGTCAAGATGAACCACGTTCCCTATAAGGGAGACGCGCCTTCGCTCACAGACGTGCTCGGTCAGCAGATCAATGTTGCCCTTCCCACCTCGCTCGCGGGAATGCCGCAAGTCAAGAGTGGAAAGCTCAGGGCGCTCGCGGTCACGAGCAAGACTCGATTACCGTCACTGCCCGATGTGCCCACGGTAGATGAAGCACTCGGGATAAACGGCTACGAAGCCGTTTCCTGGGGCGGGTTCATGGTCCCGAGCGGGACATCACAGGCCATCATTGCTAAGATGAACAGCGAGTTCAACAAAGCCCTTCAGGATCCGGAGGTCCGCGACAAGCTGATGGCTCAAGGAGCGCAGATCGCAGGCGGCACGCCTGAGGCGTTCAATGCGTTGCTTCGCGCCGAAGTTTCGAAGTGGAAGCGAGTGGCAGATTCAGCAAAGGTCCGGCTCGACTAGCCTCACCAGGGATGTCGATCCGTCTTCGGGAACCCTCCAACGACGGGAACTGCTTTCGACTACCAATCGTTACAATGGATGGCAGACGGCCGTCATTCCGGCTGAAGATAACATCTGACCCGATATGGTGAATGTCAAGCAAGTCGCCCTCCTCGCCGGCGTTTCCTCGGCAACAGTCTCCCGTGCACTGACATCGCCGGATAGGCTGCGACCTGACACGCTGGAGCGAGTGCAGAACGCTATTGCAAGCCTCAACTACGTTCCCTTCTCGGCGGCTCGCGAACTACGTCAGGGGCGCACGCGATCGGTGGGCATAATTGCGCCGACACTGATGAATGAACTTTACGCCAAAGCAGTAGATACCTTGGAGGCCCAGCTCGACCGGCTTGGATATACCGTTCTGTTGACTTGCCATCGGGACGACAGTGAGACCGAATTGCGCTGCGCCCGCGCCCTATTGGAGCGTAGAGTGGACGGGATCGCAATAATCGGTTCACAACATCATCCCGAAGTCTTCTCGCTGATACACAAGCACGCTATCCCGTATGTACTAATGTGGGCCGTGGACCGCGAAGGGATGCATCCGACGGTGGGGTATGACAACCGCTTGGCTATGCGCAGGCTAACCACCTACTTAGTCAAACAAGGACACCGGCAGTTTGCAGTGCTCCCAGGTCCTCTCGAAACTCAGTTTCTATCGTCTCAACGGCTTCTGGGGATCCGAGACGTCCTCAGCGAGAACGACATTTCCTTACCCGATAACCGCATTTTTCCGACCCCTTACGATGCATCTGCTGTGCGACAAGCGGTGCGCGTCTGCCTGCAGCGCAAGGACTTGCTGTTGCATCGGGAACAGCCGACCGCCCTGATATGCATCAATGACTTCATTGCTGTGGCGGCGATCGCGGAGTGCCGCACATTGGGACTTTCGGTTCCGAGCGACATCTCTGTCACAGGCTTCGGCGACTGGCAGATGGCGGAACTGGTAACACCCGCGCTAACGACAGTGCACTCGAATCCCGTTCTGATTGGCGAGCTTACTTCGCGCAACTTGATTGAGCAGATCGAAGGAGGAGCCAAAAACATCCAGACCGAGTTCGAGCCTGACCTAGTAATTCGCGAAAGTACTGCGCCACCTCGACAATAAATGGCGGCCTCAAATCAAAAGTGCAACACCTTGCCATCATGCATTACTGTCCTGATCGTCCCAAGGCTTCCCATAGCCGCATGATTTCGCGAGCCTTGGTCTGACGGTCGATGACGTTGAACGGTCTTCCATCGAGGCCCATCGCCTCACGAGGGAATTCCGCACATCCTGCTGGTGCAAGTTGGACGATCGAGATGCCCTTTCAAAACGGCATAAAGCTGCCTTGCGGCAGCGACGCATTCTTGTGGCGTTGTTGCTTGTGACACGACCCCGGTCCCCTTTGATGCAGTGGGTAGGATTTTATCGCGCGAGACCTATGTGCCACACGAGCAAATGGGGCACGAAGCAACTGTAGGCGCAGGCAGGACATGGTTCCAGATGGATCGCGGCGATCCAATCGGGTTACATGGCGGTTACATAGACCGCAAAATGCACAAGGGTTTACAGGAAAACCCCTGTAAACCCTTGATTTTATTGGTGCGGCTGCAGGGCTCGAACGCGCCGCCCGATTTCCCGACACAGCGCAGGCAGCGCCACTATGGATTCAAAGATCCATCGCGCAGGCAGCCCAATGAGGCCCGCCACATCAGCTCGATTCGGTCTGTGCAACTTGCGCAATTTGCTCCTTCAGCCATTGCAGACCAGACATGTGTTGTTGTTGACGGTGCCATATCAAGCTGACCTGCACCGCAGGCGTTTCGAAAGGAAGCTCCGCGAGCTGCAAGCCATAGTTGTGCACGAAATGCCTGGCCAAGTGCCAGGGCACGGTACCCAGCAAATCGGTGCTGGCGACGATGGCTGGAATGGTCAGGTAGTGCGGAACTTGCAACTGCACATGGCGCTGCACTTTGGCCGAGCCCAGGACGATCTCGAGCGGACTGCCGCGGCCGGCTCGCGGCAAGAGCGAGACGTGCTGTGCGGCCAGATACGCCGTCTTGTCGAGGCCTTCCCTGAATGCAGGGTGGCCCGGTCGGCCGATAACTGCGAGGCGCTCTTCGTGAATCGGTTGGTAGAGCAAATCGGCGTCGTCGAAGTACAGGTAATCAATCGCCAAGTCCAGATCTCCGCTGGCCAGTCGCTGCGGGATCAGGGCACCTTCGTCCGACAGTACCTGCAGCTTCACCTGCGGCGCCAGCGCCATCAGCCGGGTCATCAGGCTCGGTAACAGCCGTAGCTGCCCATAGTCATTCATCGACAGTCGGAAGGTTCGCTCCGTGTCCGGCTGAAAACTCTCTTGAACGGCAAGCCCTGCCTGCAGCAAGCGCAGGGCTTGCCGTACCGGCACGTGCAGCGTCATCGCCCCGGCAGTGGGCTCGAGTCCCTTAGCGGTACGGCGGAAAAGAGGTTGCCCCAGTTGCTCGCGCAGACGACTGAGCGCATTGCTCACCGCCGGCTGGCTCTTGTGCAGTCGCTCGGCCGCGCGTGACAGGTTGCGCTCCTGCATCAGCATGTCGAACACGAAGAGGAGATTGAGATCAATCTGCTGCAAATTCTGATTCATCAATAATTCTCATCATCAATATCCATTGGAATGAAAATGATCGCACCAATAGACTACAACACCAAGCGACCTACTGGCGCCAGACGTCAGAAAGGTCCGCGGGGGCTTGGCGGAACTGGCCACGTATCGCGAGCCCGACAGCGCAACAGTCTTTGAGAGCCGATCATGTCTTTTGATACCCAAACCTTCCGGAAGAAATACCGGGCGAACATTTCGCCTTACTACAACCCCTGGCTGCATGCTGGCTTCGTTCTTGTTTTCGGCGTGACCTTGATCCTCTTCTTGCTGAACAAGTTGGACCACGTCAGCGCGGTGGAGTGGCTAACTGTGCCGGCCACCTTAATTTTCTACAGCAGTGGCGAGTACCGCACCCATAAGGGTCTCGGGCACAACAAGAAGCGATTCGCGAAGGCGTTCTACCAGCGCCACACGGGCGACCATCATAGTTTTTTCGCAGATGACCAGATGCGCTACGAGTTCGCCAAGGACTGGCGGGTGATTCTGTTCCCGGCATGGCTGAT
>Ga0209023_10002567_pt1 | contig 22478 bp, 28 predicted proteins | sample LakOneMetagenome_FD_187468 | JGI IMG/M metagenome (GOLD analysis project Ga0209023, IMG submission 187468) | Freshwater and sediment microbial communities from Lake Erie, Canada (SPAdes) (version 2) | ecosystem: Environmental > Aquatic > Freshwater > Lentic | place: Lake Erie, Canada...
CTGGGCTTATGTCGCCACTATAGCATCAAAGTTCAACGCCCGCCGCTATGGTCTGCTGCGGCGCACCTCATTGCTGGCCGATTTGACCTCCTTGACGAAGGTCGCATCCAGCGTCGTGGGCTGGTCGCGCCGCACATGGCAGACGCCCTGGTAACGCGTCACCCGGCCGGACTTCTTTTCCGTGACGTCGGCCGTGAACTTCACGTCCCACTCGCCCGGCTTGCCGATAGCGACCGGATCCATGTCGTTGGAGGTCACGCCGGATATGTCGTCCAGGCCGAACTTGGCCTCCAGCTTGTCGGTGCAGGCCTTGAAGGCGAAGACCGCCCGCATGGCCGTCATCGCCCCGCTTTCCTTGCCGTCCGAAGATGCGCCGCACGCAGAGAGAGCCAGGACGGCGCACAGGGCCGTCAGCGTCGAGAATTTCATGTACGGCGGTCCCCCGAAGTTCGAGGCGCAGGGTTAGTCAGCTGCGAGCCGATTGCAGCTTAATTCGCCGTCATGTCGGTTAAGGCGCCATCGGGATGCGCCGCGCGATGCGGACGCCCTGGGTCGTCACATCGCACGCATAGACCAGCACCTCGACCCCGGCCCGGGCCGCTTGCGTAAGGCCGCGCGCGAAGGCCGGATCGAGATCTTCGCAGGCCTTGAAGCTTTCGCAGTCCATCCGCTGCACCACAAACAGCGCCACCGCCCGATCTCCGGCCACCACTTGGGCCGCCAGATCCCCCAGGTGCCGGGTCGAGCGCGCCGCCACGCAGTCGGGGAACTCTGCCAGGCCTGGCGTGCGAGACAGATGCACATTCTTGACCTCCAGCCAGCAGGGCGATCGGTCGGGATGGGTCAGCAGGAAATCCACGCGGCTGGCCTCGGCATATTTCACCTCCGGCCGTACGGTCGCATAGCCGGAAAGCTCGGGGATGGCGGCGTCGGCCAGGGCCTCGGCGACCAGCCTGTTGGGCAGCATGGTGTTGACGCCGACCAGGCCCCCGCCTGCCTCGACCAGTTGCAGCGTCCAGGGCAGCTTGCGCTTGGGATCGTCCGACCACGACACCCAGGCACCCTGTCCTGGCAGGTTCACGCCCAGCATGGCGCCGGGGTTGGGGCAGTGGGCGGTGATCTCCTGGCCGTCGTCCAGGACGATGTCGGCGAAGAAGCGCTTGTAGCGCTGGACGAGGCGGCCGCGAACGAGCGGTTGCGGGAGCAGCATGGCGGCCCTAAGTCGGATCGGAGAACGATGAAGCGATGTACGGGAGCGCGGCGATGACGGCCAGCAAGGATCGGGTGACGGCGGCGGTGCTGATCATCGGCGACGAAATCCTGTCGGGGCGCACCCAGGACGTGAACCTCAGCGCCATCGCCAAATATCTGGCCACCTATGGCGTCGACCTGGCCGAGGCGCGGGTGGTGCCTGATATCGAGCAGGAGATCATCGACGCGGTCAACGCTCTGCGCACCCGCTACGACTATGTCGTCACGACCGGCGGCATCGGCCCGACCCACGACGACATCACCGCCGACTCGATCGCCAAGGCCTTCGGGGTGACGGCGCCTGAGCATCCAGAGATCATGGCCCTGCTGCGCGAGCGCTGGGGCGAGCCCAACGCCGCCCGCCGCCGCATGGCGCACGTGCCCGAAGGCGGAACCCTGGTGAAGAACCCCGTACAGGGTCCGCCCGGTTTCCAGATCGAGAACGTCTTCGTCCTGGCCGGGGTGCCGGCAATCATGCGGGGCATGCTGGGCGATGTCGGTCCACGCCTGCGCACCGGCGCCGTGGTGATCAGCAGGACCGTCCGCGTCACCGGTTCCGGCGAGGGCCTGATCGCCGCGCCGCTGGAAGCCGTGGCCAAGGCCCATCCCGACATGTCGCTGGGCAGCTATCCGTTCTTCTCGCCGCCGGATGTCTATGGCGCCAACCTGGTGGTGCGCGGCCGAGATCCGGTCGAGGTTGATGCGGCTGTCGAGGAACTGGTCGTGGCCCTCACCGAAGCCGGCGCTGCCAATATCGAAAAGATCGCGCCGGAGGCCTGAGCCTTAGGGCCTGGTAGGGACAGTGGGACTCGAACCCACACGGATTGCTCCAACGGATTTTAAGTCCGGCGCGTCTACCATTCCGCCATGTCCCCAGGTAGCGGGACGGCCTTACGCGACCGGGGTTTCTCCGTCGAGAGCGGAGGGCGCTGCTGTTGTTGAAAAACAGACCCGAAGGGCGGTTCGGGTCGAGTGCGGGCGTGCTAGCCTCGCCTTGACCAGGATCAAAGCCTGCCAGCCGTCATTCCGAATAGTGGCTGACGCGTCCTGTACCGGAGACTGCCGTGCGCCGCTTGTTAATCGTGAGTTTCCTCCTTATCGCTGGCTGCGCAGGCCCCGGTTCGCCCGGGCCAGCGCCAGCGTCGGCCGCAGCGATCCCGGTCACGGCCGCGGACCCGGTGGCGCGCGGAAAGCTGCTGGTCGAGATGCGATGCGCGGCCTGTCACGCCGTTGGCCCTTCGGGCGAGAGCAGCCTTTCGCCGGCCCCGCCGTTTCGAACCCTCAGCCAGCGCTATCCGGTCGCCAATCTGCAGGAAGCCTTCGCCGAGGGGATCTCGACGGGGCACCCCCAAATGCCGCAGATCGCTTTGCAAGCCGATCAGGTCAAGGATCTGATCGCTTATCTGGAAAGTATCCAGATGCCGCCAAAGACCCGCTGATCGCCCTCGACGCGGGGTGATCCCATGCTAGCGTCCCCGTCCTGAATCACGGACGGGGACGGAACATGCGGGTGGGTATCAAGGCACTGGCGATCATGGGCGCGCTCTGCGCCGGCGCTTCAGCCCAGGCGGCGCAGATCGAGGCGGTCAGCGCGGCGCGGCTGCTGGACGTGGCCTCGGGCAAGTATGTCGACAATCCGATGGTCATCGTCACCGACGGCCGCATCACGGCTGTCGGCAAAAAGGGCGAGGTCGCGGTGCCGGCCGGGGCCAAGACGATCGACCTGCCGGGCGCGACGCTGCTGCCGGGCCTGATCGACATGCACGTCCACATCGACAGCCTGGCCGAGGTGGGCGGCTATAACAGCCTGCAATACAGTGACGCCTTCTGGAGCGTGGTCCAGACCGCCAACGCCAAGGCCACCGTCGAGGCCGGGTTCACCACCATCCGCAATCTTGGGGCCGACCGCTTCAACGATGTCGGCCTGCGCGAGGCCATCGAGGCGGGCTATGTGCCTGGCCCGCGCATCGTCACCGCCGGCTATTCGATCGGCGCGACGGGCGGCCATTGTGACTCCACCTACTTCCCGGCCTCGATGGCCCAGAAGGGCCCCTATGTCGCCGACGGTCCCGAGGAGGGCCGCAAGAAGGTGCGCGAGGTGCGCAAGTACGGCGCCCAGGTGATCAAGATCTGCGCGACCGGCGGGGTCTTCTCGCGCAACACCGAGCCGGGCCAGCAGCAGCTGTCTCTGGCCGAGATGACCGCGATCGTCGAAGAGGCCCACATGTGGGGCCTGAAGGTCGCCGCCCACGCTCACGGCGCGGCGGGCATCAAGGACGCCATCCGCGCGGGCGTCGACACCATCGAGCATGTCAGCCTGGTCGATGACGAGGGCATCAAGCTGGCCGTCCAGAAGGGCGCCTGGTTCTCGATGGACATCTACAACACCGACTACACCCAGGCCGAAGGCAAGAAGAACGGCGTGCTGGAAGACAACCTGCGCAAGGACCGCGAAATCGGCGACGTGCAGCGCGAGAACTTCCGCAAGGCGATCAAGGCTGGCGTGAAGATGGTGCTGGGCACAGACGCCGGCATCTATCCGCACGGCCAGAACGCCAAGCAGTTCGCCGTTATGGTGCGCTATGGCGCCACCCCGCTGCAGGCCATCCAGGCCGCCACGGTCAACGCCGCCCAGGCGCTGGGCCAGGAGAAGGACGTGGGCCAGGTGGCGGTGGGACGCTATGGCGACATCATCGCCGTCAGCGGTGATCCGCTGGCCGATGTGACCACCCTGGAAAAGCCGGTCTTCGTGATGAAGGGCGGGGCGGTGGTGCGCCAGCCCTGAGACACCTCTGGGAAAACGGCGTCAGGATCGCTAGTTACGGGCCAACGCTCCGCCATGGAGCCGCCAGCCCGGGATGCCTGACGCCGTGATCGCCTTCGAGGCCGCTTCCAAGACCTATGCCCCCAAGGCAAATGCAAAGGGTGGCGGGCACGCCGCCCTGAGCGAGGTGTCCCTGTCGGTGAAGGCCGGCGAGGTGTTCGGCGTGATCGGGGCCTCGGGCGCCGGCAAGTCCACCCTGATCCGGCTGATCAACGGCCTGGAAAAGCCGACTGGCGGCCGCGTCGTGGTGGATGGCGACGATGTCGCCGCCCTGGGCGTCGAGGGCTTGCGCGCCCTGCGTCGCCGGGTCGGGATGATCTTCCAGCATTTCAACCTGCTGTCGTCCAAGACCGTGGCCGACAACGTCGCCTTTCCGCTGAAGCTGGCCGGGCGTCCCGCCGCCGAGGTGAAGGCGCGTACCGCCGAGTTACTGGAGCGGGTGGGGCTTTCCGATCACGCCACCAAGTTCCCGGCCCAACTGTCTGGCGGCCAGAAACAGCGGGTGGGCATTGCCCGGGCGCTTGCCACGGGCCCGAAGATCCTGCTGTGCGACGAGGCCACCAGCGCGCTGGATCCGGAGACCACCGAGCAGATCCTCGACCTGGTCTCCAACCTCAATCGCGAGCTGGGGCTTACCATCGTGCTGATCACTCACGAGATGGACGTGGTGCGCCGCGTCTGCGACCGGGTGGCGGTGCTGGAGGCCGGGCGCGTGGTCGAGGCCGGTCCGGTCGAGGACGTTTTCCTGCACCCCGCCAGCGCCACGGCCCGCCGCTTCGTGCGCGAGGCGGACGGCGAGCCCGCCGCCGATGCGGCTCTGACCGGGCGCGTGGTGCGGCTGACCTTCAAGGGCGAGGCGACCTACAAGCCGGTACTGGGCGAGGTGGCCCGCGCCACGGGCGTCGACTATTCCATCCTGGGCGGCCGCATCCATCGCCTGCGCGAGACGCCTTATGGCCAGCTGACCCTGGCCCTGACCGGCGGCGACGTCGGCGCGGCGATCGCTCGGTTCCAGGCCGAGGGCGTGCGCGTGGATGAGCTTTCCGGGGAGACCGCCCGATGAGCGTCTCGAACATAGACTGGTCCGAGATCGCCCAGGCGACCCTCGACACCCTGGCCATGCTGGGCGGTTCCATGGTCCTGACCGTCGTTCTGGGTCTGCCGCTGGGCGTAATCCTGTTCCTGACCGGCAAGGGCCAGATGCTCGAGAACCACGCCGCGAACGGCCTGCTGTCGCTGCTGGTCAACATTCTGCGCTCGGTGCCGTTCGTGATCCTGCTGATCGTGATGATCCCGCTGACCGTCGCCCTGGTCGGCACCTCGCTGGGCGTGCAGGGCGCGATCCCGCCGCTGGTGGCCGGCGCGGCGCCCTTCTTCGCGCGGCTGGTCGAGACGGCTCTGCGCGAGGTCGACAAGGGCGTGATCGAGGCCAGCTTCGCCATGGGCGCCCGGCGCCGGCAGGTGGTGCTGGGGGCTCTGCTGCCCGAGGCCATGCCGGGGATCATCGCCGCCGCGACGGTGACGGCCATCGCCCTGGTGTCCTACACCGCCATGGCCGGCGTGGTCGGGGCAGGGGGCTTGGGCGATCTGGCCATCCGCTTCGGCTACCAGCGCTTCCAGACCGATGTGATGGTGGTCACCGTCGTGCTGCTGCTGATCCTAGTCCAGGCGCTGCAGATGGTTGGCGACACGGTGGTGCGCCGGGTTTCACATCGCTAGAAGACGGCCATGACCGACAACGACATCCCCATCCTTTCCGAGCCGCCCCCAGAGCATTGGGACGAGGCCTTCGCCAAGGCCCTGATCGGCAAGACCCTGCTGGTCGGCCTGACCTTTCTCGACGACGAGGGCGAGGTCACCGAAAGGCAGCAGTTCTTCGGCGTGGTCATCGAGGCTGACGGCCATGACGGCATCCTGCTCGATCTACTGGGCGAACACGACGGCGACACCTATGCCCTGCCGCCCCAGACATCCAATATCCTGGCCGCCGAACCGGGTGTGACGAGCCTTGAGGGCGATACACCGGACTTCGTGGTCAACTGGGCGATCCACGGATCACCCGATGAGCCGGCCAACGACGAAGACTAGGCCTGGTCGAAGGGAAACGGCAGCCGGCCGGCCTTGAACAGGATGTCGGGGTTCTCGTCATAGTCGCCCAGCTCGACATCGGCCGAGGCGGCGAAGGCCACCACGCCCTCGCGCAGCGGCGCCAGGCGCTCGGCCTTGCGGCGGGCCTCGGCGGCGTCCTTGCAGCCGATCTGCTGCTCGGCCTTCAGCCCCTTGCCGCGCCCGGCGATGTAGGCTTGCACGATGTAGACGGTTTCCTTGGCCATCCCCCCTCAGGCGACCTGTTCGGGGCGGGGGTCAAGCGCGCTTAGGCGGAGACCCCTAAGCGGCGACCGGGCCGTCATAGGCCGCGCGCGCCTGGCGGATCGCCGGATGATGCGCCTCGGCCCAGCCGATCAGGGCCGCCAGTGGCTCCAGCAGGCTCTCTCCCATGTCCGACAAACGGTACTCGACGCTGGGCGGCTGGGTCGGAAACACCTGGCGGGTGATCAGGCCGTCGCGCTGCAGATCGCGCAGGGTCTGGGTCAGCATCCGCTGGCTGATATCAGGCACGGCGCGCCTGATCGCGTTGAAGCGTTGCGGACCCTCCGCCAGGACGATGATCAGAAGGGTGCTCCACTTGTCGCCCAGGTGGTCGATGACGTCGCGAACCGGGCAGGCGCCGGCCGGGACGGCTTGGCCTTGCCACTGCTTCAGGCGTTCGATCAGCTGTTGAGCGCTCATCAGGCGGTTCCCTTTTGCATACCTGGTCCCGCGAAACTGCCTCCTTCACGAGGCTGAGGCGCTTTCATATGTAGTGCAGGTCTCATTTCGAGACCAGGATTTTCAAGATGAGCTTTTCCTCCTCCAAGCTTCTCGTGACCGGCGCCGGCGGCCAACTGGGCCGTCGCGTGGTCGAACTGCTGCTGCAGGCCGGGGCCGATGTGGTGGCCGCGTCGCGCGATCCGTCCAAGCTGGCCGATCTGGTCGAGCGGGGCGCCGAGGCGCGCCGGGCCGACTTCGATGACGCCACCTCGCTGGCCTCGGCCTTCGCCGGCGTCGACCGACTGCTGCTGATCAGCACCGACGCCCTGGGTCAGCCTGGCCAGCGCATCGGCCAGCACCGCGCCGCCGTGGCCGCCGCCGTGGCGGCTGGCGTCAAGCACATCGTCTATACCTCGGCCCCGGCTCCGACCCCCAAGGCTGGCGGCGGCGTCATGGACGATCATTTCTGGACCGAGCAGGCGATTATCGCCTCGGGTCTGGACTGGACCCTGCTACGCCACAACCTCTATGCCGAGGTGATCCTGATGGGCGCGGCGCAGGCCGTGGCCGGCGGACAGCTGTTCACCGCCACGGGCGGTCTTGGTCGGTCCTACGTCACCCGCGAAGACTGCGCCCGCACCGACGCTGCTGCCCTGCTGCACGCGAAGGGGCGCCAGATCCTGGACGTGACCGGGCCTGAAGCCATCACTCAGGACCAGCTCGCCGCGCTCCTGTCCGAAGTCTCGGGGCGTCCCGTCGCCCATATCGGCCTTACCGCCGAGCAACTGCGCGGTGGCTTGACCGGCGCGGGTCTGCCCGACTTTGTGGCCGACATGCTGATCGACTTCGATGTCGCCGCCGCTCAGGGCTATCATGCGGTGCTCACGCCGACCGTCGAGGCGCTGACCGGGCGCAAGCCTGGGACGGTGCGCGACTTCCTGCTGGCCAATAAGGCGGCGCTGGGCTGACGGGAGCGTCAGGTGGGGGAGGGGCAAGACTCTCCCACCCTGATCAGGAAATCTGATTTCATAAGGCGATCGAAACGGGGCAAAACCCAACTCGATTTATCGTCTTGTGGAGCCGTTCATGGTCGCCCGTCGTGCTTTTGTCGCCCTCAGCCTCGCCGCTTCCGTGCTGAGCCTTGGGGCTCTCGCCGCCTGCGGCCAGAAGCCCGCCGCTTCCTCAAGCGCTTCCGACACCCTGACCGTCGCCGCCACGGCCATCCCGCACGCCGAGGTGCTGGAGTTCATCAAGCCCAAGCTCGCCGAGCAGGGCCTGAAGATCGATATCAAGGTCTTCAACGACTACGTCCAGCCCAACACCCAGGTGGCCGAGAAGCGGATCGACGTCAGCTATTTCGAGACGCTGCCGTACCTGGAGACCTTCAACAAGGACAAGGGCACCAACCTAATCGCCATCAAGGGCGTGCACATCGAGCCGATCGGCGCCTATTCGGCCAGGTACAAGTCGATCGCCGAGCTGCCGCAGGGCGCCACCGTGGCCATCCCCAACGACGCCAGCACCGAGGGCCGCGCCCTGCTGCTGCTGTCGCGCAACAACGTCATCACCCTGAAGGACCCGGCCAATCCGCTGTCGAGCCTCAAGGACATCGCCGCCAATCCCAAGGGCCTGAAGTTCAAGGAACTGGAAGGCGCGACCCTGCCGCGCGTGCTCAACCAGGTGGACCTGGCGATCATCAACACCAACTACGCTCTCGACGCCAAGCTGAACCCGTCCAAGGACGCCCTGCTGATCGAGGACAGCAAAAGCCCCTATGTGAACTATCTGGTCGGCCGTTCCGACAACAAGGACGATCCCCGCGTGGCCAAGCTGGCGGCGGCGCTGACCACGCCGGAAGTCGCGGCGTTCATGGCCCAGAAGTATGCGGGCGCGGTGGTTCCGGCGTTCTAGGGCACTAGGCGCAGCTGACATTTCACCTTACCTATCAGAGCTCAACCTCTGACGGAGTCGCGCCGTGTCACCCCTTCCAGTCCAGGACGCCCGGTCGCGGATGCTCGTGCTCGACGTCTGTTCGTCGTCGGGCCTCGAGGACTGGTCGCCGGATCTGCAGAAGGCCAAGGTCTATGAGCGGATCCTGCTGGACCTGGTCCTGGGCGAACTGGCCCCCGGCGCGCGGCTGGACGAGCAGTCGCTGGCGGCGCGGTACGAAGCGGGCCTAGCCGGGGTTCGCGACGCCCTGGGCCGTCTCGCGCTGGAAGGTCTGGTCATTCGTCGCGCGCGTTCGGGCACCCTGGTCGCGCCGCTGGATCTGGTGGAGTTGCGTCAGGGCTACGAGGCCCGCGCCCTGATCGAACCGCACTGCGCGGGCTTGGCTGCCCGGCACGCCAGCAAGGCCGAGGCCCAAGCGATCTTCGACGCCTTCGAGGGCGGGGAAGAGGCTGCCCGCAACCGCGACCTGCCGCTGCTGGTGGCCATGGATCAGCGCTTCCACGCCGCCGTGGCCCGGGCCAGCCAGAACCTGTCCCTGGCCCGCATCCTGATCCCCCTGCAGCACAAGGCCGCCCGGTTCTGGGTGTTCTCGTTCAACGGCGCGACCGAGGACGAGCTGTTGGCCGACATCGAACAGCACCGCGACGTGGCCCGCGTGATCGCCAGCAGGGATGTCGAGGGCGCGCGGGCGGCGATGATGCGCGTGCTGAACGTCACGCCCGAGGCGGTGCAACGCCCGTCGGTCGAGGCCTGATCCGCCGCATTGATCCAGAACAAGCCTGGGGTCGAATAGTGAGGCTTTAGCGCAACACTATCATCATAATATCAACTGAAATGTCAGAAGACATTTTGACCAACGTTGCGTCAGTCACCAGATGGTGAGTGTCGCCGCCTGGTTCATCCTCCCGCCGGGCGAGGTTGGGGTTTCCTGTCATGTCGCTTCGACGCCTGCTGCTCTCGGTCACCGCCTTCACGATGCTGGTCGCCACCGCGGCCCACGCGGAAACCCAGGTCGCCGACCAGGTCGACGCCGTTCTGGTCCTGGCGCGCGACAAGGCGGGTCTGCTGGAAAGGCAGCCGTCGAATACGGTGTTCGGCATCGACAAGCCCCTGATCGAGACGCCGCGCTCCGCCAGCCTGGTCAGCGACCTGACCCTGGAGCGCTTCGGCATCGAAACCCTGGACGGCGTCAGCGCCGTTTCACCCGGAACTCATACCGCCAGCTTCTATGGCGTGCCCGGCGCGCTCAACATCCGCGGCACACTGGCCGAGAACTATTTCCGCGGCTTCAAGCGGGTCGAGAACCGCGGCACCTATTCCACGCCGATCGGCGGCGCGGCGCGGATCGAGGTGCTGCGCGGTCCGCCCACGCCGGTCTATGGCGCCGGCAAGGTCGGCGGGCTGGTCAACTTCATCCCCAAGTCGGCGCGCGACGAGGGGCGTTTCCTGGCCGAGCCCGAGGGTGAGGTCACCGCCACCTTCGGCAGCTACAACAAGAAGCTCGTCACCGGCCAGTTCGGCGCGCCGGTCAGCCTGGGCGCGGCGCAGGGCGGAGTCTATGTCTATGGCGAGGTCGAGGACAGTCACAGCTATTACCGGGGCCTCTATCCGCGTCGGCAGCTGATCGAACTGTCGGCCGACTTCGATCTGGGCAACGGCTGGAGCACGGCCTTTGGCGGCATGGGCTTCCACTCGGATGGCGACGTGCAGACGCCCGGCTGGAACCGCCTGACCCAGGACCTGATCGACCATCGCACCTACATCACCGGCCGCGACACCAGCCTGATCGACGCAGACGGCAATGGCCGCCTCACGCCCAACGAGGTCGGGTTCTATCCCTATGCCAGCGCGCTCTATCTGGTGGGCGGCGGCACCAATGCGCTGCACACCCTGGACACCGGCGTCGGCGCGACCAAGCTGAACCGCCGCACGGTCTATATCAGCCCGGCCGACTTCTCGAAGACCACCACCGGCACGCGCTATTTCGACCTCGCCAAGGACCTGGGCGGCGACAGGACCGTGAAGCTGCAGCTGTTCCACGATCGCCAGGACAATGAGCGCTTCGTCTCCTACGGCTACCCGTCGGCCATCGACGCCAAGGTCAGCGAAGCCCGCGTCACCCTCGCCCTGCCGACGACGGTTGGTTCGGTCAGCGCGCGCACCCTGGTCGGCGCCTCGCACCGTCGATTCGAAGGGCGGCGTCGGGAGAGCTTTAACAGCGGTCTGATCGCGCTCGATCGCCGCGACATCGCCTTTGGCGCTACGGCGACGGACACCATCGACAGCCCGTTCACCGATGAGCCGGGCGGCGTCGGCCTGCGCTGGGAGAACGACAACCGGTCGGACTGGAACCAGTCGGGCCTGTTCTTCACCTCCGATATCGAGGCCGGGCGCTGGAACCTGATCGTCGGCGGCCGCTATGACCACTACGAGGTCGAGAGCCAGGACACCGGGTTCCTGAGCTACACGATCGCCGGCAAGCAGGCCGATGACCGCAACAAGGCCACCTATAACGCCAGCCTGACCTACAAGCTCTCTTTCGGCGTGATGCCCTATATCAGCTACGCCAAGGCCTCGGCGCTGGAGATGAGCCAGGCGGGCGACATCGCCCCCTCCCTGGTGGCCGACGGCTCCTGGCTGTCTAACTCGGATCTGGCCGAGACCGGTGTGAAGTTCCAGCTGCTCGACGGGACGCTCGTCGGCTCGCTGGCCGCTTATCGCCAGAACCGCACCCAGCTGACCAACAGCTCGCCGCCGACCGTGCAGGGCACGCGCGCCAAGGGCGTCGAGCTGGAGGTTCGCTGGCTGGCCAGCGAGCAGCTCAGCTTCACCTTCACGGGCAACAGTCAGCGCACCACGATCAAGGGACCGGACGCCTCGTTCCAGTACATCCCGGCCTATACGGCGGGCGTGGCGGGCGCGAACGCCTATGGCGGCTCCTACGTGGTCTGGAGCTTCGCGGGTCTTCCAGGGCGTGGCGGCGACTATGCCTACACCCTGATCCCCAAGTCGGTGGTCAGCCTGTACGGCGCCTATACCAGCAAGGGGTATGACTGGGGCCAGGCCGGCGCGACCCTGGGGGTCAGCCACGTGAGCCGGACGGCGGGAACGGTGCAGAACGCCGTCCACTATCCGGCCTATTCGGTGGTCAACGGTTCGGCCTATGTGACGCGCGGGCCTTATACGGCCCAGCTCAATGTCGATAATCTGTTCGACACATTCTATTTCACCCCTGACGCCGACACCTATGCCAATCTGGGCGCGCTGCCCGGCAAGGGCCGCGAATGGCGCGTGACCCTCAAGCGGACGTTCTGATCTTGGCCCCAACGAACTTCCGTCGCTTCTCGCTGCTGGCCGGCTTCAGCCTGCTTCTGTTCCTGATCACCGCCTCGACCTATGGGTCGCTGGGCGTGGTCCTGCCGGCGATGATCGGTGAGCTGGGCTGGAGTTTCGAAAAGGCGTTCCTGGGCTTTTCGGTGCTGGGCCTGTTCACGGGGGCCTCGTCCTGGTTGCCGGCCATCCTGATCCGCAGGATCGGCGTGCGCGGAACCCTGCTGCTGGGCTCGGCGGTGCTGGGGGCGGGTCTGCTGGGCTTTGCGGGGTCCGAGAGCATTGCCCGCTACTATGTCGGCGCGGCCCTTTGCGGGATCGGCTTTCAGATGGCGGCCCTGATCCCCGGCACCCACGTGCTGTCGGCGCTTTATCGCAAGCGCGCCCTGCCGTTCGGGATCTATTTCACCTTCGGCTCGCTGGGCGGCGTGGCCGGCCCGTGGATGGCCCTGGCGATCATGGGCGGCACTGACAATGACTGGCGGATCTACTGGCTGGTTCAGGCGGCTTTGGCCTGCGTGGTGGGCGTGGTCTGCGCGGCCATGGTCGGCGGTTCCAAGTGGCTGGCAGAAGCCGCGCATGACGTCGATGTCGAGGTCGAACAGGAAGCCCGTGAGGCGCCGGCCGACGCCCGGGTCTATCGCACCGCGCACGAATGGCCTGTGAAGGCGGCGCTGCGCACGCCGCAGTTCTACGTGCTGGTCGCGGCCTATTTCACCCACCTTCTGACCGGCGTCACGGTGGCCAGTGTGTCGGTCAGCCACATCGGCGAGATCAGGGTCGCCGCCGGCATGGCCGCGGCAGCGGCCGCCGCCATCGGCGCCAAGATGCTGAGCCTGGAATCGCTGATGCAGACCCTGGCCCGGCTGGGCGGCGGCTTCATCGGCGACCGGGTCGATCCCAAGTGGCTGCTGGTCGGCGCGCAGGCGATGCTGGTGGCCGGGTTGCTGGCGCTGGCCTCGGCGACCACCTTGCCGCTGATGCTGCTGTACGCCGTCGGCACCGGTGTCGGCTTTGGCCTGACCGTGCTGGCCGTGACGGTGCTGCTGCTCAACTACTATGGCCGGCGCAGCAATCTGGAACTGTTCTCCCTGACCTGCCTGGTCGGGGCGGTCTCGGCGGCGGGACCATTCATCGCCGGCGCCATGCGCGACCGGCTGGGCGGCTTCGCGCCGACCTTCCAGCTGTTCGCGGCCGTGATCGCCGTGGTCTTCGTGGCCGCGCTGTTCATGCGCCCGCCCGTTCCGCCGGCCGATATGGTCGACGTCGCCGACTGAACAGGGGAGGGATGAAGATCGGCGGTTTTCGCCCGCCGACCTCGTGCTACGAAAAGGCATGAGCGCGTCTTCTCCCCATCACAAGGATTTCGGCGTCTTCCTGCCGGTGGCCAATGGCGGCTGGATCGTCTCCGGGACGACGCCGCGCATCGACGGCCTCTATCCGCAAAACCGCGCCGCCGCCGTGCTGGCCGACGAGATCGGCCTCGATTTCATCATGTCGATGGCCAAGTTCCGGGGCTTTGGCGGCGCGACCGACCACTGGGGCACGGTTCTGGAATCGGTGACCCTGATGGCGGGCCTAGCCGAAGCGACCAAGCGCGTGAAGATCTGGGCCACCCTGCATCCCATGCTGCAGAACCCCGCCGTGGCCGCCAAGATGATCGCCACCCTGGACCACATCAGTGGCGGCCGCGCGGGCCTCAATATCGTCGCCGGCGCCTATCGCGAGGAATTCGCCCAGATGAGCGCCTGGAACGAGGCGCTGGACCATGATGACCGCTATGCCCTGGCCGAGGAATGGACCCACGTGGTCAAACGGCTGTGGAGCGAGGATCGTGTCGATCACCACGGGCGGTTCTTCGACCTGACCGACTGCCAGTCCGACCCCAAGCCGCTTTCGCGCCCCAGGCCCGACCTGATTTGCGCGGGAAGTTCGGCGCGGGGCTTCGCCTTCGCGGTGGCCGAGGCCGACGCCTGCTTCATCGGCGGGGCCACCACCGATGACCGGCGGGCCGCCAGCCGTCGGGCCAGATCGATGGCGCAAGGCCTGGGCAAGTCGATCCGAACCTATGCGATGTGCACGGTGGTTCATGCGGAAACCGACGCAGCGGCGCAGGCCCTGGCTCAGACCTATGCCGACGGGGTTGATCTGGACGCCGTGCGAACCATGTTGCGGAGCTGGGGCGCGCCCGCTGACAAGCTGGACGCGGCGGCCCGTCAGCAGGGGGCGTTCATGACCGAGACGGTGATCGGCTCTCCGGCGACCTGCGGCGACCGGATCGGGGCCTTCGTCGAAGACTGCGAACTGGACGGCCTGATGCTGATCTTCCCCGACTATGTCGCGGGTCTGACCATGTTCGGCGCCGAGATCCTGCCCGGCCTGCGGCGGCGGTTCGCGTGACCCCCGCCCAGCTGAAGCCAGACTGGATCGCCGCGGGCCGGACAGCCCTGCTGATCGTTGACATGCAGGTCGACTTCGCGGCGCCGGAAGGCGTGATCGGCCGTATGGGCGTCGATCTTTCGACCGTGGGGCCGGCTCTGGCCTCCGCCGAACGCCTGGCCGAAGCGGCGAGAGCGGCGGCCGTTCCGGTGATCTTCGTAGGCCTGTCCACCACGCCCGCCACCGACTCGCCGATGTGGCGCGAGCGCATGGCGCGACGGGGCGGTGATCCCGATGTCGAAAGCGACCTGTGCCGCGCTGGTCAGGCTGGCTCTGACTTCTATGGCCCCAAGCCCGTCGCGGGCGAACTGGTGATCGAGAAGACCCGCTACAGCGCCTTCGCCGGTACCGGCCTTGGCGACAGGCTGCGGGCGCGGGGAATAGACACCCTGATCCTGTGCGGGTTGACCACCGAGTGCTGCGTGGACTGCACGGCCAGGGACGCCTTTCATCAGGACTTCCACGTCTTCGTGCCCGCCGACGCCTGCGCCGCCTATGAGGCCGACGTGCATGAGGCGGCGCTCAAGGTCATGGGTCTGAACTTCGCCATCCTGACCGACGTCGAGGCGGTGGTCGGCGCATGGGGCAGGGGGCTGGCCCTCCGGCCGTAGGGCGAGCGCCTGTTTCCAGACACAGAAAAGCCGCCCCGGGTGACCGGGGCGGCTCCGTTCTGCGTCGATGACGCGGGACGTTTTCTTAGAACGCGGCCTTCAGGCTCACGGCGACGCGCGAGTCGTAGATGGCGCCGTAGCCGTGCTCGTCGGTGTCGTGATAGCGCAGGTCGACGCCGAGGTTGCTGGTGATGGCGTAGGTCGCGCCGATGTTCCAGGTGTTGTAGTCGCCAGCGAACTTGATGTCCTGGTGACCGATGGCGGCGCTCACCGAGATCTTCTCGGCAACCGGGAGCGCACCGTTCAGCTCGTAATAGAACGCGCGGCCGGTATCACCCGGGAATTCCGGCGAGTAGAACGCCGACACGCCCAGGGTCGCGGGACCGAAGCTGCGCGAGGCGGCGGCCTTCAGTTCGACGTAGCTGAACGAACCGGGGATGCCCTTGTCCTTGGTGTAGCCGTAGTAGACGATGCCCAGGTCCAGGTTGGTGTCGCCCACGACAGGCTTCACGCCGGCATAGATGTCGATTTCAGCCGACGGGTCTTCGGCGCCGAAGTCGACGTTCGAGGCCCAAACGCCCGCATAGCCAATGCCGTAGGTGGCGTCGACGCCGCCGAAGATTTGCGGATCTTCCTGGGTTTGGCTCACGCCGCGGAAGACGTAGTCGCTGGCGACGCCAACGTTGTAGGACAGCTTCAGCGAGTCTTGCGCCATGGCGGCGCCGCTGAGAGCAACGGTAGCTGCGGCCGAAGCCAGCGCGATCTTCATGATGTTCATTGTGGTCTATCCCCTTCTCTGTGTCGCCTCCCGGAGGCTGGCCCCGAGTTCGACGGCGCCTGCAAGCGCACTGTGTCGACGACCGATTAGTCGCTGACTGTCATGTAGTTGCAATCTGAGTGGGCAAAGCGCCAGCACGAACGGCGTTATTCGATTAAAGTTTGAACTGAGTGTGACGAATTTGCTTCAGAATGAACGACCAAAGCCACAGTGCAGGATTAACGCTTGATTGACCTTTACCCGTGTCTTCCGCGCATCGCTGATCTCTAGCGCATGGACAGACTCGCGCCGCCCAAGTGCAGGCCGGCGTCCACCAGCAGCGTCTCACCCGTCACGTGACGCGACGCGGGAGAGGCCAGGAAGACCGCCGCTCCGGCCACGTCCTCGGCCGTCGAAGCCACCTTGAGCGGGGTCGCGGCCGCCGCGCCCGCACGCAGCCGATCCACCCTGTCGGCGTCCATCGCCTTGCCAAACCAGGGCGTATCGATGAACCCGGGGCAGATGGCGTTGACGCGGATGCTGGGCGCCAAGGCCCTGGCCAGAGACAGGGTCATGGTGGTCATCGCGCCTTTCGAGGCGGCGTAGGGCACCGATGAGCCGTTGCCGACCACGCCCGCGATCGACGAGGTGTTGACCACGGCGCCCGGCTGCGGCGCCGCCTCCAGCAGCGAGCGGGCGGCGCGAACCATCTGGAAGGCGCCAACGACATTGACGCTGTAGAGCCGCAGGAAGTCCTCGGCGTCGACCGCGTCGAGATCGGCGTGGTTGGGCGCGAACTTGGTCATGCCGGCATTGTTGAACAGCGCATCGATTCGGCCGGTCGCGGCGGCGGCTTCGACGATCCTGCGGCAGTCGGCGTCCTGGGAGACGTCGCCCTGGGCCAGAACCGCCTTGGCGCCCTCGGCCTGGATGAGGCGGGCGGTTTCCTCGGCGTCCTGGGCGTTGCTGGCGAAGTTGACGACGATCAGGCCGGCGCCGCGCCTCGCGGTTTCCACCGCGATGGCTCGGCCAAGGCCCGTCGAGGCGCCGGTGACCACAACCGTGAAGCCTTCGAAATCCCGTCCCATCATGGTGTTCCTCCCGCATTCGAACATGTGTTTGGACTTTTGTAGCGGCGGGACACCCGCTTGTCTCGGGCGCTGGACGAGCCTAAATCCCGGCGATGACAGACCTCAACGTCACCCAGCTCGGCCAGATGGTCGATGCGCCCGCCAGCCCCGAAGCGGCCGTTCTCGAGCGCGTGCCCAATCCGCAGTCCGACGTGCTTTACCTGGCGCGGTTCGTGGCCCCGGAATTCACCTCGCTGTGCCCCGTCACCGGTCAGCCCGACTTCGCGCATCTGGTCATCGACTATGCGCCGGGTGACTGGCTGATCGAGAGCAAGTCGCTGAAGCTGTATCTGACCAGCTTCCGCAACCATGGCTCTTTCCATGAGGACTGCACGGTCAAGGTCGCCCGCAAGATCGTTGAGATCGCTCAGCCGCGCTGGCTGCGCATTGGCGGCTACTGGTACCCGCGCGGCGGCATTCCCATCGACGTGTTCTGGCAGACCGGCCCGGCGCCGGAAGGCCTGTGGGTTCCCGATCAGGGCGTCGCGCCCTATCGCGGCCGCGGCTGATCTAGACTTTCGACAGGCGACGGCGGTTTGCGCGAACTTTCTTGCGCAGGTGGCTGAGCGAGCGCGCAGCCACCGCCGGGCCTGTCGTTCCCAACTGGCCGGTCATGGCCAGCATCGGCAGGGTCATGGCTGCCGTCATCTTCTCGCTGATCATGAGATCTATCTCGGTCTGGGCCGCCGCGCCGCCGGCCGCGATCTTCATCGTGCGCAGGCCGATCACGGTCGAGGCTTCCAGGCCCATGGCCCATGCGTCCCAGGCCATGCCGGCCCAAGGGTCCTTGCGTCGCGCCATCGTCGTCTCCGTCCTTGGTGTTTCAGGACAACGCGCGGGGAGGGGCTTTGGCGCTAGCCCGGCGTCCATTCGCTGGTAATCGCGGTCACATCCGGCCGAACCCGCTCCTGGGGCTGCTCGCTGGATGTGCCCAGATACAGAAAGCCGGCGACCTGCTCGCCGTCCGCAACGCCCAGGATTTCCAGCGCTCGAGGATCGTAGGAATACCAGTCGGTGATCCAGTTGGCGCCCCAGCCCATGGCGGGCGCGGCAAGAAGCATCTGCATGCACACCGCCGAGGCGCTCTGGCGTTGCTCCCATTCCGGGATTTCACCGGGGATGTAGCGCGAGATCACCGCCACGCAGACCGGCGGCCGGGTCAGCTTGCGCAGGGCGGCGTTGGCCTTGACCGGATTGGCCTGGTCGCCGGCCAAAGCGGTGATCTTCTCGGCGAAGACATCCTTGGCCGCGCCCCGCAGGATCACAAACCGCCAGGGCGACAGCTTGCCATGGTCGGGCACGCGGGCCGCCAGCCGCAGCAGGTCAGCCAGTTCGGCGTCGTCAGGGCCCGGTGCGGTCAGGGTCATGGCCGAGGCCGACCGGCGTCGCGCCAGGAAAGCCAGCACCTCTGGCGAGGCCTCGATCGGCAGGATTTCGCCAAACGCCGGCGCGGGGGGAACGGAACCGGTCAAGACGATCTCCACGAAGCATTGTAGGAGCAGACACCTATGGCCGCGAACCGGCCGCCACAAGTCGCGAGCCTTCGATGTCCGACAAACCTTCGTGGTTGAAGCCGCACGGAAAGCCCTGGGGCGTCAGCAGCAGCAAGCTGGTTTACGACAATCCCTGGATCACCCTGACCGAATACCAGGCCATCGCCCCGACGGGCCGGCCCGCGCTCTATGGTAAGATCGGGTTCAAGAACCAGGCGATCGGCGTGGTGCCCCTGCACGAGGACGGCACCGTGACCCTGGTCGGCCAGAACCGCTTTTCGCTGGCCAATTACAGCTGGGAGCTGCCGGAGGGCGGCGCGCCGCTGGACGAGGATCCGCTGGACGGCGCCAAGCGTGAACTGGCCGAGGAGGTCGGGCTGCAGGCCGCCGACTGGCGCCCGATCCTGCGGATGGAACTGTCCAACTCGGTCACCGACGAGATCTGCCACGGCTTTCTGGCCATGGACCTGACGCCTGCGCCGACCGCGCCGGACGAGACCGAAGACCTGGCTGTGGCGCGCGTACCCTTCGCCGAGGCGCTGGACGCGGCGGTGGCTGGGCACATGCCGGACTCGTTGACGGTGGCGCTCCTGCTTCGGGTGCACCATATGGCGGTCAGGGGAGAGCTTCCGAGCGATCTCGCCCGTCTCGTGCTACAATAGGCGCGACCGGGCGAAGGCTGGACCTTTCCCAACAGGACTAGTGCGTCTTTAAAAAGGATGCTCTAGTCCCAGCAGGCAGAGGGAGAGCCCGGTGGCCAAGCATCTGGAAGTCGTTACCGACCAGTCGTCCGTCCCCGTCTGGGCGGCGCTGCGCAACCAGGCCGAACATGCCGCCAAGGCCGAGCCGGCCCTGGCCTCGCTGCTCAACGCCGTGATCCTCAGCCACGACAATCTGGCCGACGCCCTGACCTTCCAGCTGGCGCGCAAGCTGGGCGACCAGGAAATGCGGGCCATGACGGCGCGCGAGTTCGCGGCCGACGCCTTCAATTCTGATCCCGCCCTGATCGCCGCCGCCGAGGCCGACCTGATGGCCGTGTTCGAGCGCGATCCGGCCTGCAAGGGCTATGTTCAGCCGTTCCTGTTCTTCAAGGGCTTCCTGGCCCTGCAGACCCACCGGGTGTCGCACTGGCTGTGGAACGAGGGCCGCGAGACCCTGGCCTTCTATCTGCAAAGCCGCGCCAGCGAAGTGTTCCAGGTCGATATCAATCCCGCCGCCCGCATCGGCCAGGGCGTGTTCATCGACCACGGCACCGGCATCGTCATCGGCGAGACGGCGGTGGTCGGCGACGACGTCTCGATGCTGCATGGGGTGACCCTGGGCGGCACCGGCGCCGAGCGCGGCGACCGTCACCCGAAGATCGGCCGGGGCGTACTGCTGGGCGCGGGCGCCAAGGTTCTGGGCAACATCACCATCGGCGACTACGCCAAGGTCGCCTCCGGCTCGGTGGTGCTCAAGCCCGTGCCGCCCCACTGCACGGCTGCCGGCGTTCCGGCCCGCATCGTCAACTGCCCGACCTGCGAAGAACCCGCCCGGACCATGGATCACACCCTGGCCGAGGCCGTGTACGACTACGTGATCTGAGTGCGGTTTCGTCTCTGGAAAGGCCTGCTTCTCGCGGCTCTGCTGACCGCGAGCGCCGCCGCGCCGGCCCTGGCGGAAAAGCCGCGCCAGTACGGCTACACGGTGGTCGCCGCCTATCCGCATGACACGGGGGCCTTCACCGAGGGTCTCTTCTGGCGTGACGGCTTTCTCTATGAGAGCACCGGGCTGGAAGGCCGCTCGTCGATCCGCAAGATGACGCTCGAAACCGGCCTGCCCGAGCAGGAGCGCCTGGTCGATTCCCGCTATTTCGGCGAGGGCATCATCGACTGGAAGGACCGGCTGATCGAGCTGACCTGGAAAAACCAGATCGGCCTGATCTACGACATCGCCACCTTCGAGCTGGTCGGCGAGTTCTCCTATCCCGGCGAGGGCTGGGCCCTGACCCGCGACGAAACGCGGATCATCATGAGCGACGGGACCTCGGCGCTGCGGTTTCTCGACCCCGAGACGTTGCAAGAGACCGGCCGCATCCAGGTCACTGACGACGGCAGGCCTGTGGATAACCTCAACGAGCTGGAATGGGTGAAGGGCGAGGTGCTTGCCAATATCTGGCAGACCGACCGCATCGCCCGCATCGATCCCAAGACCGGCCAGGTCACGGGCTGGATCGATCTTTCGGGACTGTTGAGCGCCGCCGATCAGGCCGGCGGTCGGGTCGATGTGCTGAACGGCATTGCCTATGACGCGGCGACCGATCGCCTGTTCGTGACCGGAAAGTTCTGGCCCAAGCTGTTTGAGATCAAGCTTACGCCGCAGCCCTGAGCCCTTGCGGTCGGCGAGAGGGTCGATCTGGCCGGCTGATGGCGGGCGGCGGCGCCATAGACCACGGCGCTCCAGATCACGACCAGAACCAGGACTTGAGCGGGGGTGATGCGGTCGGGAGCGGGCATGGACGCCTTATGACCCCGTTGAATCCGCCGCGATAACGACTTATCCGTCAGCCCTCTGTGAGGTTTCGTCACATGGCTCGTCGCGCCCTGCCTTCGCTGAACGCCCTGCGCGCCTTCGAGGCCTTCGCGCGGCATGGCCGCATGACCCTGGCCGCCGACGAGCTGTGCGTCACCCACGGGGCGATCAGCCGGCAGATCCGGCAGCTTGAGGAACAGTTGGGTGTCGCCCTGACCGAAGGGCCGCGCTCGCGTCTGCGGATGACGCCCGAGGGCCTGAAGCTGGCTCAGGCCCTGTCACCGGCCTTTGACCAGATCGAAGCGGCCGTGCCGCGCCCGCCGCAGGTGGGGCCGCGACCTCTGGTCGTCTCGTGCCTGCCGACCTTCGCGATGAAGTGGCTGATCCCGCGTCTGCCGCGCTTTCAGGCTGCGCATCCGGACATTCCTGTTCGGGTGATGGAATCCAACGGCCCGTTCGACTTTCGCGCTGACGGGGTGGATCTGGCCATTCGCATGCGGGTTGATGGTGACACCCGCTCCGCCGACGGCGAAGTCACGCCTTTCATGCCGCACTTTCATGGTCCGGTGATGTCGCCCGAGCTGGCGGCGGCGGGCGAGGCGACGCTTGAGCGCATCGGCCGCCTGCCGCGCCTGCATACCCGCACCTTCATGGAAAGCTGGAACGACTGGGCGCGCAAGCTGTCCGGTGGACCTGAGGGCCTCCCGGCGCCGATCAGCCATCAGGAGTTCGACCACTATTTCTACATGATCGAGGCCGCCGCCGCCGGGCTGGGCGTGGCGGTCGGTCCATGGGCCTTCGTGCAGCGCGATCTGGCCAGCGGCCGGCTGGTCGCGCCGCTCGGTTTCGTCGCGGGCCAGGCGTCGGTCGTCGCGCTCACGCCTCTGGACGGCGCCAGTCAGGCCGCGTTTCGCTTCCGCGACTGGCTGGTCGAGGAGGGGAGAACGACGCCAATGCCGCCTGGTCTGGCCGAAGCGGCTTGCGACTCCGCCGCAGGGCGCTAGTTTCGGCCCGACATGCGCCACGGCGCCCAACAAAGAAAACAGGAGCCTCCCGTGGACGCTGCATCCATCGACAAGATCGAAAAGCACCTGAAGCGCACCTTCGGTAACCCGCACATCGCGGTGAAGGCCCGCCCGAAGCAGAAGGACTCCGCCGAGGTCGAAGTGGCCGGCGAGTTCATCGGCGTGGTCTTCCAGGACGAGGACGAGGACGGCTCGTTCATGTTCGAAATGGCAATCCTGGCCGAAGACCTGGACTAGACTCCTGACCGGGCGGTCGCTGATCAGGCGGCCGCCCGGCCTTTGTCGATCTCTGGAGCCGCGCGTGAGCGATCATGTTCTGGACCGGCCGGTCTGGTCAGCCTTCGGC
>Ga0209023_10002568_pt1 | contig 22477 bp, 20 predicted proteins | sample LakOneMetagenome_FD_187468 | JGI IMG/M metagenome (GOLD analysis project Ga0209023, IMG submission 187468) | Freshwater and sediment microbial communities from Lake Erie, Canada (SPAdes) (version 2) | ecosystem: Environmental > Aquatic > Freshwater > Lentic | place: Lake Erie, Canada...
TGCGGGTGAACAACAGCCTGCACGAATCCACCGCGCTGCACTGGCACGGCATCCTGCTGCCGGCGGACATGGACGGCGTGCCGGGCTTGAGTTTCCACGGCATCGCGCCGGGCGAAAGCTTCCTGTAGGGGGTCAGCCGAGATACGTGTAATTTGTATGCATAGAACCTGAAAATGTTATAACTATCAGTGTCTTACAGCGTTTTCGATTTCGGCGGTCTTGTTGGTGACCGCCTGCTGTAACAAGTCTTCCAAGGAATCCTGGCCTAGCTTGCCCGTCGACGCGGCGCCTTGGGCTTGCCAGCAGACGTTTTCGTCGTACGCGTAGGTCGTTTGGCCGGGCGAGCTTGCGCTAGGCTGGCCTGGACGGCTGCCGGCAGATCCCCAAGACGCGCTAACTGTTGCTCGAGCGCATCGGCACGGGCGCGTTGCACAGCCGCTTCGCGCTGCGCGGCGGCGGATGTCGCCGCGGCCTCTTCTCGTTGCTGACGAAGCAACTGCTCACTAGCGGTGCGCTCGCGGGCAAGCGCGGTCATCTGTGCCCGCAAGTCCTTGGCCTCTTGCCGGGCCCGGTCAATTTCGTTGTGCGCACGATCTTCGGTGGCGCGCAGGTGCTGAGCCTGGGCCTCACGCTCCGCCGCAGCGGAGACCTCTTGCTGTTGAAGGCGCTCGGCAAGGCCCAGCAAGTCTGCGTCCAATCGCTCGCCGCGGGTCTGCAGACCATCCCGTTGTTGGGTGAGATCCCGAATTTGCTGAGCTTGTTGCTCAGCGAGTTGCTGGATTTCAGCCAGACGGGCATCTGTCACGGCCAGCGCCTGCTGGGCCGTTTCGGCAGCGTGCTGCTGTGCCTGCATCGCCTGTTGGATGCGGTCGTGCTCAGCCGCCAGGGCCGTTCGATCACGCTCCAAGGCCTCACGATCCGCCGCGACCCCGGCCAGGGCATCGCCACGGGCAGCCCCCAACGCCTGCTCCCACAGTTGCGACGCCAGAGCCACGACGGCCTCCGGCGCGTCTGGCAACGCCAGTTTCGCTTGCTGGGTGGCCAGGCGTCGCCCGAGATCCTGCCACCAGCCGTCCAGCAAGCGCGTCACCGTATTCGGCGAGCCGCTGCCCAGAAACGCCCGGATCCGCTCGACCGTGGGCCGTTCGCCGGCGGTGACGAGTGCATCCGCCGCGCGGTTGACTTGGTCCTGGGTAACACCTTTGTTTGCCATGGTTTTCGCTCCGACGCGGCCGCCCTACTCATGCTTGACATTACCGACGATAAGTTATATTTATCGTCGATAGATGCCATATTTCATATATTTTACTACATAGTACATATGAAAAATAACGAACTATTGCCACCCATCGGATCGCTTCCCGCCTTGCTCCCGGATCAGCTGGCGGCCAGCGCCGCCGATGCCGTGCGCGAGATCCTGGCCGAGGCAGCTTCAGCGAACACCACCCGCAGCTATGCCAGCGCGCTGCGCTACTGGGCCGCCTGGTTCCAGGGCCGCTACGGCGCGGCGATCGCGCTCCCGGTATCGGCGGCCGCCGTGGTCCAGTTCGTGGTCGACCACGTGGCTCGACGTTCGAAAACCGGCCTGGTCTGGGAATTGCCACCGGCTCTGGATGCCCAGTTAGTCGCGGCCAAACTCAAGCAGCGCCCGGGCGCGCTCAAGCTCAGCACTGTGGTGCACCGGGTCGCCGTGCTGTCCACGGCGCACCAACTCAATAAGGCGGACAATCCCTGCGAGGCGCCGGCGGTGCGGCATCTACTGGCTCGGGGCCGCCGCGCGGCGGTCAAGCGCGGCGAACGCCCCAGCAAGAAGACGGCGATCGCCAAGCGTGAGCTCGAAGCCCTGATCGCCACCTGCGACGACTCGCTAGAAGGGATTCGCGACCGTGCCCTGCTCTATTTCGCCTTTGCGAGTGGCGGCCGCCGCCGCAGTGAGGTCGCCGGGGCGGACCTCGGTGATTTACGCCGAGTCGGCGAGCGCGCCTACGTGTACCGGCTCGAACACAGCAAGAGCCAGCAGGCTGGTCCGACGGCGACCTCGACGCCGGACAAGCCGATTCTGGGCGCCGCCGCCGACGCGCTCGCCGCCTGGCTGACCGCCAGTGGCCTGACCGAGGGCCCGATCTTCCGGCGCCTGTGGACCAATCGGATCGGGGCCGGGCTGTCGCCCAAGGCGATCGCCGAGGTGGTGCAGCGTCGGGCGGCACGGGCCGGACTGGAGGGCGATTTTGGCGGCCACAGTCTGCGCTCGGGCTTCGTCACTGAGGGCGGTCGTCAGGGCATCGCCCTGCCCGCCATCATGGCCATGACCGAGCATCGCTCGGTGGCCAGCGTCATCGGTTACTTCCAGGCCGGCGGGGTCACCGACAATCCCGCGGCCAAGCTGCTCGAGGACTGAGCATTTATTTGTCTACTATTACACTTAGTGTAATAGGGTCATTGACACCAATTCGCTAGCCTGATACCGTGCTGTCCCATGGATGTGGATTTCGAAGATGCCTCGCTTCGGAGGCTTGAGGCCGACCCGGGATTCACTTCGGGCTTTGACGCCGCCATCGTCAAGGCCTTCCGCAAGCGGATGCAACTGATCCGTGCAGCGATCGACGAACGCGCGTTCTATGCCATGAAGTCGTTGCACTACGAGAAGTTGCAGGGCGATCGCGCCGGGCAATGCTCGATGCGTCTGAACGACCAATGGCGGCTGGTTCTGCGCGTGCAACAACGCGACGACGGCAAGCGTGTGGTGATCATTTCCATCATCGACTACCACTGACCCACCCCGAGGACGAACGCATGAATACGATTGCTGAGACGTTCCCGCCGGGCGAGTTTCTCCGGGAGGAACTGGAAGCCCGCGGCTGGTCCCAGACCGAGCTGGCGGAAATCATTGGCCGCCCGGTGCGACTGATCAACGAGCTGATTGCCGGCAAGAAGGCCATCACCCCGGAGACCGCGATCCAGTTAGGTGATTCGCTGGGCACCGGCCCGGAACTGTGGATGAACCTGGAGAGCCAGTATCAACTCTCCAGGGTGCAGGCTTCCGATGGGCTTATCGCCCGTCGCGCCAAACTCTACGAGCGCTTCCCTGTGCGCGAAATGATCAAGCGCGGCTGGATCGAAGCCTCCAAGAGCATTGAAGTGCTGGAACAGCAGTTCCAGGCATTCTTCGGGCTCGACACCATCGAGGCGGAGATTCCCTTCGCGCATGCTGCGCGCAAGACCGACGCCTTCGACAAGCCCAACATGCTGCAGCTGGCCTGGCTGTGCCGGGCGCGCCGCATCGCATCGGAATTGGTCATCGCCCCGTATACCGAAGCGACATTGCGCCAGGCCTTGCCGCGGCTGTCGGCGCTGTTGTCGGCCCCCGAAGAGACGCGTCATGTACCGCGGATCCTGTCCGAGTGCGGCGTGCGCTTTGTCGTGGTTGAGCCGATCCCCGGCAGCAAGATCGATGGTGCCTGTTTCTGGCTCACCGCCAACGAGCCTGTGGTCGCCTTGTCGTTGCGCCTGGATCGCATCGACAACTTCTGGTTCGTGCTGCGGCATGAACTGGAGCATGTGCTGCGCGGCCACGGCCAGGCGCAGGGCTACATTCTCGACCAGGACCTGGAGGGCACGCCAGCCGACCAGGTCAGCGAAGAAGAAGCCGTGGCCAATGCCGAAGCGGCGGAGTTCTGCGTATCCCGCACTGAATTGAATGGGTTCGTCGCGCGGGTTGCCCCGTTCTTCGCCGAAGAGCGCGTGGTCCTGTTCGCCCACCGCTTGAACATCCATCCCGGGCTGGTCGTCGGCCAACTGCAGCGACGCCTGGGGCGTTACGACCTGTTCCGCAAACACCAAGTCAAAGTCCGAGCTATGGTCACCGCGGCGGCGTTGACGGATGGCTGGGGTGTGGTTCACACGGCCTAAGAGGAATCAGCAATGTCTGGCTATTCAAATGCTGTCAAGGATTACGTGGAGCGCTACAAGCAGGAAGTCGGTTCCGATGGATTGCTGGATGCGCATGCGGTCGCGGAATGGGCCTACGCCAACGGGCTGCACAAGCCGAGCGTCAAGACCGTCATCGATGCGATCGCCACCGACATCGCCCAGGTCTTTCGCGAAGAGTACCGGGTCGATCGCTTCGGGCGTCGCTATCGGGCCAAGCATGCGGCGACTCAGAAGCGCGGCAACAAGACGCTCTCTCTATGGGCGGACCTGGACGATCCGAACGCGCCGCACACCCACTTTGTCAAATCGTTCGCACAGCGGCGCCAGCAGATCGTCGGCGATTGCGTGCAACTCAAGACCGATGTCGACGTCTACAACGAGAAGCGCACGCCAGTTGTGCCGATTCAGGTGCCCTTGGATTTCACGCTCGACGTGATGGAACTGCAGCAAGTCCGAAACGCCGCCTGATAAGGCTCAGCGCCGGGCTCCACTCGATAACCACGCTCGCCAGATCACGAGAAGGCACACGCAATGAAAGCATTGTCGTTTCGCGTCAGGAAATTCCGCAATATCGTCGACTCAGGATCGATTGTCGTCGATCCTGCAGTGACGTGCTTGGTAGGCAAGAACGAGGCCGGCAAATCCGGCATGCTCGAAGCGCTGTACTTGTTCAATCCTGCCTACCCTGATGACGCTTTCGACATCCAGGAACACTACCCGCGCTGGCTGACGGTGCAGGACCGTCGAAAGGGCGACCTCAACGAGGTTATGCCAGTAAGTGTCGTGTTCAAGCTGGAAGCCGATGATTTGGCGGCGGTGGCTGAGACATTCGGAGACAAGGCGCTCACCGGTGCGGAAGTCACGATCGACCGCAAGTACGGCGGCGGCACAGTCTGGACGTTAGCCTGGAGTGAGAAGGCGGCAATCCAGAACCTGATTGGGTTCATGCCTGAGACGATTCAGAAGGCTGCCGCCAAGGCCGCGACGCTCGCGGCTTTAAGGGAAGCCATCGACGCTGCCGCTGCACTGGAAGGTACTGACCAGGACGATATCCAGTCAGCGAAGGCTGCCCTGACCGATGCGGGCTTGGACACGAGTGGGGTTTGGCAGGCGATCGTCAACATCGTGCGCCCCCGACTGCCAAAGTTCTTCCGCTTCACCGGATACAGCACGCTGCCTGGCCGGATCGATTTCAAGGAGATCGCACAAGCCGCTGCTAGCGGAGGTCCTGGTAGCAGTTCTCTTCAGACGGCGAGAGCGCTACTGCAGTTGGCAGGCACGGACTTGAAGCAGCTTGGCGAAGACGACTATGAATTGCGCAAGGCCGAACTCGAAGCGGTACAGATTGACCTGACCAATCAGGTCTTCGAGTACTGGCGGCAAAACCCGCACCTCGAAGTGCTAATCGACGTCGACAAGGAAAATATCCAGCAGCAGAACGGCACCAAGGCGGTCGCGCGATTCCTCGACATCCGCCTTCGCGACAAGCGCACGGGCTATTCAAACAACTTCAGCCAGCGATCGTCTGGATTTCAGTGGTTCTTCTCATTCCTGGCTGCTTTCAGCGAATTCGAAGGCAAGCAGGAGCCAACGATTGTCTTGCTGGATGAGCCGGCGCTGACGCTGCATGGCAAGGCGCAGGCTGACTTTTTGCGCTTTATCAATCAGCGACTCGCAACCGCTTCGCCGGTGCTATACACCACCCATTCGCCTTTTATGGTCGAGGCGGATCAGTTGAGTCGCGTGCGGATCATCGAAGACCACGGTCCGCCCCTGGGTGCAACCTGCACCACCGACGTACTCAACGCGGAAGCAGACAGTCTGTTCCCCCTACAGGCCGCCTTGGGCTACGACATTGCCCAGAACCTATTCGTCGGACCACACAACTTGGTTGTTGAAGGCACGTCGGATCTGATTTACCTGACGACATTAAGCGGCCTATGTGCGTCCGCGGGTAAAACAACGCTGGACGCTCGTTGGCGAATCTTGCCGGCCGGCGGCGCGACCAATATCCCCACCTTTGTCAGCCTGATCGGCCCGCACTTGGACGTGACCGTGCTGACAGATTCAGATGCAAAGGGCATGCAACGCGTCATGAACATGGTGGAACGCAAGCTGCTGTCTGGCCACCGGCTGATTCTGGCAAGCCAGGCAGCCGAGACGGAGCACGCAGATATCGAAGATCTGCTCAGCGACGGCGACTATGTGAAGCTTTACAACAAGACATTTGGCAAGTCGGTCAAAGTTGCTGATCTTCCGAAAGGCACGCGCATCGTCAAACGGCTGGAGGCGCTCGATGGCACTTTCGACCATGGACGTGTGGCGGAGACCTTGCTGCGCACACACTTGGAGTTTTCATTGACTGACAACTCGTTGGAGCACTTCGCCAAGCTGTTCGAGATTATCAACGCGACCCTTGCCCAAGAGCATTCAACGATCCGTCAAGCGGCAAACACTCGTAAGCCGGCGGTGGCCTGAAACCTTCTGGCTCGGCCACATAAGGTACGCGAGCAGGCCACGTGGACTGCTATCAGCCAAGCTCTGACCTCGGGCTCGTTAGCTACGCCGTCACTCAGTGCTTGGTGATCTTGGTCACTGTGCCATCCATTCCGCTGGCGGCAAGGTCGAATTCAACGTGATCGCCCTTTTCAAGCGCGGTCAGGTCTACATCGGGCGCCTTGAAGGTCATGGTCATCGCCGGCCACTTCAGCGCCTCAACCGGACCATGCGCGATCGTGATGGTCTTGGCTGCGGGATCGATTGCTTCGACCGTGCCGCTGGCCGTAGCGGTGGTAACCGGTACCTCAGGCGCAGTCTGTTCAACCGCCGGGGCAGGAGCCGCTGGCTCAGCCTGTGTAGAGGAGGTGGCCGGTGCTTCCGTTGCTGACGTGGTCTCAGATGGTGATGGGGAGGAACATGCCGTGAGCAGAGCGAGGGTGTGTACGGCCGCGAGTGTTCTCATGAGAGTTCACCTCTATGTTTTGGCGTGGCTTTAACCGCGGTTGGATCCGCGGCTGCGATGGGTGGCTAGCACCCCGGGCGTCGGTTTTCGCCGACATATTGCAACGTCTGCCATTAAGAGCCTGTCGCGGCTCTTGAAAGACGGCGTCTTTGCAGCAACCGGTAGGCGGCCGGAATAACCACCATGGAGAGCAATGGTGCGCTAAGCATGCCGCCGACCATGGGTGCCGCGATGCGCTGCATGACTTCGGCGCCAGCGCCCCCACCGATCAGAATCGGCAACAGGCCGGCGAGGATCACGGCAACGGTCATGGCTTTCGGCCGCACGCGTTGTACCGCACCTTCCCGGATCGCGTCGTCGAGCTCAGCTTCGCCGGCGGTGGGATTTTCCGCGACCTGTCGCTCCCAAGCATGGCGCAGGTACAGCAGCATGATGATGCCGAACTCGGCCGCGACACCGGCGAGTGCGATAAAGCCGATCAAGGTCGCGACTGAAACGGCATGGCCCAGCAGCCAGACCAGCCACAAGCCGCCGACCAGTGCGAGTGGCAGGCTGAGCATGATGATCGCGGCTTCCGAAGCGCGCCGGAACACGAGGTAGATCAGGCCGAAGATGATCACCAGCGTCACAGGCACCACCACGCGCAGGCGCTCGCTGGCGCGCTTGAGGTACTCGTATTGTCCGGACCATCCCACGGCATAGCCGGCGGGCATCGGCACCTGCCTAGCGACGGCAGTTTGCAGGTCGGCCACCACCGAACCGAGATCGCGTCCAGCGACGTCGACATAGACGTAGTTGCTCAGGCGGGCATTGTCGCTGCGCAGCATCGGTGGGCCTTCGCTGACGCTGAGCTCGGCGACCTGCCCCAGGGTCAGCTGCACACCATTGGGTGCGAGTATCGGCAGTTGCGCCAACGCGGCCGGCGAATCGCGGATCGTGCGCGGATAGCGCACCACCACCGGGTAACGCTCGCGGCCCTGAATGGTCTCGGTCACCGGCTTGCCGCCTACCACCGTCGCGATCAGGCGCTGTACGTCGGCCTGGCTCAACCCATACCGGGCGGCGACATCCGGCTTCACGTTCACATCGAGGTAGCGGCCGCCGGTAATGCGCTCGGCCAATGCCGAACTCACGCCGGGTACGGTGCGTGCGACCTGTTCGATGCGATTGCTCAACTGCGCCAGCAGCGCGATATCGGGCCCGCTGACCTTGATGCCGATCGGGCTCTTGATGCCGGTGGCCAGCATGTCGATGCGGTTGCGGATCGGTGGTACGAACAGGTTCGTCAGCCCCGGCACCTTGACCGCGCGGTCGAGTTCCTCGCGCAGTTTCTCGGGCGTCATGCCAGGCCGCCACTGGCTGCGCGGCTTGAAGGTAATCGTGGTCTCGAACATCTCCAGCGGCGCCGGGTCGGTGGCGGTCTCTGCCCTGCCCGCCTTGCCGAACACGTGATCCACCTCGGGTACGGTCTTGAGCATGCGATCGGTCAACTGCAGCAGTTGCGACGCTTTACCGGCAGACAAGCCCGGCAACGCAGTCGGCATGTACAGCAAGGTACCCTCCTCCAGCGGCGGCATGAATTCGCTGCCCAGGCGCAGTAACGGGATCAGGCTGACCAGCAGCACGACGCCAGCCAGCGCCAATGTGAGCTTCGGGAAGCGCAGCACCGCATCCAGCACCGGCCGATACCACGCAATCAGGATGCGATTGAGCGGGTTGTCTCGCTCCGGGCGGATGTGGCCGCGGATCAGATAGCCCATCAGCACCGGAATCAGGGTGATGGACAAGCCCGCGGCCGCGGCCATGGCGTAGGTCTTGGTGTAGGCCAGCGGCGAGAACAGCCGCCCTTCCTGCGCCTGCAGCGCAAACACCGGCACGAACGACAACGTAATCACAAGCAGGCTGACAAACAGTGCCGGACCGACCTCGCTGGCGGAAACCGCCATCAGCTCCCAGCGCTCGGCGCCCTCCGGCTCACGGTGGTGTTCGTCGCGAAAGTGTTCGAGGTGCTTGTGCGCGTTCTCGATCATCACTACGGCCGCATCGACCATCGCGCCAATCGCGATCGCGATGCCACCGAGCGACAGCAGGTTCGCAGTGATGCCTTGATATCGCATCACGATGAACGCGGTGAGAATCCCCAAGGGTAAGGTGATCACTGCCACCAACGAGGAACGCACGTGCCACAGGAACAGCGCGCACACCAGCGCGACGACAAGGAACTCCTCGCCGAGCTTGTGGGTAAGATTGCGCACGGCATCGAGGATCAGTTCGGAGCGGTCATAGGTCGGCACGATCTCCACACCCGGTGGCAGGCTGGCTTTCAGGTCCTGGAGCTTGGCCTTGACCGCTTCGATCGTCGCCAAGGCATTCTTGCCGGAGCGCAGGATGATCACGCCGCCAGCCACCTCCCCTTCCCCATCGAGTTCGGTGATGCCGCGACGCAAGGCCGGTCCGCGCTGCACCATCGCCACGTCCTGCAGCAGGACCGGAACGCCATCGGCGCCCGTCGTCACCGGCACGCGCTCAAAGTCCTCACGCGAACGCAGGTAACCTTCGCTACGTACCATGAACTCGGCTTCGCCCTGCTCGATCACCGAGCCGCCAGTTGCCCCGTTCGCCGCCTGGATCGCATCCACCAGTTGCGCAACGGTGAGGCCACGCGCTGCGAGCGCTTGCGGATCGGGCGTGATCTGCCAGGCCTGGATCATGCCGCCGACGCTGGCGACTTCGGCCACGTCTGGCACGGTCTTGAGTTGGTAGCGCAGGAACCAATCCTGCAAGGCACGCAGCTGCCCCAGATCGTGTTTCCCGGTCCGATCCACGAGTGCGTATTCGTAGATCCAGCCCAAGCCGGTCGCATCGGGCCCGAGCGAGGGAGTGACCTGCGCCGGCAGGCGGTCGCGTACCTGGCTCAGGTACTCGAGCACGCGCGAACGCGCCCAATACAGGTCGGTCTTGTCGTCGAAAAGTACGTAAACGAACGAGTCGCCGAAGAACGAGAAGCCGCGCACTGCCTTGACGCCGGGCACAGACAGCATCGTCGTGGCCAATGGATATGTGACCTGGTCCTCGACGATGCGCGGGGTCTGCCCGGGCCATTCGGTGCGGATGATGACCTGCGTATCGGACAGATCCGGCAAGGCATCGAGTGGTGTGTGCAATATCGACCAGGTGCCGACCGCTGCCAGCGCGATTGCGGCCACCAGCACGAACACCCGGTTGGCGATGGAAGCGCGAATGATGCGGGCGATCATGGCTGTCGCTCCACAGCGGGCACATCACGGATCGTGCAATCCGGGTTCGCCTCGGGCGCGAACTTCGGCACCAGCTGCATGTCCATGAAGGGCGACTTGCCGGGTTGATCGAAGCGTTTATCCGGAACCATCGGATCGTACCAATAAGCCACCGGACATTGCCGCGCTTTGGGTGACGCGGTGACCGCTGGCTTTGCAACGGCTGGGCGCGCCTTCTTCTTGGACAGTGTTTCGGATGGCGTCGGGGGCGCGGGCGCAACCTGCGGCGGAGCCGGCATCGCCATGTCCGGCGTACTGGGCATGACATCGCTCGGCATATTCGCTTCTTCATCACCCGCGCCGGCATTGAGGCGCTCGAGTGCACCCGACAGGTTCGCTTCCGAATCGATCAGGAATTGCCCCGAGGCCACCACCTTCTCGCCACCTTTCAGTCCCGCAAGAATTTCAGTCATGCCGCCGCCACTACGGCCGGTCTGCACGCGCACGGGATGGAACGCACCGTCGGCACCCTGCACGATGACGCGGGCCTGCTCGGCAACGCCGATCAGGGCGTTGGTCGGTACCAGCGGCCGTTCGATGCCCGCAGTTAGCTGCAAGGTGACCTGCGCAAACATGCCCGGTGCCAGCAGGCCGTCCGGATTGTCCAACATGATGCGTGCTCGCTGCGTGCGGCTGCTCATGTCCACTTGCGGCAGCAGTGTTTCCACGCGTCCGTGGAAGGTCTCGCCTGGCCATGCGTCGACAGCCGCTTCCACCGGCGTGTCCGATGTGATGCCGGCGATCCCCGCCTGCGGAATCGACGCTTCGAGCCAGACCGTCCGGGTACCGTTGACGCGGAACAGCAGTGTGCCCATAGGCGCAGATTGACCTTCGCGCACGCCGATCTCGCTGACAACGCCGGTGATCGGCGAGGTCAATGTGATCCGGCCGATTGGTCCTGCGCTGCTGCCAGATGGCAATCCCAACGCACGCAGCCGTTCGTGGGCGGCGGATTGCAACCCTCGTGCTGCGGCGGAGCGAGATCCACCTAACGCCCGCGCTTCGGCAATCGCGGTGTTCCAACTTGGCGCAATGATGCTGGCCAGGGGTTGCCCCGCGCGCACCGGCTCAAACGGCGCGCGCACGTGCAGGCGCTCGACGATGGCGTCGACCCGTGCGCTGACGATGCGTTCCTGGCGCAGGTCCCAGCCGATGGTGCCGGGCACGCGAACGGCTACCGTCAATCGGCCACGCTTGACCACCACAGCGCGGATGCCGAGGTTCTGGCGCACGCCCGGTGCAACGGCAACGCCGTCGGCCGTCGCCTCGTCGGCGTACTTCGGCACCAACTGCATATCCATAAAGGGCGACTTGCCGGGTTTGTCGAAATGTTGACCGGGTGCCATCGGGTCGTACCAGTACAGCGCCTTGCGTTCGGCCGATGACGCCGCCTTCGTTGTGGCAGGCGCCTCGTCGCCCGAACGCCCCCACCAGTAGCCGATGCCGAGGGCCGCCAGGAGCGCGAGGCACGCGGCAATGATCGTCGCGTTGCGTTGGGTCGTGGTCATGGCTGCATCTCCGTCGGCAGCAGGAAGGCCAACGCGGCCCATGCGCGGCCGAGTTCATCCAGGTGCTCGGCGTGCGCGAGTTGGACATCGAGTTCGTCACGTCGGGCGTTGAGCCACGGTTGCAGGTCACCGCCGGCGCGGTACGCGGCGAGCGTGGTCGTGCTGCGGTCCTGTGCGAGTGGCAGCAGGGAGTCCTCGTGCAAGGCGACCTGGCGCTTCAACCCTTCCCACCGAGCGAGATCTGCGCGAATACGCGCCGCTTCCTGGCGACGCAGATCCTCCCGGGTGGCCAATGCGGTCTGATAGTCCGCTTCGCGGGCGGCAACGCCGCGATCCTGCCGATTGCGCGAGAACAGCGGCAAGCCGATGCCTACTTCAAACATGATCATGTCGCTGCGAGCACCGACACGCTGGCCATAGGACGCACCCACGCTCCAGTCCGGACGTTTGTCGGCGCGGGCGACATCGATCGCGGCGGCAGCGGTTTCAACTTGCGCGGTTGCCCAGAGCAACGGACCTACGCGACCGACGGCTGCCAGCAATTGCGCTTCCGACACCGGCAGCGAGTCGAAGTTCGGGGCTTGATCGGCAACCTCGACCGCTGCATCACCAAGCCAACGCGCCAGTCCGGCCTGAGCCGCCAGTTTCTTGGCCCGCGCCGCCTCGATGCGGCTATCGAGTTCCAGCAGCGCCGCTTCGGCGGCCAACGCGTCACTCACCGGTTCGCCACCACCTGCCACCCGCGCCTTCGACACTTTCACCGCCAGCGCCGCCTGTTCCCGCAACTTCTGCAACGCGACCAACTGGCGTTGCGCCGCCCAGACCGCGATCCAGGCTTCGGCCGCAGCGCGGCGGACGGCCAGCACCTCGGCCTGTGATTGCGCCTGGGCTTCGTCGATCTGGCGAGCTGCGAACGACTGACGCGCCGAGCGCTTCGCCCGCGACGGGATCTCCTGTCGCAGCCCTATCTTCTTCATGGTCATGTCGTCGACGCGAGCATCGAAGGCGTCGCTGCCGGTGACTGGCAGGTTGTCGATGCCGACCGTCAGCATCGGATCGGGCAAGGCGCCGGCACGGGCCGCTTCTTCTTGCGCGGCCGACACGCCGGCTCGGCGGGCATCGAGCATCGGCGCACGCTCGCTGGCCAGACGGATGGCCTCCGGCAGCGTGAGCTCGTGGGATGCGGCCAACGCCGCGATTGGCGTCACCAGCACGGCAACGCACAAGGTCCGGATCAGCGCACGCGTAAGTGCGGTCCCGGACCGACAACGATCAAAACGGGGGTTCATGACGCCTCCAAAACGAACATGGCAACGCGCACGGCGCATTGGCGCCGGCGCGGATTCGCTACGTCGTTTCGGGGGCTAGATCAGAAGACTGCAGAAACGCAGCCGTGGCGGCGGATCGGATCGGGCGATCGGCACGTCAGCCTGGACGGCCACGTGGGATACAGGTTGCACGTAGACCGGCGCCAGGATGAGCGCCGGCAAGGCCAGTGGCGGCACCGATAGCTTGGCCGTATCGGTAGTAACTGTGTGATCAGGATTGCAGTGCTTTTGACAAAGCGTCGGATTGTCCTTGTCGTGCTGCTGTGCCATGCCCATCTCGGCGCAAGGCTCGGCCATCATCGTAGTCTCAGCAGGCATCTGCTCCATGGGGCACAAATACGCGGCCAGCGCCGCCTGCTGGAACAGCAGGCAGACGATCATCAGGACGGCGATCTGTAGGCGGTGGCGGGCGCGCCGGGTCATGGGCGGGATGGTACTCCTCTGGCGGCAGGCAAGCTGGATAGCCCATAGACGCGGTTTAGCGCGGCGAGTTCCCCAAACCTTCCCACGGTGGTCAGCCGGCTATCCGCAGCAGGGCTTTTGCTGCTGGATGGGCGGACACGGCACCGTGCCGTAGGAGCAGAAAACACAGCAGTCGCCCGGTGCTGGCTTCAGCAGCTCGCCACAGGCCGTGCACTCATAGAAGAACTGGCACGCCGTCGTCGGCATGATCTCGACGGCTTGATGCCCGCACTGCGGGCACGTCAGCGTGCTCTGCAACTGCAACTCAGTCACCCTTCGCCTTCACGCTGGCAGGAAAACCGGCGTCCGTAATGGCACGCGTCACCACAGGCAAGCTCGTACGCTCAGCATCAAACGTCACGACCACCGTGCCTGCCTTGGTGCTGACCTGCTTGCCCGTCACGCCCGGCACTTGGTCCAAGGCCTTCTCGATCGTGATGCTGCAAGCAGGACACGTCATGTTTTCGACGTTGAGCACGACCTGTTTGGGTGTCGCCGCAACGGCCACGCCGACCCAAATCAGCATCACCATGCTCAGTATTGATTTGCGCATTCGATCATCTCCTACAGAAACCAGCCCACGTAATAAGGAAAGAGCAGCAGCAAGCCGATCAATACGGTGGCGATCCACAGCCAGCGTCTACGGCGGCGCAGGACCCGAAGGTCCACACACGCTCCGTCGCTACGGCAGCGGGAGGCCGGCCCGTAAAGGTTCCAGAAGGCCAGACTCAGGCACACCAGCGTGGCTGCACTAAACCAGGGTCGCCAGGCATCCAGCGCAGTGAGGTTGGCGATCCACGCGCCGCTGATGCCCAGCAGGACCAGGACCAGGGGCACGACACAGCACACAGATGCCGCTATAGCGGCAAGGCTCGCGGCAACGATGGCTGGAACGGAGGATTTGGCAGGGAGACTGGCCATGGGCGCATACTACGGTCCGTACCTGGGTACGGAGTCAAGCCATGGCCGCAAGCGCCCTCACCATCAGCAAACTGGCGGCATCGGCCGGCGTGCATGTCGAGACCGTCCGGTACTACCAGCGCCGCCGATTGTTGCCGGAACCCCAGAAGCCCTTGGGCGGCTTCCGTCATTACGGGTCTTCCGATGTCACGCGCTTGCAGTTCATCCGACGCGCCCAGGCGATAGGTTTTACCTTGGATGAAATTGCCGGGCTGTTGGAGCTCAAAGGCAAGCGTGCTTGTGAACAAACGCGTCGACTGACCGAACTCAAACTGGCCGATGTTCGCCAACGACTCGATGCGCTGCATCGTTTGGAAAACGATCTGACGAACCTCATCGCCGAATGCGGTCAAGCACCTGACGGCGAGTCGTGTCCGACCCTGGATCGTCTAGAGCATGCGGAGGAACACTCGGGCAAGCGCACGATCGATGCACCACGATAGCCGATTAGGCATGACCATGTGCGTCTTCACATGGCGTCATCTCGACTTGCAGTGTCGCGTTGTGAACGTTAAACCTCTCCTCCAGTGTGGAGGCCAGTGAGCGCCGGACCTGCTCTCCATCGCCCCCGTCGCGCAACACGATATGCGCTGTCAGTACGGGTTCCTTCGAGCCCAATGCCCACGCATGCAGGTCATGCACGGCGGTAACGTCGGGGTGCGACAGCATCATGGTGCGGACCTCGTCCAACTCCAGTCCGTGCGGCACGCCTTGCATCAGTACCTGACCGGCCTCGCGCAACAAGGTCCACGTGCGCGGCAGCACCCAAAGCCCGATGAGCACTGCAATGATGGGGTCGGCCAACGTCCATCCAGTGAATTTGATCACCAACGCGCCGAGGATGACGCCGACGGAGCCAAGCATGTCGCTCCAGACCTCGAGGTACGCGCCCTTGACGTTGAGGCTGGTGCCACTTCCGGCCTTGAGCAGGCGCATGGAGATCAGGTTGATGACCAAGCCGATCGCGGCGATGACCAGCATGCCGGTCGAGGCGACATTCGGCGGATCGCGGAAGCGGCCAACAGCCTCCCAGAGGATATAGCCGGCGACCAGGAACAGCAGGCCGCCGTTGATCATCGCGCCGATGGCTTCCATCCGCGCGTAGCCGTAGGTGCGCTTGGCGTCGGGCGGGCGCCGGCTCAAACGCACGGCGAACAACGAGATCGCCAGCGCAATGACGTCGGTGCCCATGTGCGCGGCATCGGACAGCAACGCCAGGCTGTTGGTAATCAGCCCACCGATGACCTCCGCAATCAGGAATGCGGTGGTCAGGCCGAAGGCCCACCACAACGGCTGCTCATGCTGGATCTCACCTATGCCGTGATCGTGTCCTGCGCCCATAAGAAGTCCCTTGCAATTGATTGATGATTGAATGCGTTACCGGTCACGCGCAGGAACAGCGCTGGCACAACTGCCAGCGCCGCCACGCCCAGCGGAATCACGAACTCGCGCACTGCGTTGTGCGCTCGGATCATGTGTCAGATCCTCAACGGGGTCTATGCAACGCCGCTAGACGGTGCCATTGATCGCAAACGCCTGCTCAACCGGGCTGACATACACCCAGCCGGCTTCCGTTCGACCCGTCCACCCGATCTGACGGAAGATCTCTACCGCCCGGACCACGTCGCCGTCTTCGCAGAACAGCTCCATCTGTACCTCGTTGATCACTTGGTCGCCGAGCTCGACGGAATACTCCTGCTCGCGCGCACTGAGTGCGCGCAGCAAGCCCTTCACGTCGAACAGACTGAGTTGCTGGAAGCCGGCGGCTCCCAGTGCGTGGATCAGGTCCGAGACGCGATTGCGATGCACGAACGCCTTGATCTGTTTCATGACGTGGTCTCCTGGGAGTTACGCTCGGCCGCCTTGCGGTCGGAGCGGTTTTCTAGCCATTCGTACAACACCGGAAGCAGGATCAACGTGAGCAGTGTCGAACTGATCAGGCCGCCCACCACCACCGTGGCTAACGGGCGCTGGGTTTCTGCACCGACTCCGCTGGAGAGCAGCATCGGTACCAAACCGAGGATCGCGACGCTGGCGGTCATCAATACCGGCCGCAATCGCAATGCGGTGCCTTGTATCACCGCCTCGCGCACCGACAGGCCTTTCTCACGCAGCTCGTTGAGGAAGCTCACCAGCACGATGCCGTTGAGCATCGCCACGCCAAACACCGCGATAAAGCCAATTGCCGAGGGCACCGACAGGTACTGCCCGGTGACAAACAATGCCAGCAGGCCGCCGATGGTGGCGAACGGCACATTCGCCAGAATCAGTGCGGCGTATTTGACCGAGTTGAACGCGGTATAGAGCAGCACAAAGATGAAGAAGATCGTGATCGGCACGATCAACGCCAGCTTGGCCAGAGCGCGTTGCTGGTTCTCGAACGCCCCGCCCCATTCGATCCAGTAGCCAGCGGGCAACTTCACCTGCTGCTTGATCGCCGCATCGGCGTCCTGGACGAAACCATCGACGTCGCGGCCACGCACATCCATCTGGATCACTGCGTAACGCTGCAGCTGTTCACGACGGACGAACGAGTAGCCTTCGGCCACGCTGATGTCCGCCACCTCCGACAGTGGCACCAAGGCGCCGGTTGCCGTTCGTAGCGGGATGCGACGCAATGACTCGACCGAATCGCGTGTTGTGTCATCCAGTCGCACCGCGATGTCGAACCGCTTCACTCCATCCAGCAGGACGCTGACCGGCTCGCCACCCAAGCCGTTACGCACGATCGTCAGCACGTCCTCGGCATTCATGCCGTGGCGGGCCAGTTCGTCGCGTTTGACCGCGATGCGGATCTGCGGCTTGCCGATGTTGGCTTCCAACGCGAGATCGGCCACACCCGGCACCTTGTCCAGCACGCGCTTGATGCGGCCGCTGAGCTTGTCGAGTTCGTCCAGGTCTTCGCCGTAAAGCTTGAGCGCCAGCGTGGCGCGCACACCGGAAATCAACTCCTCCACGCGCATCTGGATCGGCTGGGTGTAACCGGGCACCACGTTGGGAACCACCTTTTCCAGCGTCTCCTGCATGGCCGCTTCGAGCTGCTTGATGTCGCGACCCGACTTCCACTCGTCCTCGGGTTTGAGCGCGGTGTAGATCTCCATGTAGTTGACGTCGGCGGTCTCGCCCTTCTCGGCGCGGCCGATCATCGCCAGTGTGGTCTCGACTTCCGGGAATTGCTTGAAGGCCGCCGCGATCGTGTTGCTGGTGCGGATCGATTCGTTGAGCGAGGTCGACGGGATGCCTGTGATCCGCCACATGATCGAGCCTTCCTGCAGCTGCGGCATGAACTCCTTGCCAAGAAACGGGAACAACGCGAGGCTCACCACCAGGGCCACGACGGCACTGACCACCACCACACGCTTGCGCGCCAGGGCCTTGTCCAGCAACGGGCGGTAACCGCGCTTGATCCGCGCAACCAGCCAGGTATCGCGCTCCGGCTTGGGCTTGAGGATCATCGAGGCCAGCACCGGGATCAGGGTCAGGCTGAGGATCAGCGAGCCGGCCATCGCGAAGGCGATGTTGAAGGCCATCGGCTTGAACATCTTGCCTTCCAGGCCTTCGAGCGAGAACAACGGCAGGAACACCACGATGATGATGCCGATCGCGAAGGTGATTGGATTGGCGACTTCCTTTGCTGCGGCCAGCACTGCGGAGGTCTTGTCGACCTTCTCACCGTGCTCCAACCGCTCGGCCATGATCCGGAACGCGTTCTCGACCATCACTACTGCGCCATCGACCATCATGCCGATGCCGATCGCCAAACCGGCCAGCGACATCAGGTTGGCGGACAGACCCACCTGTCCCATGCCGATGAAGGCGATCAGCATCGCCAGCGGCAGCGTGACGATCACCACCAACGCCGAGCGGACCTCCCCAAGGAACAGGAACAGGATCACCGCGACCAGCAGCGAGCCTTCCACCAATGCACGTACAGCCGTCTCCACCGCCTTGTTGACGAGATCGGTGCGTTCGTAGATCGGCTTGAGCACCATGGTCTTGGGCAGCGCATCGCGCACGACATCGAGCTTGCCCTTGACCGCCTCGACCACGTCCTTGGCGTTCTCGCCGATACGAGCCAGCGCCTGGCCCATCACGACTTCCTGGCCGTCGCGCGTCACCGCACCGAAGCGCGGCGCGGGGGCTTCAGCCACCGTCGCCACATCGCGTAGGTACACCGGCACGCCGTCCTCGGCCTTGAGCACGATCTCACCGATGTCCTCGGTCGATTTCAGCAGGCCCAGACCGCGCACCAGGAACTGCTCGCGGCCCACGTCCATCACGTTACCGCCGACCTGACCGTTGTTGGCGGGCAGCGCGTTGATCACGTCGCCAAAGCCCAGGCCGCGGGCGTAGAGACGCTGCGGATCAATCTGCACCTGGTACTGGCGTTCGCCACCACCCCAGGAGCTGACGTCGTCCACGCCCGGCGCGGTACGCAGGATCAGGCGCACGGTCCATTCCTGCCAGGTGCGCAGGTCCATGTCGCTGACCTGATCCTTGGTGATACCGGGGGCGCGTTCGACCGTGTACCAGTACACCTGGCCCAGCCCCGAGGTGTTCGGACCCATGCTTGGCTTGCCATAACCTTCGGGCAGACGGTCACCGATTTCCTGCAGGCGTTCGTTGACCAACTGGCGGGCGAAGTAGATGTCCATGTCGTCCTTGAAATAGACCGACACGTACGACAATCCGAACAGGCTGACCGAGCGGATTTCCTGCACCTTTGGCAAGCCGGCCAGCGCCGACTCCACCGGCGTGGTGAGCAACTGCTCGACGTCCTCGGCAGCCAGGCCCGGGGACTCGGTGTAGATGTTGACCTGGACCGGCGTCACGTCGGGAAAAGCGTCGATCGGCACGTTGCGTACTGCGCTGATGCCGAGGAAGGCGACCACCGCGAACACGATCAGGACTAGGAACTTGTAACGCAGGGAGAGTTCGACCAGGCGATTCAGCATGGCGCACCTCCCGCGCGGACGGGATTGGCGTCAGGGAGCATCACTCTTCCCCCAACTGCGACTTGAGCATCTGCGCCTTGACGGCAAAGGCGCCTTCGACCACGACGGCATCGCCAGGCTTGAGGCCTTCGCGGATGACGGTCCGATCACCGATCGCTTCACCGGTGCGAACCGGCGCTGGTTCCAGCGCACCAGCCGCGTTGCGGCGGAACACCACCGTGTCGCCTTCCAACTGCACCAACGCGTCGGTCGGCACCGAGACCGTGGTCGCGGCGGCATTGCCATCCTTGGCGACGTCGTTGGCCTCGAAGAACACGTCGACGTAGTCGCCGCTGTGCAGGCGGTCCTCCTGGTTCGGTACCTCGATGCGTACTACCGCAGTTCGGGTCGTGTCCGACGTACGATGCGCGGGATGCTGCACGGTGCCCGTCAGGCGTTCGCCATTGAATACGACGGCTGCTTCCGTACCCGGCGTGATACGCGGGACTTTCCCGGACGGCAACTTGGCATCGACCCAGACCACCGATTCGTCGACCAGGCGGAATAGCGTCTTGCCCGGCTCGATTTTCTCGCCGACAACGACCGCGTCCTCAGTAATGCGCCCGGCGTGCGGCGCGGTCAGGGTGAACTGGCCGTTGCTGCGCCCGGCCGCCGTGCCCGGCAAGCCGTAGGCCTGTGCCGTCGCGCGGGCCCGATCGAGCGCAACCTGCGCCTCATTGATCCGGCGTCCGGATACGGCTTCGCGGCCGAGTGCAGACACGCGGCGCCATTCCTGTTCGGCGATGCGCAGATCGGCTTGGGCGTTGGCGACCTCGACGCTGGACAGCGTCACCAGCGGTGCGCCGGCGCGCACTTCGTCGCCGAGCTTGGCATGTCGACGCACGACCAAGGCTTCGACGCTGGGCGTGATCAGCGCAGTGCCGTAGGCATTGTCGAGCACTTCACCGGGCGCGCGCAGTTGCTCGCTCATTGAAGCCGGCTGCAACGCCTGCACGACGATACCGGCAGATTTCATCGCCGCAGCATCGAGTTTGACGGGCACGATGCCGGCTTCACTTTCGGCAGCCGCTTGAGCGCCATCGGCTTCGGTCGCGACCGACTCGGTCGACGGGGACTTGGAACACGCGGCCATGGCAAGCAGCAATACCGCTGCCAGCAGCGCGGACATCAGGCGGAATGGGGTCATCGAAAGCGCTCTCATGGGGTGCCCTCCAGGCCGGCCCAGCGTTCGAGCTGTCCGGTGGTGGCGAGGTAGTCGGCGTAGTTGCGCCACAGGCGCGCTTCGAGTTCGGCGCCGGCGAGCTGCGTGTCGAGGGTCTGCTTGAGTTGCAGCAGGTAGTCGGCGGTGGACAACTCGCCTTCCCGCCATAGACGTTCAAGCAGATTGGCGCGACGCTCCACGTCCGTCCCGCGGCTCGCCTGCCAGTGCGACCAGGCCGACTGCGCGGCAGCGTAGCTGTCGATGGCACGGCGGCGATCGGCGGCGAGTTCGACGCGTACGCGCTCGGCCTCGGCAACCGCGACATCCGCATCGGCTTGAGCTGCCACCACTTCGGCGCGGTATGAATTGCGCACAAACAGTGGGATGTTGAGCGACACGCCAACCACGTTGTCTTGGACATTGCCGTAGTCGATACGCCCTCCGCGCACACCCACTGTCGGATCAGCTATGCGGTTACGACGAGCGACGGTGACTTCGCGTTCTGCAGCGAGCGCAGCGGCTTGTGCGGCTTGCCAACCGGGCAACTGTTCGATGCCGGTTTGAGGTGCCATCGGTGGTGGCAATTCATCGCTGGGCAGCGTCAAGCTCACCAAGAGTTCCGGTGAGCCACCGACCGCGCGAAAACGCGCTTCGGCCTCCGCCTGTTCGGCGACGAGTTGCGACTGCTGGGCTTGCGCTTCATCGCGGGCCAGCAGCGCCAAATCGCGCTCCAACCCGGAAATATCGGCGGCAGCAAACTGCTTCTGAGCCAACTCGCCAAAACGCGTCACCAACGCCAATCTACGTACACCGGTGCGTACGCGTTGCTGCGCCGTCTGCAGCTCCGCCCAACTGGCGAACCACTGCTTGGCGAAGTCGCGGCGACGCAGCTTTGCTTCAGCGGTGGCTTGATCGAACCGCGCGGAGGCCGCATCGCGACGCACACGGCGCTTGCCGCTCAGATCGAGCGTGAGGTTGAGACCAACGGTTGTCGTGCGATCCGGGCCTTCATCGTCGCCGGCCAGCTCAACTTCGGGGTTGTAGAGTGGCTGCCCAGCCGCATCGAGCCGAGCATGCGCCGCGGCCAGTTGTGCTTCAGTGACGCGATACCTCGGATGGTGTTGCCAGGCGGCCTGCAGCGCCTCGCGTAGTGCTGCTGGGGCCTGTGTCTCAGGAGCTTGGGCGGCTACGGCCATACCCGACAGCAAGCTTGCTGCCAGGGCCATGGCAGCCAGCCGCGCGACGCGACGTCGTCGCGGCGAACGAACAAAATGCATTGGAAGATCCTCTGAGTCGACGGTGTCCTCGGGCGCTCCGCGCCAAAGGGATACAACACGTCACTCAGACGATCGGTGGCCGCAGGTCTAGCCGTGCCGCAGCATTGGGCGACAATCCCGATGCACGTACTACCAGCTCCCGCGGCAACACCGCGAACACGACACGCGCGTCCGGCACCATCGTGGTCGCATGATGGCAACTGCAACTGCAGGCGCCGGCATGCCCCAGCTTGGTCTTCGTCAGATCGGTGTCACCACCATCTGCAGGGAACGCCTTCATCACTGCTACGTGGCCGTTATCCGTGCCGAGGCCCAGGTCCGCGAAGTCATGCTTGACGCACGCAGCCGCCACCCCGATCTTCATCGCGAACACCAGCAGCACAAGCACGGCCAGCCGCGCGGAGGTTCGCAAGCGGGCGAGCAAGGTGCGGGGTGCGGCGGGACTCATCCGGGCATTATATATGCCGACCGGGGCGTTATGAAATTTCATTTAGTGCCGATGCCGGTGATGGGCATCGGGAAAATGCGGGTGGGTGTGGATCAATGGCTCGTGTCGGTGTGGATGGCTGTGCTTCGTTCCAGGCGCGACCGGATCGTC
>Ga0209023_10002569_pt1 | contig 22477 bp, 20 predicted proteins | sample LakOneMetagenome_FD_187468 | JGI IMG/M metagenome (GOLD analysis project Ga0209023, IMG submission 187468) | Freshwater and sediment microbial communities from Lake Erie, Canada (SPAdes) (version 2) | ecosystem: Environmental > Aquatic > Freshwater > Lentic | place: Lake Erie, Canada...
CTGGCCCGCGTCGCGCCAGCCGCGGCGCTGGCCGGGATCGGGCTGTCGGGCCCACCCGCCGGGCTGCACCTGCGGCTGCACAGCGATCCGGCGCGGTTGAGCCAGATCATGGACAACCTGCTGTCCAACGCGGTCAAGTACAACCGCGCCGGCGGGGCCGCCTCGGTGTCGGTGACGCGGCGCGGCGAGACCGTCGAGGTGGCGGTCTCGGACACCGGGATCGGACTGTCCGAGGAACAGACCGCGCGCTTGTTCATGCCGTTCGAGCGACTCGGCGCCGAGCGCACCGCGGTTGCCGGTACCGGCCTCGGGCTGGCGTTGACCAAGGCCCTGGTCGAGCGCCTCGGCGGCACCCTGGCGGCGACGAGCCGGGTCGGACACGGGAGCACGTTCAGCGTCACGCTGCCGCTCGACGCGGCGCCCGACGCCACACCACCACGCTAGCGACGTACCGACAAAAACTGCTACGCTCGCCCGCGCAACAACCGAGGGCGTGGAGCATGTTCGTTCGATGAGCGCCAGCACACACATCGTCGTCCTCGACGACGAAGTCGAGATCACGCTGCTGCTGGCCAATTACCTGCAGTCGCACGGCTATCGCGTCACGCAGGTTCACAGCGGCGCGGCCCTGTTCTCGCTGCTTGCCTCCGACCCACCGGCCCTCGTGCTGCTCGATCTCGGCCTGCCCGGCGAGGATGGCTTTTCGATCGCCCGACGCCTGCGCGAGCACTGTGGCTGCGGCCTGGTCATCGTGACCGGCCGCGGCGACGCGGTCGACAAGGTGGTCGGCCTGGAGGTCGGCGCGGACGACTACGTCACCAAGCCGTTCGACCTGCGCGAGCTGGTGGCGCGCGTGAAAGCCGTGCTGCGCAGGCTGTCCGCCGCCGAAGCACCCGCGACGCGCACCGAGCCGAAGCCGGCGCGCAGCACGTTTCAGTTCGCGGGCTGGGTGCTCGATGTCGCAGCGCGGCGCCTGGTCAGTCCGCAGGGCGACGATGTCGTGCTGAGCACCGGCGAGTTCGACCTGTTGAGTTCGTTCGCGCGCCACCCCGGGCGCGTGCTCTCGCGCGACTTCCTGCTGGAGGAGACGCGCGGCCGCGAGGCGGGGCCGTTCGACCGCACGATCGACGTGCAGGTCGGCCGCCTGCGCAAGAAGCTCGGAGACGACGGCGAGGACCCGAAGCTGATCAAGTCGGTGCGCGGCGCCGGCTACATCCTCGTGCCGCCGGTCAGCGTCGATTGACCCACGGATGGACGACTCCGTATTTCGGACCCTGTTCGGCGCCTATCCCGACAGCCTGCTGGTCGTGGATGCCGTCGGCGCGATCGTGATCGCGAACCCGGCGGCCGCCGAGTTGCTGGGCTACTCCGACGCCGAGATGGTCGGGCTGAACGTCGACGCGTTGGTGCCGGACGGCATACGCCCTCGCCATGCGTCCTATCGCGAAGCCTACGGGCGCAAGCCGATGCCGCGCCCGATGGGCACCCAGATGGAACTCGTCGCCAAGCGCAAGGACGGCACCGAGGTGATGGTCGAGATCGCCCTGAGTCCGCTGCAGGACCACGGCTTGCCGCTGGTGGTGGCGGCGATCCGCGGCATCGGCGCCTATCCGCGCGTCAAGCAGGCGCTGCAACGCACACGCTATGCCGAGTGCCTGGCACAGCTCGGACGGATCGCGGTCGACGCTCGGGACTCGCACGCGCTGCTCGACCGAACCCCGGCGATCGCCGCCGAGGCGCTGCAGGTCGACGCGGCGATGGTCTTCCTGCTGGAAAGCGATCGGCGTGGGATCCGCGTCGCCGCGGGTGTCGGCATGGTCGCGGGCGAAGAGGTCGGCGCCCGCCTTCCGTACGAGCCCGATTCGTCGCCGGGCCTGGTCCTGTCGCGCGGCGAGCCCTTGATCGTCCAGGACTACCGCACCGAGACGCGCTTCAGCCCGAACCCGGCCTACCTCGCGGCGGGACTGATCAGCGCGCTGGCCGTTCCGATCTCGGACCGCGGGCGCATCGTGGGCGCGCTGACGGTGCGCTCGCGGACGCCGCGCACGTTCGGCGACGACGAGATCCGCTTTCTCGCGTCGCTGGCCAACCTGCTCGCGACGAGCCTGCAGCGCTCGCAATCCGAAGAAGCGCTCAACCATGCGCAGCGGCTCGAAAGCGTCGGGCAGCTCACCGGCGGGATCGCGCACGACTTCAACAACCTGCTGACCGTGATCCAGGGCAATCTGCAGGTGCTCGAGGAGCTCCCGGCGCTGGCCGACGAGGCCTACGCGCAGCAGCTGGTCGGCGCGGCGACCCGCGCCACGCGCCGGGCCGCGGAGCTGACGAGCAAGTTGCTCGCGTTCTCGCGGCGCCAGGTGTTGCAGCCCAAGGCGATCGACGTGAATGCGCTGTTGCGTTCGCTGGCGGACATGTTGGGGCGCACGCTCGATCAGCGCGTGCGCATCGACCTGGAACTCGCCGACGCCGACCCGCAGGTGCAGGCGGACCCGGGCCAGCTCGAGGCCGCGTTGCTGAACATCGCGATCAACGCGCGCGACGCGATGCCCGACGGCGGCGCACTGCGGTTTCGATCGGAGCTCGGTCTGGTGCTGCCGGCGGACGTGCGCCAGAGTCTGGATGATCCGAGCGCGGGCGACGATCGTTTCGTCGCGATCACGATTTCGGACACCGGCACCGGCATGTCCGAGGAGATCAAGGAGCGGGTCTTCGAGCCGTTCTTCACCACCAAGGAGGCCGGTCGCGGCACCGGCCTGGGCTTGAGCACCGTCTACGGCTTCGTCAAGCAATCGAAGGGCGCGATCTCGATCGACAGCGCTCCCGGCGCCGGCACCCAGATCACGCTGTTCATCCCGCAGCCCTGGAGGTCGGACGTGCCCGTCGAGCGCGACGATGGCGGGGAGCACACCGTGCCTGCGGGGCTGAAGGTCCTGCTGGTCGAGGACGACAGCGAAGTGCGCAATGTCGTGCGCACGTTTCTGACGGCGCTCGGTTGCGAGGTCACGCTCGCGTCGAGCGGCGAACAGGCGTTGCTGCTGCTCGAACCCGGGACGACTTTCGACCTGCTGCTGACCGACATCGCGCTGGGCGCCGGCATCCGCGGCACCGAGCTCGCTGCCCAGGCCACGCAGCGCCGGCCCGATCTGGCGGTCTTGCTGATGTCGGGCTACTCCGCCGAGCTGCTCGAAGCGGATCGCAGCGCGCCGTCGACGTGGGAGCTGCTGCGCAAGCCGTACACCCGGGCAGAGCTCGGACGCGCGATCGCCAGCGTCCTGGCCAACCGATCGGGCTGAGCGCCTTTCCATCGAGTCGCGCACGCTCGATCGTCGCGCGCGTTGACGCGCGTCAAAGTGACCGCTTCCGGCGCCGCTACGCTAGACCCCATTCCGCTGGGACCGGCCCCTGCGGACTTCGCCCATGGTCAGTTTCAATCATCGCAGCCTGATGGTTTTCGAGCAGATGTCGACGCAGGAGCAAGCGCTCCTGGTGGACTGCGCGCACGCCTTGAAGCGCGCCGCGCAGAGCGGCCATCTCCGACAGCAAAGCCTGCTGCGCGGCCGGCGCCTCGGCGTGCTGTGCGAGAGCGCGGACCAGGAAGACGCCTCACTCTTTCAGCACGCCGCCTCCGAGCTCGGGGCTTTGGTGGCCCACGTGCGCCCCAACCTGTCGGCATCGAGCAGCCCGCAGGACGTCCGCCACACCTCGCGCATGCTGGAGCGGCTGTACGACGCGGTCGAATGCGAAGGGATGCCGCCGGCGCTGGTTCAGCTGATGCGCGATAACGCGAGCATTCCGATCTTCAATGGCCTGGCCAGCCGCGCCCACCCGATCGCCGAACTGGCCGATCAACTCGGCGACACACTGGAGCCGATCGATCGGCGTCGCCTGATCGTGCAAGCGGCCCTGGTGCAGAGCATCGGGTAGCGCCGCCCGGGTTCACTGCATCGTCGGACACGCCGATGCGACGAACGTCTGGACAAAACGTTCGAGCGCGTGCACGTCGGGAATCTGGATGTGCCGACGACCCTTCTCCGCGAAGGCGATCAGCTTGTCGCGTGCCATCTTCGACAACGCGCGACTGACCGTCTCCAGCGTCATCCCCAGGTAGTTGCCGATCTCGGCGCGTGTCATGCGCAGCGTGATCTGATCGGTCCGCATGCCGCGCCGCGCCAGCGACTGAGCCCAGTAGCGCAGGAATTCGGCGACGCGGGCGTCGGCCGGGAGCGTGCACAGCGACATCATCGAATCCCGGTCGCGCGCGATCTCGCGGCTCATCGCTTCGTGCAACAGCGTCAGCAGCGCCGGCTCGGCCAGGGCCGCGGCGATCAGGGCGTCGTAGCGAAACGCCCAGACCTCGCCGGTGTCGATCGCCACCGCGTCGCAGGAGTAGTGACCCGGCGCGATGCCATCGAAGCCCAGCCAGTCGCCGCGGAACTTCAGGCCGACGACCTGCTCGCGTCCGTCTGCCGACAGGTTGATGATCTTGGCGGAGCCGGCGTTGAGGATGTACAGGCAGCCGAAGCGCTCACCGCCCCGGTAGATCGGATCGCCGGCATGCAGGACGCGGCGCACCGGCACGAGCTTCTCGCCAAGCAGGTGCAACGTCGCCGCGATCCCCTGGATCGTGGTGCCTCCCGTGGCCCCATCGCCCGAGATCGCGCGCGTTGCGCCGACGGGCCAGGCAGGACGGCTTGCGGGGCTGAGGTCGGATGCGGTGCTGTGCATGGAGGATCCTGGAGGCGGCATGTCGATGAAGGCATGCTAAGGATCCCCCGGAGACGGCCGTGCGAACCGCAGGTCGCGCTCGGTCGCACTCCGTAACGCTCGGTGAACGGGTCGTATCCGCTTGGTAACGGCCGTGCCCGCTGGCGCGTGCGCTGTCGTCTCAGCGTTCGGCTTGCACCCGCGTGATGGCGGCCGACGCATGCGCGTCCGCCTGTTCGGACAAGCCCGCGGCCACGAGCGCCGTGATGGCGCACGCCAATGCGACCGAGAACATCAACACGCTGCGCCAGTTCAATTCCATGATCTCTCCACCGATCGCCGCCGAACATCGAGGTCGGCGGCGTGAGGAGGAATCTAACGTGGCGTGGCGATTCGACTTTGACCGAAATCAATTCTCGCGGGTCGAAAGAAAAACGCTCCTGAGTCGCCGATGGACTCAGGAGCGTCGGACCTGGTGGAGCTGGGGGGAATCGAACCCCCGTCCGAAAGCCATTGTCAGGCAGATCTACATGCTTAGCTGGCTGATTTGGTTTTAGAGATGCCGGTCGCGCAGCAGCACGCTACCGTCACCTCGAGTCACTTGATTTAGCGCCGTGTCGAGTGACGCGACTCGGCGCGAGCCCATGTGTATGACCTCGCAGCCCTCAGGTTACCCCTTGGACCCAGCCCATCGGCCAACTGTTGCGAGGCTCACCGGTGTTAAGCGGCGAGAGCGTACGAAGAGTCGTTCGCAGTTACTTTGTTTCCAGTGGATTTACGAGCGAACTGGTGCTCGGCATGCCCTGATCCAACTCCGTACCCTCGTCGAAGCCAGGTCAGCCCCAGACCACCGAGTTTAGGCCATCCGCAGCAGTTTCAAGAGATCGTCGGGCGTCTGCAGCAAATGATCGGCACCCCAGGACTCGATCGCGGCGCCCTCGCCCAGATAGCCCCAGTGGACCGCCACCGTGGTCATGCCGGCCGCGCGACCGGCCTCGACATCGCGCAGGTCGTCGCCGACGTACAGGCAGGCCGCGGCATCCACGCCGAGGCGCCGCGCCGCTTCGAGCAACGGCTCGGGGTGCGGCTTGGCATGCGCGGTCGTGTCGCCGCAGACCAGCGCCGCCGCACGCGGCCACAGGCCGAGCGTGCGCGCGAGCGGGTCGGCGAAGCGCGTCGCCTTGTTGGTCACGATGCCCCACGGCAGCGCGCGCGCGTCGAACGCGTCGAGCACCGGCAGCATCGAGTCGAAGACGCGCGTCGCCTGGGTCATGCGCGCCTCGTAGCGATTCAGGAACTCGTCGCGCAGCGCGAGGTAGCCCTCCTCGCTCGGACCGACGCCGAACGCGCGCGCGACCATGCCGCGAGCGCCCGACCCCACCATCGCGCGGAAGTGTTCGAACGGATACGGCGCCAGACCGCGCGCGACGCGCATGTCGTTGCCGGCGCCGGCGAGATCGGGGGCGCTGTCGATCAACGTGCCGTCGAGATCGAACAGCACGGCCGCGACCGCCTGCGTGTGCGTCGTGGTCATGCGGTCCGGCGGCAGGCGAACAGGTAGTTGACGCTGGTGTCGCCCGAAAGCTTGTAGCGCCGCGTGATCGGGTTGTATTCCATGCCGCGCGTGTCGGCGAGTTCGAGGCCGGCATCGCGGCACCACTGCGCGAGCTCGCTCGGGCGGATGAAGCGGGCATATTCGTGCGTGCCCTTGGGCAGCAACTGCAGCAGGTGCTCGGCGCCGACGATCGCGAACATGAACGCCTTGGCGTTCCGGCTGATGGTCGAGAAGAAGACCCAGCCGCCGGGCTTCACGAGCGTCGCGCACGCACGCACGATCGACGACGGATCGGGCACATGCTCGAGCATCTCCATGCAGGTGACCGCATCGAACGCCGCGGGCGCTTCGGCCGCCAGCGCCTCGGCGGCGACCTCGCGGTAGTCGATGCCGGTGGTGCCGGCTTCGAGCGCGTGCAACTGCGCGACCTTCAGCGGCTTGGTCGCGAGGTCGATGCCCAGCACGCTCGCGCCGCGCCGCGCCATCGAGTCGGCGAGGATGCCGCCGCCGCAGCCGATGTCGACGACGCGCTTGCCCGCGAGGCGCGCGTGCGCATCGATCCAATCGAGGCGCAGCGGGTTGATCTCGTGCAGCGGGCGGAACTCGCTCTCGGTGTCCCACCAGCGGTGGGCGAGCTCGCTGAACTTGGCGAGCTCCTGGGGGTCGGCGTTGATCGTCATGCGCGAATGCTAGCCCGCAAAAGACAAGGGGCGCCCGAAGGCGCCCCGCTGATGAGTCCGCGAAGCTTCTTACTTTCCGCGGGTACCCACGACTTCGATTTCCACGCGACGGTTCTTCGCGCGGCCTTCGGCGGTCTTGTTGTCGGCGACCGGCTGCTTCTTGCCCTTGCCTTCGGTGTAGACGCGATTCTTCTCGACGCCCTTGCCGACCAGGTAGCCCTTGACGGCTTCGGCGCGCTTGATCGACAGCTTCTGGTTGTACGCATCGCCACCCACGGAGTCGGTGTGGCCGACGGCGATGATCACTTCCAGAGCGATGCCGCCCATCTTCGAGACGAGGTCATCGAGCTTCGCCTTGCCTTCGGGCTTCAGCGTGGCCTTGTTGAAATCGAAGAATGCGTCAGCCGCGAACGTGACCTTCTCGGTGGTCGGTTGCGGAGCAGCGGCAGGCGCCGGGGCCGGGGCCGGAGCCGGGGCGGCCACAGGAGCCGGGGCCGGCGGCGGGGGAGCCGGGGCCGGCGGCGGCGGCTTCAGCGCGCCATCGCAATCCGGATTCGCCGTGGCCGGCGTCCAGGTGCCATCACGCCAGCAGAGTTCGTTGGTGCAGTTCTTCCAGGGCAACCCGCCGCTGCCGTTGAGCCAGTTGTCCTGATTCGACGACTGCGCAAACACGCCGGCAGACATCGAGGTTGCGAGGGCAGCGGTTGCAAAGAGCGAGGCCACCTTGTTCAGTTTCTTCATGATTCTCCTCTCGAGGGAAGGCGCAGTAGTGTTCTGCAAAACATCCGAACCGGAATCGGAAAGTTGCTGGTAAACCCCCGTGCCTGATGACGTATCCGGGCGCTGACCACCGACCGAACTATTGTGCCATCGAACTTTGGCACAACCAGTTTTTGGCCCCGCAGCGGGCGCTCACAGCGCTTCATGTTGCATCAGCGCGACAGGAAGCCGCACTTAGAATCGCAGGTTGCGCCTCGCGCGCACCCCCTCCGCTGCTCACCTCGAATCCCACCGAATGACCCAGTTCGCCAAAGAGACACTGCCGATCAGTCTCGAAGAGGAGATGCGCCGCTCCTACCTCGACTACGCGATGAGCGTGATCGTCGGTCGCGCGCTGCCCGATGCGCGCGACGGCCTGAAGCCGGTGCATCGGCGCGCGTTGTTCGCGATGCACGAGCTGAACAACGACTGGAACCGTCCGTACAAGAAGAGCGCGCGCATCGTCGGCGACGTGATCGGCAAGTACCACCCGCACGGCGACCAATCGGTCTACGACACGATCGTGCGGATGGCGCAGGATTTCTCGATGCGCCACATGCTCGTCGACGGCCAGGGCAACTTCGGCTCGGTCGACGGCGACAACGCGGCGGCGATGCGCTACACCGAGATCCGCCTCGCGAAGATCGCGCACGAGATGCTCGCCGATCTCGACAAGGAGACGGTCGACTTCGGCCCGAACTACGACGGCAGCGAGAAAGAACCGCTGGTGATGCCGTCGCGGTTGCCGAACCTGCTCGTCAACGGCTCGGGCGGCATCGCGGTCGGCATGGCGACCAACATCCCGCCGCACAACCTGAACGAGGTCGTCGACGCCTGCCATCACCTGCTGCGCAACCCCGACGCGACGGTCGACGAACTGATGGAGATCATCCCGGCGCCGGACTTCCCGACCGCCGGCATCATCTACGGTCTCTCCGGCGTGCGCGAGGGTTATCGCACCGGCCGCGGCAAGGTCGTGATGCGCGCGAAGTGCCACTTCGAGGACATCGACCGCGGCCAGCGCCAGTCGATCGTGATCGACGAGCTGCCCTACCAGGTCAACAAGAAGACGTTGCAGGAGCGCATGGCCGAGCTGGTGCACGAGAAGAAGCTCGAAGGCATCAGCCACATCCAGGACGAGTCCGACAAGTCCGGCATGCGGCTCGTGATCGAGCTCAAGCGCGGCGAAGTGCCCGAGGTCGTGCTGAACAACCTGTACAAGCAGACGCAGCTGCAGGACACGTTCGGCATGAACATGGTGGCGCTGATCGACGGTCAGCCCAAGCTGTGCAACCTGAAGGACCTGATCGAGGTCTTCCTCGAACACCGCCGCGAGGTCGTCACGCGCCGCACGGTGTTCGAGCTGCGCAAGGCGCGCGAACGCGGCCACGTGCTCGAAGGCCTCGCGGTCGCGCTGGCCAACATCGACGAGTTCATCGAGACGATCAAGAACTCGCCCACGCCGCCGGTGGCGAAGACGGCGCTGATGAGCAAGAGCTGGGATTCGTCGATGGTGCGCGAGATGCTGTCGCGCGTCGCCGGCGACAACCCGGGCGGGCTGCAGGCGTATCGGCCCGAAGGGCTGGCGAAGGAGTTCGGCATTCAGCCCGACGGGCTCTATCGCCTGTCCGACGAACAGGCCAGCGAGATCCTGCAGATGCGCCTGCAGCGCCTGACGGGCCTGGAGCAGGACAAGATCCTCGGCGAGTACAAGGACGTGATGGCGCAGATCACGGACCTGCTCGACATCCTCGCCACGCCCTCGCGCGTCACGACGATCATCTCGGACGAACTCGCCGCGATCAAGTCCGAGTTCGGCCAGACCAAGGTCGGCGCGCGCCGCAGCACGATCGAGCACAACGCGATGGACCTCGGCACCGAGGACCTGATCACGCCGACCGACATGGTCGTGACGCTCTCGCACACCGGCTACATCAAGAGCCAGCCGCTGGCCGAATACCGCGCGCAGAAGCGTGGTGGTCGCGGCAAGCAGGCGACGCAGACGAAGGAAGACGACTGGATCGACGAGCTCTTCATCGCCAACACGCACGACTACATCCTGTGCTTCACGAATCGCGGACGCGTGTACTGGCTCAAGGTCTGGGAGGTGCCGCAAGGGACGCGCGCGTCACGCGGTCGGCCGATCGTCAACATGTTCCCGCTGCAGCCCGGCGAGAAGGTCAACGTCGTGCTGCCGCTGAACGATGGCTTCCGCAGCTTCCCTGCCGATCACTACGTGTTCATGGCGACCGCGCAGGGCACGGTGAAGAAGACCGCGCTCGATGAATTCTCGAACCCGCGCAAGGCCGGCATCATCGCGGTCGATCTCGACGACGGCGACTTCCTGATCGGCGCCGCGCTCACGGACGGCAAGCACGACGTGATGCTGTTCAGCGACGGCGGCAAGGCGGTGCGCTTCGACGAGGACGACGTGCGTCCGATGGGCCGCAACGCACGCGGCGTCAAGGGCATGCAGCTCGACGACGGCCAGAGCGTGATCGCGATGCTCGTCGCCGAAGACGAAACCCAGAGCGTGCTGACCGCGACCGAGAACGGCTACGGCAAGCGCACCTCGATCGTCGAGTACACCCGCCACGGCCGCGGCACAAAGGGCATGATCGCGATCCAGCAAAGCGAGCGCAACGGACGGGTCGTCGCCGCGACGCTGGTGCGCCCCCTCGATGAGATCATGCTGATCACCGACAAGGGCGTGCTGGTGCGCACCCGCGTCGCCGAGATCCGCGAACTCGGCCGCGCGACGCAGGGCGTGACGCTGATCGCGCTCGACCAAGGCACCCAGCTGATCGGGCTGCAGCGCATCGTCGAGAACGATGCGAACCCCGACGCCGGCAGCGATCCGACTGCCGACGGCCCTGCTCCCGAGGAGAACACCTGATGAATCGAATCCTTGCGGCGGCGCTGCTCGCCGGCGCCTCGCTGGCACATGCCCAGACCGCGTCGGCACCGGCCGCCGCGGCCAGCCCGTCGTCGCTGGCGAAGAAGGAACTGGTCGCGAAGGTGCTGACGCTGCAGCAGCCGGTGTACGAGAACATCGCGCGCGATGTCGTGATGCGGCCGGCGCTGCAGCTCGGCCAGGCGGCGGGCAATGCCCTGCAGGACGCCCCGGCCGACAAACGCGAAGCGATGGCCAAGTCGATCGATGCCGACATCCGCAAGTACATCGACGAATCGGTGCCGCTGCTGCGCGAGCGGGCGATCAAGCTCGCCCCCGCCACCGTGGGCGCGATGCTCGAGGAGCGGATGAGCGAGGACGAACTGAAGCAGCTCGTCGCGTGGCTCGAGTCGGGTGCGGCGAAGAAGTACCAGGCGATGGGCGGCGAGCTGCAGCAGGCGATGGGGCAGAAGCTCGTCGCCGAGGCCGGCCCGCTGCTGACCCCGAAGATCGAGGCGCTGGACAAGAAGGTGCGCGTGACGCTGGGCATTCCCGCCGCCGGCGCAGCGCCGGCCAGCGGCGCGCCCGCCAAGGCCGCAGCGGCGCCGAAGAAGGCCGCCAGCAAGTGAGCGCCGCCCGACGGTGACGGGCGCGAGCGCGCGCCCGCGTGCGAGAATGCGCCCCCACGACCATGTCTGACGAAACGCAGAATTCCATCGCCCCCGACCTGCAGGCTTTTCGCGCGCAGATCGATGGCCTGGACCGCGAGTTGCTCGCCCTGCTGAACCGCCGCGCCGCGCTCGCACAGCAGGTCGGTGAACTGAAGAAGCGCGAGGGCTCGGTCGCGTTCCGGCCCGAGCGCGAGGCGCAGGTCATCGATGGCTTGAAAGGCGCGAATCCGGGCCCGCTGAAGACCGACAGCGTTGCGCCGATCTGGCGCGAGATCATGTCGGCCTGCCGCGCGCTCGAGACGCCGACGCGGGTGGCCTACCTCGGCCCCGCCGGCACGTTCAGCGAAGAAGCCGCGCTCGGCTTCTTCGGCTCCAGCATCGTCAAGGTGCCGTGCGCGAACTTCGACGAGGTGCTGCACGCCACCAGCGCCGGCTCCGCCGACTTCGGCGTCGTCCCGGTCGAGAACTCGAGCGAGGGCGTGGTCACGCGCTCGCTCGACCTGTTCCTCACGACGCCGCTGTTCATCATCGGCGAGACCAGCCTGTACGTGCGCCACAACCTGCTGCGGCGCGAGAACTCGATCGAGCAGATCGAGGCTGTCTGCGCCCACCCGCAAGCGCTCGCGCAGTGCCATGGCTGGCTCAGCAACCACCTGCCGAACGCCGAGCGGCGTCCCGTCGCGAGCAACGCCGAAGGCGCGCGGCTCGCGGGCCTGGACGGCAAGATCGCGGCCATCGCGAGCGAGCGCGCGGCAAGCCAGTTCGGGCTGCACATCATCGCGCCGGCGATCCAGGACGACGCGCACAACCGCACCCGCTTCGCGATCCTGGCGCACCCGCACCAGCATCCGCAGCCGGCGGCGTCGGGGCACGACTGCACCAGCCTCGTCGTTTCGGTGGCGAACCGGCCGGGCGCGGTGCACGACATGCTGGTGCCGCTGAAGAAGCACGGCGTCTCGATGACGCGGCTCGAATCGCGCCCGGCGCGCTCGGGCCAGTGGGAGTACTACTTCTACATCGACCTGCAGGGCCATCCGGACCAGCCCCACGTGGCCGCCGCGCTCTCCGAACTGCGCGAGGTCTGCGCGTTCTTCAAGCTGCTCGGCACCTACCCCATCGACGTCCACTAGGTCATCGCCTTCCATGTTCAACCAACTCGGCGTGATCGGCTGCGGATTGATGGGAGGCTCGTTCGCGCTCGCCTGCAAGCGCGCCGGCCTCGTCAAGCGCGTGATCGGCTACAGCAAGTCCCCGCAGACCACCGAGAAGGCGAAGAAGCTCGGCGTGATCGACACCGCGGCCGAATCGGCGCTGCTTGCGGTCTCGGGCTCGGACCTCGTGCTGCTCGCGGTGCCGGTGTCGGCGACCGAGGCGACGTTCAAGGCGATCCGTCACCTGATCGAGCCCGGCGTTCTGATCATGGACGTCGGTTCGACCAAGCGCGACGTCGTCGACGCCGCGCGCCGGGTGCTGAAGGAGAACATCCCCTGCTTCGTACCCGCGCATCCGATTGCCGGCAAGGAAGTGTCCGGCGTCGCGCATGCCGATGCGACGCTCTACAACGGCCGCCAGGTGATCCTGACGCCGTTGCCGCAGACCGACCCGGACCTGGTGCAGAAGGCGACCGACGTCTGGGCCGCGATCGGCGCGCAGGTGCTGCGCATGACGCCGGAGAATCACGACGGTGCGTTCGCCGCGGTGAGCCACCTGCCGCACATGCTCGCCTTCGCGTACTTCAATTCGGTCGCGGGGCAACCGGCCGGGCGCGACTACCTGTCGCTGGCCGGCCCGGGTTTTCGCGATTTCACGCGCATCGCCGCGAGCGACGCGACGATGTGGCGCGACATCCTGATGTCCAACCGCGAAGAGATCCTCAAGCAGAGCATGCGCTTTCGCCACACGCTGGAGGCGATGGAGCATGCACTGAAGTCGGGCAACGTCGAAGCGCTCGAGGACATGGTGCGCGCGGCCTCGGACGCGCGCGGCGGGTGGCAGATGAACGCCGCCAAGCCACCGACGAGCCGCTGAGAGACCAGGAAACCGCAGCACGGCTGCGCTGCTGCATGTTCAAGACCCGCTTCCTCGATCTTCCTCCCCTGCTCTCGGCCGGCGGCACCGTGCGCCTGCCCGGCTCCAAGAGCATCTCGAACCGCGTGCTGCTGCTGGCGGGACTGTCCAGCGGCGCGACCGTGATCCACGACCTGCTCGAATCGGACGACACGAAGGTGATGCTCGATGCGCTGGCGCTGCTCGGCTGCGGCATCGCGCGAGACGGCGCCGCCCTGCGCATCACCGGCACGGCCGGGCGCCTCGCGGTGCGCGAGGCCGATCTGTTCCTCGGCAACTCGGGCACGTCGGTGCGCTCCGTCACCGCCGCGCTGGCCCTGCTCGCGACCGCGCACGGCGCGCGCTACACGGTGCGCGGCGTGCCGCGCATGCACGAGCGGCCGATCGGCGACCTGATCGATGCGCTGCGGCCGCTCGGCTGCCGCATCGAGTGCGCCGAGAAGGAGGGCTACCCGCCGCTCGTGCTCGGCGACGGCGCGCCGCATCCGTTGCAGCTTTCCACACCGATCCGCGTGCGCGGCAACGTGTCGAGCCAGTTCCTGACCGGCTTGCTGCAGGCGCTGTGCCTGACCAGCCCTGCGCACGACGTGGTCGTCGAGGTCGTCGGCGAACTCATCTCGAAGCCCTACATCGCGATCACGCTGAACCTGCTCGAACGTTTCGGCGTGCGGGTGCACAACGACGGCTGGGCGCGCTTCACGATTCCAGCCGGCAGCGCGCTCGTCTCGCCGGGCGAGTTCCACGTCGAGGGCGACGCGTCGTCCGCGTCCTATTTCATCGCGCTCGGCGCGATCGCCGCGAGCGCCGAACAGCCGCTGCGCATCGAGGGCATCGGCAGCGCCTCGATCCAGGGCGACATCGCGTTCGTCGCCGCCGCCCAGGCGATGGGCGCGCACGCCGTGGTGCACGAGCGGGCGATCGAGGTCTCGCGCGGCGCGTGGCCGCTGAACGCGATCACGCTCGACGCCAACCACATTCCCGACGCGGCGATGACGCTCGCGGTGATGGCGCTCTACGCCACCGGCACGACGCGGCTGACGAACATCGCCAGCTGGCGCGTCAAGGAGACCGACCGCATCGCCGCGATGGCGACCGAGTTGCGCAAGCTCGGCGCGCAGGTCGTCGAGGGGGCGGACTTCATCGAGGTCAGCGCGCCCGCCGACGTGTCGATGTGGAAGCCGGCGTCGATAGCGACCTACGACGATCACCGCATCGCGATGTGCTTCTCGCTGGCGGCGTTCAACGATGCGGGATGGCCGGTCCGCATCCTCGATCCGCAGTGCGTCGGAAAGACCTTCCCCGACTACTTCGAGACGCTGTTCGGCGTCGTCGCGGCGCGTGAGCGCGGCGTGCCGATCATCACCGTCGACGGCCCGACCGCGTCCGGCAAGGGCACGCTCGCGAGCGCGGTCGCGCAGGCACTCGGCTACCACTTCCTCGATTCGGGCGCGGTCTACCGCGCGACCGCGCTGGCCGCGATGCGCAGCGGCACGCGCGCCGACGATGAGGCACGCCTGGCGCAACTCGCCGCGAATCTCGATCTGCACTTCGGCCCCGGCAAGATCGCGATGAGCGGCCAGGACGTGACCGAGACGCTGCGCCTCGAAGAAGTCGGTGCGCTCGCGTCCAAGGTCTCGGCCTTCCCGCTGGTGCGCGCCGCGCTGCGCACGTTGCAGCTCTCGTTCCACCGGGTGCCCGGCCTGGTCGCCGACGGGCGCGACATGGGCACGGTGATCTTTCCCGGTGCGGACCTCAAGGTCTTCCTCACCGCGAACGCCGCCACGCGCGCCGAGCGGCGGCACAAGCAGTTGATTTCAAAGGGAATTTCGTCTAATATCGACAGTCTTCGCGCCGAGTTGGAAGCGCGGGACGTGCGGGATCAGACCCGCGCGGTCTCGCCTCTCAGAGCGGCGCAAGATGCAATGCTGCTGGACAACTCCACGCTGACGGTCGACGAATCGGTCGATGCGGTGTTGAAAGCCTGGGAGCAACGCAGGCCTTTCTAGACGCTCCGTCGCCCTCCCTCCTGTGCCATCACATCCGTCGGCACGCCGGGGCGCCGGTTGTTCAACCTAACCCCGCGGCTGCAACAAGCCGCACCGGAAATCTCAATGTCCCAAACTCAAGTGGCCGCCAGCGCTGGTTCTGGCATGGAATCGTTCGCCGCGATGTTCGAGGAGTCGCTGTCGCGCTCCGAGATGCGCAGTGGCGAAGTCATCACCGCCGAGGTGGTGCGTGTCGAACACAGTTTCGTGGTGGTCAACGCCGGCCTCAAGTCCGAAGCCTACGTTCCGATCGAAGAATTCAAGAACGACCAAGGCGAACTCGAAGTCCAGCCCGGCGATTTCGTCTCGGTCGCGATCGACGCGGTCGAGAACGGCTACGGTGACACGATCCTGTCGCGCGACAAGGCCAAGCGCCTCGCGTCGTGGCTGTCGCTGGAGAACTCGCTCGAATCCGGCGAGTTCGTCACCGGCACCGTCAACGGCAAGGTCAAGGGCGGCCTGACCGTCCTCGTCAACGGCATCCGCGCCTTCCTGCCCGGCTCGCTGCTCGACACGCGCCCTGTCAAGGACATGTCGCCGTTCGAAGGCAAGACGATGGAGTTCAAGGTCATCAAGCTCGACCGCAAGCGCAACAACGTCGTGTTGTCGCGCCGCGCCGTCGTCGAGGCTTCGATGGGCGAAGAACGCGGCAAGCTGCTGTCCACGCTGCATGAAGGCGCGATCGTCAACGGCGTCGTCAAGAACATCACCGAGTACGGCGCGTTCGTCGACCTCGGCGGCATCGACGGCCTGCTGCACATCACCGACATGGCGTGGCGCCGCGTGCGTCACCCGAGCGAAGTGGTGCAGGTCGGCCAGGAGCTGCAAGCCAAGGTGCTGAAGTTCGACGCCGAGAAGAACCGCGTCTCGCTCGGCATCAAGCAGCTCGGCGACGACCCGTGGCACGGCGTGTCGCGCCGCTACCCGACCGGCACGCGCCTGTTCGGCAAGGTCACGAACATCGCCGACTACGGCGCGTTCGTCGAGATCGAGCCGGGCATCGAAGGCCTGGTGCACGTCTCCGAAATGGACTGGACCAACAAGAACGTCGCCCCGAGCAAGATCGTTTCGCTCGGCGATGAAGTCGAGGTCATGGTCCTCGAGATCGACGAAGACAAGCGCCGCATCAGCCTGGGCATGAAGCAGTGCAAGGCCAACCCGTGGGAAGAGTTCTCGACCACGGTGCAGCGCGGCGACCGCGTCAAGGGCCCGGTCAAGTCGATCACCGACTTCGGCGTGTTCGTGGGTCTGGCCGCCGGCATCGACGGCCTGGTGCACCTGTCCGACCTGTCGTGGCACGAGCCCGGCGAGGCCGCGGTGCGCAACTACAAGAAGGGCCAGGAAGTCGAAGCGATCGTGCTGGCCGTCGACGTCGACCGCGAGCGCATTTCGCTCGGCATCAAGCAGCTCGACTCCGATCCGTTCACCACCTACACCACGGTCAACGACCGCGGCATGTCGGTGACCGGCAAGGTCAAGTCGGTCGACGCGCGTGGCGCCGAGATCGAGCTGAACGCCGACGTGACGGGCTATCTGCGTGCTTCCGAAATCAGCCGCGACCGCGTCGAAGACGCGCGCAACGTGCTGAAGGAAGGTGACGAAGTCTCGGCCGTGATCATCAACGTCGACCGCAAGGCGCGCTCGATCCAGTTGTCGATCAAGGCCAAGGACAACGCCGACAACCAGGAAGCGATGCAGCGTCTGGCGCAATCGAGCGAGCGCGAAAGCGCCGGCACGACCAGCCTCGGCGCATTGCTGCGCGCGAAGCTGGACAACCAGAACAGCAACAACTGATCTGGTAGGCCGGCATGACGCGGTCGGACTTGGTGGCGCAGCTGGCCGAGCGATTCAGCCAGCTGACGCATCGCGACACCGAGTTCGCGGTCAAGACGATCCTCGATGCGATGTCCGCGGCCCTGGCCAAAGGGCACCGCATCGAGATCCGCGGCTTCGGCAGCTTCTCGATCAACCGCCGCCCGCCGCGCGTGGGGCGCAACCCGCGCAGCGGCGAGCAGGTGGTGATCCCCGAGAAGCTCGTCCCGCACTTCAAGCCGGGCAAGGCGCTGCGCGAAGCGGTCGATGCCCAGGTGCCGGTGATTTCTGATGCGGCTGGCGACACGCCGTCCGCCTGATCGTTCGCCCCCTCGTCCCCTGCATCGCGGCCGGTAGAATCGGCCGCCGATGCGTCTCCTCGTCTGGCTCGTTCGAGCCGCCATCTTCTTCGCTCTCTTCGCTTTCGCGCTGAACAACCAGCAGGAGGCGGCGATCCGCTGGTTCTTCGGCCAGGAGTGGCGCGCGCCGATGGTGTTCATCGTGCTCGCGGCGTTCGCGCTCGGCTGTGCGTTCGGCGTGGTGGCGATGGTGCCGGCGTGGTGGCGGCATCGGCGCGTCGCGCGCAAGCATGCCCCGGTGATCGCGCCGCCGACCGAAGCGCCGATCGCCACGCCGTCGCTGGAGCCGGCGCTGACGCACCCGCCACGCGATGGGCTTTGACCTCCAATGGCTGTTGCTCGGGCTGCCGCTGACGTTCGCGCTCGGCTGGCTCGCCTCGCGCCTGGACCTGCGTCAATGGCGGCGTGAACAGAAGGATTCGCCCAAGGCCTACTACAAGGGCCTGAACCTGCTGCTCAACGATCAGCACGACAAGGCGATCGACGCGTTCATCGAAGCGGTGCAGCAGGACCCGGACACCTCGGACCTGCACTTCGCGCTCGGCAACCTGTTCCGCCGCCGCGGCGAGTTCGAGCGCGCGGTGCGCGTGCACGAGCACCTGCTGCAGCGCGCCGATCTGCCGCGCAGCGAGCGCGACCGGGCGCAGCACGCCCTCGCACAGGACTTCATGAAGGCCGGTTTGTTCGACCGCGCCGAGGCCGCCTATCACGCGCTCGACGGCACCGCGTTCGACACCGAGGCGCGCCTGGCGCTGCTGACGCTGCACGAGCGCTCGCGCGACTGGCGCGCCGCCGTCGAGGTCGCGACCAAGCTCGAGAACCGCGGCACCGGCTCGTTCGCGTCGCGCATCGCGCACTACTGGTGCGAGATCGCGCTCGAGGCGGACGCGAAGCAGCAAACGACCGATGCCGACACCGCGCTGCAACGCGCCCGCGAGGCCGCGCCGCAAGCCGCGCGCCCGCTGGTGCTGGCGGGCGAGCGCGCGGCGCGCCGCGGCGACCACGCCGAGGTGCTTGCGGTCTGGGGCATCCTGATGGTCGCGCACCCGCACGCGTTCAACCTCGTCGCCCGCCCGTATGCACAGAGCGCGCTCGCCGCGGGCGATGGCCCGGCCGCGCTGGAGCGGCTGCGCGAGCTGTACCGGCGCGCCCCGACGATGGACCTGCTGGAGGCGATCACGCTGCTCGACCCGGCGCCCACGCACCAGCGCGAGCGATTGCTCGATCACCTGCGTGGCCACCCGACGCTGTCCGCGGCGAAGGCGCTGATCATGCAGCCGGACGCGGCGACGTTCTCCGCGGCGGAGACCCAGGTGCTCGGTGACGCGATCGGGCGCGCGGCGCAGCCGCTGCACCGGTATCGCTGCGCCGCCTGCGGGTTCGAGGCCAAGCACTATTTCTGGCAATGCCCCGGCTGCTCGAACTGGGACAGCTATCCGCCGCAACGCCTCGAAGACCTCTGATGACACACCCCACCCGTGCCCAACTCGCTGCCGCGCGCGTCCTGGTCGTCGGCGACGCGATGCTGGATCGCTACTGGTTCGGCGCGGTCGACCGCATCTCGCCCGAGGCGCCGGTGCCGATCGTGAAGGTGTCGCGCGAGGAGGAACGCCTGGGCGGTGCGGCCAATGTCGCACTCAACGTCCAGACGCTGGGCGCGCAGGCGACCTTGCTGACCGTCGTCGGCGACGATGAACCGGCGCGCAAGCTCAAGCGCCTGCTGGAGCAGCAGCACATCCACGCGCTGCTCGGCAGCGACCCGAACCTCTACACCATCGTCAAGCTGCGCGTGATCGGCCGCGCCCAGCAGTTGATCCGGGTCGACTTCGAGAACCAGCCCGATCACGAAGTGCTGGCCGGCATGTTGAACGAATTCGAGCGCGTGCTGCCGGCGCATGGCGCGGTGCTGTTCTCCGACTACGGCAAGGGCGGCCTCACGCATATCCCGCGCATGATCGAACTCGCCCGCGCGGCCGACAAACCGGTGCTGATCGACCCGAAAGGCAGCGACTACGCGCGCTACGCCGGCGCGACCGTGGTGACGCCGAACCGCGCCGAACTCGCGCAGGTGATCGGCACGTGGGGCAGCGAGGCGCAGTTGCAGCAGCGCGTCGATGCGCTGCGCGCGGAGCATCGCCTCGGCGCGATCTTGTTGACGCGCTCGGAAGACGGCATGTCGTTGTTCGACGGCGCCGGGCACGCGCAGGTGCCCGCGCAAGCGCGCGAGGTCTTCGACGTCACCGGTGCCGGCGACACCGTGATCGCCACGCTGGCCACGCTGCTCGCCGCCGGCATGACGCTGCGCGACGCGATGCCGCTGGCCAATCGCGCCGGGGGCATCGTCGTCGGCAAGTTCGGCACCGCCAGCGTCAGCTACGAGGAGCTCTTCGCATGAAAGTGGCAGTCACCGGTGCCGCCGGGATGATCGGCTCGAATCTGGTCCACGGTCTGAACCGCATTGGCATCGACGACGTCATCGCGGTCGACGACCTGACCGACGGCCCGAAGTACCGCAACCTGCTCGGCGCGCAGTTGAGCGATTACTTCGACAAGAGCGAGTTCTACGCACGATTTGCCCGGCGCGAGTTCGGCCGCATCGACGCGGTGCTGCACCAGGGTGCGTGCTCCGACACGATGGAGCACGACGGCCGCTTCATGCTCGACACCAACTACCGCTGCTCCAAGGACCTGCTCGACGCGTGCCAGGCCCAGGGGACGCGACTGCTGTACGCGTCGTCGGCCGCGACCTACGGCGGCAGCGCGTCGTTCCGCGAGGAGCCGGCGTTCGAGCGGCCGCTGAACGTCTACGGCTACTCGAAGCTGCTGTTCGACAACGTCGTGCGCCGCATGCTGCCTGACGCCGTGGCTCAGGTGGCGGGCTTCCGCTACTTCAATGTCTATGGCCCGCGCGAGCAGCACAAGGGGCGCATGGCCTCGGTGGCCTTCCATCACTTCAACCAGTTCCGCGAGACCGGCAAGGTCCGGCTGTTCGGTGAGTACGACGGCTACGCGCGCGGCCAGCAGAGCCGCGACTTCGTCTACGTCGACGACGTCGTCGCGGTGAACCTGTGGTTCCTGCAGCATCCGCAGGTCAGCGGCATCTACAACCTCGGCACCGGCCGGGCGCAGCCGTTCAACGACGTGGCGCACACGGTGGTCAACACCGCGCGCGCGCTGAGGGGCGAAGCGGCGCTGACGCTGGAGGCGATGGTGCAGCAGGGCCTGGTCGAGTACATCCCGTTCCCCGAGGCGCTGAAGGGCAAGTACCAGTCCCATACCGAAGCGGACCTGACTCGTTTGCTCAGCACCGGCTGCGCGCATGCCTATGCCGACGTCGCGACCGGCGTGCGTGCCTACGTGGAGTGGCTGGCGCAGCAGCCTTGATATCTTTGCGCGGGGCGTCAACCCTGGCGCCACGCGCTCCGTTATGGGCGAGCGCCGATCCGCATCCCGCCCGGCGTCACAACATTCACGTCAGCCGAGGAACCCCCATGCTCAAGAAGATCTTTGCCGCCCTGCTCGCCCTGTTCGCGGCGGCTGCATTCGCTGCGGTGGACGCCAACACCGCGACCCAGGCCGAACTCGAAGCGGTCAAGGGCATCGGCCCCTCGACCGCGACCAAGATCATGGACGAACGCAAGAAGGGCGCGTTCAAGGACTGGAACGACATGATCACCCGCGTCAAGGGCGTCGGCGAACACAACTCGGCGAAGTTCTCCGAGTCCGGCCTGACCGTCAACGGCACGCCGTACAACGGCATGCCGGCGAAGGCTGCGGCGCCCGCGAAGGCGACCGCGGCGAAGGCCGACGCGAAGCCGGCGACTGCACCCGCAGCGCCTGCGACCACGACCGCCGCAGCGCCCTCGCCGACGACCACGACCGCACCGCTGCCGGCCACCGCGGCGTCCAAGCCGGCGAAGATGACGAAGGAAGAAAAGGCCGCCGCCAAGGCCGAGAAGGCTGCCGCGAAGAAGGCCGCGAAGGAAGCCAAGGAAGCCAAGCCGACCGCTGCCGCCGCCGCGGCCGCGCCGGCCAGCGCCGCGAAGAAGTAGGGCCCTCGCGTCAGCACGCACACAACTCGAACATCCCGCGGGCCCGATGGCCCGTCACTTCGACGCCTCGATCCCTCGATCGAGGCGTTTTTGTTTTTGTCGCCTGCGTTCGCCAGGCGATTTTCTTGCGCACACCTGAGGTGGCGAGACTAAGATGCCGCACCGCGATCTCCGCCGTGCACTGTGCTGACGCCTGCGCCGCCGCCCGAGTCTGCGCGTTCGGCTGAACGCGAGGCCCCGTGCGATGCGCTGCGCGACGCCATCGCGCTTTACGCCAGCACGCTGGCCGGCGACACGCTGCGCGTGGCCGCCCATCAGCTCGCGGCCACGCTGGCCGCCCGGGGCGGCTACCTGCGGGTGGCGATCGGACTGCGCGGCGACGATGGACGCACCCGCGTGGTCGCGCTGTCCGACCGGCCCGATGCCGACCCCCGGGCCGACGCGGTGCAACGGCTCGCCGGCGCGATGGACGAAGCGATCGACCAGGCGCTGACGATCGCGTCTCCAGCGCAGGACGACGATGCCATCGTTCTCGAGCACGATGCGCTGCGGCGCGAGCAAGGAGGCAGCGTGCTGACGGTCCCGATCGGCCTTGGCCGTGGCGACGGCGTCGCCCTCGGCGCCGTGCTGGTGCAGCGCAGCGCAGCGCAGCCGCGGTTCGAGCCCGCCGAGCTGCAACAGCTCGAGCACCTGCTTGCGCTCGCGAGCCCGGTGCTCGCGCTGAAGCAGCGTGCCGAGCGCGGCGCGTGGACGCGCTGGCGCGAGCAATGGCGCGACCGGCACGCCGCACTGCGCCGTCCAGCGCGGATCGGCCTGACCGCGGCGGCCATTGCGTTGGCGGTGGCCGCGCTGTGGCCGCTTCCGCAGCAGATCGGCGGCC
>Ga0209023_10002570_pt1 | contig 22474 bp, 22 predicted proteins | sample LakOneMetagenome_FD_187468 | JGI IMG/M metagenome (GOLD analysis project Ga0209023, IMG submission 187468) | Freshwater and sediment microbial communities from Lake Erie, Canada (SPAdes) (version 2) | ecosystem: Environmental > Aquatic > Freshwater > Lentic | place: Lake Erie, Canada...
CATACGATTGGTCATGACGTTTCCTTTAGTCGCGGCGTTCGTGTGTGAATATTGTGAAAGCGATCGGACGATCGGCAAATTCAGAGGACCGGTCCTCACCGGCATGTGGAGATGGTAGCGCCCTTGCCTCAGAAGCGAAAGAGCATCCGGCCCGAATATGGTTGCGGCGCACGCAAGGCATGTATTCCCGCCGAAGATCGGCCGCGCCATGCGCCGAAATGCGACACCACTGGTCACGAGGCCTGTTCGATGGTGAACCGTTGATTTTGACAACGGCATAGTATTTGGGGTTAATATCGGATTTTCCGATATGAGAAATTCCGATGGATACCGAACTGGCCAGGACTTTTCTGACGGTCGTCGAGGCAGGCAACTTCATCAGCGCCGCCGAGCGGCTCCACATCAGCCAATCGACCGTCAGCACCCGAATTCACACCCTTGAAGACCTGCTGGGCTGCGTCCTGTTCGTGCGCAACAAGGCCGGGACCACGCTGACGCACTCCGGGCGCCAATTCCAGAAGCATGCGACCGCACTGGTCAGAACGGTCGCTCAGGCACGGCACGATATCGGCATCCCGGAAGGATTCAGCGGAACGCTGGTGATCGGCGGACGAATCGGACTGTGGGAGGAATTTCTCCTGCAGTGGCTGCCACTGATGCAGAAGGCAGCGCCGACAATTTCCATCCGGGCGGAAAGCGGCGTCGAACCGGAGATCATGCAGGGGCTTATCGAGGGCCGGATCGACATCGGCGTGATGTATACGCCGCAAAGCCGGCCGGGCCTGAAGGTTGAACAGTTGTTCGATGAACGCCTTGTGATGGTCTCCACCAGCACAAAAAACACACCGGAGCCTCAGGACGGATACGTTTACGTGGACTGGGGGCCGGAATTCTATGCCCGGCATAGCGCCTCATTTCCAAACTTCGGCAGCCCCTCCCTGACGGTGAATATCGGCTGGCTGGGATTGCAGCATCTGATGAGGAACGGAGGCTCCGGTTACTTTCCGCTGCGGATCGTGCTCCCTCACCTCGCCGCCAAGCGGCTGCATCTCGTCGCCGGTGCGCCTGAGTTTTCGATTCCCGCCTATGTCGTCTACCCGGTCGACAGCGAGCACGAGGCGATTTCGGACGCCATCGACACCATGCACCGGCTGGCGGCGGCGACAAAAAGCAAGATCGCGGCGAAACCGGCCAAACGCCCCGCGCAAGGTAAGCGATAAGGCTTTCGAAGCGAGCGCGCGACCTATCCGGTTTCTCGATAGATCCGGCCGATAATTCTCACTTGCCAAGCCCTGTGCCGGGGTGAGGATGGACTTCAGATGATCGGAGGAACGATGTATCGCACGCCATCCGGAGAGGAAACCAAACTCGCCAGCGCGATCCGCAAACACACATCCGGCCCGTGCTGGCCGCGCGAGGACGACTCCATCTCCTCGTCTGAAACATCTGCTGACAAGCCTGCGTCTGGATCCGAAATCATCACTGCGCAGATCGAAACAAAATGACCTCTCCCGCTGGTCTTGCCGAGGCACTTCTGACCTCGGCATCGGATGCCATCATTGCGACCGACCGTGACGGTCTTGTCACCTACTGGAATCCCGGCGCGACGCGCATTTTCGGATTCACCTCTGACGAAGCCATCGGACAATCGCTCGATTTCATCATTCCGGAAAATCTCAGGGCGCGTCACTGGGACGGATATCGGAATACAATGGCGACGGGTGAAAGCCGCTACGGCGCAGGCGACCTGCTCTCCGTTCCGGCGCTGACCAAAAACGGCGCGCGCATCTCTGTCGAGTTTACGATTGTCATGCTCCGCGATGAGCGCGGTCTGCCAGACGGAACGGTTGCCGTTCTGCGCGACGTGACCAAAAGTTTTGCAGAGAAACTCGCATTGCGGCGCGAGCTTGCCGAACTTCGGCGCACAGCCTCGCAAACCTGAGGCGCTCTGTTCTTCTGTTTCTGAAGACCTCATCTGATTTGACACCGTTCGGAACGAAGGGCTAGCGTTCCGCCGACGCCATGTCATGACTCCCCGCCACGCGCTCGACATCCCACCGACGCACGCTGCGTTGCAAAAAAACTCATCCCCGCTGGACCGCTGGGCAAAAGAAAGTGCAGGACTATGATGGATGACGACCTGTCTCAGCACATCACCGGAAAAGGCCCAATAGCGTGAGCGAAAATATCGTTGCGGAGACGGCAGAGCGGATTTTTGCCGACCTTGCGGACGCGCAGACCATCAACAGTGCGGCAAATGACGCTTGGAAAGCGCCTCTCTGGACCGCGCTGACGGACGCGGGCTTACCCCTCGCATGGGTTCCGGAGGATTGCGACGGCTCCGGCGCAAGCCTGGCGGATGGTTTCGCGGTCGCTGCCTCCAGCGGAAGATTCGCGATCTCTATTCCGCTGGTCGAAACAATGCTGGCGGGCTGGCTGCTGTCACAGGCTGGCCTTCCCTCACCTGCGGGAAAAATGACCGTTGCTCCGGCGCGTCCACAGGATCGCATCACGCGTAATCCGGATGGCACGCTGAGCGGTCGGGTTCGCAGCATCCCCTTCGCGTCCGAAGCCGCGCATATCGCCGTCATAGCGCAAGACCCAAAAGGATATTCGATTGCCTTGGTGGAAGCATCCGCTTGCCGGATCGAAGCTGGTGAAAATCTCGGCAGCGACGCATCCAACACCGTGACACTCGACAATGTCCGGCCGTTGTCGTCAAAGCCAGCGCCATCCGGCTTCACAAGCAAGTCGCTTATGCTGATGGGCGCGACGCTGCGCAGCCTGCAGATCGCCGGCGCGCTGGAAACGATGCTGGACATGACGGTGCGCTATTCGAACGAGCGCGTCGCTTTCGAAAAGCAGATTTCGAAATTTCAGGCCGTCCAGCACAATCTTGCAAAGCTTGCTGGCGAAGTCGCTTCCGCCGTCACTGCTGCGGGCTCAGCCGCCGATACCATCGCGAACAGCGCGTCGTTCGACGACACCGTGTTCTTCGAAGCCGCCGCCGCCAAGATTCGCTGCGCGGAGGCTGCGGAAAAAGGCACGGCCATCGCCCATCAGGTGCACGGCGCCATCGGCTTTTCCATGGAGCACATCCTGCATCGCTACACGCTGCGCGCGCTGGCATGGCGCGACGATTTCGGACATGAGAGCTATTGGGCAACAGAGCTCGGCAAGTTCGTGGCTGCCCGCGGCGCCGATGAACTCTGGCCGCTGGTCGCGTCCCGCTGATCAAACCACAATCGGATTTTCAGGAACTTCAGATGACCGCAGCGCTCCGTTTCGACCAGATCCGTTTGCCGGAGGAATACGAGGCCCTGCGCCGCGACGTGCGCGCGTTCCTTGCCGAGGAGATCGCCGCCGGTGTGTTCAATCCGCATGAACCGCAGCGGGAAGACACCGACATTCCGGAATTCAGCCGCCGAGTCGGCGAGCGCGGCTGGATCGGGATGACCTGGCCAAAGAAATACGGCGGTCATGAACGGACATTTTTGGAGCGCTATATCGTCACCGAGGAAATGCGCATCGCTAATGCGCCCACGCGCCGCTTCTTCGTTGCCGACCGGCAGAGCGGCCCTGTCCTGCTCAAATACGCCAACGAGCGGATCAAGATGGACATCCTGCCGCGCATTTGCAGCGGCGAAGTCTGCTTCGCCATCGGCATGAGCGAGCCGAATTCCGGTTCGGATCTTTTCGCCGCGAAGACAAAGGCCACCAAGACCGACGGCGGCTACCTCATCAACGGCACCAAGATATGGACCACCTCGGCTCACATGGCCGACTATATGCTCGCGATTTTCCGCACCTCGCCGCCGACCAAGGAAAATCGCCGTCACGGCTTGACGCAATTTTTGGTCGATATGAAGACGCCGGGCATCACCGTCAATCCGATCGAACAGATCAGCGGGCTGAAGGAATTCAACGAAGTCGTTTTTCAGGATGCTTTCATACCGGACGACCATGCGCTCGGCGAGATCGACGGCGCATGGAAGCAGGCCACCAGCGAGCTCGCCTATGAACGCAGCGGGCCCGAGCGCTTTCTTGAAACCTATTATGTGCTGACTGAACTGGTGCGCGCGCTCGGCGCTAATCCCGATACGCGCGGCGCGGAAGGTGTCGGGCGGCTTGTCGCGCAGCTTCACACCATGCGCCGCATGTCAGTGTCGGTCGCAGGCATGCTGCAGGCAGGCAGGGAACCCGTGGTCGAGGCATCGATTGTCAAGGATATCGGCACACTGTGGGAGCAGCAGTTACCCCATCGCGTGCGCGATCTCGCCGCCTTTATCGATTTCGATGCGTCCAATCACCAGACGCTGGAAGACCAGCTCGCATTCGCCATCAAGACCGCGCCGAAACTGACAATTCAGGGCGGCACCACCGAGGTCCTGCGCGGCATCATCGCACGCGGCCTTGGCCTGCGCTAACAACGAACATCAAACGAGGAACACTCATGAGCGGCTTTACCGATATCGGCGTTGAGAAACACGGGCATGTCACGCTGATCGAAATCCGCCGGCCGCCACTGAATTTTTTCGACCTGTCCCTGATCCGACAGATCGCCGACGCACTCGGTGAGATCGACAAGGACATGGATGCACGCGCAGTTGTGCTTGCTTCGCAAGGCAAGGCCTTCTGCGCAGGCGCAAACTTCAATCGCCCCGCCGGTTTCTCCGGCGATGCAGCCTCAGGCGACGGCACCGCCGGCGATCTTTATCGCGAAGCCGTGCGTATTTTCAGCAACAAGAAACCGATTGTCGCCGCGGTTCAGGGCGCAGCCATCGGCGGCGGACTTGGCCTTGCGGTCTCGGCGGACTTCCGCGTCACTTGCCCCGAAGCACGCTTCGCGGCCAATTTCACGCGTCTTGGATTTCATCCCGGTTTTGGCCTGACCGTGACGCTCCCCGAACTGATCGGGAAGAACAATGCCGCGCTGATGTTCTACACCTCTCGCCGCGTCACCGGCGAAGAGGCTTACAACATGGGCCTCGCCAACGTGCTGGTGCCGCAGGATCAGGTCCGCGCCGAGGCATTCAAGCTCGCGCAAGAGATCGCCGAGAATTCTCCGCTCGGACTGATGTCGACACGCGCGACCATTCGCGCTGGCCTCGCGGATCGGGTCAAGGCACAGACCGATCACGAGTTGGCGGAGCAGACCTGGCTGCGCGAAACGGAAGATCACAAGGAAGGCATCAAAGCCACCGAGGAACGTCGCGCCGCCAACTTCAAGGGGCGCTGACGTACTCTTTTTCCGCAGCCATCAGTTCGAGCAACAGCGCAAGGCTGATACCGAGGCCCAGCCCGAGCAACAGACTGGTCAACAGTATCCCGGCGGGAAACGACCCGCTGGATTCAAGCGGCGCAGTTGCGCGGCTGATGATCCGGGCATGCGAACCGCTAACTTGTTGTTGCTGGCTACCAACATCGCGCGAGCGCGTCAGCACCGCCTGATAGGCGGCCCGACTGGCCTCGACATCGTTGGCGAGATCCTTGAGCCGAGCCGCGGCTTCGCTCGAAACCGCCATATCCTTTCTTGACGCCTCAAGACGTCCCTTGAGCTGAGCAATAGACGAACGTGCCTGCTCAAGATCGGACGCGACAGACTGAATCCTGTTTTCGATCGACTGATCGAGCGCACTCTTCAACTCGGCAGCGCGTTGCCGAGCGAATTTAAGATCAGGATGGCGCGGCCCGAGCGTTTCAGACAAATCAAGTTCCAACTGCCTTGCGTCGGCGTAGCGATACCCGGCTGCGCCAAGACCTCCGCCGCGCACCATCTCGGGAATTCGCCCACCGTCCAGAGTTTTTCTGGCGCGTTGAAGCTGGGAGAGTGACGAACGCAGAGTGCTCGCCTTGGTTTCGGCGGCGCTCACCTGAGCGGACAGGTCAGCCACCTGTTTCTCGGCTGGACCACTCGGCTTCAGGTTCTGGGCGCGAAATGCATCGTACCGTTGCTCTGCGCTCCGCAAACGCGACTGCAGCGTTTCCAGCCGCGGTCCTGAAACGTCAGCAACGCCAGTCGATACGCCGCCGCGCGCCTTCGCCTGCTCCGCGACATAACCATCCATCACGGCATTGGCAATCTGCGCCGCCATCTCACGATCGGGCGAGACGGCAGTCACATCCACCGCAGACGATCCCGGATTACGTATGACGCTGACGGAGCGGCCGAGCCGCTGCAATGCGAGCGCATGCGGATCGGAGTTCCGTGCAAGACCGAGACTCGAGACAAGCACAGCAAGAATGTTTTTCGGCTTGCCACCGAACCGCGGATCGCTGTCGAGATTTTCCTGTGCGATGACGCGGTCGTAAACGCCGCGCGATGACATCACGAGAATCTGGTTCTCAACAGCAACTGCATTGGCATCGCTTGATCCTGCCGCACTCTCCGGCAAATCGAGCAGAACGCGTCCCGATGCAATGTATTTGGGAGGCGACAACAAGATCCACGCCAGGCAAATGCCGAAGCATGCGAGCGTCACGGCCGCGATAAATGAGGCCCGGCGACGTAGCATCGCCACGAGACTCTTCATGTCCAGAACAGGCGGGCGAGTGCGCGGCAGATACGCTTCGTGCCTGTCGCCTTCGGAAATCGCCATGCCAAACGACCCTACGCGGTACAACGAGAAGCATTTTAGCGCTTCTGCGGCCCCTTGGGGGAGACATCTTTAGGCGGTGACCGGCCAAAAAAGTGGTCAAAACAGACGAAATACCGCCGCCGAGCCGCGAATACGCTCAGTCCGCAAGCTCGATAACGATCGGCTGATGATCCGAAGCGTCGGTCTCAGTATTGACCTCAACACGCCGAAGCCGCCCCGCCAAATCCTCTGTCGCGAAGATGAAATCGCGGCAATCGGGGCCTTCGGACCACTGCTCATGGTCATAAAGACCGCAAGTCAAGACATGAGGCTTGCCGGGATGACAGATCGACCAGGCATCGCGGTAATTCAATCCCCGACGATCCGATTGAGCGATCAGCGCATGCTGGCGATCCGAAACATCGAAATTGAAGTCACCGCAAAGCAGGCTTGAGGCAGCGAGCGTTTGGGCCGCATAAGGTTCCTTGTGCGCCCTGGCCAACATCGCACCGGCCGATGCTTCTTCCTGAAGATCGAGCAGGCGCTCGATCTGCGCATCACGTTGCTCGACCGAATGATATTCAAGATGCGTATTGACGATGCGCAGCGGGCCGAGTGCTGCTTGCACGGTCACATCGAGCGCATGACGCCGCATGCTGCGCACCGAAGTAGCTCCCGGCCATGGCAGCAGATGATTGGCAATCTGCATCACCGGCAGACGCGAGAGCGTGATGTTTCCGAACCGGTGCATGTGACCTTTGGCATCGACAGCTTCGATGGCGGGTCGAAACACCGGCACGTATCCGGGCAGCAGTGATGCCAGTTCCGCACTCTGGTCCTTACCGCCGCCGAGATTGGCAAAATTGTCCGAGACTTCCTGAAAGCAATAGACGTCCGCGTCTCCGAATTCCTTCGCGACGGAAACAATCCGCGTAAGATCGGTGACACCATCGCAACCTTTGCCGCATTGAATGTTCCAGGTCAGAAGCCGCATCAGCGAATGCCCGCACGCATGAAGGATTGCACGAATTGCCGCTGGAACAGCAGGAAGGCGATCAAGAGAGGCGCCATGGTCATCACGGTCGCGGCCGTGATGATCGACCAGTCCACGCCGGTCTCAGGCGCACCGAACACAGCAAGGCCGACGGTCAGGGGTCGGCTCCCGACGGAATTCGTTACGATCAGCGGCCAGAGGAAATTATTCCAGTGATAGCTTACGGAAACGAGGCCGAACGCGATGTAAGTCGGGCGCGCCAGTGGAACATAGACCTTCCAGAGAATCTGCAGCGGCCCTGCCCCCTCGACGCGCGCAGCCTCGACCAACTCCTGCGGCACGCTCTTGAAGGTCTGCCGCAGCAGGAAGATGCCGAAGGCGCTGGCGAGATATGGCAGCGCGATTGCTGGAATCGTATCGAGAAGATTGAGTTTGCCGATCATCCGGTAATTTTCGACGATCAGGACATCCGGCATAATCATCAACTGCAGCAACACCAGTGCAAAAGCAATCCCGCTTCCACGGAATTTAAAGCGTGCGAACGCATAGGCCGCCAGCGTCGAAAGAACGAGCTGTCCGATCAGGATGATCACGACCAGCACGATCGTATTGATGTAATATCGGCCAAACGGCGCTTGATTCCAGGCGCGCGAGAAATTCTCCAGCGTCCACGGCGCGGACAGGCTGAACGACGTGGCATAGGCCGCCGGATGCAGCGCGCTCCAGAACGCATAGGCCAGCGGCGCCAGCCACAGCAGCGCCAGCAGCCACGCGGCGACCGCCTCGAGAGGGTGCGTGCGGCCGTTCATTGATAATGAATCCTGCGGTCGAGATAGCCGAATTTAATCAGCGCCACCGTGCTGAGCAGGACAAGCAGCACCACTGTCAGCGTGGCGGCATAGGATGAGTCCTGGAATGTAAAGGCGACTTCATAGATGTAGTAGAGCAGCAGCGTCGAAGCGTTGTTCGGCCCGCCCTTGGTCATGATCACCAGATGATCGACCAGCTTGAACGAATTGATCACGGCGTTGATGGTCACGAACAGCGTTGTCGGCATCAGCAACGGAAAGGTGATCCGCCGGAAGGTGTACCACCGGCTCGCGCCCTCCACGGATGCCGCTTCCTCCAGATCCGGCGACAGTTGCTGCAACGCCGCCAGATAGAAGATCATGAAGAACCCGGCTTCCTTCCAGATCACCATCACGATCAGGCAGCCCATCACGGTGCTCGGATCGCCGAGCCAATTCCAGCCAGCCAGCCCGAAAAGTCCACGCAACTGATCGAGCAGACCGTAATCAGGCGTGTAGAAGAACAGCCAGATATTCGCCACCGCTATCATCGGCAGAACGGTCGGTGTGAAATAGGCAAGGCGCAGGAAGCCCCGGCCACGCATGTTGCGATTGACCCAGATGGCCATTAGCAGCGCAAGCGCAATCGAAGTCGGGATCGTGCCGACCGCGAACCAGAAATTATTGACAAGCGCTTTCCAGAAAATCGGATCGCTGGCCATCGCGTGATAGCTCTCGAGTCCGACAAAAGATTCCGTCCCGTTGCGGCGAGTGATGAAGAACGAGTGCCGGATGGTCGCGAGAATGGGATAATGCGTGAAGGCAATCAGCAGCACAAAGGCCGGCAACAGCAATAGCCACGCATTCACGGCATTCCACCACGCATGCGACTTCGGCTTGCGTGTGGAGGTCGTAACTGTGGCCGTTTGATCTGTCATCGGGCAATGGGCCGGATGGCGGCATGAGCCGCCATCCGGCTTTTCCTTACTTGTAGGCGCGCAGAACGCGGTCGGCCTGCTGCTGCGCAGCGGCCAGCGCTTCTGACGGCTTCTGCGAGCCGGTCACCGCTGCCTGAACGGCATCGTTGACGAACTTGTAGATACGGCCATTCTCATGCACCGAGAGTTCCGGCACGGCATGCTCAAGCTGATCGCGTGCAACGGTCGCCGCCGGGAAGCCCTTGGCGTAGTCCTGCATCACGTTCGTCTTGTAGGCCGCAGGCGACACGGCGGCATAGCCGGTCTTGATGCTCCATTCAGCAGCGCGCTCAGGCGTCGTCATCCACTGGATGAACTTCACAGCCGCCTTCTGTTGCTCCGGCGTCGCGTTCTTGAAGATATAGAAGCTGCCGCCGCCGGTCGGCGAGCCACGGCGCTCCTTGGCAGGAAGCATGGCGACTCCAAAGTTGAATTTCGCGCCATCCTTCACCGCGGTCAGATTGCCCGTGGTGTGCCACATCATCGCGGTCTTGCCTTCGAGAAAGTCGGTGCGCAGGGTCGCCCAGTCAATGCTGCCCGTGGGCATCACGGCATGCTTGCGCGACAGATCGGTCCAGTAATCCAGCGCTCCGACGGTCTTGGTCGCAGTGAGATAGACTTCATTGCCTGCCTCATTCATCAGCTTCTGGCCATTCTCAATCGCGAGCGCCTGAAGCATCCAGTAGCCGTAGCCCGTGGTGGGAATCTCGACACCCCAGCGCGTGGTGTTGCCGGAAGCATCCTTCTTGACGAGTTTCTTGCCCATCTCGACCATTTCGTCCCAGGTGGCCGGAGCCTTCTCGGGATCGAGGCCTGCTTCCTTGAAGGCGTCCTTATTCCAGTACATCACGATGGTCGAGCGCTGGAACGGAATGCTCCATGTCTTGCCGTCGATCTGGCCGTTGGCCATGAACGCCGGATAGAACTCCTTGAACCAGGCCTTGTCGGCGACGAGATCGTCCATCGGCACAATGGCCTTCTCATCCATCAGCGTGAAGACGTCGGTCGAGAGCAACACCGAAAGCTGCGGCGGCTGGCCGCCTTTCATCGCAGTCATTGCCTTGGTCATGGTGTCGGTATAATTGCCGGCGTAGACCGCCGTCACCTTGATGTCGGCGTTCTCCTTTTCAAAACGTGCCACCATGTCATCGATAATCTTGGTCACCGGGCCGCCGACCGCGACCGGATAATACATCGTAAGATCCACAGCCAACGCCGGCTGCGCAAATGCAGCGGCTGCAAATGCCGCCGCAACCATCGTCCGTTCAAAGAACTTCATATCGTCCTCCCCTGTTATGATCTGGCTCTGCGACCCGATTCAAAGATCAAACCGCAGCAGCCTTCTTCGTGTCGCTCGCCGCGGCTTCCATCCGCCGCTCTGATGTCTTCTCGAATCGGTGTTCGAAACCTGCATCCCATGCGATGCGAATGTCATCGCCCGGCTGGGATTTGCTGAAACCGTCCTGCCGCACCGAGACCGGTTGGCCGTCGATCTCGCATAGAATAATGCTGTCCGCCCCAAGATGCTCGACCGCCTTTACGCGCGCCGGATGACCGTCATGCGACACAAAGCGAATATGCTCTGGACGAATGCCGAGCAATTTGTCACCCCGCGCAATTAGGTTCATGGGCGGCGTTCCGATGAAGCGCGCGGTGAACGCAGTCGCCGGACGGTTGTAGAGTTCTTCTGGCGTGCCGTTCTGCTCGATACGGCCATCGCGCATCAGCACGACGCGGTCGGCCATTGTCATGGCTTCTGTCTGATCGTGGGTCACATACACCATGGTCATGCCGAGGCGCTGCTGGAGCGAGCGGATTTCGGTGCGCATTTCATGGCGCAGCTTGGCGTCGAGATTGGACAACGGTTCGTCCATCAAACAGACGCGCGCTTCCGCAATGATCGCCCGTCCAAGCGCGACACGCTGGCGCTGGCCACCCGACAGTTGAGCGGGTTTGCGCTCCAGAAGGTGAGAAAGGCCAACAATATCGGCGACACGCTTGAGCCGTTCGTCGCGCTCGGCCCGGGAGACGCCGCGCACACGCAAGCCAAAGACGATGTTCTCCGCGACACTGAGATGCGGAAACAGCGCGTAAGACTGGAAGACCATCGAGATCTTCCGCTCAGCCGGCGTGAGATTCGTCACATCTGTTCCGCCGATGGTGATCGCACCGCTATCCGGTTGTTCAAGACCCGCGATCAAGCGCAGCGTCGTCGATTTCCCGCAACCGGACGGGCCTAGAAGGACCAGCAGCGAGCCCTCGTCCGCCGTCAGGCTCACGTCATCGACGGCCCGCATAGGCCCCCAGTTCTTGGAAATATGATCGAGAACAATCGCCGACATAAACTTACCTGGCCCGAATGAATGCGGAGCCGTTGCACGCACAGGGACACACTGACCGCGCGCTGCCAGCAGCCCAAAATCGCCGCGCACCGCTCAAGCCAAGAGAACGCTTCGTTCTCGTCCCAGGCAACACCGAGAAGCTCCACATATGTTCATTCGAACATAAATAATGATCGAACGAAATAAGAAATTGCACGTTTTGTGTTCGGATGATACGATTTCAATCAGATACATGCTCAAGATGACAAACAAGCGACAGACGCAGATCCTCGAAATCGTGCGCGAAAAAGGCTTCGCTTCGATCGAGCATCTTGCCGTCCATTTTAATGTGACGCAGCAGACCGCGCGCCGCATTGTGAATCAGCTTTGCGATCAGGGTTTGCTGCGCCGCATCCACGGTGGCGTCGGCCTGCCGGTTTCGAACCAGAATCTGGCCTATGAGAGCCGGCAGGGCCTCAACTTCCAAGCCAAGCAGCAAATCGCCCACGCGGTTTCCGGCTTCATTCCCGAAGGCGCGTCGATCATGATCGGCCTCGGAACAACTCCCGAATATGTCGCGCGCGCCCTCGCCGACCGGAAGAATCTGCGGATCATCACCAACAATCTCAACGTGGCATCGGCCTTCGCGCGCAATCCCGATGTGGAGATCACCATCGCCGGTGGAACATTGCGCCCGCTCGACCGCGACATCATCGGTGACGCAGCCGTGCGCTTCTTTTCGCGCTTTAAAGCCGATATCGGAATTTTCGGCGTCGGCGGCATCGACGAAGAGGGCACGCTTCTCGACTTTTACTCCGGCGAGGTTCAGGCACGGCAGACCATTGTCGCCAATTGCCGGACCGCCCTGCTTGTTGCCGATGCAAGCAAGTTCGGCCGCAATGCGACGGTGCGCGGCGGAACCATCGGCGATTGCCATCATCTCTTTACGGATAGGCCGCTTCCGGCGGATTTCCACCGGCTTGCGGATCAGTACAACGACAAAATTCGCGTTGTGAGCGACGGCCGCGTGCAGGCCGCCTGACCTCGGTTCAATGCTAAGGGGATTCGATCATGACCCTGGCCATTAGTTTGATCGACCTTGCGGGGTTTATCGCCCTGCTGCTGTGGGGCACCCACATGGTGCAAACCGGCATCCAGCGCGCCTTCGGGCCGACGCTGCGGACAGTTCTTGGCAGCGCCCTGCGCAATCGCTTCCGCGCGTTCCTCGCCGGGATGGGCGTCACCGCGATTCTTCAGAGCAGCACCGCGACCGGCCTGATGACCGCAGGCTTCGCCGCCGGCGGTTTCATGGGACTTGTCCCGGCCCTCGCCGTCATGCTCGGCGCGAATGTCGGGACCACGCTGATTGTCCAGATTCTCTCGTTCGACGTCACGCTGGTTGCGCCCGCACTGGTCTTGATCGGCATGCTGATGTTCCGCAGGGACTCACGCACACAGGCGCATGACCTTGGCCGCGTTTTCATCGGCCTCGGCTTGATGCTGCTTGCGCTACGTCACTTGCTCGATCTCATGACGGGCTATGAAAGTTCGCCGACGCTCACGCTGATCCTTGGCCTGATCTCCTCGTCATGGCTTTTAGACGTCTGTCTCGCAGCTATCGTGACCTGGGCCGCCCACTCAAGCGTGGCTGTCGTCCTGCTGATCATGTCCCTCGCGACAAAAGGCGTGGTCCCGCTGGACGCCGCATTCGCCCTGGTTCTCGGCGCGAACATCGGAACTGCCATCAATCCACTGATTGAGGGGCCGGCAGGAGACGACCCTGCAGCGAAACGGCCCGCACTCGGAAACCTGATCGGCCGCCTTGCGGGTGTTGCGGTCACACTCGGGTTTCTCGGGCCGATCAGCGATGTCATCATCGCACTCGAGCCAACCAAAGCGCGCGCGGTCGCTGATTTTCACACGCTTTTCAATCTCGCCATCGCGATCGTATCGCTCCCGCTGCTCACACCCTATGCGTCGCTGCTGCGCCGGCTGCTGCCCGATCGCGCCGATCCCGCCGATCCGGCGCGGCCACTCTATCTCGATCCGGCGGCGAAAGAGACACCCATCGTCGCCCTCGGCGCTGCGTCCCGCGAAGCGCTGCGTCTGGCAGATGTGTTGGAAGAGATGCTGCTCGGCGTCGACGCCGGACTCGCCAAGGGCGATCGCCGGCTGCTGGTGGAAACACGGCGGCGCGAGGACGTGCTCGACAAGCTCAACATTGCGATCAAGACCTACCTGACATCGCTCGATCCCGACGAACTTAGCGAAACGGATCAGCGCCGTCTGAACGAAATCCTGACATTCACCATGAACATCGAGCAGGCCGGCGATGTGGTGGATCGGAACTTCCTGCCGCACGCCTCCAAGCGCCTCAAGCGCGGGCTTGTCTTCTCCGACGAGGAACAGAACGACCTGAGCGCGATGATCAAACGGCTTGCCTTCAACCTCAAGACAGCAGCTTCGCTGTTCGTGACGGAAGATCCGCGCACGGCGCGATTGTTGGCGGATGAAAAGGCCGTGTTCAGGGATGCGGAGTCGAAAGCAACGGCATCACATTTTGACCGGCTGCGCGGCAGCGACCTTCAAACCGCACAGGCCAGCTCGATCCATCTCGATCTGTTGCGCGACATGAAGCTGATCAATTCGCATATCGTGGCCGCAGCCGCTTACCCGGTTCTGGAGCGGTCCGGTGCGCTGCTTGCCAGCCGCGTGACCTGACCGGCGACTGGCAAAACTGTTTGGCTTCAGCGTTCGACGAACGCTTTCTCGACCACGAACTCGCCCGGCTCGCCGTGATTGCCTTCGGTAAATCCGCTGTCGAGCAGCAAGGTGCGGGTATCCTGCAGCAAGGCCGGGCTGCCGCAGATCATGACGCGATCATGCGCAGATTCAAGCGGCGCAACACCGATGTCGCTGAACAGCTTTCCTGATGTCATCAGGTCAGTGATCCGGCCACGATTGCGAAACGGATCGCGCGTCACTGTCGGGTAATAGATTAACTGGTTGCGCACCAGTTCGCCGATCAGATCGTCCTTGGGCAGATGGTCATTGATCATCTCCCCATAGGCGAGTTCGGCGACATGGCGGCAGCCGTGCAGCAACACGACCTTCTCGAAACGATCGTAAGTCTCCGGGTCCTTGATGATGCTCAGGAACGGCGCAAGGCCCGTGCCGGTGCCGACCAGATAGAGATTACGGCCACTCTTCAGGTTATCGATGACCAATGTACCGGTGGCCTTGCGGCCGACGATGATCTGCTCGCCTTCCTTCAAATGCTGAAGGCGTGAGGTCAGCGGGCCGTCCTGCACCTTGATCGAGAAGAATTCGAGCCGGTCTTCGTAGTTCGCGCTCGCCACGCTGTAGGCCCGCAGCAGCGGCTTTTCGCCGACCTTGAGGCCGATCATGGTGAATTCGCCGTTGCGGAAGCGGAATGACGGGTCGCGTGTGGTGGTGAAGCTGAACAGCGTGTCGGTCCAGTGGTGGACGCTCAGAACGCTTTCCTGATTGAAATTGCTCATGTCGCTCGATCCGATGTGAAGGCCGGCCGCGGGGCAAAATCAAAAAACGCAGAGACGGATTGCCTCGCCAAATATCATTTGTATACTAATGAATAATCCAGCTTGATCCCGCGGTCAAGCCGCGCTCAAGTTGGTTCCGGACTGCCGCGAAGGCATTGAACAGAAGGAACAATTCATGTCCCACGATGCGCCCCAAGCTCCCGCCGGCCCCACCAGGCTGGTGATCCGGAATATCGGCCTGCTCCTGAGCGGCGACTTGGACAAACCGATCCTGGATGCCGATACCATCGTGGCGGACAACGGCAAGATCACCGCCATCGGGCGCGCCAAGGATGTCGATATCGAAGGCGCGACCACCATTGTCGATGCCAACGGCACGGTCGTCACCCCCGGCCTGATCGACAGCCATGTTCATCCCGTCGCGGGCGAATGGACGCCGCGCCAGAACCAGATCGGCTGGATCGACAGCTTTTTGCACGGCGGGGTCACCACCATGATTTCCGCAGGCGAGGTCCACATGCCAGGCCGGCCAAAGGACATCGTGGGTGTCAAAGCAATGGCAATTTTCGCCCAGCGCGCGTTCGACAATCTTCGCCCCGGCGGCGTCAAGGTTCATGCGGGGGCACCGGTGATCGAACACGGAATGACAGAAGAGGACTTCAAGGAAATGGCCACAGCCGGTGTCCGCTGGCTCGGCGAAGTCGGCCTTGGCAGCGTCAAGGACGGCCCGACCGCACGCAAGATGGTCGCCTGGGCGCGCAAGTACGGCATGAATAGCACGATCCACACCGGCGGCCCATCCATTCCGGGTTCTGGCCTGATCGATGCGGACGTGGTGCTCGAAGCCGACACGGACATTGTCGGCCATATCAACGGCGGTCACACCGCCCTGCCCGACGGACAGATCCGCTGCATCTGCGAGGGCTGCAAGCGTGGCCTCGAACTGGTGCACAACGGCAATGAACGCGCGGCGCTCTATACACTGCGCATTGCCCGCGAGATGAAAGAGCTGAACCGCGTGATCCTTGGCACCGATGCACCTGCCGGATCAGGCGTTCAGCCTCTCGGTATCTTGCGCATGGTGTCGCTGCTGTCGTCGCTCGGTGACGTGCCTGCGGAAATCGCGTTCTGCTTCGCGACGGGTAATACCGCGCGGATGCGCGCGCTGGATTGCGGCATTATTGAAGTTGGCCGCGCGGCCGATTTCGTGATCATGGACAAGGCACAGCATTCAGCCGGAAAAAACCTGCTCGACAGCATTCAGCTCGGTGACCTGCCCGGCATCGGCATGACCATCATCGACGGTATCGTTCGCACGCAGCGCAGCCGCAATACGCCACCGGCCACCAAGGTGCCGGAGATCGTCGCGCACTAGAATCGATTATCGAAGCTTGCTCAGGAGCGCGATAAAGGTTTCGCGCTCCCTGGCATCCAGCGGTGCAAGCGTTTCTTTGGAGATGGCAAGCGCCTGAGGCGCGGCCTTCTCGGCCATCGCCTGCCCCGCGCGTGTCAGGCTCACCAGAAGCCGGCGGCCATCATCCGGATCGGAACTGGTTTCGGTCAGGCCTCGCGCCGTCAACCGATCGATCACACCCTTGATGGTGGCGACGTCCATCGCCGTCAGACGCCCGAGCTGGTTTTGCGAACAAGGCCCGGTTTCCGTCAGCTTGGCGAGAGCCGCCCATTGCGTCGGCGTCAGATTGATGCCGATCTCCTTCGCGAAGATCGTCGCATGCCGCTGCCAGACCTGACGCAGAATAAAACCGATCTGATCGTCAAGAACATAAGGCAGCTTTGAAGCTTTTCCGTTGCGTTTCGGCGCAACTGTTCTGGCCGAAGCTGCGACCTTGGCCGTAACGGCCTTGCTCAGCACGGTCTTGGCCATCTCAATTCCCCTACCGTTCGTTACAGCTGCGCCTACACCGCCAAATGCGCGTCGCGAATGTCCGGACGCGCTTCAAGTTCGCTCATGGTGCCGCTGTAACAGATGCGGCCTCGCTCAATGATATAGGCGCGATCGGATATCAGATTGGCAAAGTGAAGATTCTGCTCCGAGACAACGATGCTGACGCCTTCCTTCTTCATCGCAAGGATCGCGTCCACCATCTGCTCGACGATTTTTGGCGACAGGCCTTCGGACGGTTCATCCAGCAGCACCAGCGACGGATTCCCCATCAGCGTGCGCGCGATCGTCAGCATCTGCTGCTCGCCGCCGCTCATGCGTCCGCCCATCCGGCCGCGCATCTCGCCAAGATTGGGAAACAGCGTGAAAAGCTTCTCCCGCGTCCATTCCGGCGCGTTGGACCGCGGCGGCTGACGGCCGACTTCGAGATTTTCCTCGACCGTCAGATCCGTGAAGATGCGACGCTCTTCGGGCACGTAGCCGAGACCGTTGCGGACAATGGCATGGGTCGGCTGTTTCGATACATCCTGCCCTTCGAAAATAATCTGCCCCTCACGCTGCTCGACCAGCCCGACAATCGAACGGAATGTTGTCGACTTGCCCGCGCCGTTACGACCGAGAAGCGCCACGACCTCGCCGTCACCAACCTCAAGCGCAACATCGAACAGGATGTGCGCCGGGCCGTAATAGCTGTTTAAACCCTGAACCGAGAGCTTCATGCCGATGCTCCCTCGCGGTGGCGTACATCATAAACCAGCCCTTCGCCAAGATAGATCGCGCGGACCTGCGGATTGCGCCGGACGTCTTCGGGCGAGCCTTCCGCGATTAGCATACCCCGATTGAGTACCAGAATCCGGTCAGCATGTTCGAACACAACATCCATGTCGTGCTCGGTGAACAGGACACCGATCGACTTCTCCCGTGCGATACGTGCGGTGAGCTTCATCAACTCGACGCGCTCGCGCGGCGCCATGCCAGCGGTCGGCTCATCCATCAAAAGAAGTTTCGGCTGATTGGCGAGCGCAATCGCAAGCTCAAGACGCTTGAGATCGCCATAGGCGAGTTCTCCGCATGGCCGCTCGGCGTAACCGCTCATGCCGACAAGATCGAGCAACCTGTCCGCCTCATCGCGCTCAAATCCGGGAGTGGAGCGCCACATATTGAAAAGCTGGGAATTGTAGGACACCAGCGGGACCTGCACATTCTCGCGCACCGTCATGGTCGGAAACGTCGCCGTGATCTGGAAAGTCCGGCCGACACCGAGCCGCCAAATGGCGCGCGGCTTCTGTCCGGTCGTGTCCTTGCCCAACAGCGTGATCCGGCCACTGTCCGGCACGTTCTGGCCGTTCAGCATGTCGAAGCATGTGCTCTTGCCTGCGCCATTCGGACCAATCAATGCAAGGATTTCACCCGCAGCCAGCGAGAACGACACGCCGCGCACGGCATGCACGCCGCCATAGGACTTTGTCAGGCCTTCCACCGACAGCAACTTGGATGCAGCACTCATTCTGCAGTCTCGATTCGCGATGCCAGAATGGCGGATTTCGACGATTGCGATTCGCGCCGAGCACGAATCGATTCGATCATGCCAACAATGCCCTTCGGGAAAGCGACCACGATCAGCACCACAATCGCGCCCAGCACGAGCTTTGACCAATCGGTCTGGCTGACCAGCCAGATATTCAGCGCCTTGAAGACAATGGCGCCGACCACCGCACCCGACACCGTTTCAATACCTCCGAGCAGCACCATCACCAGTGCATCGACCGAGAGCGGAATGCCAAGACTATCGGGAAACACACTGCCCTTGAGATAAGCGAACAAGGCACCGGCAACGCCCGCCGCTGTGCCCGCAATCACAAACGCAGTCCATTGAATACGCTTGCCGTCGATGCCAATCGCTTCACTGCGCAGGATGGAATCTCGCGTCGCGCGAAGCGCATAACCAAACGGCGAGAACACAATGATGCGCAGCACGATGACCATCAGCGTGGCAATGCCGAGCGACAGCCAGTAGAAACTGGCCGGTCCCGCGGCCCACGCAGCGGGCCAGACACCCAGGATACCGTTGTCTCCGCCGGTGACGCTGACCCATTGGAATGCAATCGACCAGACAATCTGCGCGAAGGCCAATGTCAGCATCGCGAAATAGACGCCCGAGAGCTGAACCGCGAAGAATCCGAAGATCGCCGCACCGAGCAGTCCAAGCAGCGGCCCAAGCAAAAGGCAGGCGATCATCGGCAGACCCGCGGCCTTGGCGAGAAATGCCACGCCGTAAGCGCCAAGGCCGAAATAAGCCGCATGACCGAACGACGCGAGCCCCCCTGCCGACATCAGGAAATGCAGGCTGGCGGCGAAGATCACGAAGATCGCAATCTCGGCACCGACCGTCAGCGCATAGTTTCCGCCGAACAGCGGCAATGCAGCAGCCACGACGAGCGCGACCAGCGCTGCAAGCCGTTCGTTCATTGTCAGCGGACGCCATGGCCGAACCGTAAGACCCGGCGTCTTGCGCGCGGGCGCTTCCGGTTTCCCGAACAGGCCCCACGGCCGGACGATCAGGACGGCAGCCATGACAAGGAAGACGAGAATGATCGATATCTTCGGAAAGATCAGGATGCCGAATGCGTTCAGCTCGGAGACCAGCACTGCCGCCACGAACGCGCCGGTAATGCTGCCGAGGCCGCCGATCACAACAACCACGAAGACATCGACGATGATGCGCAAATCCATCGCATGATGGACCGCATCGCGTGGAATCTGCAGCGCGCCGCCGAGCGCCGCAAGAAAAACGCCGACCGCGAACACGCTGGTGAACAGCCACTTCTGGTTGACGCCAAGGGCAGCCACCATGTCACGATCTTGCGTCGCGGCGCGCACCAGAATGCCCCAGCGCGTACGGCGGAACAGCAGCCACAATGCGCCAAGCACCACCGGGCCAAGCACAATCAGAAAGAGATCGTAGGATGGAATATTCTGGCCGAAGAAATCGATCGCTCCGCGAAATCCCGGCGCGCGGCGGCCCACAAGATCATCCGGTCCCCAGATCAGGACCACAATGTCTTCAACCATTAGGGTGAGGCCGAAAGTCGCAAGAAGCTGGAACAGTTCCGGCGATTTGTAAATCCGCCGCAACAGCACCATCTCGACCAGAACGCCAAGAAGCGCGACGATGATTGCAGCGATGACGATGCCGCCCCAGAATCCCAGCGTACCGGACAGCCGCTCCGTCAACGTAAATGCCACATACGCGCCAAGCATATAGAATGCGCCGTGGGCGAAATTCACGATCCGCGTCACGCCGAAGATGATCGACAGGCCGGACGCCACGAGAAACAGCGACGCCGCGCTCGCAAGTCCGGTCAGGAACTGGGCAAAGTAGAAGCTCATCAATGATCCACGATTCAAGGAGGCCGCGGGCGCAGAGCGCGCCCGCGGTCGTTCAGATCAATCCTTCGGACGCATCTTTTCGACTTCCGCATCGCTCGGCAGAAAGTCCTCACCCTTGCGATAGGCGGTATCGACCATAATGCCCTTGCCGTCCTTGAGTGCGGTCTTGCCGACATAAGCGCCAAGGGTCGACTGATGATCAATTTTGCGGAAGGTGATCTGACCGAATGGAGACGACATCGACAGCCCCTCTGCCGCTGCAATCAGCTTTTCCGGATCGGTCGAGTTGGCCTTCTTGAGAATTTCCGCCGCAGCCTTGATGGTTTGATAGCCGACGATGGAGCCCAGCCGCGGGTAGTCATTGAACTTGCCCTGATAGGCTTTCAGGAACGCATCATGCTCCGGCGTCTTGATGCTGTACCAGGGATAACCGGTGACGATCCAGCCTGATGGCGTTTCTTCCTTCAGCGGATCGAGATATTCCGGCTCGCCGGTGAGGAAGCTCACGACCGCGCGATCCTTGAACAGGCCGCGGGTGTTGCCTTCGCGCACGAACTTCACAAGGTCAGCGCCGAAAGTCACGTTGAGAATGGCTTCCGGATTGGCGTTCGCCAGCGCCTGCACAATCGGACCAGCATCGATCTTGCCTTGCGGCGGCCACTGCTCATCGACCCACTGAATGTCAGGTCGCTTTTCGGACAACAGCTTTTTGAATACCGCGACGGCTGACTGACCGTATTCGTAATTCGGCGCGATGGTCGCCCAGCGCTTGGCGGGCAGCTTCGCCGCTTCTTCCACCAGCATCGCGGCCTGCATGTAGTTCGACGGGCGCAGGCGGAACGTATAGCGATTGCCCTTCGACCATGTGATCGCATCGGTCAGAGGCTCTGCAGCAAGGAAAAACACTTTCTTCTGCTTGGCGAAGTCGCTCACGGCGAGCCCGATGTTGGACAGGAACGTGCCCGTCAGCATCGCGACATTCTCGTTAGACACCAGTTCGTTGGCGGCTGTCTGTGCATCGGCGGGCTTGCCGCTGTCGTCCTTGGACACAACAACGAGCTTCTTGCCATTGATGCCGCCCGCAGCATTCACTTCATCGACTGCGAGCTGCCAACCCTTGCGGTAAGGCTCGGTAAATGCCGGTAGCAGGGAATAGCTGTTGATTTCGCCGATCTTGATTTCACCGCTCTGTGCCATAGCCGTTGTCGCCAGAGCCGAGCCAGCCAGACCAAGACCTGCGGCGAACGCAAGCCCGGAGAGACTGCCGAAAAGACTTTTGCTTCGTTGCATCCCAACCTCCATTGTTACCGGGGACGTATGTCCCGTTCACTTCCCGTCCGTTCCTTATCCCGGTGGAACGGTTCGGCTTTTCTCTCGCATCAAACGCAAACGGACCGCTAGCGCAATCCGTCCTCGCCCTTGATCTCGTCAACCGTCAGCCCGCCGACACGCGGCAACGGCCGCCCGCTATCGGTCACAGCCACCGCCACCATGATTTCATTGGCGCGCGGTGCATCATTGATCTGCACTTCCATTCCATCGAAATGACTGCGCACGAAGGCTGCGTCCTTGTGACCGAGCGGAATATCGAGCACCGCCCCCAACCCTCCGCGCTTTTTGGACGACGGAATCAGCGCTGCGCCCTTCCCGAGCACTTTACGCACCGGCGCACCCATCTTGGGATGCAAGATCGCTGCCGCATGTTCCAGCTCGCCGTTTTCGCCGACGGCGGCGGCCTTGCCATAGCTTTGCGCCTTACTGCCTTCGATGCCTAACGCTGCGACCGCCTTCGCCGCGAGCAATTCGCCCAGTTCCTCGCCAATCGCGATGAGAGGATCAAGATTATCGACGAATTGTCCTGCGAAGGGATTTTCAATCACAGCAATCGCAGCCGCGCGGCGGGTCGGCGGCGAGACATCGCGCCCGCCCTCCACCAGCGTTTCCTCGACCACCGTGACAATCTTGCGAATGACGGCACTCATCGCAGCCCATCCTCTCCCTT